>Ga0310691_10002559_pt1 | contig 23801 bp, 19 predicted proteins | sample 176DNAGHGlowgp2_FD_203887 | JGI IMG/M metagenome (GOLD analysis project Ga0310691, IMG submission 203887) | Sheep rumen microbial communities from Palmerston North, Manawatu-Wanganui, New Zealand - 1766 DNA GHGlow gp2 (v2) (version 2) | ecosystem: Host-associated > Mammals > Digestive system >...
CGCCGCCGGTATGGGTGAGCATCACGTCGGTGTTGTGCAGCCAGAAGCAGATGTCCAGGCAGTGGAAGGCGCGCATGCGGCCGTCGAACAGGGGCGGCTGCCACTGGAACCAGGCCACATAGACCGGGGCGCCCTGCGCGTACTTGGTGTCCGCCGAGCGGACCACGTTCGTGCGGGTGGACAGGAGCATGGACCAGATTTCGATCGGCCGCCGGTCCGGGAACTGCCGGGCATAAGCTTCCACGATCTCGCGCGTACGCTCGCCGTAGCGGGAGGAGAGCTGCTCCACCACGCCGTCCAGGGTGATGTCTTCCAGATCCGGCCGGGTGCGGTTGGGGTTGTTCTCGTTGAGGGTGGTGCAGTACAGGATCGGGATGTTGGGCAGGGACGCGTCGGCCGGGTCGAAGAAGGTGCCGGCCGGGATGTCCACGCCGTCGCCCACCGGGCTGAAGCCGGCGCGGCCGCCGGCGGGCGTTCCGCGGAAACTGCGGGCGGCCCGGTTGGCCAGCGCATAGTATTCTTCCCAGGGCATCTGCTGGAGCCGGTCGATCTGCGAGGGCTTCAGGCCCGCCTCCTTGAGGATATGGGCGCCGAGCGCTTCCGCATAGGCCTTGTCCGTGGCGCTGACGGCGTTGCCGCTGAGGGCGACGCCCTTGTGGACGAGCCCCTTGGCGGCCGGCATCGTGGCGATGACGCTGACTTTGCCGCCACCGCCGGACTGGCCGATGATGGTCACGTTGCCCGGGTCGCCGCCGAAATTGGCGATGTTGTCGTGCACCCATTGCAGGGCGGCGATGATGTCGAGCATGCCGACGTTGCCGGAGTGGAGGTATTTCTCCCCGCCGACCGAAGCGAAATCGCTGAACCCGAACGAGTTGAGCCGGTGGTTGACGGAGCAGCAGACCACATTGCCGTAGCGGGCGAGGTTCTCGCCGCCGTAGCCGTCCTGCTCGATGGCGTTGCCGCTGGAGTAGCCGCCGCCGTGCAGCCAGACGAGCACGGGCCGCTTCTCGCCGTCCAGGCCGGGCGTCCAGACGTTGAGGCGGAGGCAGTCTTCGCCGATGAGGTCGTAGTTCCAGTGGTCCGTGAAACCGCCGTAGGATTCGGGCCGGCGGTCATAGGCGACCACCTGCGGGGCGGACTCGCCGAACATGAGCGCCGGACGCACGTCGTCCCAGCTCTGGGGCGGCTGGGGCGGCATGAAGCGGTTCTCGCCGGCGGTGCTGGCGCCGTAGGGGATGCCGCGGAACTGGTAGATGTCGTCGAGGATGAAGCCGCGCACGCGGCCATACTGCGTGTTGGCGACGGCGATGTCTTCGCCGATGAACAGCCGCTGTCCGTCCGGGTCCTTGGCGGACTTGCCGGACGGGCCCGCGCAGGCGCACAGCAGGGCCGCTGCCGCCAGCAGGAGGAAAAGATTCTTTTTCATATGGGTTTGAACGTGGGTTTCCATACAAATTTATACAATAATTCAGTATATTTGTAATCCTGCTGAAAGCTAAACCACACAATTTATGCGCATTCCTGATATCACCATAGCCATCGACGGCTATTCCTCCACGGGCAAGAGCACGCTTGCCAAACTGATCGCCACGCATTTCGATTTCCTGTACCTCGATTCCGGCGCGATGTACCGCGGCGTCACCCTCTTCGCCCAGGAGCAGGGCCTGATCTCCCCGGACAACGTGATCGATCCGGCGCTGGAGGCGGCCCTGGAAGGGCTCGACCTGCATTTCGCGCCGGGCACCGTCCTGTATATGGGCGACCGCAGCATCGAGAAGGAGATCCGCACCATGGAAGTCTCCTCGCAGGTGAGCCCCATCGCCGCCGTGCCCTACGTGCGCAGCTGGGTGGATGCGCGCCTGCACGCCTTTTCCGAGGCGGGCCGCGTGGTGATGGACGGCCGCGACATCGGAACCACCGTCTTCCCGGATGCGGAGATCAAGATCTTCATGACCGCCCGTCCGGAGGTGCGCGCCCAGCGCCGCTTCGACGAACTCGTCTCCAAGGGCGAGAATCCGGTGTTCGAGGAGGTGATGAAGAACCTGCAGGAGCGCGACTACATCGACTCCCACCGGGAGACCTCCCCGCTGCGCCGGGCGGAAGACGCCTTCGAACTGAACAATTCCGAGATGGGCCTCACCGAGGAGATTGCCTGGGCGGAGGGCCTCATCCGCGGGAAATTCGGCCTGCTGAACGCCCCGGAGGAGCTGTGATGCAGGTCGAGATCGATCCCCATTCCGGTTTCTGCGGCGGCGTGATCCGCGCCATCGGGGAAGCGGAGCGTGTCCTGGACGCCGAAGGGCGCCTGTACTCGCTCGGCGCCATCGTGCACAACGAGGAGGAACTCGCGCGCCTGCAGGAGCGCGGGCTAGTGACCCTCGACACGGACGACCTCCGGCAGATGGACGGGCCGGTGGCGGGGGAGTCCCTGCTCATCCGGGCGCACGGCGTGCCCCCGCAGGTGTACGCGCGTGCCGGGGAATTGGGATTCAAGGTAATCGACTGTACCTGCCCGGTGGTGCTGGGCCTGCAGAAAGAGATCCGCGAGGCGCACGCCCGCCTGCTGAGTACCGGCGGGCAGATCGTCATCTTCGGCAAGATCGGCCATCCCGAGGTGCTCGGCCTGGTGGGCCAGGTGGAGGGCGGGGTGACCGTGGTCGAGAACCCGGAACAGCTGCGCGCTCGGCTGGAAGACGGGTCGCTGCGCGCCGACTGCGACATAGAACTCTTTTCGCAGACGACGATGAGCCCCGAGGGCTACCGCAGCGTCCGCCAGGTCCTGGAGGCGGCGATGGACGCGGGCGCCACCCTGTCGGTGCACGACACCATATGCCGCCAGGTGGCCTCCCGGCACCGCGAGCTGTCCGAATTCGCCCGGGCCCACGACGTGGTCGTGTTCGTGTCCGGCAAGGAGAGTTCCAACGGCAAGGTGCTGTGCGAACTGTGCAGCCGCGCCAACATCCGCACCTGGCACATCGGCAGCGCCGCCGCACTGCGCGCCGAATGGTTCCGCCCGGAGGACCGCGTGGGCGTGTGCGGAGCCACCTCCACCCCCAAGTGGCTGCTGGAAGAGGTGGCCCTCGCCATCAAAAATTTGCAATAGTTACGGCAAATCGCTAAATTTGCCCGGATAACGCAATTTAACTAAACAAGATACTTTTATGGCAACAACAGCTGATTTCAAGAACGGCCTTTTCCTCAAGTACAACGGCAAGCCGTGCCAGATCGTATGGTTCCAGCACGTGAAGCCGGGCAAGGGCCCCGCTTTCGTGAAGACCAAGCTCCGCAACCTGGAGAACGGTAACATCCTGGAGAACACCTTCACCGCCGGCATGAAGATCGAGACGATCGAGGTCGAGCGCCGTCCCTACCAGTTCCTCTATGCCGAGGAGGACGGGTTCAACTTCATGCACGAAGAGACCTATGAGCAGATCCTGCTCCCGAAGAACCTCGTGGAGAACGCCGACCTGATGAAGGAAGGCCAGCACGTGGAAATGATGTTCGTGGTGGGCGAGGAAAGGTGCCTTACCTGCGAGCTTCCGACCTACGTCACCCTGGAGGTCACGTATTCCGAGCCCGCCGTGAAGGGCAACACCGCATCCACTTCCGCCCTCAAGGAAGTTACCCTCGAGACCGGTGCGAAAGTGATGGTCCCGCTGTTCATCGAAACGGGCGAGAAGATCAACGTCAACACTTCCGACCGCTCCTATGGCGGACGCGCCTAGTCCGGTCGGATACTTGCCTTTCTATAGCAGGGAGACCGATATTTACGCGCTCCCGGAGTTGGTGGAGCATCCCGTGGATGCCGCCTACCTCCGGGAGCTTGGCGTTTCCGTGACGCCCTCCGCCGAGACGCTGGCGGGCCTGGAACGCGGCTCGCGCATCTTTGCGCAGCGTTTCCGCGAGCGTACCCTGCTGCCCCATACCCGCTTCCGGACAGGCAGCATCGATCCGGCGCGCGAGGAACCCGAGATCCACAACTATACCGGCCGCTGCCCCACGCTGACCTACGAGATCAATCCCGTGCGGGGCTGCGGCGTGGGCTGCCAGTACTGCCTGGTGACGGACGGCGTGCACGAGCAGCCGCTCGTCGCGCTGGAGAACTATCACCTGTACGTCCGCCGTCTGCTGGACGAGATGAACGGTCCCGGCAGCGAAAACGCCAACCATTACTATTATTTCTCGCCCAAGACCGAAGCCTTCCAGGAACCGACGCTGCTGACCGGCATCGCCCACCGCATCCTGCGCGAGTTCATCGACCACTTCCGCCGCTGCCCGCAGTCCCGGGCCCGGCTGTTCATCGCTTCCAAGGCGGGGGCGAAGCACCTGCTGGTCGAGGACGGGGGCGAGTCGGTGCTCGACCTTTTCGCACAGCTGCGCGGCCGGATGCAGTTCAACACCAGCGTGTCCATCATGCCGGACGCCTTCCGGGACCTGCTGGAGCCGTATGCGGCGCCGCTTTCGGAGCGCCTGCGTGCGGTAACGATGTGCCGGGAGCGGGGCATCCAGTCCAATTCCGCGCTGGTGCAGCCCATCTTCACTCCCTGGCTGTCGGATGAACATATCAAGGCTTTCTTCGACGCCCTGCACGGGGCGGGCATCATCAACTACAAGCCGGAGTTCCTGACCGCCTGCATGGAGAACCTCTCGATGCTGGGCCCGCTGCTCGGGCACTTCGACAAGGCCCTCGAGCGGCAGCTCTACGAGGATTACCTCCTGCCGTCCAACGCCGATCACCGCAAGCAGCGCGGCCGTACGGCGCCCGACCGCGCCCTCAGCCGCGAATCCATCGCCCGGATGTCGCGCTATACCGACACCCTCGGGATGAGCGTGAGCGTGTGCTACTGGGTGCGCAGCCAGCTGGGCATCACCGAGGCCGAAGTGCCGCTGATCAACCGCAACGGCTTCCAGTGCCTGGGCTACCAGTCCGAGCTGTTCCGCGATGTTCAGTGACCTTGCGCCATATTATTTCCGCTGGTACCACGACCGCCCGGTAGGGATCACCCCGGCGCGCCGCGACGAACTGCGCCGCCTGCACGCCGTGCTGTACCGCTGCGCGGAACATTTCGCGCTGCACTACGAAGACTTTGTCCCCGGGCGCATCCCGCTGTCCGACAAGGAATTGGAAATCCTGTCCCTGCAATCCGGGACGCCTTTCCGCGCCGGTACCTGGCGGCCGGACTACCTGGTCGCCGCCGACGGCTCCCTGCAACTCTGCGAGATCACCTCGCGTTTCTTCGCCCACGGCATCTTCATGTCCTGCTTCGCGGAATACGCCGCCGACGCCTTCATGAAGCGTTTTCCGGGGCGGACGCGGGAGAGTCGCTACGGGGAACTGATGGATTACATGCGCGCGCTGCCCGGCGGCAGCCGGCGGATGTACGTGCTCAAAAGCGCGGACCGGACCAGTGAGATCCGGCTCTACCGGCGTTTCTACGAGCGGCAGGGCCTGACTTTCACGGAAATCACGCAGGACGAGGTGGAGGCGCGGCGCGGCGAATGGGCCCGCGAGGGTTCGTTCGTGGTGAGCGCCCTGAACCAGCGGGACCTGCTGGCTTACGGGATGGACACGCTCCGAGCGATGGTGGACGTGGGGATGGTCAGCGACTTCCGCAACATCTTCCTCATCCACGACAAGCGTTTTATGCGGCTCTGGTTCGAGGATGCCTTCACTTCCCGCTGCCTCTCGCCGGAGGACGCCGCCTTCCTGCGCGCCCACGCCATCCCCACGCGGATCTGCTGCGAGGAGGATGCGCAGCCCTGGCTGGAAGATGCTTTCCGCCACAAGGACGCCTATATCCTCAAGCCCTGGCGGCTCGGCAAGAGCGAGGGAGTGCAGGCCGGCCCACTGACGCGCGAAAGGGACTGGCGGCGGCTCTGGAAGCCCGGTCCCGACGGGCGCCGCCCCGTGGACGGGATGGTCATCCAGCCTTTCCTGGAGCAGCGCAGCTTCCCGACCGTCTGGGAGGGGAAGCGCTACGGCGACTACCTCTGCGGGATGATGCTCTGCGTGGACGACCGCTACTTCGATTCCGGTCTTTTCCGGACCTCGAGCCTGCCCGTGACCAATGTCGGGGACGACCGCAAGGCCTGCCCCCTGCAGACCGCCGACCCTGAGATCCTTTCCTGCTGCGACGTGCTATGACCCTTGCCGGCAACCAGCCCTATCTCTTCCCGTATCTGGGATACTGGCAGCTGATCCACGCGGCCGACCGCTTCCTGATCGCGGACGACTACGACTTCATCCGGCACGGCTGGGTGACGCGGAACCGCATCCTGGTCAACGGAGAGGTGCAGTATCTCCGCGTGGAGGTGCACCGGGGCGGGCCGTCGCGGCACATCTGCGACAAGCGCCTGGCCCTGACTCCGGACCGTCTGTCCGAAAGGCTCCGCACCCTGGAGATGGCCTACCACAAGGCGCCTTTCTTCGCGGAGGGCTATGCGCTGGCGGAGAAGGTGCTCGGCCTGCCGGAGGACAACCTGGCCCTGTTCCTCGAGCACGGCATCCGGCAGGTGTGCGCGTACCTCGGCATCGAAACCCCCATCGGCCGCAGTTCGGACCTGCCCGGCAACGACCGTTTCAAGCGCGAGGAGCGCATCTATGATTTCTGTGCCCGCCTGGGCGCCGATACCTACATCAACGCGCCGGGCGGGCAGCAGCTCTACTCCTTCGAGGAGTTCGAGAGGCGGGGCATCCGCCTGCGCTTCCTGCAGTCCAAGCTGCCGCCTTATCCGCAGTTCGGCGGGCCTTTCGTGGAGCGTCTGTCTATCCTCGACGCCATTATGTTCAACAGTCCGGAGGCGCTGCACGCGATGCTGGACGAATATGTGTTCATCGATGGATGAGATCGTGGTCAGCGTCATCTGCCTGACGTACAATCAGGCGGACACCATCCGCGATGCGCTGGAAGGCTTCCTCGCGCAGCGGGCGCCGTTCCGCTTCGAACTGCTGGTGCACGACGACGCGTCCACGGACGGCACCGCGGACATCGTGCGGGCGTACGAAAGCCGCCGGCCGGACCTTGTACGCGGGGTGTACCAGACGGAAAACCAGTTCTCGAAGGGGGTGTTCATCGCCCGCGAGTTCCTCTGGCCGCTGGTCCGCGGCCGCTATGTGGCGCTCTGCGAGGGGGATGATTACTGGACCGACCCGCGCAAGCTGGAGAAGCAGGTGGCGGCGCTGGAGGCGCACCCGGAGGTGGACATCTGCGCCCACCGGGCGCTGAAACTTACCGGCGGGCAGCCGCACGGTTACGTGGCTCCGCGCTTGCGGGATGCGCTCATCCCCGTGGAGGACGTCATCGTCGGCGGGGGCAACTTCGTGGCCACCGCGAGCCTGCTCTGCCGCACGGAAGCCTACCGGGCGTGGACGCCGCTGCGGCAGGCGCTTCCCAACGATTATTCCCTGCAGATCCAGGGCGCGCTGCGCGGCGGGCTGCTTTACCTGCACGACTGCATGTCGGTGTACCGGACGGATGCGCCCGGTTCTTGGACCCGGAGCCACGGCCGCCTGCTGGACGCTCCCACGCGCAAGCTGGTCGGGGAGATGCTCGACGCCGCGGACGCCTGGACGGAAGGCCGTTATCACCGCGCCGTGGTGCTGCGCAAGCGCTATTTCGACTCCAACGCCCTGCTGGCGGCGCGGCGCTATGCAGCCCTGTTCGCCCCGCGCGAGATCGGCATCACCCTGCGGCGCGCCCTCCGCAGCCTTTCCGATGCATTCCGTAAACTCTTCCTGTCGCTTTCCCGATGAAGAAAACCACCGTCACCCGCACTTCGCTGCCTCCGTTCGAGGAGTTCTGCGCGCAGATCCGTCCGCTCTGGGACAGCCGGCATCCTGACCAACATGGGCACGCAGCACGAGGCGTTCCGGGCCGCCCTGGAGCAGTACCTGGAAGTTCCGCACGCCGTGCCCTTTACCAACGGCCACCTGGCGCTGGAAGCCGCCCTGCGCGCGCTGCGCCTGCCGGCCGGGGCAGAAGTCGTCACCACGCCCTTCACCTTCGTATCCACGGTGCACGCCATCGTGCGCTGCGGCTTCGTGCCGGTGTTCTGCGACGTCCGGGAAGAGGACGGTACCCTGGACCCGGCGCTGTCGGAGTCCTTGCTGACGGAACGCACGGCGGCGGTCCTGCCCGTGCACGTGTACGGCAATGTCTGCGATGTGGAGCGCATCGGGGCTTTCGCCGCCCGGAACGGCCTGAAGGTCCTCTACGACGCGGCGCACGCGTTCGGCGTTCGGCTGAACGGGGAGAGCGCGGCGCGCTTCGGCGACGTCTCGGTGTTCAGTTTCCACGCCACGAAGGTCTTTTCCACCGTCGAGGGCGGGGCGGTGTGCACGGCCGACGGGACCCTGCTGCAGGCGTTGGAGGACGAGAAGAACTTCGGCATCCGGGATGAGGAGCACTGCGCCGCCGTGGGCGGGAACGCCAAGCTGAGCGAACTGCAGGCCGCGATGGGCCTGTGCAACCTGCGGCACCTGGAAGAGGAAATCGGCCTCCGGAAGGCCTGTGCGGCGCATTATGCCGCGCGGCTGGCCGGCCGGACGGAACTGCGTATCCTCTCGCCCCGGCCGGGCGTGGAGGGCAACGGAGCCTACCTGCCCGTCGTGTTCGGGACGCAGGCGCTGCGCGACGCCGTCTTCGCGCGCCTGGCCGCCGCGGACATCCTCGCCCGCAAGTATTTCTATCCGCTGGTGCCGGACCTGGAATGCTATGCCGGCACGCCCTTCGCGGCTGCGGCCCGCGTGCCGGTGGCCCGGAGCCTTGCCGCCCGGGTGCTGTGCCTGCCCCTCTACGCCGGCCTGCAGGCCGACGAGGTGGACCGTATCTGTGACATCGTGCTTACAGCTGCTCGATCTTGAGCTGCTGGATCTTGAAGGATTTGCCCTTGGCGCTCACGAAGATGGTCACGGAGAAGTTTTCTCCGCCGGCCTTGAGCGTGCCGAGGGCATATTTCATGTTATCACGCCCGGCGGTGTGGTTGATGGCGAAGGAGCGGGGCGTGTAGTTCTCGAAGAAGGACTTGACGATCTGCTTGGCCTGGGCCTTGGACGCGTTGCTCGCCTGCGAGATGACGGCGATCTCGAGGGTGTCGTCGAACCAGGCGGAGAGGTTGTCGGCGTTGCCCTGCGCGATGTATTTGCTGATGGGGATGAATACGTCGAACCCGCCCGGCTGCGGCGCTTCGCGCGGGGCGGCCTGGATGTTCATCGCGGGCTTGGACTGGGGCGGACGGCCGAAGCCGCCGGCGGGCTGGGCCGCCAGCCGCCCGCAGGTAAGCAGGGAAAGCAGAATGATCGCTATTTCCAGGATTCGTCGCACGGCATAAAACTTTGCAAAATCCGAGCCACGTTATTATCTTTGTAATAGGATGCATATCACGCTGCTCACAGTCGGAAAGACGGACATCCCCTGGGTGCGGGCGGGGCTGGAAACCTATGTTTCCCGCCTGGAGCATTACGTGCCGTTCTCGCTGAAGGAGATCCCGGAACTCAAGGGCGTCTCCGCGCTGGGCCGCGAGCAGATCAAGGCCCGCGAAGGCGAACTGATCCTGCGGCAGCTCCGGCCCGCCGACGAGGTGGTGCTGCTGGACGAGCACGGGAAGGAGTTCCGTTCGCTGGAGTTTGCGGACTGGCTGGGGCGGCGCCTGAACGCATCCGGGCGCGACCTCGTGTTCGTGGTCGGCGGCGCCTATGGTTTCTCCGACGCGGTGTATGCGCGGGCGGACGGGAAACTGTCGCTGTCGAAGATGACCTTTTCGCACCAGCTTGTGAGAACGATTTTTGCAGAGCAGCTATACCGGGCCTTCACCATCCTGCGCGGTGAGCCCTACCATCACGAATGAAACTGGGCAAGAATATCAGGGAATGGATCGCCGCGGCGCTTTTCGTCGTCGGCGCGGTGCTGTTCATCTCCTCGTTCCGGGTGTCGCTGCCGTCCGGGGACACCACCGGGGCCGCCCGGCGCGTGGAACGCGTGCTGAACCGCCGCATGGCCCTGCTGGATACCTATGCCGGGCAGGCGCTCGCGCAGGATCCCGCCCAGTGGATGACGCTGGAGGGGCTTCCCCGCGACATGGTGGTTTACCGCTACTGCCGGGATACGCTCCAGTCCTGGAGCCACGCCTTCCCGATCGCGAACGACAACATCAACCAGCGCGTTTACGTGCCTTTCCTGGCGGATCCCCGCGTGGGCGCGGAATCCCCGCTGCTGCAGGCGGAAGACTCCGTCGGTTTCGTGTGCATGGGCACGCACTGGTACCTGCTGAAGTCGTACGGCGACGCCGCCGTGCGCGTGATCGCCGGTGTGGAGGTGATGGACGACCTGCCGATGGGCGGGGCTTCCCGGGTGAACCCGCGGCTGCGCCTGTCCCGCCGGTATTCCATCCGTCCGCTGACCACCGGCGGCGGAACCGCCGTGACGGTGCAGGGCCGGCCGCAGTTCAAGGTCCTGTGCGAGACGCTGACGATGAGCCGGGACGCCTCCCCGCTGCTCTGGCTGGCGCTTTTCCTGGTCCTGGCCGCCTTCCTCCTGTACCTGTCGGCGGAGCGTTCCAGGAGCCGCTTCCACTTCGTGTCGGCCGGCATCCTGGCGGTCATGGCGGGACTGTATTTCTGGGGGAAATACGCCCGGAGCCGGGTGCTGATCTTCTCGCCGATGCTCTATGCCGGCGGCGAGGTGCTGTACTCGCTGGGCGCGGTCATCCTGATCAACATCGCCATCCTGATGATCGCGGGCTGCGCCTATATGGTCCGCGCCGACATCCGGGCCTGGACGGACTCGCCGCGCAGGCGCCGTATCGTCGGGTGGAGCGTCGCGGCCGCCGTGCTGGCCATCCTGGCCTATTCGCAGGCGGCGCTGCGCAGCATCGCGCTCAATTCGGGCTTCTCGCTGGAAATCTACAAACTCGCGCAGCTCTCGCCTTTCTGCATCGTGGTGTACCTGTCTTTCATCACGATGCTGCTCAGCGTGCCGCTCCTGCTGCAGCTGGCGGGGCCGCTCGTGTCGGAAAGGACCGGGCGTCCCTTCGACTCCTTCTCGCTGACGGGCCGCGTGATCTATTCCATCCTGGTGGCGGTGTACCTGGTCGTGACGGCCGGCGTGCTGGGCTTCCGCAAGGAGCAGGACCGCCTCGAACTGCTTGCGAACCGGCTTTCCTTCGACCGGGACATCACGATGGAGCTGCGCCTGCGGGGCATCGAGACGCAGATTGCCGATGATATGATCCTGTCGGCGCTGTCGCATTTCCAGGGCACGGAGCAGTCCATCCAGAGCCGGATCTCCGACTATTACTTCGCCGGCGGCGACCGGGAATACCTGGTGTCCGTGCGGGTGTTCAACCAGTTCAACAATACGCGCAATGCGGCCGCGGAGTTCAACGCCGCCATCGCCGACGGCGTGCCGATCTCCGACAATTCCCATTTCCTGTACGTCCGCAGCGAGAGCGGCCGGCCCTATTACGTGGGCGTTTTCTTCTACCTGGACGAAGAGGGAGAGGTGTCGCGCCTGCTGGTGCGCCTGGAGCCGCTGGAAACCCGCGGCGGCCGGGGCTACGCCGGCATTTTCGGCATCACCTCGCCGGGGCAGGTCGTCCTGCCTTCCGGCTATTCCTACGCCCGCTATTCCGGGCGTGACCTGAAGGCCTGGCGGGGGCAGTATCCCTATCCCACGCGGGTGGAGGACGACCTGTACGTCCAGTTGTTCGGCTCCCGCAGCAACCGCCTCCGGCAGGAGGGCTTCACCCATTTCTGCTATGTGGTGGGCGACGGCGAGGCCGTGGTCATCTCCCGCGCCCGCGTGAGCGTGCTGTCCTACCTCGTGGCGGGCATCCTGGTGGGCCTGCTGACCTTCCTGGTGCTGTCGATCGCGGCGCTCCGCAAGCCCCGGCAGGCGGTCTTCCGGCAGTCCTACTTCCGGCGCAGGATCACGGGCGTGCTGCTGGTGTCCCTGATCCTCACCCTGCTGGCGATGGCGCTGGTCAGCGTGCTGTTCGTCTATTCACGCAACGACAGCAACCGCCGCACGGTGATGTCGGACAAGATCGGATCCATCGTCACGATGATGAACGCCGGCCTGCAGGGGATGCCGCCCGGCGAGCCGATGGACTGGGCGTCGCTGCGCAGCCTGATCGACCGCGTGGGCGGCGACACCGGCTCCGACATCACGCTCTACACCCCGGACGGCCGCCTGATGATGAGCACGACCTCGATGGTGTTCGACCAGCGCATGGCCACGAACCGCATCGACGGGACGGCCTACTACAACATCATCTACCGCAACCGCCGCCATTTCATCCAGCCGGAGCGCCTGGGCATGCAGCGCTTCTACAGCATGTACGCCCCGCTGTTCGACGCGAACGGCCAGCTCCTGGCCATCCTCTGCTCTCCGTACAACGAGGAGACCTTCGACTTCGAGGAGGATGCCGTGATGCACTCGCTGACAATCATTTCGCTGTTCCTGCTGTTCCTGCTGATGGCGCTGTTCATGGTGTCCCGCATCGTGGACCGGATGTTCAAGCCGCTGAGCGAGATGAGTTCCAAGATGGCCAGCGCGGACCTCGGGTCGCTGGAATACATCCACTACGACCGGGACGACGAAATCTCCTCCATCGTGCAGGCCTACAACCGGATGGTCACCGAGCTGTCCGAGAGCTCCCGCAAACTGGCCCAGGCGGAGCGCGACAAGGCCTGGAGCGGCATGGCGCGCCAGGTGGCGCACGAGATCAAGAACCCGCTTACCCCGATGAAACTCCAGCTGCAGCGGGTGATCCGCCTCAAGGAAAAGGGCGATCCGGCCTGGCAGGCCCGTTTCGAGGAGGCCAGCGGCGTAATCCTCGACCATATCAATATCCTGACCGAAACGGCGAACGAATTCTCCACCTTCGCCAAGCTCTATACCGAGGAGCCCACCCGGATCGAACTGGACAAGCTGCTCCGCGAAGAGATCTCGATGTTCGACAACAAGGAGAATATCCGCTTCGACTATCTGGGCCTGTCCGACGTTGTCGTGGAAGGCCCCAAGCCGCAGCTTACCCGCGTGTTCGTGAACCTGCTCGGGAACGCCGTGCAGGCCATCGGCGACGCGCCGGACGGACACATCGTCGTGTCGCTGCGCAAGTCGGTGGAGGACGGCTTCTGGGACATCGTCGTGGAAGACAACGGCCCGGGCGTGTCCGAAGAGAACATCGAGAAACTATTCACCCCGAACTTCACCACCAAAAACGGCGGCTCCGGCCTGGGCCTCGCCATCAGCCGGAGCATCCTGGAACGTTGCGGCGCCTCCATCTCCTACTCCAGGTCCTTCACCCTGGGCGGCGCCTGCTTCACCGTACGTTATCCGGCCAGTTCCATTTCCGTAATGTAGGGCAGCTTGTTGTCCGCAATGACCTTGCGGGCCAGGTCCGCCTCGTCCGTGCGGAAAACCAGGATTCCCCGGCCTCCCAGCAGGAAAGCATACATGTAGGTGATGTCCACCCCGGCATCGCCCAGGAAGCGCACGACGTCCGCGGCTCCGCCGGGCTGGTTGTCCAGTTCGAGGGCGAACACGTCCGAGATGGCGACGGCCAGCCCGGCCTGCTTGAGTTCGGTGCAGGCGCGCTGCGGCTCGCTGCAGATGATGCGGAAGATGCCGTATTCGGCGGTTTCCGCGATGGTGCAGGCGATCATCTGGATCTTCGACTGCTTCATCAGGTCCAGCACCTTGAGCAGGGTGCCGGTCCGGTTCTCGATGAAGATGGATAATTGGCTGATGGTCATAAGTTTCGGTGTTGAGGGTCAATACAGTTTGCGTTTGTCGATGACGTGGGCGCTCTTGCCCTGGCTGCGCTCGATGGTGCCGGGGGCCTTGATCTGCGCCTTGGCGCTGATGCTCAGCACGCTGCGCAGTTTGGCCGCCAGCTGCTTCTCCAGTTCGGCGATGGCCACGGGCGAGTCGAGGGTGGCGGTGAAGTACTCCTGGCGCAGTTCGACCTGCACCATCAGGGTGTCGAGGTTGTTGATGCGGTCCACGATGAGCATGTAGACGGGAGCGAACTCCTTCATCGTGAGCACCACGCTCTCCACCTGCGAAGGGAAGACGTTGATGCCGCGGATGATGAGCATGTCGTCGCTGCGTCCGTGGATGGCGGACATCCGGACGTTGGTGCGCCCGCAGGGGCATTCGCCGGGCAGCAGGGAACAGAGGTCGCGCGTGCGGTAGCGCAGCACGGGCATGCCTTCCTTGGTGAGGGTGGTGAACACCAGCTCGCCCGTCTGGCCGGCGGGCAGGGGTTCGAGGGTGACCGGGTCGATGATCTCCGGGAAGAAGTGGTCCTCGTTGATGTGGGAGCCGTCCTGGCACTCGCACTCATAGCTCACGCTCGGTCCCATGATCTCGCTCAGGCCGTAAAGATTGAATCCCTTCAGGCCCAGGCGTTCCTGGATCTCGGTGCGCATGTTTTCCGTCCAGGGTTCGGCGCCGAACGCGCCGACCCGCAGGTGGATCTGGTCTTTGGTGATGCCCAGGCGGTCCATCGTCTCGGCCAGATAGAGGGCGTAGGACGGGGTGCAGGCGATGCCGGTGATGCCCAGGTCGCGGATCAGGCGGGCGTGCTTCTCGGTGTTGCCGGTGGAGGCGGGCACGACGGACGCGCCCACCATCTCCACGCCGTTGTGGGCGCCCAGGCCGCCCGTGAACAGGCCGTAGCCGTACGAGACGGAGAAGATGTCGTCGCGGCCTACGCCGTACGAACTGAGGCTGCGCGCCATGCATTCGCTCCAGATGCTGATGTCCTTGCGGGTGTAGCCCACGATGGTGGGGTTGCCGGTGGTGCCGGAGGAGGCGTGGATGCGGATGATTTCGCTCTGCGGGGCGGCCTGCAGCCCGAAGGGATAGTTGTCCCGCAGGTCCTTCTTGGTGGTGAAGGGCAGCTTGACGATGTCGTCGATGCTGCGGATGTCCGCGGGGGTCAGGTCCATTTCCTGGAGCTTGTTGCGGTAGAAGGGAACGTTGTGGTAAACGTATTCCACGATCTTGTGGAGACGTTTGCCCTGGAGCTCGCGCATCTGGTCGCGGCTCATGCATTCCTTGGTGGGGTTCCAGATCATTTTACACTACTTACTGACGGTTTTCAGGGCGTGGCCGAGTCCGGCCTCGAAGGCGCGCAGGTTGGCCTGGACCACGTCCGGGCCCTTGCGCCCGAATACGCTTTCGAGCGCGGCGCGCAGCTGTTCCTCCGACAGGAGGGGAATGTAGGGGGCGGCCATCCCGAGCAGGATCATGTTGGCGCTGCGGGGGCTCTGCAGTTCGCGGGCGAGTCCTTCGATGTCGAGCCGGACCACGCGGGGCAGGGCGTCGAGTTCGGCGAGCAGGGCCGCCTCGTCGGGATAGTCGGGGATGTTCACCAGGGGCCGGGAGGAGGTCACGACTACGCCGGACTCCGACAGCCAGGGCAGGTAGCGCAGGGCTTCCATCGGCTCCATCGAAAGGATGAGGTCGGCGCCGCCGAGGGGGATCTGGTCGCTGAAGACCGGCTCGGTGGAGAGCCGCAGGTCGCTTTGGACGTCGCCGCCGCGCTGGCTCATCCCGTGCACTTCGGCCTGTTTCAGGTTGACGCCGGCCGCGGTGGCGGCCTGGCCGAGGACGGTGGCGATGGAGAGGATACCCTGTCCTCCCACGCCGGAGAGTTTGATGTCTATCTTGCTCATTGCGCCTGTTTTTTTGCGCGCAGCTTGCGGCCGAGCGTCTGCATGCATTCGCGTTGCGGTATGATTACCGAAACACCTTGATATTCAATTTCTTCCCGCAAGATGCGGGTGATTTCTTCCATGTTCTTGGGGAGCGGGACGACGACGTGGAGGTGCTCCCGCTCGACGCCCAGGGCCAGGCAGATCGCTTCGAACTTGTGCGTGCCGGCGGAGTCCTGGCCGCCCGTCATCGCCGTGGTGAGGTTGTCGCTGATGATGACGGTGATGGGGGAGCGGTCGTTCACGGCGTCCAGCAGGCCCGTCATCCCGGAATGGGTGAAGGTGGAGTCGCCGATGATGGCGATGGCGGGGTGAATGCCCGCGTCCGCGGCGCCTTTCGCCATCGTGATGGAGGCGCCCATGTCCACGCAGCTGTCGATGGCGCGGAAGGGGGGCAGGGCGCCGAGGGTATAGCAGCCGATGTCGCCGAAGATGCGCGCGCCGGGATACTCGGCAGCGACCTTGTTCAGGGCGGTGTACACGTCGCGGTGGCCGCATCCCTGGCAGAGCTGCGGGGGACGGGGGGCGAGCAGCCTGGCGGGGCCGAAGGGACCCGCGTTGGTGATGCCAAAGGCAGCCGCCACGTTGTCGGGATTGAGCTCTCCCGTGCGCGGGAGCTGCCCGTCCAGGCGTCCGCCCACCGGATAGTCCGCGCCGAGCAGCCCGCGGACCTGCTCTTCCACGAAGGGCTGGCCGTCCTCGACGACGAGGATGCGGCTGCAGTGTGCGGCGAGTTCCCGGATGCGTGCGGCGGGAAGGGGGTATTGTGTCAGTTTCAGGACGGAAACGCCCTGCGGGGCGGCTTCCCGGACGTAGTTCCAGCCGGTGCCGGCGGCAATCACGCCCAGTCCGCCTTTCTCGCCGGCCTCCAGCGCGTTGAAGCGGGACTCATCTGCCCGCCGGACGAGGTCGGGCTGCTTGTCCACGAGGGCGGCATACTGGCGGCGGGCGTTGCCCGGCAGGAGCACCCAGCGGGTCCGCTCGCTGGCGGGGGGCAGCACGCGCTGCGGCTGGGGCTCGCCCACTTCCACGGCGGCGCGGGAATGCGCCAGGCGGGTGACGGTGCGCATCAGCACGGGGAGCCGGAGTTCCTCCGACAGTTCGAACGCATAGGCCATCAGGTCGAAGGCTTCCTGCTGGGTGGAGGGCTCCAGGATGGGGACCAGGGCGAACTTGCCGTAGAAACGGGAGTCCTGTTCGTTCTGGGAGGAATGCATCGAAGGGTCGTCGGCGGCCAGCACGACCAGGCCGCCGTTCACACCGGTGACGCCGGCGTTGATGAAGGCGTCAGCGCAGACGTTCATTCCCACGTGTTTCATGCACACGAGGGCGCGCCGGCCGGCGAAGGACATTCCCAGGGCCGCTTCCATCGCCGTCTTCTCATTGGTGCACCAGCGGCTGCGCACCCCGCGCTCGCGCGCCAGGGGGCTCTGCTGGATGAATTCGGTGATTTCGGTGGAAGGCGTGCCCGGATAGGCATAGACGCCGGACAGACCGGCGTGCAAGGCACCCAATGCTATGGCTTCATCGCCCAGCAGTAATCTTCTTTCAGGCATAACTACTCACTTAACGTGAACAAAAATAAGAGATTCTTCACAAGAATCCAAGACTATTGCGCACTTTCCGCCTCTTTCCCCTCGTCGCGGAACTCGGTGGGCGTGATGCCGTATTCCTTCTTGAAGATCTTGCTGAAGTAGTGGGGGTCATTGAATCCCGTCGCATAGGAGATTTCGGCCATCGTCCGCCCGCCTTCGCGGATGAGCTTTTTCGCGCGTTCCAGCCGCAGGCGGCGCAGGAAGGTGGCCGGCGTCGTGCCCAGCAGGGTCCGGCAGCGCTCGAAGAGCACCGAGCGGCTGACGTTCATCGCATCGCACATCTGCCCGACGTCCAGCGTGCCGTCGTCGATGCGGGACTCCAGGAAGGCGATGTACTCTTCCGCGAAGCGAAGGTCGTCGCCGTGCAGCTCCCGCAGGCGCGGGTCCGCCGGGGTGTCTGCTCCGGCTGCTGCGGGCGGTTCCTTCTTCCATTTGCGGGTCAGCAGGAAAACGAGGAGAGCGGCGCCCAGCAGGAGCATGATCACGTCCCAGCGCGAACGGATGAAGACCCTCCGCACGAGCAGCGTGAAAGAACGGCCGTTGTCCACCGCGAGGCCGTCACCGTTGGTGGAGCGCAGGTGCAGTACATAGCGTCCCGGACGCAGCGGGGGGATGCTGACGGTAGCCTGGTGGCCGAGCGGGATCCAGTCCTTGTCCCGGCCTTCCAGTTTGTAGGAATAGAGCACCTGCTCGGGGGCCGAGAGGTCCACGGCGGCGAATTGTACGCGGATCCCGTCCGTCGGCCGGATGCGCAGCGAAGAGACCCCGTCGACGTCCTGCCGGACACCGGCGACGTAAAAGCCCTGGACCACCAGGTCGGGGACGAAATCGCTGTTGGAGATTTCCTGCGGGTTGAAATAGAGGATGCCGCCGGTCGTGTTGAAATACAGGTTGCCGTCGCGGGCGAGCAGGGGCTGTCCTTCGTTGAAACGCATCGGGTGCCGGATGCGGTCATAAGGGAAGCCGATGAGGCTCTCCGTCTCCGGATTATAGCGGTTCAGGCCGCCCAGCGTCGCGATCCAGAGGTTTCCGGCGGCATCTTCGATGGTGGAGAGGACGTAGTCCGACAGCAGGCCGTCGTCCGTCGTGAGTGCGCTGTAGCCGCTGTCGGTGGACGTTCCTTCGAAGTGCAGCAGGCCCGCTCCGTAGGAAGATGCATACAACTCTCCGCGCCGGGTGAACAGGATGTGCTGGATGTCGATGTCCCGGGTGGCCTCGAAGCGTTCGAAATGCAGTTCCTCCGGCTCGCTGTCGGGCCGCTCGCAGGTGAAAAGGCCCATCTGGCCGCCGGCATAGAGCCGGCCGTCCGGCCCGAGGAACAGGCAGCGCATGCGGTTCCGCCGTTCGGTCGGGAAACTCAGGCGGTTGCGTTTGCTGACGAACTGGCGGTACGGTTCGTCGAGGTCCACGTATGCGACGCCGTCGTCGAAGGTACCGATCCAGAGGCGGTGTGCATTGTCTTCGAGCAGGGAGTATATCTGGTTGCTGTTGGGGCCGTAGAAGCGCTCGTCGCGCGGGTAGCGGTCGATGTTGAAATTGAGTCCGTCCGCCGTCTGCGGGGAGAATTCCAGCAGGCCGGCGCCGTTGGTGCCGACCCAGATCCGGCCGTCGTGGGCGGGGATGACCGCGTAGCCGGGGCCGCCCGTAGCCCAGGAGGCCAGCTCCTGGAGCGATTCGGAGAAGGCGTGCAGGCGGGCGTCCCGCGTGGCGGCGAAAATCCGTCCGGAGCGGTCCTGCGCCAGGGCGCGGACGTTGTTCTCGGCGGAAATCAGGCCGCTGCCGTCGATCGGGCGGAATTTGAAATTGTCCTGCTGGAGGACGACACGTTCCAGCCCGCCCCAGGTCGATCCGATCCACAGGTTGCCCTGCCGGTCGGGAAAGACGGTCGTGATGCCGCTTTCTGAGTTCCAGCCCTGCTGCGGGTTCCGGCTTTCGAGGGGGAGGAGGCGGTGTGCCTGCTTGTCGTACCAATAGAGCGATCCCGCCGAAGAATAGATCCAGATGTTCCCCCGGCTGTCGGTCCGGCAGGTCAGGGTTCCGGGGTCGACGGAACTGTAGTCAAAGGGCAGGCGCGTGTGGGTGCCGTCGTCGGGCCGGTGGACCTCGATGCCGTCGTCGGTGCCCAGGAGCAGTTCCGGGGTGCCCGGCACCCGGACGATGAAGCGGATGTCCGCCGATGTGCCGGCGGGCAGGGACGTCAGCAGCTGGTCCCGGTAGCGCAGGATTTCCCCGGAAGACCCGATGTAGAGGGTGCTGTCGGTCAAGGTGGCGCAGAAAGCAGGCTTTTCGGAGATCTTGGTCCCCGCGAAACGGTAGATGCCCCGCTCGGTCAGGATCCAGGGCTCTTCGCCGGGGGCGCACTCGACGCCGTGCACGGTGGCCTCGCGGCTCACGCTGAAAAGGGGACGGAAGTTTTGGTCCAGCACTTCGTTGCTGCTGGTCAGGTAATAGCAGTTCCCGTCTTCCGGAAGGAAGATCTGCTGGATGGCGTATCCCTGGCTGTCCACCGGGTCCAGCACGCGGGTGGAAGGATTGAAGCGGTAGAGCCGGTCGTCATAGGAAACGACGAGCCGCGTTCCGTCCGGAAGGATACGGACTTCCACGAAACGGTTGCTGCGCGGATTGTCCCGGTCGTCCGGCAGGTCGGTCCGGTAGTTCTGGAAGGTCCTTCCGTCAAAGCTGTACAGGCCGCCCCAGGTGGCGAGCCAGAGCTCTCCGTGGCTGTCCTGGGCCATATCTTCGACGGTCGTTCCGGCAAAACCGTTCTCCCGGCCGAAGCGGGTGAACGTACAGGGCGGCTGGGCCGCGGCTACGGTGCTGATAAGCCCGATCAGGACGGATAGGAACCTAAAAACGCGCATATTGTACATTAATCCGTACAAAATTACACTTTTTTTGGGTTTTTTTACGAAAATACACCGAATCAGGACGGTATTCGACAAAAATTAACTGGCCAATGGTTACCTTTGATACACAACAATCAAGCAGTCCTAACCTTAAACGATATCCTGGATACTAACGGTTAATAATTGGTTTTTCGGGGTCCCTGCCAGGAAGGGACCCTTTTTTATGCGTCGCGCATAAAAAAGGGTCCGACGTTTCACTATGCCGGGGGAAGGTTCCCCCGGGGCCCCCTCTGTCGCTGAGCTCCGAAGCACCGGCAACCATTCACTATGCCGGGGGAAGGTTCCCTTTAATACTGGGCGACGAATTCGTAGACGATATTCCCGGCCTGCTTGGGCGGGGCGTCCGCCTTGGCGGAGAATTTGGACAGGCGGGCGGCGCGGACCGCGAAATCCCGCAGGCACCTGTCTTTTGACGACACGGCGTCGTCCACCTTGGCTTCCCGGACGGTTCCGCCCGGGTCCACGGCAATCAGTACGGTCACCTGCCCGGCTCCCATGCAACGATACGCCGGAATCGGCAGCCGGCTGGCTTTCCTGCCTTCCAGATAGTAGGAGACGACGGAAGGTCCGCTGTACACCGGCGTGTCCGTCTGCGTCTCTTTTTCGGGCTGTTTTTCCTGTTGTGTGGGCGTGCCCGGATCCGCCACGTCCTCGCGCTTGACTTCATATCCGGCCGCCAGTTCCTGGCGAAGCCGCTCCGCATCGCGGTACAGCTGCTCGGCGTCGGTGCCGCGGTCGTCCCTCAAGGCGGCCCGGTCCACTGCCACGCCCCGCACCGCCGGAGCCGTGGCGAGCTGCCGGTCCAGTTTCTGCCGGATGCTTTCCTTGAATTCCGCTTCCTCCCGGAGCCGCTCTTCTTCCTGCTGTATCCGTTCCTTCTCTTCCAGTTTCGAGAAGTCCAGCACGAAGCTGTTTTCCGGCCGGATGGCCGTGCCCAGGCCCGTCAGCAACAAGACAATCACCACCGCGAGGTGAACGATCACGGTGGTGTAGATGCCGGCCCTGTCTTCTTTCGGAAGCCGGAACACGGATTAAGCGAGTTTCTGCAGGGCCTTCTCGATCGTGGCCGTGATGATGTCTACGGCAACCTTGTTGTGTCCGCCCTGCGGGATGATGATGTCTGCGTAGCGTTTGCTGGGCTCGATGAACTGGAGGTACATCGGCTTTACGGTGCGCGAATAGCGCTCGATCACCCAGTGCACGTCCTTGCCGCGCTCGCTGATGTCGCGCGCCATCACACGCATCAGGCGGTCGTCGTCATCGGCGTCCACGAATATCTTGATGTCCATCTGGTCGCGGAGCGCCTTGCAGGTGAAGATCAGGATGCCTTCGATGATGATGACGTCCGCCGGCTCCACCGTCACCGTTTCCGTCTTCGAACGGGAACAGGAGATGTAGGAATAGACCGGCTGCTGGATCGTCCTGCCCTTCTTCAGCTCCGAGAGTTGCTGGCACAGCAGTTCCCAGTCGATGGCGTCGGGATGGTCGAAATTATGGGCGCGCTTCTCCTCGTCGGAGAGGTCGCTGGAGTCCTTGTAATAGGAGTCCTGGGGGATGACCACCACGCGCTTGGCGTTGAGTTCCTGCGTGATGGCGTTGACCACGGTGGTCTTGCCGGAGCCGGACCCGCCGGCGATGCCGATGACTAACATATTACTGTCGTTTTTTTCCTCTGTTTCTTCCTCCCCTACGGTTAGGGGAGGACGGGAGGAGGGGTGATCGTATGGGTTCGTGAAACGACGAGTTCGTCAGAACTCGGCGTTCTTGGGCGTGCGGGGGAACGGGATGACGTCCCGGATGTTCGACATGCCGGTGATGAAGAGCAGCAGGCGCTCGAAACCAAGGCCGAAGCCGCTGTGCGGGCAACTGCCGAAGCGGCGGGTGTCGATGTACCACTCGAGGTTGTTGCGGCTCATTCCGAGCTCGGCGATGCGCTTCTCGAGCTTTCCGAGGTCGGCCTCGCGCTCGGAGCCGCCGATGATCTCGCCGATCTTCGGGAAGAGCACGTCCATCGCGCGGACGGTCTTGCCGTCCTCGTTCTGCTTCATGTAGAAGGCCTTGATGTCCTTGGGATAACCCGTCAGGATGACCGGCTTGCCGAAGTGCTTCTCCACGAGGTAGCGCTCGTGCTCGCTCTGCAGGTCCACGCCCCAGCTGACCGGATACTCGAACTGGACGCCGTTCCGGACCGCCTCCTCGAGGATGCGGATGCCCTCGGTGTACTCGAGGCGGACGAACTCCGTCCCCACCACGCCGCGCAGGCGCTCGATCAGTTCGGGGTCATAGCGGTCGTTCAGGAAGCGGATGTCGTCCATGCAGTTTTCCAGGGCATAAGACACGAGGTGCTTGATGAAGTCCTCGGCGAGGTCCATGTTGTCCCGGATGTCGTAGAAGGCCATTTCCGGCTCGATCATCCAGAACTCCGCCAGGTGGCGCGGGGTGTTGGAATTCTCGGCCCGGAAGGTCGGTCCGAAGGTGTAGATCTCACCGAGTGCGGTGGCGCCGAGCTCGCCCTCGAGCTGGCCGCTGACGGTCAAGCTCGTCTGCTTGCCGAAGAAGTCCTTGCCGTAGTCGATGCGGCCCTTCTTGTCACGCGGGATGTTCTCCAGGTCCAGGGTGGTCACCTGGAACATCTGCCCGGCGCCTTCGCAGTCGGATTCTGTGATGAGCGGGGTGTGCAGATAAACGAAACCCTTGCTGTGGAAATACTCGTGGATGGCGAAGGCCATTTGGCTGCGGAGCCGGTAGATGGCGCCGAAGGTGTTGGTCCTGGGGCGGAGATGGGCGACGGTACGGAGGTACTCGAAGGAGGTGTCCTTCTTCTGCAGGGGGTAGCGTACGGGATCGCAGGTGCCGTAGACGGTGATTTCCTCCGCCTTGATCTCGACGGCCTGTCCGCTGCCCGGCGACTCCACCAGATTGCCGCGGACGCAGATGCAGGCTCCCGTGCCGATCTGTGCGAGCACGGGCTCCGTCTCCGCATTCTTGTCCACGACCACCTGTATGTTGTGGATGGTCGATCCGTCGTTGAGCGCGATGAACGCGATTTCCTTGTTCCCTCTCTTGGTCCTGACCCAACCTTTGGCCAGCACCTCCCTGCCTGCTTCCATTCCGAGCAGGTCTTTCACCTTTGTACGAAGTAGTTCCTTCATTTCGTTTCTTCTGTATTTTAAAAAGCAGCCCTCATTGAAGGGGGCTGCTCGGTATTCAATCCTGCTTCAGGCTTACTTGGCAGGTTTTCTTGCTGAGTACATGATCTTCAACGCGGAGCAGCGGCGAAGCTCCTGCTTCACGTCGGTGACGATACCCATTCTGACATCCTGGTCGGCCCGGATGGACACGGTCATCAGCTGACGGTCCGCCTCGCTGAGGGCGTCGCGCTCCGCGGCGATGAAGTCGCGGATGTCGTCCGTGGTGCGGAAGGAGTCGTTCAACTGGATACGGGCGTCGGTACCGTACTGCGCCTGGTAGGCGAGGGTCGGGGAACCGATGTTGATGTAAGCGTTGAGGTCCTTGCGCTCCAGCTTGACGACTTCGGAAGCCTCAGGCGTGGTGACCTTGACCTTGTTCTCG
>Ga0310691_10002560_pt1 | contig 23801 bp, 15 predicted proteins | sample 176DNAGHGlowgp2_FD_203887 | JGI IMG/M metagenome (GOLD analysis project Ga0310691, IMG submission 203887) | Sheep rumen microbial communities from Palmerston North, Manawatu-Wanganui, New Zealand - 1766 DNA GHGlow gp2 (v2) (version 2) | ecosystem: Host-associated > Mammals > Digestive system >...
GTACAAGGAAGCATTCCCACTTGAGCGTGCTTTGGAGATAATTAAGGATGGTTCAGGAAAGCACTTTGATCCAAAGTGTGTCGAAGCATTTTTTGATGCTTTGCCTGAGATTAAGGCGGTTATGAAAAAATATCAGGAAAATAACGGAGGAATATCGTAGATGGTTAAGAATAATCTTAAGCGTATATTGGCGATTGTCCTTTGCGTTATGGTCCTGTTTACCGTGACTATAAAGGGCGATCCGACGGATGTATCCTATATAGATAAAAAAGGCGGCGGATATGCTGCCAGTGATCAGGTAGAGAATATCGGCTATATGGCTGTTAAGTATGATGCCACGAATGGTCTTCCTACGAGTGAGGCTAATTATATAGTTTCTTCAAAGAGCGGCTATATGTGGATCGGTAGTTACGGAGGAATCATCAAGTACAGTGGTTCTAGCTTTGAGAGACTTCCAAATACTGACGGTTTAAGCAGTGGTCGTGCACTTTTTGAGGATAGCAAAGATCGCATGTGGGTCGGAACCAATGACAGTGGCGTAGTTATAATAGATGGTGATAATAAGACTCATATCAGTAAGGAAGAAGGACTTCCAGCCACTTCGATAAGATCATTTGCTGAGGATAATGATGGCAATATCTATATAGCTACTACCGATGGTCTTGCTGTTGTGGACGGCAAGATGAGAGTCAGAGTCATTAACGATGAGAGAATAAGACACGAGAGAATCCTTAAGCTTGACAGCGACAGTGAGGGTGTGATATACGGATATACTAAGAATGGTGCTGTGTTCACTGTTGTGGGTGGCGAGCTTTCTGAGATATATGGATATGAGGAGCTTGGTATAGAGAAGATCACATCTGTCATGGTGGATAAGATTAATGCCGGTCGTGTGTATATAGGCACTTCGTCTGACGTAGTTTATTGTGGTCATATAGGTGACAATGTCTATAGAATGGCTAAGATATCGATTGCTCCTTTGAAGAACACTAAGTGGATGTCTTATGAATGCGGTAGAGTGTGGGTTATGTCCGATCAACAGCTTGGTTATCTCGATGAAAAGAACAATCTTGTGATCGTTGAGAATCTTCCTCTGAACGATTCTCTTGAGATGCTCACTTCTGATTATCAGGGTAATCTGTGGCTTGCATCCTCAAGACAGGGTATCATGAAGATCATAGCCAATAACTTCATGTCATTTGGCGCAGAGGCTGGGCTGGCGGGTCAGATAGTGAATGCAACATGCTTTCTTAACAAGCGTCTATATGTGGGTACTGATAACGGAATGGTGGTGCTTAATTCGAAGGGGCGTAAAGTAGATGATCCTCTGATGGATTATATCGATACCGGAAGAGTGAGACATATCGTGTCTGATGCTAAGGAAAACCTGTGGATATCTACATTCTCTAACGGAATCGGTCTTGTTCGTGTGTCACCTGACGGCAGTATCAGGTCATATACTGTTGATGATGGTCTTCCTGTCAATGAGATAAGATGCTCTCTTGTTATGTCTGATGGTACTGTTGTCTGCGGAACTAACAACGGTCTGGCTCTTATCAAGGACGATAAAGTATATAAGACTTACGGTAAGGACGAAGGTCTTCTTAACACTGTCATTCTGTCCCTTGCTGAAGGTGAGAATGGCGTGATATATGCAGGAACTGACGGTGGCGGTCTGTATTGTGTAGAGGGCGACAGGGTTTATAAGCCTGAGTTTGCCGCAGGGCTAAAAAGCGATGTCATCATGAGGATGTATCGCAATGACAGACTGGGAGTGTTCTTCATAATTACATCTAATTCGATTGCCTATCTTAAGGATGGGAAACTAACGAATGTAGATACATTTCCTTATGGCAATAACTTCGATATATATCCTGATGATGAGGGTAATCTATGGATTCTTTCGTCTATGGGTGTGTATTGCGTGGATGAGAAGAGCTTTTTTGCGAATAATATAACATCCTACAGACTTTATTCGCTTGCGAACGGACTTACTTCCCTGCCTGTTGCCAATAGTTACGCGGCGCTTAATGATAACGGCGATATGTATATAGCAGGGCAGAATGGCGTGTGCAAGTTCAATATCAAGAGATTCAACGATGCCGGTGGCGGACTGATAACAGGTATAGGTTCTATATACTGCGACGGTGCACAGATATTGCCGGATAAGGACGGTGTCTATAACATACCAAAGGATGCAAAGCGTCTTAGTATCACACCGCTTGTTATCGATTATTCTATGAAGGATCCCCTTGTTCGAATCTTTCTCGAGGGAAGTAGTATTGAAGGTGTGACTGCTTACAGAAGCGACCTTCCTGTTCTTGAGTACACAGAACTTCCTTATGGCAATTATACGCTTCATGTTCAGGTTCTCGATCCGAATGACAAAACGGTTCTGTCTGATAACACCTGGCGAATCGTCAAGAAACCGAAGCTTATGGAGATCATGGCGATCAAGATTCTTATCATCGCTGCGCTCTTAGTTGCTTCTGGCATCATAGTGTGGAGAATCCTTACTGGTACTGTCATCAGACGTCAGTATGATCAGATAAAAGAAGCTAGAGACGAGGCGTGGCGCGCTAACCAGGCTAAGTCGAGATTCCTTGCGAATATGTCACATGAGATAAGGACTCCTATCAACACCATAATAGGTATGGATGAGATGATCCTTCGCGAGAAGGCTGATGGTGCTTCAAAAAGCTATCATGCCGCGGTATGTGGTTACGCGCTGAATATTAAAAATGCTTCAGAAGCCTTGTTATCTCTTGTCAATGATCTTCTTGACATCTCCAAGATTGAGTCCGGTAAGATGAATCTTGTTGAGCAGGAATATGACGTCGTGGATCTTATACGATCTGTTGTAACTATGATCAGGGTGAGAAGTGACGCTAAGAAGCTGTACTTTGAAATGGATATCGATGAGAATATACCGCAGAGACTCTATGGTGACTCATCGAAGATTAAGCAGGTGGTTCTTAATCTTCTTACGAACGCTGTTAAGTATACCAATGATGGTGGATTCGTGCTCGGAATAAGAGCTTATGAGGTTAATGATGTCTCATGTACTCTTAAGATATCTGTTAAGGATACAGGTATAGGAATAAAGCCTGAAGATCAGGCAAAGCTCTTCACAGCATATGAAAGACTCGATGAAGAGAAGAATGTCGGTATACAGGGAGCAGGTCTCGGACTGGATATCTCGAGACAGTATGCTGAGCTTATGGGCGGAACGCTGGAGTGTAAGAGTACTTACGGAGAGGGCAGTGAATTCATACTTACTGTATCACAGAAGGTGGCTGACTCAAGGAAGATAGGTGTGTTCAGAGAATACGATAACCTGTCTGAGGCAGATGTATATATGCCGCAGTTTATAGCTCCGGATGCAGATATACTTGTTGTTGATGATAATCCTATGAATCTTGCTGTTATCAAGGGTCTTCTTAAACCTACGAAGGTATTTGTGACGACGGCTGACAGCGGTAAGGACTGTCTTGATAAGCTTAAGACAGGAAACTACAACGTGGTTCTTCTCGATCACATGATGCCTGGTATGGATGGAATAGAGACTTGTGCAAGGATACGTGAGGATTATCCTGATCTTCCGGTATATGCGCTTACTGCCAATGCGACTGCAGGTGGTGATGAATTCTATAAGTCAAAGGGCTTCAATGGTTATCTTGCAAAGCCTATAGATATAGTGGCTGTAGAGCATGTCATCATGAGGCATCTTCCTGAAGAGATCATGCATAGAGAAGTTTTGAAGGATTTTATCGCTAAAAAAGGATAGTGGCTTATGGCGGATTTTTTGAGAGCACACCAATTGAATATAATGCTGGCTCTTTCGAGCATGTGTATGTTGATCGCTTTTTTTGCAGCTATCACAAAAACACTTTCAGCTAGGAGGAAGATGGCTCTTATCTACCTGGAGATCAGTGCTGCTGTGCTTCTTATGGCGGACAGATATGCGTATATCTTCAGGGGAGATGAGACTAGGTATGGCTTCTGGATGGTCAGGGTAACTAATTTCCTTGTGTTTATGATGACTGCTGCGGTTTTGCATGCGCTCAATATCTATATGGCGGATTTCTTTGTGTCGGATCTTAAGTTTAAAGAGCCGCCAATGGCGCTGAGGATCATGGAGGTTGTTGTATCGCTTGACTGGTGCCTTATAATCGTATCACAGTTTACGGGATTGCTGTATACATTTGACGCATCTAACAGATATGTGAGAGGGCAGTTTTATGTACTGGCATATGTTGCACCGCTTATAGTGATCGTTGCCCATATGTATCTGGTCATAAAGAATTATAAGCTTTTTGGTCGTATCATACGTCATGGTCTTCTTATAGCTTATCTGATACCTTTGGGTGCAGCTTTTGTACAGCTTTTTGCTTATGGCTTGTCTTTGGTCAATATAGCTTTGGTTGTGATGGCTTTTGTTGTATATGTGTTTGCTATAATTGAGTTAAATGATGCTGTTGATAAGGCTAACAAGCTTACGATCGAGAACCTTGAGGGCGAAAAGAGAAGTATGCAGAGTCTTTTTGAGCAGACTGCAGGTGCTATTACCGCTGTTGTTGATGCGAAGGATAAGTATACGAGAGGTCATTCAAAGAGAGTTGCGGATTATTCGCGTGAGATAGCTAAGCGCGCGGGTCTTAGCGATGAAGAGTGCGATGAGGTTTACTTTGCCGCGCTTCTTCATGATGTGGGTAAGATCAGTATACCTGATTCGATCATCAACAAGAGGGACAGGCTTACGGCTGAAGAATATGAGGTCGTCAAGAATCACTCAATCGTAGGAAGTGATATGCTCTCTAAGATCACTGAGTTTCCTTATATCGCGACTGTTGCTAAGTATCATCATGAAAGATATGATGGTGAGGGCTATCCTGAAGGGAAGAGAGGGGAAGAGATACCTCTGTATGCTCGTATAATCGCTGTTGCGGATGCTTATGATGCTATGACCTCGAAGCGAAGCTTCAGAGATCCTTATCCGCAGAAGACTGTTAGAGATGAGATTGTTAAGGGTGCGGGTTATCAGTTTGATCCTAAGTTCGCGGGAATCATGGTGGATATGATCGATCAGGATGTAGAGTATCTTATGAGAGAAACTGTGGACGACAGTGTGAAGGTTAACTCTGTAGATCTTACGACGACAGATGATGCTCACTTTGGAGAGTATAGGAATCTTGTGAGTGACGGTATCGCTATTGATTCTGTTATAACGACTGTTACGATGAATGTTGAACCGGATGCCGGGGCGGAGAAGAATATGGCTATGCCTGCTATCATACTTTTTGGTTCGCATGACGGATGCGTTCATGAGGATGACAGAAGCATCAAGCTTCTTTCTTATATCGAGTATGGTGAACTCTTCTTTGACGGACATAAGATATGTACTGCTGCTAGAGATGTGAGAGTAACCAAAGGAAGCACGACATCGCTTCGCGGTATGTATTCTGTGGAGGCTGTCAGATATGATGATCATATAAGGATAGATATACATAACGGCGAAGATCACCTTCAGTATGTTGTGGTCTTAAGAGAAGATGTTCGCAACGTGTATATGGCTTTGACTGGTGAAAACTGCAGTATCGACAAGGTTAGGATATCAAGAGGAAAGAAGAGCATATCAGAGGACTATATAGAGAGGATCGTGCCTAAGGTAGGACATATCAACAGACTTAATGGTGATCTGGAAAATGTTGAGATAGAAGGATACCATACGGCTATGACGCAAGGTATACGTGTGGTTGATGGTCTCAGGATAGCTTTCCATACTCAGACACTTCCTTATTCGAATCATATATGGGATTGTCCTCATGTTATGCTGTATACTGTTCCTGAGGGAAAGGAAGATACTTCTGATTACACGATAAAGAGCTGTATACGATTTGATGGAGAAGAAATCGGTGATGTAGACAGAAGCAGTGTAGTCATAGAAGCTAAGCGTAATGAGAGCTTTGAGGGCTGGGATGCATGGAAGGAGTATAACAAAGCGGGGGCTGAGTGTGAGATACTCTTTGAGAGAAAGAGAAACAGGATAGTTATGTACACTGTTAATCATGGTGTGGAGATTAAGCATACAACTAAGCTGTCTTCTGGTGATCTTATCGTGTACGTGGGAATTACAGGAGAAAATTGCGCCCTTACTAATATAAGGGTATATGGAGGTATTGATTGAGAAGCTTAAGTAATATGAAGGGCAGAGCGATCTTGGGTGCTCTGTGTCTTAGTGTGGTGCTTTGTGCATCGGGCTGTAATAAGAAAAAAACTATTAATCTTACAGATTATGTGACTGTGACCTATGACGGTTACAGTGGATATGCTGGTATCAACGTAGACATAGACAAGGAAAGGCTTGAGAAGGACCTTGTTGATAAGGGTATATATGATGCAGAGAAAGCGAAGGCTTTCGTTCTTGAACTTAAGACTACTACGAGTGTTAAGGTGGCGACTAACGGGAAGCCTTTTAAGATATCATTCGGTCTTGAAAAACAGGCTGAGATCACGGCTTTTCCTGAGGGTGTGAATACTGATCCTGTGGTTGTGAAGCCTGAGAACCTTGAGCAGGCTAAGGAGATCGATCCTTTTGCGGCGGCAGCTGTATCCCTTAAGGGGATAAGTCCTAAGATCACACCTGTCATAGACGGGATAGGTTATGAGTATGTACTTAGCCATAAGGGATTTTTGGCAGCAGGAGACGTTCTTAAGATAACGATCACCGCTACTGCGCCTGAGGGTTGCGTATTTACACAGACTGAAAAGGAATACATGATCGGCGAGAAGACGAATCATTTTCTGAGTAAGGAAGAGGTTGCCTCGAATCTTGATACTGTGGATTCTTCGTGCAAGCAGACTCTTATGGATGAAGCAAAGGACAACACAAAAAGACTTGTCTATCGCATGACTCACAACAAGGATTACTTAGGAAGCAGCAGTAACGAGTATATCGAGGATAGTACTCTTGTGCAGTGCCTGTATCTGACGGAAAAGACTCTTGAAGATGGCAAGGACAACAATTATCTGTACATGATCTATAAAGCTTCTGTATCGAATGATCTGACCACTGAAGAGGGCTACTTTGTATTCGAATTCCCGAACGTGTACATGGCGGGCGAGGAATACAAGTTCGGACTTGAGCATGCGAAGGATTACTACAAGTGTGACAAGGATCTTGAGGTTCTTAAAGAAGAGCTTATAAAACCAAAAGAAAAAGAATATGTGATAAATACCTTGAAATAATGCGTAAAATGTGCTATACTCTATATCAGCACATAAGTCTGGAGGTGGAATTATGTCAAGTTTTAAAAGAAAGATGAGAATTGGTGAGCTCCTTCTTTCGAGAGAGCTCATAACAGAAGAGCAGTTGCAGATTGCTCTTGAGGAAAAGAAGAAGGGTAACGATCTTTTAGGTGACGTAATAGTTAAGCTTGGCTATGTTCCTCAGGAAGTCATGATTGAGGTCCTGAAGAAACATTTGCAGATAGATTATATAGATGTTCGTGAGATCGCTTTTGATGAGGATGTGTTCAAGCTTGTGCCTGAATCATTCCTCCGTAAGTACAACATCCTTCCGCTTTATCATGATGAGACTATGGCAAGTACCATCATAGTGGCTATGTCGGATCCTATGAACCTGGATGCTATGGATGACTTTAACATCTATACTGGTTACCAGGCTAAGCCGGTACTTGCGATGAGAGACCATATCAACTATGTTATCGATAAGGTCTATGGTAAGTCACAGGCGAATGAACTTGCAGAGCAGTTGAAAGCTGATCAGACCAACGCTGTTGATGAAGCGGCTGCTGCAGAAGAGGCTGCACGTAAGGAAGAACTTGAGAACGCACCTATCGTTAAGCTTGTTAACAGTATCATAGAGGGCGCCGTTAGACAGAGAGCATCCGATATTCATATCGAGCCTTTCGAGTACAATGTACGTATCCGTTACAGAGTCGATGGTGCTCTTAGAGAGATCGATGTATATGATAAGAGCGTATTCACTGCCATGATTGCACGTCTTAAGATCATGTCAGGTATGGATATATCAGAGAAGCGTAAACCGCAAGATGGTCGTATCACTATCAATGTCGACAGAAGAGAGTATGATATCCGTGTATCTAACCTCCCAACTGTATACGGCGAGAAGGTCGTTATGCGTATCGCTTCTAAGGAAGGATTTAACAGAGATAAGAAGGACCTCGGTCTTCGTGAAGAGGATCTTAAGAAGTTCGATGGTATAATCAGGAATCCGCATGGTATCATCCTGGTTACAGGTCCTACCGGTTCCGGTAAGTCTACTACTCTTTATACAACTCTTAGTGAGTTGAATGCCGAAGATGTTAACATCGTTACGGTAGAAGATCCTGTCGAGGCGAACATCGATGGTATCAATCAGGTTCAGGTTAATAACAAGGCGGACATGACATTTGCCAACGCCCTCAGATCTATCCTCCGTCAGGATCCGGATATCATCATGATCGGTGAGATTCGAGACAACGAGACAGCGGATATTGCGGTTAAGGCCGCTATCACCGGTCACCTTGTTGTTTCGACACTGCATACGAACTCAACAGCGAGTACTATAACCCGTCTTATAGATATGGGCCTTGAGTCTTATCTTATCGCAGATTCAGTTGTAGGTATCATAGCTCAGCGACTTGTAAGACGTCTGTGTACCTGCAAGGAAGAAAGACCAGCTACCGAGGAAGAGAAGAGGCAGCTTGGCGTTCCGATAGATAAGGAGATAGAGATCTGTGAACCTGTTGGATGTAACAGATGTAACGGCGCTGGATATCTCGGTCGAATCGGTATATATGAGATCATGCCTATCACTACTAAGATCAGACATGTTATCGTTAGCGGCGGTGACGCCGATCAGATCAAGCAGGCGGCTATCGAGGAGGGCATGAGTACCCTTAAGGCTTCTGCTGCATACTATGTTAAAGAAGGCATCACATCATTCAGCGAGATGATGAAGGTTGCTTACGAATCAGAATAAAAGGAGTGTTTATAACAATGGTAACTATCGAAGAACTTTTGGCTGTAGCTAAAGACAACAAGGCATCCGATATTCATATCACAGTTGGTGTGCCGCCTAAGATGAGAATTAACGGTGCGCTCGTAGATATGGACTATCCACGTCTTACACAGGAAGATACGAACGAGATGCTCTCTAAGACGCTTAATACACGTCTTCGTGAGACTCTTCTTGAGAAGGGTGAAGTCGATTTCTCCCTCTCTGTTAACAATGTAGGCCGATTCAGAGTTAACTGCTTCAGACAGCGTGGTACGCTTGCTGCTGCATTCCGTCTCGTAACTACAAGAATACCTACTCCTGAGGAGCTTGGTATTCCTGAGTCAGTTGTTAATCTCTATAAGAAGAAGAGAGGTCTTGTAATCGTTACAGGTCCTACAGGTTCAGGTAAGTCTACTACACTTGCTTCGGTCATCAACAAGGTTAATGAGAATCTTACTTCTCACATCATAACTCTTGAGGACCCTATCGAGTACATCCATATGCATAAGAAGGCTATGGTTAACCAGAGAGAGGTTGGTCTTGATACTAACTCTTATGCGAATGCTCTTAGAGCTGCCCTCCGTGAGGATCCTGATGTTATCCTCGTAGGTGAGATGCGAGACCTTGAGACTATATCGATAGCTATCACTGCTGCCGAGACCGGACACTTGGTATTCTCGACACTTCATACTATCGGTGCTGCATCTACTATCGACCGTATCATCGACGTATTCCCTCCACATCAGCAGCAGCAGATCAGAGTACAGCTTTCCATGGTTTTGGAATCTGTTATATCTCAGCAGCTTGTTCCTACTGCCGATAAGAGAGGACGTGTCGCTGCATTTGAGGTTATGCACGGTACAGTGGCTATTAAGAACCTTATCCGTGAAGGTAAGACGGCTCAGATTCAGTCTCATATCCAGACCAGCAAGGGTATCGGTATGAAGACTATGGATGATGCCCTTTATGAACTCTACATCAACGGCAAGATCGATTCAGAGCAGGCTATTATATTCGCTCAGGATCAGCTTGCGCTTGAGAAGAAGATCAGAGGATAATACTATTTCAGTCGGAGTCCATTCTCCGACTGAAATAAACGCTCCGCGAGGATGCGCACGGATTCGGAAAGGAAGTTTGTCTGCTTACGCAGACCGAATCCGGCGCGCAAGTCTCGCGGTGCGAGACTTGAACAAAAAATATACTTACTTGACCCGGAGCCTGCGTGGGAGTCCGGGTCTTTACCTTAAGTCGTGGCGAGACTTGGATTAGAGAGGGATTGTTATGAAAAGACATGCTATATCGGGTTATGCGGTGATTGTTGCTGCGATTATATTCGTTGCTTTGTGTACATATGTATATAATTCGAAGGAGCTTTCTAGTGATCCTATGGACCAGAGTGAGAGGCTTTGGTCTATATATACGTCATCTGATATCACAGATATGTGTGAAGTGATGGATGGAAGTGTGGCTGTACTTGCAGGTAACAGTATCTTCGTGGTTGATGTAAGAGGTGATGAGGTTTTGTGTACATTGCCTTCATATGGCTGCGAGAAGCTTCTTGGTGCTTGTGAGGATTCAGAGGGTTTTGTGGTATATGCCGGCGGCAAGGATAGTGTACGCAAGATAACTTCGAGTGGCGTGTCTGATGTATATGATGGTGGCTTTGATTATGCCAAGGTTTCTGGTGACATGCTCTATATATGCAGTGATGGAAAGTTTTTTTCTGTTAAGGACGGCAAGAACAAAGATATATATGTTCTTTCTAAGCATGAGAAGGTTGTTGGATATGATGAAGAAAAAGAAGTTATCTATATGTGTACTGAAGGTGCTAACGGCTTAACTTTCTCTGATCTGTGCGCTTATTCTCTTGAGAGTGGCGAATATAAGAGGGTTATATGTGATGATGGATTTTTATATAGAGAAGATGATGATAAGCTCTATGCATATGGAAAAGCGATAGATAGAAGTGTACGCGCAGGGGATGGCAAGTGTTATAACATATATGTAACATATGATGGTAAGGCTTGCGTATACGAAGATGGGCATGAAGTTATGACGATGGTTGGACCTCTTTGCGTGTATGCGAATGGCAGTGTTCTGTATAAGAAGAGTGATGTGACATCTTTAGGGGTTGATGATTTCTTCGTGGCGACTTCTGTTGAGTTATCACCAGAGTTTACTGATATCAGGAAGAGAGCGGATGAGATAGAAGGCAAGTATGGGATTAAGATTGCGATAGGTGATGAGGTGAATACGCTTCCTCCTGAAGGCATCTGCCTCTTTGATTCTTCGCAGGGGTCAAGCAGATATGATGAGCGCACAAGATATCTATATCACATGTCGGCACTTGATATGATTGATGATGTTCTGTCTATGTATCCTGAGGGGTTCTTGGATAAATTCAAGAATAAGCTGTCGGAAGGCGGGCTTGTGATAGGGTTGTGTGATAGGGTGTATGATCCGAATGATAAGGTTGGAACAACGTATGCGGTAGCATATAAGACTGGCAGCAATTATTATCTAGTGGCGGATATTTTGTATGCTGATCACAGGGAGCTTATTAACCATGAACTTTGGCACTGTGTAGAATACAGGATATGCGAGGATTATGAAGATGCATTTACCATGAAAGAATTCGGAAAGCTTAACCCTGAAGGCTTTAGGTACAGCAAGGGTATATGGAATGATAAGAAAAATGTCTTCAGAGCCTCCACGATTGAGGAGTGGGACGGAAAGTCTGATGTATACTTTGTAAGAGACTATTCCTTTGGCACTTCCAAAGAAGACCGTGCAACTATCATAGAACGTCTTTTGTCTGAGCGCAAGATTAAGGAAAATTATGATGAGATATGCTCATACAAAGGGCTTAAGTGCAAACTTGAGTATATGAAGGAGAAAACTGAGCGCGTGTGGGGGTACTGTTATTGGGAAGAAATGTTGAAAAAAGAGTTGACAAATGGCTTAGAATAAGCTAATATAAAAGAGTGTATAGTTTATATGTGATGGGTTAAGGCGTATATGTTAATTATCACTTCGTACATGTTACACAATTGTTAAAAAAGAAAGTTGAAATGTAAGAAACAAAAGGGTGAAAATCTGAGCCGACCGAGTTATAATAAGTTCAAGAGTTGAGGGAAACTTCCAAAGCTTACATGAACGACCCGGCGGGAGCTAAGTGATGTCGCATGAGAGCATGAAGCTTGACTTGATTCGAATTCCGATATGTATCTCTTACATGAACAGAGAGGAATGACACATGGCAACTTATGTAGCAAAGTTCATTGACAAGAATGGCAAGGAACGAAAGAAGACAGTAGAAGCCGATTCTGCCGAGAGAGCAACCCAGGTTGTTAAAGCAGAAGGCCATACAGTCCTATCGGTTGATCTTGCTGGCGTAACGAACAAGGGTCAGTCGGCTAACCAGAAGAAGACTAAGATTAAGTCAAGAGACTTAGGTGTCTTCTGTAGACAGTTTGAGTCCCTCCTTAGAGCCGGCGTAAGCGTAATTAACGGCTTGGAGATGCTTGCAGAGCAGACTGAGAGCAAACCACTTAAAGCAGCGCTTACAAATGTTCGTGACAACGTTGAAAAGGGCGATAGCCTTGCGGCAGCTATGAAGAAAGAGGGCAACGTATTCCCTGGACTTCTTATCAACATGGTAGAAGCCGGTGAAGCGTCTGGTTCTCTTGAGATAGCACTCAATCGTATGTCTACTCACTTTGATAAGGATGCTCATATTAAGGGTATTGTCAAGAAAGCCCTTATGTATCCTATAGTTCTTGTATTCGTTATGATAGCGGTTATAATCATCATGCTTGTGGTAGTTATACCAGCTTTCACGGATATGTTCAAGGATCTTGATACAGGACTTCCTGCCTTCACACAGGCGGTAGTTAATATGAGTGACTTCTTGATAGGAAAGTGGTATATTGTATTGGCAGTTATTGCAGCTATAGTTGTTGCTTACAAGACTTATGCAGCTACAGATGCAGGCAATCATCAGCTTGCAGCGCTTAAGCTTAAGCTTCCGATGTTCGGACCACTTAACACTAAGACAGCAGCTGCTAGATTTGCTAGAAATTTCTCGACACTTATCGCAGCAGGTATGCCGATGATAGAAGCTATCGAGATAACAGCTTCCACTATGGATAACATTCTTTTCAAAGAAGAACTTCTGAGACTGAGAGATCAGGTTTCACTTGGATCTTCCATCTCAGGATACCTTAAGTCGTCTAAGATGTTTCCTTCTATGTTATGCCACATGATTGGTATAGGAGAAGAGACAGGTAATCTCGAAGAGATGCTTGACGGATGCGCAGTTTATTATGAGGAAGAAGTTGAGCTCGCAACAGAGTCTCTTACAGCAGCTATGGAGCCGGCAATTATAATTGTCATGGCGGGAGTTGTAGGATTACTTCTTGTAGCTATCTTCCAGCCTATGATCAAACTTTATGATACTTTGGGTAACGAAGTACAGTAAGTTCGATTGTAACACACTAATTCACTTTGATACGAAAGTTCATTTACCCGGATGAACAAGAGTATAGTTTAAACAAAAACATTTTATTTACAAAAAGGAGATTTTCTATTATGAAGAAGAGCAAAGGTTTTTCACTTGTTGAGTTGATCATCGTTATTGCTATTATGGCTATCTTGGTTGGTATTCTTGCACCAAACCTTATGAAGAACATCGAGAAGTCTAGATATTCTAAGGATAAGACAATCGTTGATAATGTTGCTACAGCATTCATTAATGCTCTTGCAGATCCAGACGCTTATGATTCACTTTATGGTACATCATCAGGCTCATCATCAGGCTCATCAATTGATGGTGTTGAGAAGACAGCTACAGCTTGGACTTCTGAAGGTGGTTCTGTATGGCAGCAGGAACTTAAGAGCAACTTAAAGGATATGCTTAAGCAGAAGTTCTCTTCTAAGAAGGCTGGTAAGGGTGACAGTGTTGGTGATTGCAAGGTTACATTGAGTGCCGACGGTGGTGTAAAGGTTACTTCAAAGAACGGTGCTATCGTGGTTGAGAAGTAATTAATTCTCGATATATATGCTGATCAACACGTAAGTGGTTGACTAAAGCTTAAAATTTTAATCTGGAGATTAAAAACATGCAATTGGAGACTTTCGTAACTATATTAATGTTCCTTCTGGTATTCATATACGGGTTATGCATAGGTAGTTTTACTAACGTGCTAATATATAGAATACCGAAGAATGAGAATATAGCTACGAAGTCTTCGCATTGTATGGTTTGCAATCATAGGCTAAGGTGGTACGATCTGTTTCCACTTTTTAGTTATTTATTCTTAGGTGGCAAGTGCAGATATTGTAAAGCCAAGATATCAGCCCAGTATCCGATAGTTGAAGCAATCAACGGTCTTGGATATCTCCTGATATTCTATGTTGTCGGTTTTAATATGACTAGCGTGATATTCAGCCTTGCTTTCTCTTGTCTGGTGGTGATCACTGTTATAGACTGGAGAACCTATTATATATATGATTGCATGATCATAGCACTTCTGGTGCTGGGTATAATAAGGACAGGACTTGACTATCAGCATATCTTGGATTATGTGATAGGTTTTTTTGCTGTAAGCACATTCCTGTTTCTTATATATGTTATATCACATGAGAGAGCGATGGGTTTGGGAGATGTGAAGCTCATGGCAGTAGCCGGTCTGCTGGTCGGTTACAAGGGTATTATACTCGCGATGGTGTTGGGTTCCATAATTGGATCAGTCATACACTTAATCCGTATGCGAGTATCTAAACAAGAAAATGTACTGGCTTTGGGTCCATATCTGTCCGCCGGTATATTCATAGCCATGTTATATACCGATGCGATAATCGATTGGTATATAAAGACTATATGGCAGAGATAATCAAAAAACGGGAGGAAAGAATATGGCTTCAAAGTTATTATCTATAGAGATAAGTAATGAGCTTATTAAACTTGCAGAAGTAAGCCATCAAGGTAAAAAGTCTGTGACTGTTCATAAGGCAGCCACAATCACTACACCTGAGAACAGTGTAGAGGACGGTAATCTTAAGGATGTCAACGCCCTCACAGAAGCAATCAGAGCTGCACTTAAGGATAATCTTATATCTACTAAGCAGGTTATCATGACCGTGCAGTCATCAACAATTGCCAGCAAAGAGGCAACAATCCCACAGGGTAAGCCAAGCAAGATGAAGGAATATGTCCAGAATAATGCTAGTGAGTATTTCCCTGTCGGCAACTTAGACGATTATTCTTTAACATATGCAGTACTCGAGAATATCAATGATAAGAATGAAAAGAGTTCACGTATCCTTGCTATGGCAGCAAGATACAATCTTATCGATAACTACTATAAGTTGGCTAAGAACCTTGGCCTTACAGTAGTTGCTATTGATTACATCGGTAACAGTACTCTTGAGATGTTAAAGCTTCAGATAGATGATACACCAAGTATGGTCATTCAGATTGGTAATGATTCTACTATTATCAACGTTCTTAAGAACAAGGTGTTACAGTTCCAGAGAACAGTTCCATACGGTCGTTCAGCTGTAACTAACGCAGTTATGGAGAATAAGAAGTTATCTTACCAGGTAGCTGTAGAACTCCTTAGTAAGGGATCTCTTATTCATGAGAGACTTGATGGAGAAGAAGTAACTGAGTCACTTCGTTATCTCATCAATTCTATTAGCCGTATCGTCGATTATTATGTATCACGTAACCAGTCAAGCCCTATCGAGAAGGCTTATATAATCGGTGAAGGTGCTAACGTAGGCGGTATCGATAAGCTTTTCGCTAACGAACTTAATATTAACTTTAACAAGATCACAGAGCTTAAGAATGTTGAGCCTGATAAGGTGTTCCGTATATCTAAGTCAGAGCTTATAACATACCTCTCAACCATGGGTGCCTGCCTTGATCCTGTTAACTTTAAGCAGTATACACAGGCTAAGACAAAGGCTTCTGCCAAGTCTATAGATACTCTTAAGGCTATTAAGGTGTTCGTTCTCTTGTCAGTTATCTTTGCTATAGCTTCATTTGCGATAGCTATCGTTAAGGTTAAGGGTCTCGAGAAAACACGAGATGAGTATAAGAAAGAGATAAAGCAACTTCAACCAGCTAAGAAGCTTTATGAAGAATGGTTGCTTGCTAAAGATAATTATAGCGGAATATGGACTTTCTATTCTGTAACCTCATCTAATAACAGCGATTATCTTGCTAAGACTCTTGATAAGCTTGAAGAAGTTGTACCTTCAGATATGTTCTTCAAGGAGATCAAGGTTGTAGATGGTAAGGTTACAATTAAGGGATACTGCCGTGATAAGTCTACACTTGCAGGTGTAATTGTTCAGCTTAAGAATGTACCATTCTTAAAGAACGTTAGCTCTACAGGTGGTAAGGAATCTCTTAGTAACGATAACCTTAAGATAGTAGAATTCGGTTTAAGCTTTGATATAGTAAATCCAACCAATCTTGAACAGCAGATTCTTGAAGATGCTGGACTTGCAAAGAAGTCTACTACTAAGATAGAAACTAAGACAGAAGAAACTAAGAAGGAGGACAAGTAATTATGACAATGCAATTCGGTGAAAAAGAAAAGCAACTTTTGTTAGGATTTATTGCCTTTGCTCTCATAGCACTTTCTGTTAAGTTTGCATGGATGGATCTCTTCAATGATAAATCTAATAAGCTTAAGGATGAAATATCGCCACTTGAATCAGAAGTAAAGATTCTTCGTGATTATGATAAGAAGAGTGAGTCTTATAAGAGAGAAATCAGTGCTTTTACTGCTAAGTCAGATGCAATTGTGTCTAAGTATGCAGCTAACAACACACAGGAGTACCTCTTACTCTTCTTAAGAGATCTCGAGACAGAGAATAACTGGATTAACGTGTATAACCTTCCACAGGATCCTACTAATCAGTCTATTAAGACTATGGATTCTAAGATACTTACTGCAGTGGTTGAACCTACAACTATTGAATTCGTTGCTTCATATGGTGATGCAAAGCAGTTCATCCGTGCAGTCAATGAGAATGTTAAGAAGTGTGGCTTCTCTAATATTACTCTTAACTATGATGATCAGACAAAGTTACTTAAGGGTAAAGCGCTCTTTAACTTCTATTCAATTGTAGGCGGTGACAGAGTTCCTGAGCAGGCTAATATCTTCTCAGTTCTCTATGGTAAGGGACAGGATGGTCTCTTCACATCATCCACATTCAGTCCTGATATTACAACAACAGGTATGAGCAATATCGATAGGATCAGAACAGATTCTGATTTCTTCGTACTTGTAAATCCATATGGTTCATCACTTGATAGCGTTATCGCTGGATTCACAAGTGATAAGACTGGTAACTCTTTGATAAGTGGTAATGGTAACAAGGAGCATACAGTTGTAATTAAGGTTTCAGGTTCTAATAATGATTACTCTATCGAGTATCAGGTTGATGAGAAGAAGCAGGCTGCAACTAAGTTTGTTGCTGGTGATACAATCGATATCCTTCTCTCAAGCTCTGTAAGAGTTGACGATGTAGATAAGGTTACATGTAAGGTTAGAGTTGAGAACACATCTGACAGAACTGTCAATGTAGGTAGAATCAACGATGACATGAATAATGCAAGAATATTCTTCGAGCATTCGGGTGATGTAACAGTACACTGATGATTAATAAGACAGGAGAATCAGGTATTATATATCTGGTTCTCTTGTGATAATCATCTAAAAGTATGAATGGAGGATGTTATGAAAATTACGAAAGGAAAAAAACTGCATAAGAGCAGAGGCTTTACTCTTATAGAGCTGATTATATCAGTTGCTATAGTAACAGCTGTGCTTATACCAATTGCAGGCGCTTTTGCTAATGCTGCGAGAGAGAATGGTAAAGCAAAGCGCAGACACAATGCTACACTTGTGGCACAGAATGTTATGGAGAAGTATAAGTATATGAGTCTTCCGGAGATCAAGCTCCTCCATAATATTATGACAGATGTTCCTTCAGATGGAACAGGAGTTATCAATCTTATCGATAGCTCAGATGAGGATACACTCATCGATACATATGTACTTTGGGCACTTGATGAAGATGGTGCTGGTGGATATAGAAAGGGTGGTACTGGTAATTATTATGTATTAGGACCAACTGGCGGTGACCCATATTACTGTAAGGTGACTATATCTCCTGAGGCTTATATCTCGGCTGCAGATGAGGATGTTAAGATTAATTCTTACGAGTCACCTAATCTTACTAATCTTTTTGATGGTAATACACTTGTAATATCTGATGCTATCAGTTATTATGATAGCTATGCTGCAAGCAAACTTGGCTTTAGTTTGGCTGATAGAACAGGTGTTACCAAGAAAGTTACAATAAGAGCTATTACATCACATGCACCTGCGGCACCTGGTGCATCGGAATTATATAAAACTGATTTTTATATGGATGTGGTATATACATATGGTGGAGCTGATTATAGCAAATCAAAGTTCTTATGGCATAAGGAGTATTATCCGTCAGAAGGCGAGCTTATACCTGAGGTATATTGCATATATAATGTGTTTGATTATAAGAGTCCTTCTACTGCAAGTGATTATATAACTGTCAAACATAAGTTTGAGGATTCTGATCTTTCAACACATACACAGAATTTGAAGTTTTTCCTTATCGAGGGTGGTTTTGATGGTAAGACCGCTACTCTTGATGCGAGTCATATAACAACGGAGACTGTCTACGGTGATTTGGAAATGACAGAATCATCTAAGGTAAGTATATATACAGATGTTCCAGGATATGCGGATAGTTCTGATGCTACTAAGAATGAATTCACACAAGGTACAGCTTCTAATTCTATGTATCTTATAAAAGTTGAGGTATATGATAAGGATATGAAGCTTGTTACTACACTTACATCTACAAAGGAGGCAGACTATGGATATACACCAGTTGAATAAAAAAAGATCCAAAGGTTCTACTATGGTCATGGCTATAGTAGCTGTTGCCTTTGTATCCATAATTGCGACAGTTTGTCTTCTTGCTGCTGGTACGAATGCCATGCTTAAGGGACAGAACCTTCGTAACAAGAAGAACTTCTATAGTTCAGAGTCGATAGTAGAAGAGTTGTATTCTGGAATCGGTATGACTTCTATGAATTCTCTTTCTGAGTCATATAAGTATACTCTTTCAAAAAAAATGGAACCTGAAAATACAGGCTCCATATATACAGGTAAGATGTCTGCTATATCCAATGATAAAGCAAATGCAATCTTCAGAAAGAAGTTTATCGTTGATGTAGCTAGTAATATAGTAGGCAATAGTTCATCTACAGGTGCCCCTATATATACTGAGACAACAGGTTCAGTTATATATACGGTAGCAGAAGGTCTTGCTGGCAATGAAACTCATAAGGATGCCTGTGATAACGCACTTAAGTACCTTAATAATCTTATAAAGGATCATAGTTGTGCTCATGTTGTATCACTTTCGGCAGTTGAGATAACAGCTTATGATCCTTCGGAAAGTAAGGATGCAACTACTGGCAAGTATAACTATCAGTATAAGGTTGTACTTAAGGATGTTGATGTAGAGTATCTTCAGACAAGTAATGATTACTTCTCTGAGCTTACACTTGATTATAACATTGAGCTTCCATATCTTGATATTGTATTCAATGTTGACGCAACAAAATTGCCTGATGCATTTAAGGATTATATATTCATATCAACTACTGGAGTAACATTTAAGACTATGAACGGTATCGTTACTGGTGGTGTTTATGCTGGTAATACGAATCCTGGTACTATGGTTTCTGGTATTATCGTAGATAATTCGGATGTTACTTTCAGAAGTGAGAAAGGTACCGTTACATCTTCTAAGGATCTCAAGATTGTGAATAATGCTTATGGTAAGGCTGCTGCTAAGTTTGAAGGTAGTGATATATGGGCTGTAAACTTAGTCCTTGATACGACCAATACTAAGAAGCCAGAGGGTAATAATGTATTCCTTAACATAGATGGTAATTCGAGAACTCATCTTTCCGATGACCTTCAGTTCCAGGCAAGATATTCGACTGCTAATATCTCTGGTGATTACTGGGGTTATGGAACGGGACCGGGTAGTGGTGCTGGCGAAGGTCATATGAACTTTAGTGCTATTAATATGAATGGAAAGAATTCTACTCTTAATATTAATAATGCTAAGCATCTTTTGATAGCAGGTAAGGCTTATCTTATGTATAATCCTGGAGAGAGTGCACCGACCTCAGATAACCTTTTGCTTCCTGAATCACTTGGTATGATGGGTAACCAGAGGTATTATGTTGTTCCTGATAAGTATCTTAAGGTAACATGGGATGGTATGGATGAAGAAGTAGCAGCTGCAGGTGGTGTGGTTCCGTCACAGCCTATTAATATTGATGTATCTCCTAATCCTGTATATACACTTTCAGATGATTTTAAGACATCATTCTTCGGATACAGATATCTTAATCCAGGTGAACCTTATGTGGTAAAGAAAGGTAATGGTAAGTACCAGTACTGTGTACTAAACTTTGCATCTAATCTTGATGCTAATAATTACTTAAGATGTCTTCTTGATGTTGGTTATTATAATGCTCAGTTTGGTGCAGAAGCTGATGCATATCGTCTCTCACGTAATGATATGGCTGCTATGACTATCAGTTTCCTGAATAACGTTAATTCTATAGTTAATGTTAATTCACCTTCAGCTTCTATAGCTGCTGCTGGTTTGATTATTAATTATGCTTCTTTGGGAAGTATTAGCTCAGGTGGTGAGAATACACCTGATATCGAATCTCAGCTTGGTGGTAGTTTTGTTGCAGGTACTGAAAGTCCTGTGTTTATAACGAAGATGGAAGAAAACTTTATTAATAAGAGTAATATTCTTCATCATACTTTGATAAAGGATCCTGAATATGATTCAACTGGTAAGATTAATGTTCAATTGGAGAATAAACCTAATAGTATAGATCTTTCTGATTTTACGATAACTCTGGATATGTATACACATAACGTATTTGAGAATTATATTGATACAGACGAGCTTGAAGCAGCGGAATACTTTACTAAAGCAAGCGCTGGATCACTTACCGCAGCTCCTAAGGCTGATGGCGAATTCGTATATATCGGTAAAAGTGATATAACAGTACCAGCTACAGCTAAGTATGGCGTGATTGTAACTGAAGGTACGGTAACATTCGAGAGTGGTTCGGATTTCTATGGACTTGTAATGGCTCAGAAGAGTATATATGTTAATTCAAGTGCTAACTATTCAAATCATATTCATGATGCGAATGGCGCTTATGAAGATATCATAGCTTATATTAACGAATCTAACGATGGCGAGCTTGTTAAGTACTTCAAGACTCTTAAGGGAGCATTCAACGCTGGTGAGGAAACAGCGGATGATAAGCTTAGCAAGTTGAAGTATTTGGACCTTGTTACTTACAGTAACTGGAGAAAGACAGTAGGTGAGGACTATGAATAAAGCAAGCAAAGGTTTTTCACTTGTAGAGATGGTAGTTGTTATAGCTATCATGGGTATAGTTACTTCTCTTAGCTTGAGCTGTCTTAGTATGGTTCGTAAGGCTACTGTTAACGGTGCTGCATCTGATCTTGGATTTCAGATAGAGCGTACAAGAAGTGAGACACTCACTAAGCATAGAGAGAGTATATATCTTAAGATGTATACTGATGGGATTGCAGTTAAGACATGTATAGTAACTGTTCACAACGATGGAACTGAAACCGAAAACTTCAAGGTTAATCTTGGTTCTAACGTTGTCGTAGTTGCCACCACAGATGATGGCAAGTCAGTAACTTTGAGTCCTTCATCATCAGGCGAGATCAGATTAGCATTTGACAGAAGGTCGGGTGTTGTTAATTCTATGACTTCCGGAACCTCGAATCTTGTGTCTGATGATACGAAGAACATAACATTTGACGTATCACTTGTTACTGGTACTTATAAACACAGAACAGTTAAACTCAATGTTGCCAATGGCACAGTAGTATCGTAAAGGAGGCTGTTATGACAAAAAGCAAAGGTATGAGCTTACTTGAGCTTATAGTGGCTGTTGCTATGAGTAGTATCGTAATGGTCACTTTATCGACTATTATTGTCTCGGCATCTCGTGCGTATGGACGTGAGAATAATAATTCTAAGGTTCAGAACAACGCTGAATCTGTTTATAACAGAGTTGAGAATGCTCTTATGGAAGCGCAGTCTATCAGATTGATAAGATTAGTTGGTGGTGGTTTCTTTATAGAGAATGATGCGCACAATGTTTCTGGTGATGGATTTGTACATACTAACGGTAGAGCGGTCCTTTATACACCTTCTGATGGAAGGATATATATGTCTGACACAACAGGTGATATGATTGCCACAAGTACTTCTAAGGAGAGTTATCTTCTTACAAAGAGTGTTACTACATTTGATATCAAGCTTAATCCGGCATGTATCAAGACTGATGAATATGGTGATACTTATATTTCAAATCCGGTTATGTTTGATATGAGCCTTTCGATGAATCTGAGAGGAAGAAAGACAGGGTATTCGAGAACGATAGCTCTGCGTAACAAACTTAAATCAGTTATTTATGAGGGTGTGACTTACGAAGTAAGATAGAAAAGGAGGATTTATGGGAAAGACCAAAGACAATTTGTTAAGAAAAGCGGTTCTGATTGCTATGCCATTTTTGACAGTTGTGATCCTTGCGACATATCTTGTGCTTAGCAAGGGTAGTTCTGCAAATGCAGCAGTCTATTATCAAAACCGTAACTTCAGCGTAGATAAGCTGAAGGTACTTGAGATTGTTCCTGATAGTACTTGCCAGATGGAATATGCTTATCTGGTTCAGGGGCAGGAACCTATCGCTGAAGATATGTATTCAGACGATGTAACAAGAAGAAAAGCTCTTTATGATAAGCTTGATCCTACAGATATGGCAAACTATGGTAACATAACATGTTCCGGTGCGCCTGATTATATCTGGACCAATCAGAACGATTTCCTTAATTTCGTATTTGATGCTTATGAGGTAACACCTGAAGGGTCTACAGGTACTCATATAAGAGTAGAAGATACTAACTATGAATTGATCAGTAATCTTACTGAATTCACGGTTGGTGTTTCTAAGACAATTCAGTGTGATGCTTCTGGTAATGGCAATGTTACCGGTGATTATGTAAAGCTTAAGTCGGGTGCTATTAAGAAGTTATATGTTGATCCTGAAACAGGTCTTATCGACAAGGATCTTAGTGGTCATGCTATTACTTATATAGCTGGTACTAAGCTTACAACTAAGGAGATTCAGTTTGACTGTCTTACTCCTAGTCAGCTTAACAGTTATATATCAGCAGATCCTGATTTCCTTCTTACAGGTAAGGCTGAAGCTGCATATGGTGCTGCAGGTGGAAAGACTTATGGTTCATACGACCTTGTAGTTGTATGGAAGGGTTCATATGGACATCTTGAAGTACAGACAGCTAAGGTAACAGGTGGTAATCCATCAGCTACATACAGCAATTCAGGTACAGGTGATTTTACCTGGTCTACATGTAAGGCGCTGTTTGAATATGTACAGATACATGACAGACCTATTCAGCTTGATTCTTCTTTGAATGGTCAGGCAGGTACTAACTTCCAGAAGCTTTATGTTCTTCTTAGAGTATTGCCTTATGTATCAGTTCAGCCTGTATATGAGATGCTTGATCCTGCTACAGGTAACTGGAAGAGTTCTATTAAG
>Ga0310691_10002561_pt1 | contig 23777 bp, 18 predicted proteins | sample 176DNAGHGlowgp2_FD_203887 | JGI IMG/M metagenome (GOLD analysis project Ga0310691, IMG submission 203887) | Sheep rumen microbial communities from Palmerston North, Manawatu-Wanganui, New Zealand - 1766 DNA GHGlow gp2 (v2) (version 2) | ecosystem: Host-associated > Mammals > Digestive system >...
TCCGCTTGAAGCTCTCGCTGAATCTTCTTCTTTTTCTTTCCTCATTTGTTAATTTTTCCATTGTTGATCCGTTTTTGATTTGATGACTTTGGTCTTTAAAACGGTCAACCTATTTCAGGCATTGACATTGAGGGGTTATGGTTGGAAGGTTATTGAGGGGTTATGGTTACAATGTTAAGAGGTTAGAGGGTTAGTAAGTTAGTAGGTTAGAAGGTTGTCAAGACAATGAAAGCATATATAATCATATTACGCAATCTCCAAATCGGGCAACCCCAAATAATTATCCATTATCCATTATCAATTATCCATTAAAGTGTTCATAGTAGCGGCGGCCTGCTTCCTCTTGGCGGGCTTGTGAGAAGCTGCTGACCCGTTTCATATAGCCGATGACGCGGGTGAGGTAGTCGAGGTTTTTGCTATGGCATTCCGGACATTCGTGAAGATAACGTTTGTCGATATGGCCGCAGTCGTTGCATACCGTGTTGGGAATGTTGAAGGTGAAGTAGTTGCAGCCTTCTTGCGCAGCCACGCGGAGCAGTTGTCGGTACTGGGCTTGTGAGAGATGTTCTTCAAGGTTGGCGTGCAGTGCCGATCCGCCTGTGAGGTGCTCAATGTAGCGTTTGCCATGCAGACGGAATTTGTCGATCAGATTCAAAGAATCGTCCTCCACACGATAGAAGTAGCTGTTGTAGCAGTCGCGGGGCACGCGGTAACCGTCCTCGCGGTCCCATTTTGCATGTTTGACACCCACATTTTCGGCGGGGATCATTTCGCAGTTGAAGAGTAGTTCCTTACTCTTGTATTGATGATTGTATTTTTCAATTAGCCCGAGCACGTCTTCCACAAATTTCTGGTATTGCGGGTTGTCGTCGATGGGGATGTTGAGGAATTCGGCAGCCTCCACCAGACCGTTCACACCGATGGTGAGATACTGGCGGTTGATAGCGATATAGCCGGCATCGAATAAAGGAAGCATTCCCTTGGACTGCAGGTATTTGAGGTTTTCGTTGTAGGCAATCTGCACTTTGTGCATCAGGTCGATGACCTCACCGATGAACTGGAATTGCGGGATATTGTTGCGGCATTCGTACTGGATGCAGCGGTTGATGTTGATGGTGAGCACGCTTTTGGAGCCAGTGGAGACACCGCCGGCGCCGAGGGTGTAGCTGAAGCCGTTGTCCTGGATTTCGTTGCGCAGACGGCAGCAGCTGCTCAAAGAGTCTGCGTTGTCGCTCACGTAGGTGAAGAAGGAGTGGCCTGCCGCGTACATTTCCGCGGTGAAGTCGGCATATTCCGTGTCGATGATGTCGCCATCCTTGGAGAGCAAAGCCATGGTCTCGACCGGGAAGGTGAGCACAGCGCGGAGGCGTTCTTCGTTGAACCAGCGCATGAAACGTTTCTGCAGCCAGCTGAGCGACTCCCAAATGGGACGGGTCCCGTCGGGGAAGCGGAATTCGCCGAAGAGGCTTTCGAAGTAATAACGGTCGTAGTAGGCCACGTTCCAGAACACAGACTGGAAGTTGCGTGCGCCGGTGGGTTGGTTGATGGAATAGACCACCTGCTGGAAATAATCCGTAATCACCTTGTCGATGGTGCGTTGTTTGAGCGAAAGATCGACCACTTTGTCACACTCCTTGTAGTATTCATCACCATATTCCTTGCGGATGAAGTAGTCCATGTACATCAGGAATTCCGGGGTCGCGCAGGCGCCGCTGAGCATGCTTGAGACCATGAAGACCATGTTGATGAAACCGCCGCAGTAGGCTTTGAGGTTCGTGGGTGCGGAGGCGTTGCCACCGATACTGCGCGTGCCGTCCAGCAGCCACGGGTACATGGTGATGGAGGCGCAGTAGTTGGCAATGCTGGTTTCGTCGTTCTTGTAGATAAAATGGTTGTTGAGAAGATATAAGTATTTGTCAGATAATTCTTTGCCGTACATGTCTTTGATCTTGTCGCAGAGCAGGCGGCGGTTCAGGCGGATGAAGTTGGACTTGGGGAGTTCGCCGATGAGAGTGGCAATGTTCTTTTTCTCCACGTTGGCGTTGGCGTCATATTTGCTGCCGGTGGCGGCGTTGGAGGCATTGCAGTAGTTGATGAGGAAGTCGAGCTTCTCCTTCACCTCGCGGTCTTCGTAGTGGCGTTGTCTATATAGGATGTAGGCCTTGGCAACCTCGTAGTAACGTTCCGCCATAAGGGAGGTCTCCACCTGGTTTTGGATCTCCTCCACGGAGATGCCGTCGTGAATTTTGAGGCGGCTCATGACATTGACGAGCACCTCTTGTGTCGCGAAGCTGTTCACGGAGAGGAACGCCTTGGCGATGGCGTTTTTGATTTTTTCGGCCGAGAAGGGTTCCCGTTTGCCGTTACGTTTGATAATGTACAATTGATCCATAGAATGGTTAAGGTTTTGGTTGTTAATAAAAACAGCTCAGGGATGACAATGGCCGGTGAAACACCGCTCTCGTTTTGCTCTTAGTCCCGAAAGCCACGAACTCGGTTTCAGGCAGGTCTTCTGGCTCGTTCCCGCTTCCCTCCGCCTTCCCGACAAGATTTTGTCAGTGACTTTATGGAGAAAGCGCAAGATGGAACTCACAGCTACGGGCATAGCCGCTGATTCTCACAGCGTTCCCTATTAATCCGTTCAGAACCTGAACCCGTGCAAAAGTAATATTTCCCGCCGATGGTTTTAGCATCGTCCGAAATTTTTATAAACAAGGTTATTAACAATGTTGATTATCAGAATGTTAGAACGTTGTAAGGTTGTAAGGTCAGAAGGTCGGGGGAAGGATCACAATAGCATATTAAGTAATCTCAAAAACGATACCCCCAAATCATTATCCATTATCAATTATCAATTATACATTAAAAAAAGTTGTACCTTTGCCGCCAGTTTTTTGAATGTATAACAAAAATTATAAATCAATGAAAAAATTATTCCTTCTTGTATGCGCTGCGTTCTGTGTGATGACCATTCAGGCACAAAACATCACCAAGGACGGTGGATTGACCATGCAGCAGATAAATGCTCTTCGCGGATCTTTTAAAGCTGATCCGGCCAATAAAGCGCTGCGTAACGCCATCAACAGTAATGATATCAGTAAGCTGGCAGTAAATTATGACAACAACACCGCTTTTGACGCCCATTTGTCGAACACGGTGCCTTCCAAAGCCATCACCAACCAGGAGTCTTCCGGTCGCTGCTGGATGTTCACGGGTATGAACGTGCTTCGTAACAAGACGATTCGTAAACACAACCTGCCTGATGACTTCCAGTTTTCGCAGTGCTATACCTTCTTTTGGGATCAGCTGGAGAAGGCCAACCTCTTCCTGCAGGCGATTCTTGACAATCGCGCTAAATCCATGGAGGATGAGACCGTGCAGTGGCTCTTCAAAAACCCGATTGGCGACGGCGGACAGTTCACCGGTGTGGCCAATCTGATGACCAAATATGGCGTTGTTCCGAAAGATGTGATGCCCGAAACCTACAACAGCAACCACACCTCCAAAATATCGGAGCTTATCAAACTGAAATTGCGCGAAGACGGTCTTGTCTTGCGTGAAATGTCCAACAACAAAGGTGTCACCGAACAAAAGCTGCAGGCCACGAAGATGGCTATGCTGGAGACAATTTACCGGATGCTGGCTTATTCGTTCGGAGAGCCCCCGACAGAATTCACCTGGACACAGCGCGATGCCAAAGGCGAAGTTGTAAGCACCGAGAAGTACACTCCGATGTCTTTCTACAACAAATTTGTAAGCGAGGATTTCTCGAAGTATTATATGATCATGAACGACCCGACCCGCGAATATTACAAAGTGTATGAGATTGAATATGACCGCCATGTGTATGATGGGCAAAACTGGAAGTTCCTGAACCTGCCGATGAACGAGATTGCCGCCATGGCCATCGCCTCCATCAAGGACAGCACGATGATGTATTTCTCCTGCGATGTGGCCAAGTTCCTCGACCGCGACAAAGGTTACATGGACGTGAACAATTACGACTACGGCTCTTTGTTCGGCACCACTTTCGGGATGGACAAAAAACAGCGTGTGAGCACATACGCCAGCGGTTCGTCGCACGCTATGACGCTTTGCGGTGTGGACCTCGATGCCAACGGCAACCCCACGAAATGGATGGTGGAGAACAGCTGGGGCAGTAACCGCGGCCACAATGGTTTCCTCATTATGACAAACGAGTGGTTCAACGAATATATGTTCCGTTTGGTGGTGGAATCCAAGTATATCCCCGCCGCCACGCTTAAACTTTTCGACCAGAAACCTATCATGTTACCTGCTTGGGACCCGTTGTTCGCCCCGGAGGAGTAATAAATAAAGACTATTTCCTTGAACAGCCCCGATAGGGGCAAGAGCTTGGTAGAAAAAATAACGTTTTTAAGAATAATTGACATAATGAGACGATTCCTTTTCATAACGTTAGTAAGTTTATTGGCAATGTGCGGTTACGCGCAGAATGCAGATGACATTTGCGGTATTTTCCACTCTAAGGATCCGTTTTCCAAGGAAGGATCCCAGTGTGAGATTTATAAGGCCAAAGACGGCACGTATGAGGCTAAGGTAGTCTGGGTGGAGAACCCGAAGAAGAAACCGCATCTTGGAATGGTTTTTATGAAGGGTCTGACTTACAATGCCAAAGAAAACGAATATCAGGGCGGGAAGCTGAATTATCCCGGCAAGTCGGGGACATACAAAACCTTTATTCGTATGGTGAATGATGGTAAAACCCTGAAGATGCGTGGTTATCTGGGCATTTCTCTGTTCGGTATGACCGTTGACTGGACCCGAGAGTCGAAAGTTCGGGAACAAAAGTAAAAAAAAACGCGGCATTTGCCGCGTTTTTTTTTTTGTTATCCTCTAAACGGGAAATTCTTCCCGGGATAGATGGCGGAGCTGCCGAGCATTTCCTCGATGCGCATCAGTTGGTTGTATTTGCAGATGCGGTCGGTGCGGCTGGCGGAGCCGGTCTTGATTTGGCCCGTGCCGAGTGCCACGGCAAGGTCGGCGATGGTAGTGTCCTCGGTTTCACCGGAACGATGCGACATCACAGCGGTATAGTAGTTGCGCTGCGCAAGCTGCACGGCGTTGATGGTTTCCGTGAGTGTGCCAATCTGGTTGACCTTGATAAGGATGGAGTTAGCCACTTCCTTGTCGAGACCCATTTGCAGACGTTTCACGTTCGTGACGAACAGGTCGTCGCCCACGAGTTGGCAGCGGTCGCCGATGGTGTCGGTAAGGAGTTTCCAGCCGTCCCAGTCGTCTTCAGCCATACCGTCCTCGATGGAGATGATCGGGTATTTGTCGCACCAGGTCTTCCAGTAATCGACCATTTGTGCGGGCGTCATCTCCTCGCCGGTGGACCATTTCAGCTTGTAGAGATTCTTCTCGGTGTCGAAGAACTCGGAAGCGGCGGGATCCAATGCGATGCAGATATCTTCTTTCGGCTTGTAGCCGGCATTTTCGATAGCTTGCAGAATCACCTCAAGGGCTTCCTCGTTGGATTTGAGGTCGGGGGCGAAACCGCCTTCGTCACCCACATTGGTGGAATAACCGCGACCTTTGAGCACTTTCTTGAGGTTGTGGAACACTTCAGAGCCCATGCGGACGGCCTCCCGGAAGGTGGGTGCGCCCACAGGCATTATCATGAACTCCTGGAAGTCCACGCGGTTGTCAGCGTGGGAGCCGCCGTTGAGGATGTTCATCATCGGGACGGGCAGCACGTTGGCGTTGCATCCGCCCACGTAGCGGTAGAGGTCCTGGCCGGTTTCCTGCGCGGCGGCCTTGGCGGCGGCGAGGGAGACGCCGAGGATGGCGTTGGCGCCCATGGCACCCTTGTTCTCGGTATTGTCAACCTCGATCATGCGGGCATCCAATTCAGCCTGGTCGCTGACCTCCATGCCTTCCACAGCTTCCGAGAGGGTGCTGTTCACATTCTGGACGGCTTTCAGCACGCCCTTGCCCATATATCTGTCTTTCTGACCGTCTCTCAACTCCACTGCTTCGTGTACGCCGGTAGAAGCGCCGGAGGGAACGGCTGCGCGGCCGAACGCGCCGGCGGCAGTGTAAACATCAACTTCAACAGTGGGATTTCCACGAGAGTCCAAAATCTCTCTTCCGTAAACTTTAACAATCTGACTCATAGATTTTTCGATTTATTATCTTGTATTTTTATTAAGAGGCGCAAATGTACATAAATTTCGAATACGCACTACAATTTCTCCTTTTCGCTGAACAACAGCAGCGGCACGAAGATGGAGAACATCATCTGGCCGGTCTGTGCGTTAAGGGTGTCTTCCACCAGCATGGAAAGGAAAAGCATCAGGATGAGGGCGAAATAGACAAAGGTGATGCGTTCTCTCATCCTCACAAAGGGATATACAAGCAAGAAACAGAAATATGCCACAGGAATAATGCCGGCAGCAATCCAGAAGGTGAGAAATTGGTTGTGGCTACCCCGGTTTTTCTTCTTGCCGGCAATAGGGGAGTGTTGGATCTCCAATTGCTTGTCCAGGGCGGCGCGCTGCTGGCCGATGCCCACTCCGAAGAGCCAATGTTCGCGGATAATCTGCCATGATGCCCGCCACAACTCGATGCGCTCTAATATCGAGGATTCGTTGATTATTCCATACTTTTTGTAAATAGAAAAACCGAAATAGGTTTCGTATAAGGCGCGCCGGAGATTTCCTGTTTTCGTGTAATAGATGTTGGCGGTCTTGTTTTCGATATTGTGGATGTCATGGTCACTGAGGCTCATTACGGAGGCGGAATCTTTGCGAAGCCCCATAGAATTGAGATAGCGGGTCAATGTTGCCGCCGTAAGATTGTCATAAACCGTGTCGGAGCGCATCTCCCATGCAGTTTGTAGCTCATCATCACAGACGTAATATTCAATATAGTGCCCATTCTCCACCATTGGATTCTCATGGAAAGAATAGGAACGGCCAGAAGAGGTCCGTTCGGTAAAGTCAGGTTCGGGATCTTTCACAACATAGTAGTCGTATGTAATATATGTGGTGTAGATGACAACGGTGGTCAGCAACAAGACGGTCAGCCCTCCTAAACCCCATTTCAAAATGGTATTGTGTTTATTTTCAACAAGATAAAAGATAAAGAAAAGGGCAATCGCCAACAAGATGAATATTCCGGAGAGTGTTTGGGCGTAGAAGAGATAAGCAAGAAGTAACAAGCTGACTATGAGGTAGATGTATTTGAGAGAGTGCTTGCATGAAGGATGTAGTAGAAAATGGAAGCAGAAAACGATGGACAGCACCACGCAGAGACTGAATCGGATGTGGTCGATGAAGCGTGACATTTGTCGGATATTTTCAAGGGTGTGGGTCTGTGCGTAGCCGAAATTCCAGCAACAGCCGATCAAGGTGGCTAAGACAAATGCGCTGAAGACGTAATGTATCTCTCTGATTTTTAATTGTTTTGAGGTCGTTATTATGAGTGGTGACAAAAGGAATGTCAGTTTGGCAAGCATTTCATTGCCAGCGGCGCTCCAGTCGGTGACATGTATGAGCCCGATGGCATATACGAGGTAGAAAGCTGCAAACCAGAGTCCTTGTCGGTTTTTACGGAGCAATATCCGTTTTTCACGCCAGTTCCATTCGGCGATCCAGTTGAGGAATAGCAGGAAACTTGCCAGGCCCATGACAAAATGCGACAAGGGCATGGCCATCACCAAGGCGATGATTCCGAGCAGGTAGAAATAGTGGTGAAACGTTGTTCGACGCATGTCTTAACGTTTGGGCGAGAGAATGGCTTTGTAACGGTTCGGGTTGAGCAATACAGACTTGGCTTCATCAATGTAACGGTCATGATGCAGACTGTTGATGAGCTTGCCGGTGTTGAAGTAGTAGCGAGACACAATCTCCTGGGTCAGGGCGCGCGAGATTTCCGCCTTGTGGGTGGTCAGATCTTGTGTTTTGAGGTTTTCCAATTGTGTCTTCAACTGGTTGTAGGCGGTTTGTATGCTTGAGAAGGAATTGTCATCCTCGGCAGCGGTCTTCAGCTCTTCGAGTTTTTCTTCCAACAAGGTGGAGTAGGAGTATTTGTTTTTCTTGAGGAATTGCAGAAAGTCGTTGTATATGGCATCGTTGACGACGAAATTGTCGGCTTCGGCAATGGTTTCGTGTTTTGCGCGGAAGTCGTTGGCGAAGTCGAATATAGCCTGTTCATTAATAAGCGCGTTCAAAATATCGGGGACATTTTCGTCAGGAACAGCCACATCGGGTTCCACACCACCTTTGTCATAGACGGTTCTGCCGTTTTTTGTCTTATATGCAACAGCCAAGGAATCAGGTATTTTGTAACCGCCTTTGGTGGTGTCGCGGTCGAAGTATTCAATGTTTTGCACGCATCGGCCGCTGGGGATGTAGTATTTCGACACGGTGACCTTCATGCTGGTATTGTAGTCCATGGGGAAAACCTTTTGCACCAGGCCTTTACCGAAGGATTTCTGCCCCACGATGACGGCGCGGTCGAGGTCCTGCAAAGTGCCGGAGACAATCTCGGAGGCGGAGGCACTGTGCTCGTTCACCAATACCACAATGGGGATGTTAGCGTCAGAGGCAGGATTACGGGTTTTGTAGATGTTGTTCATTTCCGCGATTTTCCCTTTGGTTTCCACCACGGGGATGTCCTTGTCCACAAAAATATCGATGATGTTGACAGCTTCGCCCAGAAGGCCTCCGCCGTTGTCGCGCAGGTCGAGGATGAGGTATTCCATTCCCTCCTCTTTGAGCTTCTTGAAGGCCTCATATACCTCGCTGCCGGCTTTCTCCAGGAATTGGTTGAGCTTGATGTAGCCTACCTTGTCGCCGAGAATGCCGGAATAGGGGATGTTAGGTTGCTTTACCTTTTCCCGTTTTACCTTGAAAGTCAAGTTTTTACCATCGGTTGGGCGGAAGACTTCCATAGAGTAGGTGGTGCCGGGTTGTCCGCTCATGGCAAGATAGACGGCGTCGGTGCCGCGGCTTTCCAGCGATTGTCCGTTAATACTCAGGATTTGGTCGCCCACACGCAAGCCTGCCTTCGTGGAAGGACCGTCTTTCAGCATGTCAGTGATCACCAGATGTTTGTTGATTTCTTTCAGGGTGACGTCAACGTCACCGGATTCACTGGTGTTTCTCATGCGGTAGGTCTCAATCTCGCCCTCGTTGTAATAAACGGTGTAGGGGTCGAGACTTTTTAGCATGGCTTTGATGGCCGTTTGTGTAAGTTCACCCGGGGATATCTCATCGGCGTATTTTTCGTTCAGCTCGTTGAGCACGCTGATGAAAATGTCCACGTTTTTGACAATCTCAAAATCGTTTTGGGCGGAAATGCCGGAAAAAAATCCTGTGATGGCGATAATAATCGCGGTTATAATGTGTTTTTTCATATTTCCAAATTGTCTGTTTATATTTGCGGAGGCGTGTTGGTGCGTCTCTGCAGGGGTCATTTCAGGCGTCACCTGATTCTGCCGATTCTTTTGCCGAAATTAAAGGCCAAATAGCCAGTAAGGTAGAATTTTTTGGCAGGGTTGAAAGCCATTTGCTGGATGAAGGGGAACACCATTTGGATTTGCGCGCCCACTTCAAGGGAGAACAGCTTGTAATCTTTTTTGGAGAAGTCAAAGTTAAGGCCGGTTTTGGCGTAGAATCCAGGCCGTACTATCGTTTCAAGGATGCCGGTGAAGAGTTGGGAGCCACCGAGAATGTTGTTCAGGTTGTGGCGGTCAGGGTCGTACCGCACAATTTCCGAGAATCCCGTATTGTAGTTGAGAACTTCCACATAACAGGGGATTCCGATGCCAAGGGCGGGGCCTGCGGAGAGTGTGAAGCTGACCTGCACCCCGCCCCAGTAGGGCTTCAGATGCAAGGTGCGCTGGTAACCGTAGCCTCCCTGCAGGAAGAACAGTGAATACAGTTGGCCGTAGCGGACGGGGCGTACATTTTCGTAAAGTGCGTTGATGGACCGCACCGACTTCGGATGCTTGTTGGTCATCAGCTGAACCTCCCAGAAATGCTTGTTGTAGAGGTCTGGAGTCCGGCCGTGCTGGAACCCGATGCCGAAGCCGGCGGTATGGGCGAAAATCTGGAAATTCCACTCCTTGGTGGTCACGTCATGGTAATACTCCCCGACATTTTGGGCGTATGAAAACACAAAAGCACCCGCTAACACTATGGTTAGCAGGAACTTCCGAATGTCATGTCGCCCGAAATGCGTTTTCCGCATGGAAACGGTTTCTAATTCATGTTGTCCGGATTTTCAACCGGCATATTATAGGAGTAATGGCCGTAGGCAGCGCAGCGATGCTGGGTTTCACATGCCGAAAAAATAAGGACGGAACCTAAAAACAGAAGACCTAATGCAATAACTTTTTTCATATTTTTCTCGTTTATTATGAAACGGCAAAGATACGATTTTATTGAATCGTGTCGGAAAATTTTTATCTTTGCACCTTATTTTTGAATCAGGATATGATGAGGCCTTTTATATTAATAATCCGTCAGATAATGTTTCTGCTTCTGCCTGTCATTCTCATCTCATGTAACACAGGTGAGGGCTCTGGGGGTGGCGGTGTTATCGAGGGAACAGTATATAAGGTGCTGCATCCCGACGATAATTTCAATTTGGAGACGGACACTGTGCGTGCAGGCATGGACGGCGTGCCCGCAGGGCGGGGTTGTAAATCGAAATATGAAAATTGAACTTTTGAAAGAAAAAAACATATTAATGAAAAAGATAATCATACTGTTGGGCTGTGTTTTATTCTGTGTGTCAGTCACTTTCGGGCAGAATACCGAGAAGAGGGAGCAACGGAAAAACATGACGGTGAAGACGTGGAAGACGCCTGTCAAGGGGACTAAGTATTTGGATCATGTGACCAAATATGATGCCAAGGGACGAAAGACGGAGGAAATAGAGTACAATTCCTCCAGTATGACTGCCCGAATCACATACGAGTATGACGCAAACGACCGCGTGGTGCGCGAGGTGGTCTATGACGCGCATAACAAGGCCTCCCGTATTCACAAGATTGAGTATAATGCTGACGGAACCAAAAAACGTCAGTTGAACTACAACGCTAAAGGCAACCTTTTGTCTGTCAGGGAATACGAATACATTCGAAAGTGATGGAGGAGCTGGAAAACATCTTGCAGTCGATGTCCTCTATCTCGTTGGAGGAGATGAGCGCCGTGAAGCTGATGAACCGCGTGGACAGCAAATTTCCGATGAACAGGGAAACGCTGTTGCGCATGTCATCGCGGTGGGGCGCGCATTTCTATGTGCAAGAGCATGAAGGCCAGCGTATTGCGCACTACCGTTCCCTCTATTTTGACACGCCGGATGCCATCACCTATACGATGCATCACAACCGCAGATTACGCCGGCAGAAGATCCGCCAGCGCATCTATGTGGATTCCAATCTCGCCTTTTTGGAGATCAAAAACAAGAAAAACACCGGGCGCACTAAGAAAAAGCGCATCCCTATTCCGGTTGAACAATGGGGGGATATCTATTCCACCCCGGAATCCACTGACTTTATCCGCGAGAAGGTGTGGGTGACGGATCAGCCCTTGACTCCGCGTTTGGAGAACGCATTTCAGCGGATTACACTTGTGAACAAAGCCAAAACCGAGCGCATCACCATTGATTTCGGAATCCGGTTTCACAATTGGCTGAGCGGTTGCGATGCGGATGTTTCCGATCTGGTCATCGTGGAGGTGAAACAGGACGGCACGTTGCCTTCCAAATTCAAGGATTTCTTGCGAGACGCCCGCGTGAAAAAGAAAGGGTTGAGCAAATATTGTCTTGGTATGCTTCTCACTGAAGAACATCTGAAATACAATCGTTTTAAGGATAAAATACGATATGTCAATAAGTTAACGGACAAGAATTATAAAATTAAATCGTTAGAATAATGTTACAATTTGATTCAGATTTGTTTGATCCTTCCATAGCAAGCGAGTTTGCTGAGGACGGCCCCGGGCTTTTCGGAATCCCGTGGTTTGACGGTCCGAGCTTATGGCAGATGCTCTTTCGCTTTTCCATTAACTTGGTGGTTTGCTGGCTGATTGTCGGGTTGCTGTATTACCGTAAAAGCAAACGTCGCGACTACTATTTCACGTTCATGCTGTTCAGCATCACGATTTTCTTCCTGATTTTCCTGATGGACAACGTGAAAGTGCAGATTGGTTTCGCTTTGGGATTGTTCGCCATTTTCGGGATGATACGTTACCGTACTGAGACAGTGCCGATCCGTGAGATGACCTACCTTTTCGTAGTGGTAGGCATTTCCGTCATCAACGGCTTGGCCATGACGGTAAGTTACACCGAATTAATCGCCACCAATGTGCTCATCGTGTTGGCTGTCTGGTTGTTCGAAACAATTCACCGCAAAACTCATTTGGAGTGCAAAATCATTGTCTATGAGAAGGTCGCCTTGGCGCACGCGGACCGCGAGAACGAGCTGATGGCTGACTTGAAATTGCGCACCGGATTGGATATCAAGCGGTTGGATGTCGGGCATATTGACTACCTCAAAGATATTGCCTACGTGAAAATCTATTACACCTCAGACAAACCCGAAAACACGGTAAACCAGCTCACCAAAATCAAACCAGATAATGTCTTCTAATTATGCATTATGAATTATGAATTAATCAGGAAGTGTTTGATTGTCATTGTGCTGTTGTTTGTGTGCGTTTGTGCGAGTGCGCAGACGTTCTCAACAGGCGGGGTGATAGGTGCGGATTATGAGTTAAAAATCCTAAAAGGGTGGCATTTCACCGTGGAAGGAGATCTTCGTTTCGACTATAATTTCACTCATTACAACCGTGCAAAGCTGGGGGTTGGAACGGATTACTCTTTTTGGCGGAAACGGATGAAGATCGGGGTGGAGTATAGTTTCCTTAGCTACCACGACAGGGAAGACCAATTGTTCGACAATCGTCACAGAATCAAAGGGTTCGTCTCCATTGCGCCGAAGTTCGGCAATTGGAAGGTGGGGTGGCGCTGCATGGCGCAGACCACTTTCCGGGACAAACGTCACGGTCCCTACAGGTTCAATCCGAAAACATATCTTCGTAACAGACTGTCAGTTGCTTGGTCAATTCCACAAACTGACCTGAAGCTGCATTTTTCGGAAGAGTTCTGGTGGCGGCTCTACAAGCCCGGCGACAATATTATTGACCAATTGCGCACTATTGTCGGTTTGCAATACAACATCAGCAAGCGTCATGCGTTGGATTTTTTTGTTCGCAGCGATAACGAAATACAAGTTAAAAACCCTGAAAATGTATTGTATTTAGGGGTGGCATATTCATTCAAATAATATGGAAAAAAACACACTAACCACTTGGGAATCTTTTGCTTCTGGTGCGAAGCAGTTTTTGAATGACATCGTGTTCCAGTATGTGCCGAAGCTGATTGTGGCGGCTCTTGTGCTGTTTGTGGGCTGGAAACTCATCAACCTGCTCAACAGAGCGATGAAGCGGGCCTACGACCGGCACAAGGTGGATCCGTCGTTGCAGGATTTCCTGCACTCGCTGATCGACATCATCCTGAAGGTGCTGCTCGTGATTACCGCGATGGGTATCATGGGCATCCAGATGACCTCCTTCATCGCCATTCTCGGTGCGGCGGGTGTCGCCATCGGCATGGGGCTGCAAGGTACCTTGCAGAACTTCGCAGGCGGAGTCATCATCTTGTTACTCAGGCCTTTCAAAGTCGGCGACTATATCGAGCAGGGTCCGTATGCCGGTTTCGTGGAGAGCATCCAGATTTTCAACACGACATTGCGCACGTATGACGCCCGCAAGATTATCGTGCCGAACACTGAGTTGGCTACCAAATCGTTGGTCAACCATTTCAATCTGCCGCAACGACGGGTGGCCATTGACGTGGGGCTTGCCTACGGTATGCCGGTGGAGAAGGCCAAGGAAGTGATGCTGCGTGTTGCGGCTGAAAACCCGCTGGTGCTGAATGAGCCCAAAGCCCCGTTCGCCACGTTGGAGAATTTCGGGGACAGCTCCCTCAACATGCGCCTCTACGCCTGGACCCTCCCCGAAAACTACTGGACCACCCTCTATTCACTCAACGAAGGGATTTACAACGCCTTCCGCGAAGAGGGGCTGGAGATCCCGTTCAATCAAGTGGATGTGCACATCAAGAATGAAGAAAAGCCGATGGCCAACAGTTAACAGCCAAAAGCCAAAAAATAGTATCTTTGCCGTCCAAAATTGTTAACGATGAATACTACAAGACAACAGAAAATCTCAGCCATGCTGCAACGCGAGCTGGCAAACATCTTCCTTGTGGATAGCCGCAATATCTACAAGTGCATGATTACAGTGACGAAAGTGACGGTCACTTCGGATCTTTCCATTGCCCGGGCTTACCTCAGTATCTATAATACATCTGATAAAGAGGTGATTATCAGTTTGATAAAGGAAAATACGAAAGATATCCGTTATCGCCTTGGTCAGCAAGTGCGCAACCAATTGCGTGTGGTGCCGACTCTTGAGTTCTTCTTGGACGACACACTTGACTATCTGGAGCATATTGATGAACTTCTGAAAAAATAGTGGCTCACAAAGCGCATAAAACGGCCTTTTTCCTGGCATGGCGTTATCTTTTCTCCAAAAAAGAGCACAATATCATAAATGTCATCTCGGGAATCTCCATGATCGGCATCATGGTGAGTACCGCCGCATTGGTCGTGGTGCTGTCTGTTTTCAACGGCATGAGCGATATCATCGGCGGTTGGTTCAATGCGCTCCACGCTGACTACGAGGTTACCTTGCACGAGGGGAAGTCTTTTCCCGTGGACAGTTTCCCATTTGCGCAGCTGCGGAATCTGCCGGAAGTGGCGGCTGTCAATGAGATTGTTTGCGATCTGTCATTGGCAAACTACGATGATCGCCAGGAGTTGCTTTATCTTAAAGGCGTCCCTGACAACTATCTCAAAGACAATCATTTCGGAAAAATGCTGATAGATGGCGACACCGCACTGTGGAAGATTCAGCAGCCTTGTGCCATATTCGGTACAGGTGCGGCAGGGAAGCTGGAAATCAACCTGTTAAGCTATAATTTGGTCAAACTGTATTATCCGAAACGGACCAAGAAGAATTTCGCCAACGCTGCCGAAGCCTTCAATACAGAGTATCTGATTCCCAACGGAGTGTTGTGTACCAACACCAATTATGACGAAAATTACATCTTTTGCCCGATAGAATTTGTGCGGGCACTGATGAATTACGAAGGAGAGGTGACATCTGTGGAAATCCAGCTCAAAGAAGGGGTGAATGCGGCCAAGTGTAGGGCAAAGATTGCCAATGTCATTGGCGACAAATACCGTCTGAAGGATATTTACGAGCAGGAGGAGTCGCTGTATAAGACCATGAAATCGGAGAAATTTGTCATTTATTTGATTTTGGTGTTCATCTTGCTTTTGGCCGCTTTCAATATCATCGGGGCGTTGGGAATGTTGATTTTGGAGAAAAAGACGGATACAGCTGTCTTGTTTAGTATGGGCGCGTCCAAATCCTTGATACAGCGTGTTTTCATCTATGAAGGACTTCTGGTTTCCGCACTGGGCGGATTGGCCGGAACAGTGTTGGGCGCGCTGATCTGCCTCTTGCAGCAGACATTCCACATTGTGAAGTTGGGCGGTGGCGGCGCTCATTACATCATCCCTTATTATCCTGTGCAAATAAGGCTGACCGATATGTTGGTGGTGCTTTTCACCATATTGGTAATCAGCCTGATGACATCAGTGATTCCGGCTTATAACTTGAAAAAATCCAATTTGTATCGAAATACTGCATTATGAAAAAATACCTGATAATATACTTGTTCTCGTTAATGTCGGTATGGGCAGTTGCACAGACGGCGATAGGGGAGTTCCGCTCCCATGTTTCGATGAACAAGTTCCTCTCGGTGGCTGCGGACGGGGAAACAGTCTATGCGGCTTCCGACAACGGTCTTTTCCTTTTGGACAAAGGCACCATGAATGAGGAAGAACCGCAGATTTCCACTTGGACCAAAGTAGATGGTCTTTCCGATATTGATATTGTGAAAATTTATTTCGACAGACGGAACGAGGTGCTGATAATCAGTTATGACAATGGGAATATTGATGTTGTACGGCATGACAAACTGATAAACATCCGCGATGTGAAAGACAAGTCGATGAGCGGTTCCAAGCGGCTGAGAAACTGTCGGTCATTCGGCGACATAGCCTATTTTGTCTATCCGTTCGGCATAGTGATGATTGACTTGAAGGAACTGATGATTACTGACACGTGGTTCACTAAACGAGAAAACCGCCAATTGGTACCTACTGATGTGGCCATTTGGAATCAGCGATGCTATGTCTCCACAGAGGAAGGGCTGTTCAGTATGCCCTTGGCATCTCCGGTGATATCGGATTTTTCGCAATGGGACAAAGAGACGGGATGGGACATTTCCCTGTTGTCCCCAAACGAGGGCGGTGTTTTTGTTGTCAAGAAGGCTGCTTCGCAAAGCACTCTCGATTCGTTGTTTGTGTTGTCATCTGATGGTTGGTCTTTTTCTGGGAAATCGGGCCTTTCCATCTCGCATTTGATGAGTCAAGGGGATACGCTGGCAGTGTGTTATTGGGATGGTGTGGAATTGCTGGATGCAGATGGGGAACGCATCTATTTTGCTAACTGGTACGAAAACGGACTGTATCCGGATGCCCGTGAGTGTGTTCTCGACGGGGATAATATTTGGGTGGCGGATCATGTTTATGGGCTGGTTCGGAACAACATGACTTACTATTCTCATAGTTTTTTCAAGGCACCGGGGCCTTACACGGATTATGTGGAGGGTATGGCGTCGCGAAACGGTGTTGTAGCTGTGGTTCACGGCTCCCGAAAGGGTTCCACGGCGTTTTCCCCGTCATACCGCTTCCCAGCCATCAGCTGGCTCAAGAACCAATTGTGGGCTTACAACAGCGGTGACTTTTTGACATACGACCCCAACAAACTCACATTCGACCTTACCGCTATCGCCATCAACCCCTTGGATGAGACAGAATGGAGTGTGGCTTCTTGGGGGAACGGTATTTTCAAATGCAAGAACCAGCATGTGGTGGCGCACTATAATGCAGCCAATTCGTTGCTCGACTCTATCAATGACGGAAGTACGTATGTGTCTGGATTACAATATGATAAAAAGGGAAATCTTTGGATGACCAACAGTTATAGCCAGAAGATGCTGAAGATGTTGGAACCGGATGGTACTTGGCATGCCTACAACATCTCCACTGGAGTGGTGACGAACGACATCTACGAGGTGGTGGCGGAACAGTTGTTGGTGGACTCTCACGGTTACAAGTGGGTGAATTTCCCCCGTGATGCGACCTATAACCGTTACCCGCTGATCGCCTTTTCCGACAATGGCACATACGACAATCTCGGTGACGACCGTTTTGCCCGCATCGACATGAACGTGGCGGCGGAGGTCAACTCCTCTTCGGTTTATTGTATGGCGGAGGATTTGGACGGGGAGATTTGGATAGGTACGGACAAGGGGGTGAAGGTGATCTATTATCCGGAAAAAGTCTTCACCGGGAACGCGTATCCGCGCAACATCCTGCTTGAGCAGGACGGATATGTGTCTGTCTTGTTGGAGTATGAGCAGGTTACGGCCATAGCCGTCGATGGTGCCAACCGGAAATGGATAGGCACCGGCAAGGCGGGGGTCTTTTTGATGAGTGAGAACGGACAAGAGCAGCTGTTACATTTCACCGAGGAAGATAACCCCTTGTTTTCTAACCAGATAGAGTCCATTTGTATTAACCAGCAGACAGGCGAGGTCTTTTTCGCCACGGCCAAGGGGTTGGTGAGTTACCGGGGAACTGCGACTGCCGGGTTCGAGACCTACGAGGACAATCTCGTATATCCAAACCCGGTTCCGCACGGTTATGCCGGTATGGTTGCTGTTAATGGATTGAAAGCCAATTCATTGTGCAAGATTACGGACAGTTCTGGACGGTTGGTTTGGCAGGGGTACAGTCACGGCGGACAATTAGTTTGGGATGGGAAAGACCATTATGGCAACCGACCTGCTAGCGGGGTCTATTATGTGATGGTGTCTGACGAGGACGGGAAAGAGAAGATAGTGACTAAATTTGTGTTTATCAATTAGTTGTAGAAGACAATATGCTTGTATCAACGCCAGGCATAGTGATGCACGCCACCAAATACGGCGACACCTCGCTGATTGTGAAAATCTTCACACAACAGCAAGGGAATCAGTCTTTTATCATTAAAGGTGCTTTTCGTAAAAACAACCGCTTTGCAGCTTCCTATTTTACGCCTTTGGCCATGATGGACATCTCGTATGATGACCATAACCGAAGTTCGTTGAAATACCTGAAAGACATTGCGCCCCGGCACAACTCCAAGCAGTTGTTCTATGATCCGGCGAAAAGCTCCATATTGTTGTTTTACAATGAAATATTGTATAAACTCCTGATGGACGCGGGGGAGGATAAAGTGCTGTTTGATTTTTTGCGGGAAGAGATAGAAGGAGTGCATGAGGCTTCAGGGAATCTCTCGGAGCTGCCGTTGCGTTTCCTGTTGCGGCTTTGCAAGGTGATGGGCTATTTTCCAGAGGACAATTACTCCGCCACCAACGGGTATTTTTCCATGCATGAGTGCCGTTTTCAGTCCTACTATGTGGAAGATGCCGGCATCATGGACGGAAACGAGAGCGCCTATTTGCATCGGCTGTTAAGTGATGAGAAGCCTGTTCCTGTGATGCGAGGACTGCGGGCCGCTTTGCTGAAGCAGTTGGTCGCTTACCTCCAGATGCACAACGAGCAAATTCACAAAATCGACTCTTTAGAAATCCTCGCTTCCGTGCTGCATTGATGGTGCAATAGCAGTTTTTTATAGTCATCAGTTAAAAAAAAATATATTTTTGTACCCAATTTTTTAAGGCAAAAGGCAATTGTTATCAGGCAACAGAAAAGCCAACAGCTAATAGCCAACAGCCAATAGCTAAAAAGTCAAAGTTATGAGAATCGGAATGACAGAAATCATCATTATCGCCCTTATCGTGTTATTGTTGTTCGGTGGAAAGAAGATTCCCGAGTTGATGAAGGGTTTGGGGAAAGGTGTGCGCTCGTTCAAGGACGGCATGAGCGGCAAGGACGATGAGAGCCCTCAAGATGATTTGAAAAAGGACGAAAAGGCTGATTAAATGTCCGAATCAGCGGAGAACAAGTCTTTTTGGGATCACTTGGAGGATTTGCGCGGCAGTCTGATCAAGATTGTGGTTGCTGTTTTGCTGTTCTCCACTTTGGCTTTTTGTTTCAAGGAAATCCTCTTTAAGATTGTATTGGCACCGAAGGATTCCTCGTTTTTCATGTACAAACTCTTCGGTGGCGGGGATTTCTCCATCCAGCTGATGAATGTGGGTCTCACCGAACAGTTCATGATTCATCTGAAAACGGCGTTCGCCTTTGGTGTACTGATGGCCTCGCCTTATGTCATTTACGTGTTGTTCGATTTCATTCGTCCGGCTTTATACGAGAAGGAACGCGAACATTCCATGGGAATAGTCCTGTCATCGTACCTGATGTTTATGGTCGGCGTGGCGGTCAACTATCTTTTCATTTTCCCGCTGACGGTAAGGTTTTTGGGTACCTATCAGGTGAGCGACCAGGTGCGCAACATGCTGACGTTGCAGTCCTATATGGACACCTTGTTGATGATGAGTATCGTTTTTGGGATTATCTTTGAGATTCCTGTGGTTTCTTGGCTGCTGGCACGTTTCGGTCTTCTCAAGGCGGAATATATGACCCGTTACCGGCGGCATGCCATCGTGGCCATCCTCGTCATCGCGGCCATCATCACTCCCACAGGTGACGCGTTCACGTTGCTCATCGTCTCATTGCCGATATGGCTTCTATATGAGCTGAGTGTGGTGATTGTAAAGCGGGTTGGCAAATAGCCATCAGCCATCAGCGGTTTGCCATAGCCCTCAGGCTTAGGCTTTCGAGTATTCGAATATTCACAATGATTCATTACAGAACCAGCACGCTTCCTGTCAATTTGCGTGATTGTCCGGATTTGGTTCGGTAATAGATGACGTAATTGTAAATTGCCTCGTAATAGGTCTTGCCTTTTATTTTTCCATCCCATTGGAAGTATTTGCTTGTGGAACTGAATACCAATTCTCCCCACCGGTTGTAGATGTAAATACTGAAGTTGTTGTCATCGATGAATTCCAGATGAGATTCGTGGATGCGGAAGACGTGGTTTTCCTCAACAGTACTGTTAGTGGAGATGGCGTTGGGCAGCAGAATCGGTTTTTCACAGGGCTCGATGGAGTAGGAAGCCTCCTGCTCGCAATTCCCTTGGCTAGCTGTCACCGAGTAGAGTCCCTCTTCATAGACGGTGATGGTGGAGGATGTCTCTCCAGTACTCCACACATAGTTCTCCAATTCGGATTCCACCGTCAGGATAGCGCCACCTTCCTCGCAGAAGTCGCGGGTCAGGGAAACGATGTATGTGGTAGGATCTAAGAGAGTGAAATGCAGAGTGTCCACTTGTAAGCAGCCGTTTGCATCCCTATGGCTGTGGAGGTAGTCGCCGGAGGTGGTGATGGTAGTGTCGCCGCCGCCTGTCCAGTTCCAGATATAGCTCTTGCACTCAGTGATAGAGATTGCGGTATGGTCGGGATGGTTGACGATGAGGTTGGTGACGATGATGGAGTCGCAGCCGGTGATCGTCGATGTCAGGGTGTCGGTAAGGGTGGTGTTTGAGTAGTAGGTTGAGCCGTTCCACACAATCGAATCGCAGTCGGTAAGAGTTACCGTGGTTGTGGTGGAGTTGTTGATAGTGAGGTTGAGGATGACGAGGGAATCGCAGCCTGCAGCGTTGGTGGTGACGAAGGTGTCGATGGTGGATTGGTAGTAGGTGCTGTCGTGCCAAACGAGGGAGTCGCAGGCGGTTTGAGAATCCACGAATGAGGTGGAGTGGTGGATGGTGAGGTGCAGGGTGACGGTGGAGTCGCAGCCCACGGCGTTCAGGGTGTCGAAGGTGGCGGTAGTGGTGCTGGCGGTGTAGGTCGTGCCGTGCCACGTGTAGGAGTCGCAGGCAGTGACGGTTTCCACGAATTCGGTAGGATGGTGGATGGTGAGATGCAGGGTATCGACTTGGGTGCAGTTGTTGGCATCAAGGTGCGGGTAAATGTGGTCTCCGGATTGAGTGTAAATTTGACCGTTCCAGGAATAGGAGTCGCAGGCGGTTTCGGTCACAGCAGTATGAGCCGGGTGGAGGACGGTAAGGTTGAGGATGATGAGAGAGTCGCAGCCGATAGCGTTGGTTTCAACAATCGTGTCGATAGTGCTTTCGTAGTAGGTGCGGCCATTCCATACAAGCGAATCGCATTCTGCAGAGAAGGTTTGCACAGTTTCAGAGATGGGGAGGATGGTGAGGTGCAGGGTGTCCATCTGTCTGCATCCAAATTCGTTCGGTTCGGGATAGGTATATATGGTGGTACAGCTTTCGGTGTATATTGCACCATGCCAATCATAGAAGCCGCAGGCGGTGACGGTGTCGGAAGTGCCCGTCGGGGCGCCGAGGGTGAGGTGAAGGATGACCAGTGAATCGCAGCCGGCAGCGTTAGTGGTGCGGAACGTATCGATGGTGCTCACGTGGTAGGTGCTGTCATGCCATACAAGCGAGTCGCAGGCAGTGACAAAGTCATCAAATTGAGTGGGTTGGAGGATGGTGAGGTGGAGGGTGTCAGCGCTGGGGCATTGATGTTCGTTTGTATATTCGTACGGGTAGGTTCCGGATGTGGAATAATACGAGCCGTGCCATTCAAGGCTGTCGCATGAGTTTTCGGTCACACTGTTATGGGTACTGTTGTAGATGGTGAGGTTAAGGGTGACGGTGGAGTCGCAGCCCACGGCGTTTATGGTGTCGAAGGTGGCTGTGGTGGTGCTTGTGTAGTACTTCTCACCATGCCATACAATTGAGTCACAGGCAGTGCGGGGATCAACGGATTCGGTGGGTTGGAGAATAGTGAGATGGAGGGTGTCTGTACTGCGACAGTTATTGTCATCTTGATATTCATACGTGTAAACACCAGTATTGGAGTAATACGAGCCGTGCCATTCAAGGCTGTCGCATGAGTTTTCGGTCACGCTGTTATGGGTACTGTTGTAGATGGTGAGGTTAAGGGTGACAGTGGAGTCACACTCCACGGAGTTTATGGTGTCAAAAATGGCAGTGGTGTTGTTGGTGAAGTAGGTGGTGCCATGCCATTCGAGCGAGTCACATGCGGTGCGAGTATCAACGGAATAGGTGGGGTGTACGATAGTGAGTTGTAGGACAACGAGGGAGTCGTATCCAGCGGCGTTGAGGGTGTCGAAAATGTCGATCGTGCTTTGGTAGTAGGTGTTGCCATGCCATACGAGCGAATCGCAGGCAATGCGTTGGTCAATAGATTCAGTAGGATGTGTGATGATAAGCTGGAGGGTGGCGGTGGAGTCACAACCTGCCGCATTGATGGTGTCGAAGGTTGCGGTGGTGCTTTGGTAGTAAGTGGTGCCGTGCCACAAGATCGAGTCTCTGACGGTAAGTGTTTCAAAGGAAGAGGTGGTTTGGAGGATGGTGAGGTGGAGGGTGACGGTGGAGTCGCAGTTCGTGGCGTTAGTAAAGGTGTGCGTGTAGTCGCCGCTTGCGGTGATACCGGTGTGTTCGTACCAGTCGAAGGAGTCGCAAGCGATGGCGGTGGTGTCGCCTCCTACTATAGGCCTCACCAAAATATATTGAACTAATTCTCTGCTTTGGCAATTGTCGGCTACCGTCCAGGTTCTGGTAATGGTATCTTGTTGCGTTATATGGAACGTGGAATCATCCGAAAACGATATGGTCAAATTGTCCAAAGGAATGCAATTGTCCGCTATCTCGATCGGACTGCCTGTCACAGATGTGTCCGCATCAAACGTTCCGTCTGCATTTCTGCAAATAATAGCATTGTCGGGCACTATGAAAGTCGGTGCAATGGTGTCTTCTATCACAAAAGTGCTGCTCCAGAGATGGCTGTAGCCGCTACAATCCTCATACAGCCACGAATAAGTGACATATCCGCTGCATCCGTCAAAAACACTGTCGATGGGTTGCTCAAATGGCACAATAGTCTCATCACAGTTATTTGTGACGACAGGCGGATCGGGATAGAACACTTCCGCTACGCATTGTACATGTACGGTGTCGTTGACAGGGATGTTGAAATCTTCCGGCTCGACATGGTAGGTGTAGCTCCAGGAGTAATCCGTGCCGTTGACGGAATAGTTGTAGACGAAGGAGGTGTCGCCGCAGCCGTCGACGAGCGTGGAAGTGTTGTTGCCGGGCTGAAGTGTGACAGGTTCCCCGCAGTTGGTGATGTTCGGCAGGGTGGGGGCCACGACTTCGGAGAGGCAGTGGACGGTGATCGCGTCGTTCGCCGCGGGGGAGAAGTCGTTCGGGTTGAGGGTGTAGGTGTAGGTCCAGAGGGAGTCGTGACCGGCGCAGTCGGTGTATCTGTAGCGGAAGACGACGGAGCCTGAGCCGTCTGGGTTGAGGGTGGCGGTGCTGTCCACGAACACGGGTTCGATGGTGTTGCCGCAGACATCGTTGATGACGGTTGCGGGCGGTGCCGCCACATCCACGAGACAGGGCACGGATGCGGTGCCGTCGGCGGGCACGCCGGCGATTTCGGCGGGCATCTCGATGGCGTAG
>Ga0310691_10002562_pt1 | contig 23776 bp, 32 predicted proteins | sample 176DNAGHGlowgp2_FD_203887 | JGI IMG/M metagenome (GOLD analysis project Ga0310691, IMG submission 203887) | Sheep rumen microbial communities from Palmerston North, Manawatu-Wanganui, New Zealand - 1766 DNA GHGlow gp2 (v2) (version 2) | ecosystem: Host-associated > Mammals > Digestive system >...
CTGAAGGTCCTTAAATATCTTAGCTACTTCTTCGTGTCTTTCTTTGATTGTCATACACCCTCCTTATGTGAATGGAAGCGCTGTGGGGTCTGCTGGCTCAAACTCAGGAACATACCATCCATAATCTTTGTTTGGATTGTCCCCAGGGCCGTATATCCTTTTTGACTTCTCGTCATAGTCCATGATGTAGCCCTCTGAGTTGGTATATCCAAACAGTCTGTTCTTCCATACCTTTAGTCTTCGCTGATCCGGTGAAAGTTCTTTGTCCTTCTCATACATCAGTGTGATTGAAGCCAGATTGGAGATATCACTACTTCCAGCAACTTCATCATTTCCGTTTCTGTTTGAGTTATTCTTCCTCATGTGGGCTACTAAAACCAAAACCACATTAAATGTCCTGGCTATTCTCGCAAGGCGCTTTACGAATGTACTCTGCTGATCGTACTTGGAGTCCTCTCCATTGTGTTCAAGCTCTAAAGCAGTCATAAGGTTGTCTATGATTACAAAATCAACTCCACACCTCTTAATGGTTTCTTCTATCAGCTTCGTTAAAACAATGGTTTCATCTTCTTCGCCATCCACAATGCTGTCATCATAGATAAAGACCTTGTTGTTAAACCAATTGTCTATGAGAACCCTGTTATTGTCCGATATCGTGTACCCTTCATATCCGTCTCTTGACTGGTATTTATAACAATGACTTCCTCCGGCCTGTAACACTGCTATTGCTTTAAAAGCCGTATCTGTCAACTCTCCTGAATAAGCAAATACCTTATGCCCCTGATCCAACGCTTCCAACATAATCTGTGAAGCAAGTACGCTCTTACCTTCTCCGGCCTTTCCCGTTATCAGCGTTATGCTTCCAAGTGGGAGGCCGCCTTTTAAGAGTGCATCTAACTGTTTTATGCCCGTCCTGATCTTAGGTATGTCATAAGGGTTTACTGCCTCAACCTCGCTTAGATTTCTGATATGTTTTATAGGCTCGGCCTGTGCGTTGTCTATACAGACTTTAATCTGTTCCCTTCCGTACTTCTGAAGTATGGCGTTTGCATCCTTGCAGTCCTTATAGTCCTCATACCTTACATGCTTGATTAGCTGGTTAAACCTTCGCTTGATATCATCAAGCAGTGTCATGTGGCCTTTTTCATAATCTCCAAACACAATGATTGTCTTGAAATTCTGAATCCAGTCCCAACACCGTGGAACCCATGTAAAACCATTTGCACCGGTAGGAACGCTGACTGCATTACTATATCCAGCTTCCGCAACAGATAAGCTATCCATCTGGCCTTCAGTGATTATCAGGGTTTTATTATTCAAGTCGCATTGATACATACCGTACAGAATAGGTGTGCCGTTTTCCTGGCAGTATTCCTTGTTCTGCTTCTCTTTTACCTTTAGTCTCCGGTACTTTATAAAACGGACTATTCCTTCAGGATCCCTAAAAGGCATTGCCAGCTCGTCCCTATCATTACGGCAAGTGATTTCATACTTTTCTGCTATCTCTTTTGATATCCCACGACTTTCAAGATATTTAATAGCCGGGTCCTTTGGTATGATCTTATCCGGGAGCTTATAGCCTTTAAATTCTTTTTTAGGTTTGTAGTATTCGTCTACATCAGATCCCAGCGAAAATCCAAAGTCCTGCGAAAGTGTAAGCATATTGCCAGAAGCCGCACATGAAGCTCTAAGGCACTTAAACTGTCCTGTCTTCAGGTTTATTGCGAATGTGTTTTTATCGCTCGTCCTGTTTCCACAGTAAGGGCATTTCACAAAGTGAAGCTCGTCTCCCTTTTCCCTCACCTGGATGCGTTGATCTCTGGCAAAAGCCCATGCGTCCTCTGGTTTAAATTCATAAAAGCTATGCGTCATGGAAACCTTCTTCCCAAGCCTTCTGCTTTGCCTCTTCTTCAGGATCTATAACTACTTCCTTTGGCTTTTGTCTCTTTGGAGCTTCTATTCCCCAATCTCTTAATACCAGGTTGTAGTCTTTATATGTCTTACCGGACTTCTGACAGTATTTATCCACTTTGTCTATTCCAGCCTTAACCCCAGGCTCTCCATAATCTGATACAAGTCTGCTGTATTCATCATCTGTTAATGCTACGTGTCCATAATCACCATATTTGTGTTTTACTTTTTTAGGTTTTTTTGGCTTTTCAGATACAGATACAGAATCAGATACAGATACAGATACAGATGTATCACTACCATATGTATATGGTATCGATACCATATCTTTTCCAAAGAAAAGACTCTCTACATATGTCTTAAAGTCTTTGTTTTTTATGTACTTAATCTGTTCCTCTACGCACTTCCTCAGTTTTGGTGAATTGTTCCAGTTATATTTACCCCAGTTCAAAAGTAATATCTCTCTTGTCTCTGGACTGTAACGTACTACGTTGTGGACCTCTACCATCCTGTTTAACAGTTTTTGGATAGTCTCTTTTGTGTAGCCTGTGTCTATCGACATTTGGCGTATGCTAATCTCATAACACCCTGGAAGATTAGTTAAAGGGTTTGTCATTAGATACAGATAGAAATACTTGTCCTCTGGCGTAAAGTCTTCAGCAATTTTAGAATCTGTCCAAAACGTCATGCTTATACTTCTGTAGATTGCCATTTCCTACCCCCTTATAACTAATCTGTGATTTCTTCCATCCCATTTATTTCTATCTTGTGGCCTTTGTAGCACACCATATCTATCAACTCTGGAAGATAATCTTCTGAGACATTAAGATCGACTCCGGTTATACCATCCGAATCATCTTTTCTTGAAATAACGACGCTATAAAATACTGTTTTACTCATTATTCCCCTCCGCAAACGGAATTTTTTCTATCCAATGGACCTTCTCAACGACTGCCTGAGATCCCTTGTAATGTGCTATACACCACATGATCTGATCGTCTGTTGGATATGCTGGATAAAACTCTTCTCCCATTACTGCATAACGGAAGTCTTTTGTAGGTTTCAATACTCTCACTTTGTAACACTCTTCCAAAACTGCATCATCCGGAATGTGTACTACGTTTTCGTGAGCTATCCCTAAGTTGTCTATAAACATCAGTCAACATCCTCCTTTATCGTCATTGTTGTACCAGGAAAGAAGCTGTATCTCTTCACAAGTGTTAGCTTGGTGATATGTGAATCATCAGTGAAGGCAACCTCATTAAGCGCATCTAAAATAGCCTTTGCCATATTGTCTAAGTCTGGTCTTTTGATATGCTTAATAGTTCCGTCTTCGATTTGAGACTTCACTCTTTTGGGATATCCTTTAGGCACCGGCATTTGAAATACTAGCTTTACTTCTATGGGACCTACGAACAGTTCTCCGCCTTCTTCCTGGTAGTAATCCCTTATCGCCTTTTCATAATCGGAGGTTTTCTTTGGCGTGTAAGCGTGTCCTGTCCTAGTAAACTTTGGTCTTCCTTTAGCTACCGGATCAAACGGGAAAAAGATTTCCTGTGTTTTCATACCCCTCCTTCCTGTCGCTCCCCTCTGATATAGAGAAGCGACTTGTTTTAGTCTTCCACAAAGTCCGATATTCCGTGATAAATTCCTTACCATGTGGAGAAGTTACAGATATGACTTTCCATATCTTTTTATGAAGTCTTCTACAGACTTGTGGTAATAATCCATCCAAGCCTGTTGAGCTTCCTGTTGTAATCCCAGGTCATACAGTCCCTTATCGTGAAGGGCTGCATGATGTGTTCTGCAAAGGTACACTGTCAGTCCGTCTTCATCAGCAAGTTTCCTTCTTGAAGTGCCATGTAACATATGGTGAAGATCGGTACCATATACTGTCATGCCTAGCTTTTTACATATCCAGCAGTCATGATCGCTTTGAATTATGCTTTTCATACGCCTTACCCCACTGCTCCAACATTTTGTCTTTTTCCGTCACAGTGATGGTTTCTATCCCCAGCTCTTTAGCCTCTGATATAACCCCATCTATAAGCCTTGCCATTTCAACAGTGTTATAAGTATGGCTGCCTCTCATGACGATATAGACTCTGTTTAAGTCTCCGTTATCAAGGACCTGTGTTTTAGAAGTGGCTTTAAGGTGTACGCCTTCCAGCTTGTTTACTTCTATGTTGTCCGGCAAAATGAAGTACACGATCTTATCGTCTATAAACTCTGGATATCCGTAGCGAGATAGCATTTGATTGTGTACCTCATTTAGCGATATTCGTAGCTTTTCAGCGACTTTTGTACATAGGGCATAGAAATAGTTGTTCGCTGTCAGAGAACGTGGTTTTACGTCCTTGTGTGGTGATAAATCATATATCTGATTTTTGTCTTCCGCCGCCATCAGAAAAGCTATAATGTCTAACGGCTTGCCCGTGATCTTATCCATTCTTATTACCCAGCTTATTTAATCTCTGTAATGCTTCGACGTACTCTTCTCCGGTGAGCTGTGAAATTGGTTTAGTAAAAATCTCCTCAACCTTGTAGCCCTTCTTCTCACACACGGCCTTAAGAGTTGCCTGATCCTTGGCAGATATAGTTGCTTTGTTGTCCTTCTCAACCTTCTTGTCAAAAGCTCGTTCTTCCTTTGACTTCTGTTGGTTTCTGAACTCGTCTGTGTCAGCGTCCTTTGTATCATCAATCAGGAACAATCCATTGAGCGCATACTTCCTTGCATAAGATGAAGTGGCGCCTGTTACCTGGCTATCATCCATGCCCTTCTTTTCTGCACTCTCCCTTGCGTATGCGGTATTCTCAATAATTCCGTCCGTCTCTACGTCCTGGAAGGTAGCTGTTGCCTTGATGTAGTATCTCTCTCCGATCAGCTCTAAAGAGTCTGAGATAACCAATGTTGCGTTGTACTTCTTCAAAAGAGGCTTAACACTCTCCAAGATATCCTCACAACTTCTGTACTTATACTTTCCAAAAGAATTTGTCTGTCCTTTAGGTGCCTTTAACTCAGCCTGGACTGCTAATAATTTCTCTCTAACTGCCATTACATAACCTCCACTTCTTTCTTGGATTTAGGCTCTACAATCGTTCCATTGGCTACTGTCAAAACGTCATTTACGTCTGACAAAAGCAAGGTATCAAAGCCTTCCGCCAGCCTTGATTTCATTTTGAATACCAACAAATCAATAGCTGCCCTGTCCTTAATTGCTTGTGATTCTGTTGCGTTATACATTGATTTTTCCCTCCTTTTTTGGTAGTATTGAGGGTGAGAAGAGCGACTAACCGAAACTCAACTCAACCCTTGGATCATGCCGTGAACATGATCCTTTTTTATTTCGCCAACGCATAAAACATGTGGTGTCGATAAGTGAACACTGGTGTGAAATATCTCCCCAAATAGGTTGATTCACACTTTTCAAAACCGATAATCTTCGGTGCTACATTTCCTCGCTCTATATCCGCCAAGGCCAAGTGTGTGTCTGCATTGACTCTCTCGCTTGACATCCCTTCTGTATAGAATTGATGGGGCTGATAGATTACCTCTCTAATAGTGTTAGGCCACACAGGACTTGCGACTCTATTAAGTACCACCGACATAACAAACCTCTGTCCGTCAGGTCCTTCACCTTCTGCCTCTGCTGCCGCGATTTCCAATAAAAGCTGTGCATCTTCGTAAGAAAGCTCTACGCAGTCAACCTCATGCGTCCTGGCAAACAACTCTCCGTCTTCTTTATTCACTTCTTCTGTTTTTGGAATTGCTTCAAACTGAGGCTCTTTGACTTCCTCATAAGCCGTTGCCTGTAGCGCATGGATCCACAGGTACACGACAATTATGATTAGAAATAGATATAGAATTAGATTTCCCCAACGTTTATGTTGCACTTTTTTCAACCTCTCATCCCTAAATATTCTGTATAAACTCTGCAAGTTCTTCCGGCGTCCATCCCAGATGCTTCACCATAGCTTTAAGCTCATATCCGGTAAACGTCCCAGGATGTTTCCGCTTGATAGACAAGCTCTGCCTTGATATGCCGATACGTTTAGCAAGATCGGTGTCGGTCTTTATTGAGTTCTTGGCTTTGCCTACGTCAATTAAAATGTCCGTACTCATAAAGTTCACCATGTTGGACTTTTAGGATAAAAAAAGATACTTAACAGAAACATTGAGTGCTCTTGCAATAGCTTCCAAAGTACCCACTGTTGTCTCATAATCTTTTTCGTTTTCAAGTCGCACAATAATACCCCTGGAAACACCTGATTTCTCGCTAAGCTCTTCCTGAGTCATGCGTTTTTTAGTTCTTAAATCTTTAATTCTATACTGCATACTCCCTCTCCAAACTCTTTTGTAATTTTATGTACACCATGTTGTACACGATTATAATACATTGCTTGTCCAACATTGTCAACACCTATTTGTTGAATTTGTTGGACGACTCTTGTATAATAGGTTACGCGGAGGCATACCATGAAAATAGGCGATATAATCAAGGAATTTAGAAAAGAACATGGCTTCAGCATGGATGTTTTCTCGGAATTGTGCGGTTTAAGTAAGTCTTATATTTCCATGCTGGAAGCTAATAAAGATTCAAGAGGAAACGAAATAGCACCTAGCGTTGAGACTATTGCTAAGGTTGCTGAAGGGATGAATATTTCTTTTGAGGAATTATTTAATAAGCTGGACTACAACCAAAAAGTCAGGGTAAATAATAGTGTCCCTAGTGTACCTGTTTATGATTACAGCATCCCTGAAGCTGATTCAGTAGTAGAGTTTGTAAAGCGTGATCCTCAACTGGCTTATATATGGAAATACTATAAACTCCTTGCTAAGCCAAAAGTAAGAGATATTATTGAAAGTTTGGCTTTATGCACTGATGAAGAATTTGAAATGATCTATAAACTAGCTGATGCTTTCTGGCTGCATCACAAATATGAGGACAAAAGAAATGGCAGTACCTAAAAAACTTCCTTCCGGCAACTGGAATGTTAGAGTGTTCTCCCACATGGAAAATGGAAGGCCCAAATACGTATCGTTTACAGCCCCATCTAAGGCAGAAGCTAACCGCCTCGCTAGTGAGTTCATGTGTGAGAAAAAAGACCTTAAATCGGGCGATATGACTATAAAAAAGGCTATATCTGAATACATAAGGGTAAAGGAAAATGTACTCTCGCCTTCCACAATCAGGGAATACAAAAGAAGTGCTAAGACTAATTACCAAAATATTGAAATGGTCCGTATCAGCCAGGTTACTAATTCCATCTTACAGGACTTCATAAACAATCTATCCATATCTCACAGCGCTAAATCAGTCAGGAATATTTACGGCCTTCTAATCTCAGCTATCAAAATGTACTCGGACAAGGCATACAAAGTAACCATGCCTCAGAAGGAAGTCATTGTCAGGAACATTCCAACAGACTCAGAAGTAAAACTCCTTATGGACAATGCTACGCCGGAATTAAAACTAGCAATCACTCTTGCCAGCATAGGGACCCTCAGAAGAGGCGAGATATGCGGCCTGAAATACAAGGACGTTCTTCACGATTTCAACGCTATCTATGTTCACACTGATATGGTAAAAGGACCTAGCGGCTGGACCCACAAAGAAATACCAAAAACAGACAGCTCAGTGAGACGTATCGTACTTCCAAAAGAAGTGATACAGATGATCGGAAACGGTGATCCTGAAGACTACATATACCCCTACACGCCTAACTCGCTCACACAATCATTCATAAAGCTGCGTGACAGTCTCGGTTTAAAGTGCCGCTTCCATGATCTTCGCCACTATGCAGCCTCAATTTTACATTCAATCGGTGTACCGGATGTTTACATTATGGAGCGTGGAGGATGGTCTAACGATACTACCCTTAAACAAGTGTACAGAAATAGCCTATCCGACAAGGCTAGTGAGTTCACAGCCCAGGCAAATAGCTACTTTGAGAAAATGTTATAAAACATCAAGATTTATATGAAATGAAATATGAAACGCCTTTTTGAAATCCTGTAACTATGCGGATTGTAGGCTCTTAGATACGAGTTCGATTCCCGTCGCTTGCTCTTTTTTAATATTTTAAGGCAAAGCCAGTAATCACCTACAAAGTTAGATGGTTGCTGGTTTTTTAATGCTTTTAAAACGTTAAACATTTTTGACAAAAGTTGATTATATTTAATGTAAATCATGCCTTTTTGACACAAATATGAAACGAAATATGAAACGAAATGAGCATAAAAAAAAAGAGGTAGAGACTAGCTCTACCCCTCTTTTATTACTTCTTCTTTTTCTTGAATTTGATTGTGCCCTTTTCCAAAACTGGAATTGTTTTCCAGTCTCCATAGATTTTTGCTTGTGTTTCGATCTGGCTTTGACTCCATCCCTGAGACAGTGCATAAGAGATAAACTCTTTCTGGTCTATCTCTCCATTACTGCCGGTGTCTATCTTCTTATATGTCGCAGCGTACTTTTCAAGAGTCGGAAGCTCGGACTTGCTAACGTCCTTCTTGGCGCTCTGATAAATTGTCATTGGCTTTTTATTTTTCAGTCCACTATCAGCAAGTGCCTTGTATTCATCAAGTCCTTTTTCGCCATAGTCCTTGTAAACACTTCTTGTGGTTTCATTAGCCTCAACTCCATGACTCTCAAAGGTCTTTAGATCCGCTACATATTGTTGAAGTGCTTTGACTCCGCCTTCTTCATAAGCCTTCCTTGTGCCGGAGTTCATGTTTTCAACACCAGCTTTTTCACAAGCTGCCTTGTAGTCCTTCTCAGCTTTGGCAAGTCGCTGTGCTTCTGCCATATTGCCTTTAGATACGGCCTCAGTAATTGCCTCTCCCACCTTAGAAGAAGAATCTATATCTGCACTATCAAGTACGTTCTTCGCTCTCAGATACTGGACAACTCCTTTAGATCCGCTTTCCTTATAAATATCAGCCAGCTTTTTGTAGTCGCTTCCTTCTTTGATTTCTTCTCCAAACTTACCTTCTTTGGTAAGCGCTCCTGAAAGACCATAAATCTTCTTAAGGCTGCTGACTCTTTCATCATCTGACATTTCCTTGTAAGCATTAGAACCTACAAACTCCTTCACAAGCTCTCTTGACCTTTCGCCCATATCCTTTTGGAAGACTGACACTTCCTCATTATTGAGCTTTCTGTCACCGATACTGTTTGGTGCAACAGTAGGAAATACGGCTGCGTCCTTAGTTGTTTCATATAGATCAGTGATAGCCTTATCTACGCTGTCTGTCTTGTCAAACGAATAATCGCCAGGAATAACAAACCTTGAAGCGGTAGCCATTGCCTGATTGTCAGCGTACTTCATTTCTCTTCCCCATGTATCATATTTAATAGGAAGTGACTTTGACATTCCGGGTATCTTGGCAATCTGCTGATTTACAAAAGTATTTGTCCTACTGGATGGATCATAAGTATTCCTCTGTGTGTAGTCCATTGACTTAGCAACAGCATTTACAGAAGCTGGAACAAAGCCACCAGCAAAGTCTGAAACTCCGGTGTCGATAATATTCTGCGCTATGTCTGTGCCGTTAAAGCCACCACTAAGCAGCTCTTGTAACCCTTGAAGTGGAGAAGCATTAAACCACGAATTGAGTGAAGCCTTGCCACCTTCAAAAGCAACGCCTAAAGCCTTGCTTGCAGCAGACTGATTAAACTCAGTTCCAAACTTACTGTCAATGTATGCAAGTATATCACTGTTGTACTCGTCTGACTTGTTTATTGCATCAGCTAAAAGCGTACCGATAATCATAGGCTCTGCAAACGGCTGCGCCCAGTCATAAGTGAAATACTTATCACCAACATGAAGGGCAAACTCCTTAAAGCCTGTCTGTTTTTCAAAAGCCTTCTGGTCTTTATCCTCTGAGTATGTTCCTGTAAGAATGCCAGCGTCTCTAAGTCTCATTCCAAGAAGTATAAGCCCTGATCCAGTGAGTCCTTTTGCCGCCTCTTCAATACCCTTAGATACTTGTTCTACATTATTCTTGGTAGCACCAGCAATAATGTCTCCAATACCTTTTGCGGCTTTGATGGGGCTATAGTCGATCATTCTTGCAGCGATATTGCCAGGTGCTTGTAAGAATGGAATGGCTGCTTGACTCAATGCCCTTCCAACACCTGGTATCTTTTCAATACCACCTTTTAAACCACTCAGCATTTGGACTGCCCAAGAGTTATCCTTGTATGTTGCTTTCATGGCTTCTTCATAGGCCGTCTGTATTGCTTCTTGTGGAATATCCTTAATATCAGAAATGCCCTGTGCTTTGATATAGCTTCCAAGCCTCTCGACAAAGTTCTCTTTAACGAAAGGACTGTCACCTAAATCAAGTAACTTATAGGTGGCATTTCTGATTGTTTCAAGACCGGACTGCACACCCTTCTTGCCAAAGAGCTTTTCATTCACCTTTTGGATTCCACCACCCGTTGCGTTATCAATCCACTTAGATAATGCAGTTCCTTTGTACATTTGCTTGTTCTGTACAAGACTGTTTCTTAACTCTGGGATTTCATACTTGCCACCCTGGTTCTTTAGCATTGCCTGTACTTCATCACTATTAAACACTTCGGTTGCAAGTCTTCTACCCTTTAAGCCACTTCCTGTTAATGACTGTGTGACTTCAATTTCAGGATTGATAAGGTGTGCAAAATTCTGACCAAGCGCTTCTACCCTATCACTTGCCCAGCGCATCATAAGAGTAGGAACATTGGCACCTACGTTTCTCACATTGGTACGGACATTGAACAGCATGGCAATCTTACGGCCTTCAAGCAACTTATCCATGAAGGTTGTAGGATATTCCTTGCCAAGCCTTTCACCGATTGTATCAAAGGCTGCTTTGATTGCATCTTCATCACCAGGGGCTATGTTGTTAAACATTTTTATCTCGTCCTCGGTGAGTGAGAGATCCTTCCATCTATCGCCAAAACTCTTTAAACCTTGCTGATTAAGGTTATCAATCTGTCTCTGTGCATAATTAAGTGCAGTAAGAGGATCGTTCTTCATCATATTAATAACAGCAGCCTGTGAGAACTGACCAGCTTTTGTGAGCTGTTCGCCCATTTCTCTGTAAATCTGAGCTGCCGCCTCATGATTTCCGGCTGCTGAATAGTCTTTAGCAAGCTGGTGTCCAAGTGGTAATGCTGCTGGATCATGCCTTCTAAGCATATTCCTAAACTCCACTTCTGGGGTATCGCTTTCAGCATATATCTTCTCTGCCTTGGCTTTGGTATCGGCATTTTTAAGGCGGACATACATATCCTTGTCACCTTCAAAGTCTGCCACTACTTCATCTGAAACACCTTCCATCTTCATGGGCGTTCCATCATTTCGGATATGCCTTGATGTACCACGTTCTACCAACTCCCCCTCAATAGGTGGTGTTGGTGTTTCATCCATTGGTATCTCTGTGGTAACGCTTTCAGGCGCAGCGTTTCTTGGAATACCGGTGTCTTCAGCCATAACTTTGTTATCAGCACTATTTTTAAAACCATACTTTTCTGCAATATCATCAAGCCTTTTTGTAATCTGCTCAGAATGGTATTCTGGATGATAATATCCGGAGTTGCTAGACTTCCATATATCCTTATTGTAATTTCCCATATAATCATCATGCGCTGATACCATCTTTCTATATGTATCTACGCTAGGATTATTGGTAAATTCATCAATGCTGTTTAAGAATTTCTTGGCATAAGGATTATCGGAATCTCCAAGATACTTAGCTTTCTCTCGGAAAGAAGTTTTCATATTATTTGCTTCCTTCTTCAAGGCTTTAGAATCAATCTGCGTATTATTCGCACTAGGAGTTTCCAGCTCAACGGCTTTTGCAGCCTCTTCAGCGTCCATAGCTTTAGCCATTGCTTCAGCTTCGTTCTCAATAGCTTGACTGACTGGGGCTGCTGTGCCAGGTCTTACAGGGACATTTTCAGGGACCTTCTCAGGGATGTTCTCGGCAATATTGGGAACGTTTTGAGGACTCTCCGGCATCTGCCTTGCTATGTTTTCAATGTTCTGTGCTGCCTCTTCAGCCTGTCTTGTGGCATTTCTGACAATGTTATCAACGTCTTCTGTTCCAGCGAGTCTAGCTAACTTGTCAGCGCCTTCCCTTACATTCTGTCTAAAGGCTTCATCCGAGGCCTGTCTTGCAGCTTTCCTTGCAGCTTTGTTCTTAGCCCATACATCAAGACCTCCCAAGACAAGGTTGCCACCAGCATTCATAAGGATATTATTAAATATTTTTCTCTTATCCTCTTCAGACATACTTCCATCTGACATAAGCTGCTTAACAAGAGGAGCAGTATCAAGTGCAAGATCCTGTGCGTTCTGTGCACCCTGGTTGATAAAGAATTTAGCAAGCTCGTTTGTAACTCCGGCCCCCTCTGCAATACCATCAAATACAGGATTGGTGAGTGCATACGCAGTAACTTGTCCGGCAATCTTACCACCGGTATAAGCACCAGGGTACTGAGTCTGAGCATTGCCTATACTTCTTCTGAATGTTTCTTCTTTGGCATTGGCAGACTCGTTAGCTGCCTGGATTCTCTCATTATTTCTCTGAGTAGCGCCTTCAGTAATGCCTAGCTTGTCCGTAACTGCTGTTCCAAGTCCGCTTATCTGATTTGCTACTGATCTTCCAGCGTCACCTACCATATCCACAAGATTGAATGGCAGTTCAACAAAACCAGTCATAGCGCTTGATACAGGATTGGTCTTATTCATAATCTCAACCATATCTCTGTAGTGCTGCTTCTCTTCTTCGGTCTGTACATTAGGCTGGTGTGTACTTGCATTTGTAGGGATCTTAGCAAGTTCCGCAGCGGCATAAGCCCTAGCAATGCCCTTTTCCTTCTGTGTGAGTTTGGTTTCCGGTGAAAGCCACCTATCAACATCAGCCTGTGTTGTGTTGTTGATAGCATCTGCCTTCTCCTGTTTGGTGAGAAATCTGTTATTCCATCTCTCTTTAGGGGCATTATCTACGTACCTATCAGAATTAAGTATCTGTTCTTCAAGGGCCTTCTGATCGTCAGTAAGCTGTGGGAGGTTATCTGTGTTATAGGTATCAAGTCCGGCAATCTGCTTTTCAATAGCTTCATTCTCTGCCTTCCTCTGCTCAATAACACGCTGGGCTTTACCCTTCTTAGCCATATCCTTGAAATCATCTGTTCCAAGCATATTAAGGGTATTGTTTATAGCCTCTTTACGCTTTGCTCTCTGCTCTTCTAATCTAGCTTCATCTTCGCTCAGCTTTGCAACGGCCTCTTTGTTTATGTCCTTGCCACTTGCAGTTGTGGGCTTAAAGAAATCAGCCAGTGATGGTATAGGCTCTTGTTTAGCTTCCTGTTTAGGGGCTGCTTTGACTGTCTGTACAGGGGCAGACTGTACCGGCTGTGGATTGTTCTGAGCATACCAAGAATCATACTCTGCCTGTAACTGAGCTATGTCATTCTGCTGCTTCTGCCAGGCGTCAAACTCTGCCTGAAGCTGTGCAATGCCCTGTTCTCTCTGCTGCTGCATTACCTGTTGTACCTGACTATTAGCTATAGACTGATACATTTGCTGTTTCCATGATTGATTAGCCATTTAAAGCCTCCCAAAAGAAAAAGGCGCCTTATTAAGACGCCCTTCCATTAAGCTGATTAAGGATATTGTAAAGTGAGTTGATATTAAGCTGTCCGCTTGCTACTGCTCCAAAGAGATTGTTCCTGATCTGATTTGCATTAGCACCGTTTGATGCCTCAAGCTGTGCCTGTGCAAGGTACTTAGCATAGTTAGCAGCATCAGAAGCGCTCTGTGCCTGTTGCGCGTTTCCAGCAACATAGTCATTAGTTGCCTGTGAAGCGTCATAAGTGTAGTTATTCTGGTTAGCAAGTGCGGCCTGAAGTGCCGACATATATGATCCGTCAATGTTCATGGAAGCATTGACAGCACTTGTCTCAGCATTACTGAGTGCGTTCTCAGCTTGCATTTCCATCTGCATCCTCTGTAAGTACAGATTAGCCATTGCACTGTTGTAAGCCTGTTGTGCCTGTGCCAAGTTATCTCCGTATGTCATATCCAGGTTAGCAATGTTCTTGTTAAGAGTCTCATTGATTCCGGATCTTGACTTGCCATACTGATTTTCAAGGCTGCTCATGGTTGTCTCTGTAGCACCACCGTTATAGCCCATTGCAGACAATCTCTGGTTGAGATTCTTCCTTGTCATCATATTGTTGATATAAGCCTGTCTGAGACTGTCTTCTGCATCTGCGTTAACATCATTCATTGACTTGTCTCTAGCGGCATTTAAACGGCTTATAGAGCTATCCAGGTTGCCCCTAAGTGAATTTGCTGCTGATCCGTAAGCATCTGCAATACGGCTCATATTTCTTTCATAAGCTGCCTGTGCCTTTGCCATCTGCTCGGCTCTGAGCTGTGCTAAATAAGCGCCCATATCAAAAGATGGTGCTGAAATAGTTGTACCACTGCTACCGCTTCTGCCACTTCCTGATCCGCTACCGTTCTGAGTCTGTACTGCCTTATTGAGTGAGTCTTTGTTGATTCCAGCAATTCCGGCTGTTGCTCCGATTACAGGTGCCACAATTTTAGGCTTTAATCCAGCGCCTTCTGCTCCGTCTTTAGCGTATGCCATAATTCATTTCCTCCTTATAATTCCATGAGTTTCAACAAACATTTCCAGTATTCACCGGCCTTGTTCTTTATAGTCGGTAGTATTTCTTTTCCGATCTTATCCAGCTCGTTTATCTTCTTCCTTACTTCTGAGTAGGTATATCCTTCCCTGGTAAGTGCATTTTCCCTTGCACTGCCGTTTCCGTACTCCCCAGCAATGACTTGCAAGATAAGTTCCGGCGTAATTGGCTTTCCAACGTCCACATCATAGGCCGTAAGCTCATGCCTTAGTACCACGTTCATGCAAGTGTTTACGTAACTGCTTGATGTGGCGTAACCGTCCTGTTTTATAAACCTCAGATATTCTTCTGCCGTGGTTGCGTCCTTCAGGTTGGCGTACCTCTTAGTAGATATAAAGTCGTAATACCCTTTGACTCCTGAGATCATATCCGGGAAGGCCCTGAAATTATCACGAATACTTACAAGCTGGCTATTGTATTCCTCTTTGGTAGACATATTTACGGAAGGGCCTTTCCAAGCACTACCACATTTCAAGCCAAAGTAATTGTGATACTTCAGACTCAAAATGCTGGTATTGTACCCGGACTCTATAGCTGCCTGGGCTATAACTGCACTGCATACCTTATAGCCTCTTGCCTTTGCCTCCTCCTGGATGATGGGGCCTATAGTCTCTATAAATTGCTTTTGTTGTGCGCTTGAAACAGCCATATCATTCGTCCTTTTTCTCTACTGCTTTACCATCAACCCACGCCTCACAAAAGGCATAAATAGCGGCTGAAGCAACTCCGCAAACAGTACCGATCACTAATACTGTCTGATTGTCCGTTGTAATTCCGGCAATACTTGTTGCTATACTTGCAAGCATAGCTGCAACACATACCCAAAATTTTCTTGAAGTCAGCTTTTCCATAATCATTCCTCCTTCTTTAGCTTTAATCTCTTAATCATTGCACAAAGTAACAGTTCGCCACCAAAGGCACTAAAAAAACACGTTATTAACGTGTCTTGTGTCATTCCAGTTATGGTCTGAACGATAATCATTACAACCGTAAATACGATCAGACAAGTGAACGAAAAGATTAAATACTTATCCAGCGCGGAAAACTTTTTCTCCTTTTTCGCCTCACCATTTCTCTTTATTAGTTTCTTCTGAAGTCTTTCAAGATCATTCATAGTCATTCCTCTGAAACATGTTCATGGTGTAATCCGTCAATCCTCTTATGTGCAGACTTGGCGGACTGCTCAACTATGGTTACTCTATCTTTAAGACTTTCCATATCAGACTTAACGCTTTTAAGCTCTGATTTAAAGTCAGCCTTAATCTCTTTGAGGTCAGACTGTACCAACTCCATCTTGACAAGGACTTCTGAGATTTGCGCTCCGTCACTCTTAGAGTCTCCCTTTACATTCCTCCATAATGCTGCCGCGGAAATCAAAAGTGCTAATACTGGTAGTAACTCGGATATAGTTGGCATAGGTCTCCTCCCAATAAAAAGAGCTACCACCTATAAAAGTGGTAACTCCTATTTTTTACTTATACTGTTCCTGTTTCGCCTTTATCTTAGCGGCCCATTTTATCTGGCGATCATGTAAGTAGTCATACAAAATCTGCATTGCTTCCGGGACTTCATTCTCCCTCTTGTAGTCGTTTATGATCTTGACTACGCTATCATGCAACATTGTGACATGCTTCATTTCCTCTAAAGATAATTGGTAGTAGGTATTCGCTAGTTGCGGATATTCTTCCCTTACCTTGAAGGCACACTTGATATATTTTTCGGCGTCGTGTAACTCTTCATCAATCTTCTCAGATATGCGTCTTATAATCTCCATAAGCTACCTCATGTTGTAGCTGGTGCGTTAGCAACCCACTTACCCATCTGAGCAAGAAGGTACTGACTCTGTGCAGAATTAACTGCAACATTATGTGCCTGATTAAGCTGATTGGTAAGATCGGCAATCTGATTGTCTTTGATGAGAGTCTTAATTGAGCAGCAACATGACTCCATCTGATAACCAAGCTGATCCAACTTAGACCCCAGTACGTTTGTCTGATTCATGATCTGCTGTCCAATGCTGTTAAATCCCTGGATAGCATTAATCATGTTCGTGCTGTTCTGGTTAGTGAGATACATGCTCTGACTATCAATAAGCCTTGCTGTCTCGTAGTTGTTGTTTGCGGAACTAAGAAGCACGTCTCTGATTCCTTCCTGTGTAGCCTGGTTATTCACAGCCTCGTTAACGTCCTGGACTGTTGCAAAGTTTGGCATAGGTCCTACAGGGCCGCGATTACCAAAACCACCAAAGCCACCACCAAACAGGATGGCGATTATCAGAAATGCACCGAGCCAATCTGAACTCATGAATGATCCACCTTCTGACATTTGTTTGTCCTCCTTTATTTATTTTCACCTTGCAAGAATGAACTACTTTTTGATAAACGCGCTTACTCTATCCATGATTGATGTTTTAGCAACGTTTATATCCTGGCCTTTCTGAGCATATAAATTCTCAGCGGCCTTTTCCGGATTGTTTAGGTCAAGTCCCTGTAACTCCGGTGTTGTTTTTGCAAGATTCTGTAAGAAGGACTGAGGCGATTCACCTCTCATCATGGCTCCTACAGCTTGCATCATTATGTTACTCTGCGGATTCTGACTTCCGTTTAGCATTTGAAGTATTGGATTTTGCATTGACTGTTTCCTCCAACTTTGCGATACGTTCTTCTAACTCTTTAAAATGATCTGCCGGTTTCTCTTCTGCATGGGGCTTTATGTCATAGGCCGCCAATGTTTTATATCCGGCTCCATCAGTCTTTACAAGCCACACAATCGGCGCGGTATTATCTAACAGTAATACGCTGGAATCCGGGCCAAGCTGATATGCGTCTGCCCCAGCTCTTCCGGTTACTTCTATCACTTTTGTCTGTGCTGATTGCGGCTGGATCGCCTGTTGGAGTAATAACTGAGATAACTGATTTTGGTTGTTATAAGGGTACATATTTCGTCCTCCTATAACATGATTATCTCAGCTTCCAATACTCCTTAACATGATGCAAGTATGCTGTTATTATGAAATTCTACTGCTTCTTTCTGGCAATTTTTTGGAAGTTTTGGAACAATCTTTTGTGTTCCTTTGTAGATGATATTACTTATTTGTCTTGGTGACATATCAAACTCTTCAGCGATTTTCTCATAGGTAATGCCATCTAATAGCCTTCGTTTTAAAATCTTCCTATCCCTCTCGCTGAATATCCACTCGTCAATTAGATGACTGAGTTCTGATACAGAGATATTTATTTCAGGCTTCATAATTCCTCCAATAAAAAAGGCAGCCAACTTAATGACTGCCTTACTTCTTATGAACTTTGCCTTTGACTGTTGTCTTTACTTTTGCCGGCCCCTTAATCTCCATTGAAGCTACGGGCGGCTTACTTCCCTTATGGACCTTAGTCCTGATTGTCTGTCTCGCTTTCGCCATAGTTTATGTCTCCATAACCTACGCCGTTAACTTTGATGTTATCGCCTCCGTCTGTTTCCTGTGTGATCTCATAAGTATCAAACTGGCTTTCATATAAAATCCAGCCTATGTTAGTACCTATAAGCGCCAGTATAAGAATGATGATAATTACAAACATTCTCTTAACCTGACGTTCCATAACGCCAACAATCAAGTCATTAACGGCTTCGTTTTTGACATTACCCATATTGATTACCTCGCTTTCGTAATCTCGCTGATTGGAAGCACAAGCAATAGGGCAGCGATTTCCCTACTTTCGACTCGCGAAGTCTAGCCTGTGCAGATATATTATACTATATGGGTAATGCGTTTCAAGTTAATTTTTTCTTACTTAACAATAAACTCCTTGCAGCCGTCTACTACATCAAGGTTATCGTCCAGGATCGCAACGACTCCGCTTGTAGTGTCCTTGTCGGCATATAAAAGCTTACATACATCATGGAAAGCCTGCTTTGCACTAGCCTTGCTGTCATTAGGCCATGATGATTTAACAACTACGTTCTCATTAACTTTCTGAATTACATCTAACATAACTGTCCTCCTTATCTCACTGAGATTGTTATATTGGTTTGCTGTGTCAGCTTATCAAATGCTACTGTCACTCTATCTACTACCTTGCTGATAGTGTACTGTCCGTTGTAGTTATCAAAGAATACTTCAATGTTTCCTTCCGGTACTCCGTAGAATGTCTTTTCTGACTCGTTATAGTATGCTGTCTTGGTTTCTGTGTATGGGGTTATTCCGTCTATCTGGTGTCCCATCTGATCTACGAACTCCAAACAGCGACTATCCACATAAGGTGTCATCATAGTAACCACACCATCAGATACATTGACCATGTAGCAACAAATCTTTGCAATGCTCCATCCCTTGAATGGGAAACTCTCGTTGTTTTCGTCAACATAAAGTGGTGTAAGGCTTGTGTCTGTGGTACTGTTTACCGCTCTTACTTTATTTTCTGAATCTACATAAAGTATCATGTTTTCTCCTTTCTTTATTAGTGGCTTTGGCTCAACTTCGTCTCTTTCGAGCCACGACTATCGTGTTATGTACGCCATTTTGTACCCACGGGATTCTTCAGTCCAAGAGCCTCTCTCGTATGAGTTGGTATTGCCACCGCATTGTTTGTTATTCAAGCCAAAGTTCTGCAATATCCACCATTGTGTTTCCTGCGCTAGATACTCCTATGAATAGTGTTTGCAATACAGAACTAATATCAATACCAATGTTATTTGGAAAATTAGTATTGGTGGCAAATCTTTGCACTGCAACTGTTGTTCCCCCGCTAGCCGATTCTCTACAAATCAATCCGCTATACTGTGATATTGTTGCTCCTTTATTGCCAAGAGCCATTCTAGCTAAATTATATGTGGTTAAATCTAAAACTTTACCAATAAATTGTGATTTATCTGATGGTGTGACCATGACGATTGAATTATTTTCTTTTGTAATTGTACCTCCTGTGCTATATTCTTCAAGCTCAACCAACTCAACCCCATGGTCATAGAGCCATTTCTTGGTAGCGCCAACTTCGAATTCTTTTTCGGAATAGTCGAGGCCGTAGAATTGAAGTGTTGCAACTCCCATATCATAAGAGCCCGAAACATTTATAACATCTTCTCCGTTATAAACTCGATACATTTTGTATGGCAAAGCGTTGGCGTTTATATCTATGTTAAATATCGAGTTGTTACTACCGCTCATTGTAAATTTAGACGAAATATCTACCCATACAGAATTGTCGTTTGAGCCTTGAATAATAAAGTTATTAAATGTCTTGTTGTAAGTACAGTGCATTGTTACAACTGCTCTTACCAACTTTATAGGATACCCAAACTCATAACCAACGCCAAAGCCTGTCTGATTACTATTAGCGGATACATAAGATGATGTGTCGGTATCAAATGCTTTATATGGATCTTGGAATGTATTAGTGGTTTTTATTGCCTTACCATACGGCGCAGTATTACTTGTCATGGTGGGTACAGATACTTTCAGTTCTCTGCCGTAGAATTGGAGGTGCCGAATATATGTATATTCAACTGTATAAGAATCTACAATGTATAATCCCCAATACCGTGCGGTAATTGGCGTGGTTAGCTTGATTTTATTTATTGCATCGGAACGCTCGATTGTAAATTCTTTTGCATCATTCCATGTTGTTCCATCATTTGAATACTGTATTTTACAATTTTTAGCACAATAAATTGCATGAGATTGCACCTCAACCTCATTTACGCTAACTGGATTTGGAAAAGCATAGCGTAAATACTGATTAGATGTGTGGTTATGTGTTGTTGACCATGCATCATCCGGATTATTAACAACTCCATCAAATGCCTTCCATGGTGCCCATGAAGAATCATAGGTTGTACTTGCACTTGCTACACCATACGGCGCATTATTAGCGGTCATTACCGGAACATTGCCCTTTGCACCCCATGTTGGTGGTGTTGTGGTGTTGTCTGTGATTACCCACTCGCCATAGCCGTACTTATCTGCTTCATCCATAAGGGCCTTGATAACAGTATTTGCTCCAAGGAAATCAAGCGCATAATCGCTGTTATTTATCCACTTAGCGCAGTAATCATCATTGATAATGGTTTCTAAGTCTGCATTGCTACTTGTAGCTTCTGCCATATAGTCTACACAAGCGTGTTCAAGGAACAGTTCTCTTACTGCCTCTTCATCTGCCAATACTTCATCAAGACTATTGTAATCGGTTGAATCAAGCTGTGAGGCGGTATCTACCCAAGTCTGCCATTTAAAGCCGTAATTAAGGACACAACTTATATCCTGAACTATTACTGTCTCGGAATAAGTTTCTCCGTCCACTGTGCAGCTTACTATATATGTTCCATTCTCTACACCATTGAATGTAACAACATAAGGCGCTGTGCTAGGACAAGTCTTTGTATATGTTTTTCCAGTCTTGGAAAGTGTGATAGTCAGTCCGGCAAACTCTTCTGCACAAGTTACTGTAACTGTATTCCCTTTACCGCTACCACCTACAATGCAATCAAAATATGCCATATTTCCTCCTTAGTTACGCACTTCCAAGGTAACACTGAGCGCTACTTCCTGTTCGTCAAAGGTCAATGTAACTGTGTTGCCGTTCTGAACCGCATTTAAAAGCCCTGACGTAAACGGATTGGAAATTACCCTTATACGTGAATTGTTACCTATACTTGAATCAGTGAAAGTAAGAGTTGTTGCACCAATGGCAAGTGTCTGTGCTGTTAATACCTTGCCAACAAGATCAGGTTTAAGTATCTTTTTCTTTGTCTGTGTGGAAGTATCATAAAATGGAATGTAATCTGCATCATCCATTGCTGTATCGGCAGTATCATCATACTTATATGCTTTAGCTATTGCCGTTGCATTTCCAAGTATTGCATTGTTCAGTCCGTCTGCAATGTCATATACAGCCCCACTCTCAACAAGATCCGTACTTCCAGGTGATACTGCATTTGTACTATTCTTTGCTGCGGCTGTACCAAGAGTAGGCTTATTAGTAAGGTCATTGTATGAGCCTGTCTTTGCGACTATCTTTAAGCTGGAATCCAAAGTGCTTAAATCAGCAGCAACATCATCTACGTTGTCCTGAACTTCCTCGATAGCGTCCTGTGTGGTTGTTGACTGAAAACCATTTGAAGTGTTATCAAACTCAACGATATTAGCGGCATAATCGCCAAGTTGAGGGGTTACGTTCCCTGTTCTAGCATTGAATGACGAAACGCCACTTACACCACCGCTTGCCTGATCTGCATAGTATTTAGCATTATTATGATATGCCGGATGGCTAGGAGGAACATCCACGCCATCAATCTTACCCCAAGCCCATGCTTCGGAATCATCTTCACTTGCTCCGGCTGCGGTAGCTGAAGCGGCTGCGTTAGTCTCTGAGGTGGCTGCGTTTGACTCTGAGGAAGCAGCATTACTAGCAGAAGTAGCTGCGTTTGACTCTGAAGCAGCAGCGTTTGTTTCGGAACTAGCGGCATTACTTTCAGAAGCAGCGGCATTACTCTCACTTGCTGCGGCATTTGTCTCACTGATTGCAGCGTTAGCCTCTGAAGTGGCTGCGGCTGTCTCACTTGCAGCAGCGTTGATCTCTGAAGTGTGCGCGCTATCTGCATAATATTTTGAGTTATCGGTGTCCTCTCCCTGTCTGGTACCTGTTCCACCAACGGCCCATGATTTAGCAGTCTTAGCAAAGTTATCCACATTCTGAGCATATCCAGCAGCGGTATTGGCTGCCTGTGTTGCGATTGCTGCCTGTGCAGTTGCGGTACTTGCTGCGGTACTTGCTGAGTTAGCAGAAGTAGCAGCCTCACCAGCATAAGTCTGTGCATCACTAACAATAGTCTGTGCAGAAGTGATAAGCGCCTGTGCATCATCCTCTGCCTGTTCTGCAGCTGTCTGAGCAGCTAAAGCAGCACTAGCAGACTGAGCAGCAGCAGCGGCAGACTGAGCAGCACTAGCAGCGCCAGTCGCATTGAAGTTTAAAACGGAAATCTTCTTCGTAGCACTTCCGTTGTCAATGGCTATCCAGTCGCTATCTGCGGCTGTCTGCGCTTCTAACAATTCATTGATTTGTATATCAGCCATATCTCCCTCCCTTATGCAGTACGTTCATATCGCTTAACACCGGAAGCGTCAGTATCAAGTAGATTCCATGTTCCACCAAAAAGTGTTGTAGGGCTTGTGCCTACTGTTGAATACACACTACCTACAGGATAAGCAGCGGCAAGCACCTTTGACTTCATATCAAAGTTAGTAACATAATCTACTACTGCACCGGATGTTGGCAGCGCTGCGTCATTATCTGTAATGGATGTTTCCAAGGAAAGTATTGACGCAAACAGAATCGAAAGTCTGTTATAAGCGTCAAGTGCTTCCTGAGAAATACCATCAAGAGCTGACTTGTTGGCGTGTGTATGCCTTGCGTTTGTGTTCAGTGCCAGGTTAAGCACCATTGCATTTAGAATTGACTGCACGTTTGGCTGTGCGCTTATTCCGCTTGGCACCTCTGCGCCCATGTTCACCGCTGCGGTAGTTGCGTTCAGTGCGTCCACAAGCTCATTAAACTTGTCTATAGCAAGGTTAGGAAGTGAATCCATAACCGCTTGCATTTCCGCTGTGGTTAGTCCTGGTGTATCAGGCTGGCCCACATTACCAAGTCCAGCCCTATCTTCATCTGTGATCTTCTTGAAAGCCATATATGCCTCCTTACTTAACGTTTCCGCCCTGTGTGTATTCCACTGCAAAGTCATTTATTCCAAGTGGCTCATTGAGTTTGTCATTTTCAAATCTAAATCTTACATGATCCAGCTTTTTCAATCTGATCTTTGTAGCTGTTACCCTCTGGGTCTTGTTTGTTGAGTATGTCATTTTTGAGTAAATAAAGTACATATAAGAGAAGTATTTAAGTGTTGTGGTATCTTCCTTAATCGTCTGCCAAATACCGTTCTTTTGGGCCAATACTTCGATTGAAGAGGATATTTCAGGCATACACCTTACGGCTAGGTATCTGTATGTCTTTTTCTTGTAGAATAGCTTCTCTGATATGTCCGCTGTCTCCCATACTGCGCTTATCGCTTCCCCATCATCATTGTAGGAAGCAAGTAATTTCTCGTCTGTATGCCACTTATAAATACAGCCGTTAGCACTTCCAAAGTAAAGCTCTGAGTTGATCTCAAAA
>Ga0310691_10002566_pt1 | contig 23706 bp, 25 predicted proteins | sample 176DNAGHGlowgp2_FD_203887 | JGI IMG/M metagenome (GOLD analysis project Ga0310691, IMG submission 203887) | Sheep rumen microbial communities from Palmerston North, Manawatu-Wanganui, New Zealand - 1766 DNA GHGlow gp2 (v2) (version 2) | ecosystem: Host-associated > Mammals > Digestive system >...
TGCCGTTGGGATGCAGACTGGGACGAGCATAGCCGTGCCATCTGGCAGGAGGTTGACATTCACATGGAGGATTGGTTCGAGGATGATGAGATAGAGGGTGAAGAATGCAGAATCCTTTTGACCTATTAAAGGGAAAGCAAGATTCAAAAGAAAAAGAAAGCCCTTTTTGGCGATGTTCTGAAGGGCTTTCTTGTAATCTTTCCACAATCATTCTTGCTTATTGTTGTAATCAAATTAACGAGTAATATGAAAAATATATCATTATATATAAATTATATTGCTCAATAATTTGGGGAATATGATATTTATTTATAACTTTGCAGAAAGAAATGAAAAAGTGACAAATATCCCTTCTTGTACTTAGATTTTCATAGGATTATCCTCTAAATCCAATGATTTTCAAATCCTAACTATAGTTGGGCAGCAAAGATTGTGTGTTTGAGTGCTCAATATTTAGTGTTGTTGCTTAATAATTAAAGTGGAAATTCAAAAATATATAACAATGAAGAAAACAAAAATTATCGCAGTAGCCAACCATAAGGGAGGTGTTGGCAAAACCACAACTGTTGCGAGTTTAGGCTCTATTCTTGCCAATCAGGGGCATAGTGTCTTGTTGATAGACTTGGATGCCCAGGCAAATCTGACAAGTTCCCTGACAAAGATTGAACCTGACGAAACCGTTTATGATTTGTTGACTGGGAGGATTAACTATTTGCCTGTGCTGCATATATCCGATGGTTTGTCTTTGCTTCCAGCGTCCTTGTCCCTTGCCGTTGTCGATGTGGAGTTATCCACGGCTATTGCTCGTGAGAGAATCCTTGCGAATGCTCTAAGGGAACTGGCAAATGAAGTCTATGATTATATATTGATAGACTGTCCTCCTTCGTTGGGGTTGATGACGTTGAACGCTTTCACTGCTTGTACGGATATTATTATCCCTTTAATGTCTGAGGTCTTACCATTCAAAGGACTCACCATGATTAATAATTTCATCAACATGGTGAATACTCGCTTGAATCCAGGGGCGCATATCAGTGGTGTTGTTTTGACCAGATGGGAAAACTGCAAGCTGTCCAAGGAGATTGAGACCAGGCTTCGTGAGGCAATGGGCGGTTTGGTGCTGACGACCAAGATACGGAAGAATGTCAGGATTGCTGAAGCACCCCTTGAGAGCCAGAACATCGTTGATTATGCCCCTGACAGCAACGGGGCACGTGATTATCAGGAGTTGGCAAAAGAAATCATTCAGAAACTATAGGAGGAATGAAGTATGGGAATGGTTCTTCAGCATTTGGTTGCTTTACTTATATTTGGCTTCTTCATTTTTGTCATTTGGTATGGTAGGAGTAGTAAAAAAGATGAAGAACAAAAGAAATGTCAGTCTTGTGGTACGGACAAACAGGAGGCTGTAGCTGCTTCGTCTGTCGGCGAGGTTGCAGATGAGGTGACGAAGAGAAATGACGAACTCCATGAGTACCAGTTGGGTATTGAAAAAAGTCTCCGTCGGTGGGAAATGATGCATGAGAAGAACAAGAGTCGGCTTGTTGACATGATGAATGCTGAAGACATCATCACGTATCATTTGCGTGAAGGTGAGAACATTCCGATTCTCATGTCCGCCTATTCTGATTTGCCTTTCCGACAGATGATTGATGCCAGGCAGAATGACAAGCAATCGTATTTTGAAATGATTCTGTTTGCAAAGTACAAGGATTATCCTCAAGAGTTCCTGCGAGACATAGCTGCTTTGGCAGTCCAGCATTATGGTATTGGTGTGAGGGAGTGCTTGCAATACCTTCTTCAAGACTTGCGCCGCACGAAAAGAAGCATGATGAAGAAAAACCTTCGTTCGTTGGATGACTATGGTGTGGCTGTGGATGCCGATGAAGAATAGGATTTAGTAGTAATATAAATAAGGAGAAAGCCATGAGTATAGGAAACGATAGCATGTCAGCCCTGTTTAGTGGACTGACGGGTGCGCCAAAAACCACCGACAAGGTGGCGAAGAATGACTTGGAGCAAAGAAATAGCTCTGTAGAAACAAAACAAAGTGATGAGATTGTGCTGGAGGAGCGGTTCTGCACTATTGCCGACAGAAACGCCTTGCGAAAGATTCGCATCATAGCAGCTCGTGAGCATCTTCAGATTAAAGAGGTGGTTAATGCAGCTTTTGCCCTTGCCATTTCCAATTATGAGAAGAAGCACGGTAAGTTGGATGGTGATATTAAGGGAAATCCCAAGAACCTGTTTGAGTGATGGCACTTTGAATGTCATTGATGTGAATCCTTTTTTCCCCTTTGGTGATTTATAAAGCGCATTATTGTGAACTTTGTGATTTAAATAAAATGGAAGAAATTAAAGCCCTATATATAGATCTCTTTTGTGGAGCAGGAGGCACTACGACGGGAGTGGAACAAGCTCGTTTAAGTGGTAAAAAGTGTGCCAAGGTGGTTGCTTGTGTGAACCACGATGCAAACGCTATTGCCTCCCATGCAGCCAACCATCCTGACACCCTTCACTTCACTGAGGACATCAGGACGTTGGAATTGAGTCCGTTGGTGCACCATCTTGAAAAGATGAAGAAGAGATACCAAGGTGCTCAAACTGTTCTTTGGGCATCGCTGGAGTGTACCAATTTCAGCAATGCCAAGGGCGGTCAGCCCAGGGATGCAGACAGTCGTACCTTGGCAGAGCATTTGTTCCGTTATATAGAAGTGTTATTTCCCGACTACCTTCAAATTGAGAACGTGAAGGAATTCATGTGTTGGGGTGATTTGGATGAGCATGGTAAACCTGTTAGTAAGGATCAGGGACGTTGCTATCTTCTTTGGATCAAAAAGGTTATGAGCTACGGCTATGATTACGACTGGCGTTTATTGAATGCTGCCGATTTTGGAGCCTATACCAGCCGCAGGCGTTTTTTCGGTCAGTTTGCCAAGCGTGGATTGCCAATTGTGTTTCCCATTCAGACTTACGCAAAGAATGGTGATGAAGGTGGATTGTTTCATCAGTACAAGAAATGGAAGCCCGTTCGTGAGGTTCTTGACTTGGAAGATGAGGGAACGAGTATTTTTTTGAAGAAGAAGCCACTTTGTGAGAAAACTTTGGAGCGTATATATGCAGGATTGGTGAAGTTTGTTGCAGGAGGAAAGAAACACTATGACGACATGATTCTGAAGTATAACTCCATGAATCAGAATGGTAACTATAATCCTGTGCCTACAGACAGGCCATGTCCAACCGTTGCCTGTCAGAACCGCCTGGGTTATGTCAAGTTCAATTTCCTCAGCAAGCAATTTAGTGGTGATCCCATGAGCAAGAACCAGACGCTTGACAAGCCAGCTGGAACGCTTACTTGTGTTGACCATCATGCTTTTCTCTCCGTATTCTTTGGTAATGGCTATAACAGTTCTATAGACCGCCCTGCCCCAACCGAGACACAAAAGGATAGGAATGCATTTGTGTCTGTAGTTCCTCTTAATGAAGAAAACATAGACTTGGACGCTCCTATGCCAGATGTACCACTGGATAGAGTTCAGATTATAAACAACAGGTTTATTGATAACCAATACGGCAATGGCATTCCTTCATCAGTTGGGAGTCCAAGTACCACGATTGTCAATAATCCCAAGCAGAATATTGTCAGTGCCAACCAATACCTTATGAATCCGTATTCGTATAAAAGCGATGGTGGAAGCATAGATAATCCCTGCTTCACTTTGATTGCCCGGATGGATAAGATGCCGCCGTATATTATCAGTACCTGTCAAGGAGAGTGGGGTATTGCCATTGGTGAGGATGACAGTCCGATGACAATTAAGATTAAGGAATTCATGGCGATGTATGGCATCATAGATGTAAAGATGCGAATGCTTAACATCCAAGAACTGAAGCGAATTCAGGGCTTTCCTGAAGACTATGTTCTGATAGGTAGCCAAGCTGAGCAGAAGAAGTTCCTTGGCAATGCAGTAGAAGTGAACATGAGCAGGGTTTTGTGTGAAGCCTTGTGTGAGAAACTATCCGAAATGAATGTTTGATTGTTAGTATATCCACTTAAATTAGATATTTCAAAAGTATGAATAATAGCACAGATAGAAATATTAATATATCTCGATAAAGCCAGAAGACAATCATCTGGTATTGTATATTGGTTGTCGAAATCTTGCAAGCTGTTTGGGATGTGACATGTCCATCTGGGACGGTGAGAACTAAATATATTTCAAATAGAAATGGAAACAGATATAAAGAACATACAAATGGCCCCAAAAGGAAATGAGATAGTTAAGCCTGACTATCGAGTTGTGTTAGCTGGTGGTAGGGACTTTGCGGACTATGATTTGCTCAGGACTTCTGTTCTGTCCTTTCTTGGTGACAAAATAAAGACTCGTCAAATTGTTGTTGTCAGCGGACATGCGCGTGGTGCAGACAGTCTGGGTGAGCGTTTTGCTGCAGAGTTTAGTTTTTCGTGTGAATTGCATGAGGCAGACTGGAAGGCACATGGTCGAGCAGCGGGAATCATCCGTAATGAGCAGATGGCAACTTGTTCAGATGCGCTTGTTGCTTTTTGGGATGGTAGGAGCCGTGGCACAAAGAGCATGATAGACTTTGCCCGTCTCTATGGTCTTGACGTTCGTGTCGTGAATTATAGTTAGTTAATCGATATGTTAATTTTTATTCCCTTTAATCATTAAAAACCAAAAACAAGATGAAAAAGTTTTATTTCGCATTGGCATCGATGATTTGTCTGTTCGTTGCCGTATCGTTTGTTTCCTGTGATAAGACTGACGATGAAGACCCAACGTCTTCCAGTTCGTCCAGTAGTGGTGGCTCGTCTTCTTCCGAAGGAGGTTCTTCCAGTTCCAGTGAGGATGTTTCATCTACAGGCTTAATTCTTCCGTGTCTGAATTGGGATGCCACACCGTCTATGGTGAAAAAATATATGGAAGGATATAGCAATTTCTTTTTATACCGTACTGCTACCAACGAAATAGGTCTGCAATACAGGGATGCTTCTGAACGCCAGATTTTGGGTTATACGTTTGATTTCTTGTCTGACCCCTACGCTCTTTATCAAGTAATGTACACCGTTACCAATAGCAGCCAGTCTGAATTTGACGCTTACAAGTCCTTCTTGGTATCTAAACTCTCCTTCACTTCGATGGATCAAGAAAATGATGAAGGGGGTGTCAGTTACACCTGTACGTTCAATTATGGTGGTAAATCGCATTCCTTATTTTTGTCATATATAAAATCCGCGAGAACGATGAGGGCTGTTTTCATGGAGAAGAAGAATTAAACACAAGTAATTGGAGATTGCAGATTCAAGAAGAAGCCAGGCGTGGGGAGTTCCTTTGCCTGGCTTTTTTTTGTGGAATTTTTTTATCAAAAATATATTGCGGACTTGGAACCAATCATTATTCCTTTATTACCTGGTATGCTATTTATTATTTTTATTAAATGCTTAATATTTTAAGATTGATTTTTACCAAATTATATAGTGAAATGATGCGAAATAGTGATATGTAGTCTAAAAATTCAAAATTCTTTAAACTTGATTTTTAAATATCCTTAAATTATTAAGCAAGTGCCTCAAAAATTTGTGTATTAAAAATATAAATTCCATCTTTGCGAAAAATTTTATCGCGCTGGCTGTTCAGCGTCAAGCTGAGGGCGCAAGCCACTCGGCAAGTACCTTTAAAAGAGGGTGTTTTGCAGATTTAGCTGTGATTACCCTCAGATTTTATGGTGTAAACAGCAACAGCACAGTAACAACAAACAGTAACAGCATGTGATATGAATGCTTTTGGAATTTATATGATTATATTGTCGGTGGCATACGTTTTATATTATGTCACTATCATTACTATAGATTGGAACAAGAAGGAACCAACCACTCAGTCGATGGAAATTGTTGATGTTGATGGTGTTGTTGATTCTCTCGAAGAAGAGGAACAAGAAACAGTCGATGAGGAAGGGGATTTGCAAAATGAGGAGGACGTGGAAGAATTGTCTCCACTACAGGATGGTCAGGTACAAATAGTGGAAGAAGGTACAAACAGCAGGGGTGCATACAGTAGTGAACAGGAGGAGTCGAACGAAGAAGAAACTCCGATTGAAAATGATGACCCTATAGAGAAGAATGGTGAAGTAGATAGTGATGTTGAAGAACCAGAGAGGGTTGAAGAATCTGCTCATCCAGAAGAGCAAATTGAAGAAGTTCCTACAGTCGTCCCAGTTTCTTCCGCTATGGAAGTTATCTCCGAAGGAGGTTCTTCTGATGAAGACGATTTTGATCCTTTCGGCTATGAACCTGAAGAAACGCCTTATAGTGTTGTTTCTGTTATAGGAAAGCCAAAAGAGAGAACAGAAGCTGATGATAAGGCTGATTCGGTGAATGATGGCTTGGAGGAAACCACTGTAAAGTCCTTTGATGACTTGGAAGGTAGCGAGTTGGATAAGCTATTGAGTGATGAAATGGATTTGAATGAAAAGAAAATAATGTATCGCCATGAGTTTGAATCCTTGTAATCATCATCTGTGGAAGCGTTCGTTGCTGACTGTGGTTTGTTCAGCTGTGTCTCATCGTCTTTTTGCGTTGTGTGGCAGTGTTGACTACTCTAAGGGTGCATCAGCCTTATCGGAAGCTACTCATGAAATGGGAACGATTACCATGTATGTAATTGATATTGCATACGCAGTAGCAGCCATTGTTGTTGTAATTTCTGCTTTGCAGATTTATATCAAGATGCAGTATCAGGAGGGAGAGGTGATGAAGAACATTATGATGTTGATGGGAGGCATCCTTTTCATGTTGGCAGCCTCGTTGTTGATGCCAGCGTTCTTTGGCTATCAAAATTTGACTTTTGCTTATTAAACGAAAAAAATTAGCATGCTATATGTGATTATCAACCCAATTGTTTCATTTTTAAAACATTAAAGAAAATCGATGAATAAAATCAAATCATTTTTCTCTCGTATGTTTACCACAAGCAAGGCTCGCCTGGTGATCATGTTGGCAGCATTTGCGAAGACAGTAGTATCACGTGCGGATGATGTCAATGTTGATATTTCAGCTGGACGCTCTGCACTCCAAAATGTCACGGGTCAAATTGGACAGTACATTCCGTTGGTTGTCAGCCTTTGCTATGCCTTAGCCACCATCTTCGCAATCGTTGGCTCCATTAGCGTTTACATCGCTATGAACAACGACGAACAGGATGTGAAGAAGATCATGATGACAGTCGGCGCATGTATCTTCATGATTGCTGCTGCACAGGCTCTGCCTATGTTCTTTGGTTATAGTGGTACTCCAGATGCAGGTGTTGTTACTCCATAATTAAATACAGATTATGGAAGAAGTGAAATACCCAGAATTCCCTATTTTCAAGGGTTTGCAACGTCCTCTTGAGTTCGCTGGACTTCAGGGTCGCTATATCACTTGGGCAGCGATTACCGCAGGATCAACCCTCTTGGGCTTTATGATGTTCTATTTGCTCTTTGGTTTTCTTGTGGGATTGGTGTTCGCAGTGCTTTCCTTGTGTGTTGGTGCTGCCTTGATTATCCTGAAGCAACGCAAGGGTTTGCATTCCAAGAAGGAAGACAAGGGAGTTTTCGTGTATTCTCATTCCCATTATCTTTGATGAACCGATACCAACTTTATTTCGTCATGGGGGAGTCTGTCAGAACCGGGCTGCGGTCTGCCCCATGATTTTGTTTTTTAGACGTGAGTGATTATGACGATATATGTGATACTGGTATTTGTTGCCATTTTGGTTGGCATGTCCATCAGCGTTGTTGCTTTTGGCACAGGTTCCAAGCGTAGCAAGGTTTTCAAGGACATTTACTATTCAGTGGAAGATGTTGATGGAAAAGGCATCTTGTACACGAAAAACGGCGAGTTTTCCGCCGTTATGGAATTGTGCAATCCAGTGCAAAAATTTTCAGCAGATATAGACAGCTATTATGATTTCAGCAGTTTGATTACCGCAATCCTCACCACCTTGGGAGAGGGTTATGCGATTCATAAGCAGGATGTGTTCTGCAAGAATACATTCCAAGACGAAAGCAATACACGTCGAGAGTATTTTAGTGAAAGCTATTTCAATTATTTCAAGGGGAGAGCCTATACAGACAATTTTACCTATCTGACTATTACCCAGGAGAACAGGAAAAACCGCCTTTTGTCCTACGATAAAAAGAAGTGGCAGGATTTCTTGGTGAAGATTCAGAAGGTGCATGACCAGTTGAAGGACAGGAATGTGAAATGTCGCTTTCTCGGAGTCGAGGAAGCCAGAGATTTTGTTGACAGGTTTTTTTGTCAGAATTTCATTGACAAGAACGTGTCGATGAGCAATTTCAAAGTAGGAGAAGACTATATCGACCTTGGCCGTCGCAAGTTCAAGACTTATAGTTTGGTTGATGTTGATAACATCATATTGCCCACCTATATTCGTCCGTTTGCGAATATAGAGGTGAACAATGTCAGTATGCCTGTTGATTTGATGTCGATGATTGACACCATTCCCGATGCGACCAATATTGTTTATAACCAGGTGATTATGATTCCGAGTCAAAAGCATGAGAAATCGAAGTTGACGAAGAAGAAGAACCGCCACGCTTCCCTTCCGAGTCCGAGCAACCAGATAGCCGTTGATGATATCAAGAAGGTGGAGGATGTGATGGCAAGGGAGAACAAGATATTGGTGTATTGTCATTTTAATATCATTGTGACCGTTCCGCATGATGTGGACTTCCAGCGTTGTACGAACCATTTGGAAAACACCTTCAGTCGTTTTGGTGTACATATCAGTCAGAAGGACTATAATCAGTTGGAGTTGTTTGTGAACAGCTTCCCAGGCAACTGTTATTCTTTGAATGAAGACTACGACAGGTTCCTGACGCTTGCCGATGCAGCAGCTTGTCTGATGTACAAAGAACGCATACCCCATAGTGAGGACACCCCTTTGAAAGTTTATTATACCGATAGGCAGGGCGTACCAGTAGCCATAGACATCAGTGGAAAAGAGGGTGCGGAGAAATTGACTGACAACAGTAATTTTTTCTGTCTGGGTCCAAGTGGCAGTGGCAAGAGTTTTCATATGAACAGTGTCATGCGCCAGATGCACGAGCAGAATACAGATGTTGTGATAGTTGATACAGGTCATAGCTACATAGGTCTTTGCAATTATTTCAATGGCAAGTACATCAGTTATACAGAAGAGCATCCTATTACCATGAATCCTTTCAGAATCAAGCGTAAGGAATTCAATGTGGAGAAGATTGGCTTTCTGAAAAATGTAGTCATGTTGATTTGGAAGGGAAGCAAGGGTAAGCCGACAAAGACAGAGGGCAGGTTGATTGAGCAAGTCATCACGGAATACTATGAAGCTTATTTTGTTGGCTTCAATGGCTTCTCTGCCGAGCAACGGGAGTCCTTGCATCATGAGTTCCTGATTGATGAGAAGTCCCGTAGTCTTTATCAGTCCGACGTTGCTGATGGCGAATTGGACTTAGAGGCCGTTGACAAGATAATAGATGCCAAGATAGCTTCTATGGAGCGTCGTAGGAAGTCGTTGGTGGTGAATGAGCTATCCTTCAACAGTTTCTATGAGTATAGCGTCCAGCGTATTCCTGACATCTGTGCTGAGAACAAGATTGTAGATATAGACATCAGTACCTACAGGTATATGATGAAGGATTTCTATAGGGGTGGCAACCATGACAAAACCTTGAATGAGGATTTGGATTCTACCTTGTTTGATGAGACATTCATTGTCTTTGAGATAGACTCCATCAAAGATGACCCTTTGTTGTTCCCTTTAGTGACTCTCATCATCATGGATGTGTTCATTCAGAAGATGCGTATCAAGACTAACCGCAAGGTGCTGATGATAGAAGAGGCATGGAAAGCCATTGCCTCGGAAATGATGGCTGAATACATCAAGTACCTCTATAAGACAGCACGAAAGTTCTGGGCAAGTGTCGGTGTCGTAACCCAGGAAATCCAGGACATCGTTGGTTCTCCGATTGTGAAGGAAGCCATCATCAACAATAGCGATGTTGTAATGCTGCTTGACCAGAGCAAGTTCAGGGAGCGTTTTGATGAGATTCAGAAGATTTTGGGTTTGTCCGATGTGGAGTGCAAGAAGATATTCACCATCAACCGCTTGGACAACAAGGAAGGCAGAGCCTTTTTCCGAGAGGTGTTCATCCGTCGTGGCTTGTCGAGTGACGTATTTGGTGTGGAAGAGCCGAGGGAATGCTATATGACCTATACCACCGAGCGAGCCGAAAAAGAAGCCCTGTTGATTTACCTGCGTGAGTTGCATTGCACCTATCCTGTCGCTATCCAGGCATACGTGAGAGACTGGAATATGTCAGGTGTGGAGAAGTCATTAACCTTTGCCCAAATGGTGAATCAGGCAGGTCACGTGTTGCATTTGAGTGAGAAAAAGCGTTAATAATCACTATAGCTGTTTTGTCATGAAAAAAGATGCTTTTTTGTTCATGGTGTTAGTGCTGGCCTTGGCGGTTACCACCGCCAGGGCACAGTCTGGCAGTATCAATATTGACGCACCTACGACAGCTGCCATGACCACCTCGTTTGCAGCAGAGTATGTCCAGGAGTCTTCTGTGAATGAGAGCTTGCAGAAGATAGCCAAGTCCTACGAGACAGCAGCTGTGGCGAGTTCGGGTATTTTTGCATCGAAGTATCTTGACAGGAAGGCTTTAACCGACTTGACCCCTTGGAAGAATCCCGATGAGAATTTCTATTATAAGCGTGCTTATAAGTTGGTCAAGAACAGGATTATCCCTAAGGTTGTATCGGTGACCCAGATGATGGTAAAAGACCCATCGACCGCTCTATATTGGGGTAGTTATCTTTTAGAGACCTTGGAGGATGTGAAATCTTTGTGCGAGCGTTTTGAGAGCATCGTGACCAACAGCACCTTGTCCTTCAAGGACATCAGTTTCTTGAAGGTTGCAGATAGGTTACGTTCTTTGTTCGACTTGCAGCATTTGGGTGGTGTAGATTGGAAAGCCCTTTTTGAGGATTTGGTGTCGAAGGTGGAAGGTGCTTTCACGAAAGAGAATATCGAGAGTGACCTTGACCAGCTTTTGAACAAGGGAGTTGGTCTTGCCACGGCTGGCGTGAATGGTGTTCTTGAGGACTTGTCGAGGGGCAGCATTTTTTCCGACACCTTTGAGGGTAGTTTTGAAAAGGTAACAAATATAGTTGACACCTATAAGGACTTGTATGATGAATATGTGAACCATACGGGTGACAAGCTACGGAGTTTGATAGGGGTGCCGTCCATGCAAGGACTTTTGTATGGCGGTTTGGCAGAATATAATGTCACCAAATGGATAAGCGATTATGCCACTGCTGCCGATGGCACCTATTACACTCAGGAGGTGAGTCTTGTGAGGCGTGAATGGAATGGTACAGAGACCGAATTTGAATATCACCCAGACATTAATCTCGGTAATGTGGACGGCTTGGCTTGTGAGTTGAGCGAATGGAACCTGCTGAGTGAGGAAGAAAAGGCCGCAAAGCTGGCACGAGCCAAGGAAGTTGTGTGTAACAGGACAGGATGGTCTCAGCATCGCGTCGATGAAAGCAACCGTGCCCAGCGCGATATGGTATATGCCATAGAGTTCAGTCCATACGTCTCAGATCCGTTCAAATGGACAGAAGAAGGAAGCGTCACGTATGTCCTGTTGTCCTGTCACGTTGTCGTTACCCGTAGCGGTTTCATCAGTACCCCTATATATACTAAGGTGTATGACAGCTATACGATGGATTGGAACGCCTTCATGTCCGAATTCAATGTCAAGCGTGACCTATACGACCTGGATGGTTTCGGGGACGAAGCCGTCACTGATGTTAGTCGTTTTGACAGTCCCCATGATGATGCCGCTCATGGTTATGGATATGAAATAGTTTATGGCACGAAACATTATTATACAGCTCCAGACGAGTTGCGTCTGTCAGGAGCCACGATGGTAACAATCAGTGCTCAGTGCAATGACTCAACCGACATGGCTTCAGGTTCGTTCAGTTACAAGTGCCATGATTGTGGTAGTACCGTCGATGCTCATACCCGAAGCTGTGTGATGGCAACCACCATTACAGACACGGGGCTTGAAACGTCGGATTTACAGCAGAAGCTTACCGATGCCGAGTCTGCCTTAAGCAGGATGATTTCGGATTTGAATGCTTTGACCACTCGCCAGAGCCAGTTGCGTGAACTCATTGCTTCCGCCACCTCCACCTCCGAGGTGGAGAAGTACCAGAGCGAGTATGCCACGAACAACACCAAGATTACGACCTTACGTACAAACATGTCCAACAAGGAAGAGGAGATTCGAAAATTGAAGGAAGCTTTGAATGATGCTGTAGAGAGCGAATCAGTTCCCACAGATGACTACCGTCGTCTGCCCCATGTGATGTATGAGCAGTTGGGTTATTTCAATTTGAATTGGAAGGACGAAGGTCATTGGGAGGGCAACACTTTCGTCCGTACTGCTGGTATGGGCGACATGGGTGGTGACATTGTTTTTACTGCTGATGTTTCCATAGAGCGAGGCCCCAAGTATTTCTTGGGTATCAAGATTCACCGTGCCATCGTTGGTGTGCGGTGGAAACTTGTTGGTAAGTTCAGTGATACGACCGTGTTGGAGACCATCAAGTATGAAAAGAAAAGCGAAGATGATAAAGAGAGCCGTTCCCAGCAGATGACCGAGCGTTTGTCTTATTGGGCGCAGCAATATCCCCATTGTGATGTCACTTTGGACTGCACCGACCAGGATCCAGTCGTAGCCGAGTCGAACGATGTGTATCATCTGCTTTGGGCGAGTGATCGTTTGGAAATTGCACAGGAGATTGTCGGACGTTTAGCTCACATTTATTCAGGTCTTGTTCATCTGGAGAAGTACCTGCATTACAAGCATAACGTCCTTGCTTGGTTGAGGGACTTGATGCCCGTTGTCAATACTGAGCAGGGTCGGCGACATGCCATCATCGAGCGTAGCCGTCGCAGGTGGATGCACAATGCTGGCAGCCGTTACTATGAGCTGGAGGCAGAGGATGACAACTATGGTGCAGATAGTACGGAACAGGCGACCCCCAAAAAAGAAATATGAGTAATAAAGGGAATAGAAATATATGAGAAATATGAGTAATATAGATAACACCGATAATATCTTATTGATGAACCATGAGGGAATCAGGAGGAGGCACAGTTTTCTGTTGCTGATGTTCTTTGTTTTTTTCCCCCTTCCATCCCTGGCTCAATTCAACTTCGATGTACCTACAGTCGAGGCGTTGATATATGACCATAAGCGTCAAGGCAGCTTGTTGATTACCCGTAGCGTCCTTGAGAGTGCCAACAAGACCCTGCACAAGACATCCACGTTGACAAACAAGGAGTATAAGGACATTAATGTGGAGTTAGACAAATACAGCCGTGCTTTTGACTATATAGACTTGGTGTATAATGCCTTATACACAGGTTTCAATGTCTATAAAACCTATAATACTATCAAAGACAGGATTACAAAGTGCAAGGACTTGTTGGAGGATTACAATGAGAAAATCATCAGCAAGTTCAATTTCGAGACAGCCGACACGATTATCCTGACCACCAGTTACAGAGCCATCAGTGATGTGGCAGAAGAGTGTGAGAACCTTTATGGTGGTGTCACGTTGATTGGAACATACGCCATTGGTTTGGTGCCTTGTACTACATCCGACCTCCAGTTGGTTGTCAGTCAGTTGAACCAATCCCTTGATAGGATTCGAGACATTATCAACAGGGCATATTACAAGATGTGGCAGTACATGCAGGCGCGGATGCGCTATTGGAAGCCTGTCCTTTGGCAGAGCAAGACCATGAGGCAGTTGGCAGAGGAAGCCTTTGAGCGTTGGAAGACCGCCTCGAACCATGCCCTTGATAACACCGACATAGGCGATGCAATAGACTATTAAAGAAAGGAATGAGATATGAAAACAAGAATGATATTGTTGGCATTGGGATTCGGAATCCTCTCCGTCCATGCCCAGACATTTCATCATGACGCGACGGTCATGAACCAGTTCACCACTCAGGAGACAGGCGTGGGAGCTTTGACTCCAGACATCTATTACAAGGCGTTTCACAACAAATACTATTATTCTGCTCATGTCACGAACAAGAACGCCGCCCGTCTTGGCACCAGTGCTTCGGTCTTTTCCCAGGTGGAGATGGCAGACTCAATCAGTTCCTATTTGAAATCCCGTGCAAAGGTAGAAGCTTTGAATGTAGCCGACAGAACAGGAGGTGAACTTGATTTAGCCTACTATACAGAGAAGAGCAAGTTGGACAAGTCGTTGAAGATCTTTCGTGATAATCTTGGTGTGCTGAATAGGTTTAATGTCTCTGCTGACGAGAAGGAATCGTGGTCTGACCTCCTGAATAGTTATGAGTATGCCATTTGGATTACCCACAAGTCTTATATGCCGAACAGCAAACGGCAGAGGCAGTATGTGACTTTGCGGAATCTGATGCGTGAAAACAACCAGCTGCTTGTCAAGCGTATCACCTATCTGAAGGCGAAATCCAAGCTATCCTTTGCGCACGATTTGCTTTTGCATGATAGGAGGGCAATCAAGGCAGCCGCTGATAGTAGTTATGACCGTTGGAAAGGGAGCTGGAAACCCAAAGTCAACACCCAGCAATAATCACATTCCCTTTATTAATTAGCAACTAATAATTGATTATAGATTATGGAAAATGACTCTACATTACTGGACTTAGGCATCAATCTTTTTGATGAAGAAATCGATGATGTCATATTCAAGACTAACGAGTTTCTGACCGATGCGACCTTTACAGGTTCGCAGGGGCCGTTTTGGTGGATTTTGCAGTTGAGCATGTCAATAGCAGGTATGTTTGCCATCTGTGTGATTGCGAATATGGCTTATAAGATGATGATTAAGCGAGAGCCATTAGACGTGATGAAGCTGTTCAAGCCCTTCATGGTGAGTATTGTGCTGATGTGGTGGTACCCTCCAGCAAATACTGGCATTGTCAATTCTAACAATGGTTGGTGTGTCCTGGACTTTTTGGCTTTTGTACCAAATGCCATTGGCAGTTATACCCACGACCTCTTTGAGGCAGAAGCGGAGCAGGTGAAGGATAGGTACAATGATGTAAAGATGCTGATGTACAAGCGCAAGGACTTGACTGAGAACTTTGTCAGCCAGATAGGTAGCATGAAGACTATTCTTGATGACTATGTCACCAATTCTGTTGTCCAGGATGCGACAGGTGTTGAAGATGTCAGCAAGGAGCATAGTCTGGCCACGAAAGAATATACCGAATCGATGGTTGCTGGCCTGATGATTTTTGTTGATCAGCTGATTATGTGTCTCGCCTTGATTATTTACAAGATTGGTTGGTGGGCTATCATCTATGCCCAGCAGATACTTTTGGGTATGCTGACCATTTTTGGACCTATCCAGTGGGCTTTCAGTTTGCTTCAGCGTTGGGAGGGAGCTTGGGCGAAATGGATTATCAGATATTTGACAGTTCATTTCTACGGAGCCATGCTCTACTTCGTAGGTTTCTATGTCTTGTTACTGTTTGATGTTGTTCTCAACATCCAGTACAATGACATTGCCTTTATTGTTGATGATCCCGACCAGTTGGGAGCCTTTATCAAGAATATGGGGTTCTCAGCCCTTTACCTCTTGTGTGCATCGGTTGTGAGCTTGCAGTGTTTGAATCTGGTACCCGACTTGGCCGCCTGGATGATACCAGAGGGTGACACCGCTTTCTCCACACGTTCGTTTGGACATGGAATTGCCCAGACGATGAGTACTAAGGCAAGCAGCATATTAAAAATATAAGTAAAACAGGTGATTTATGGCAGTATTGAAGAATCTTGAGAACAAAATCAAGCTGGTGATGATTGTGAGCAGCTTGTTTCTTGTTGGTTGCATTGTGATTAGTGTTGCCAGCTTGTGGACGGCGAGAGGCATGGTTGATGATGCTCATAAGAAGATATATGTCCTTGATGGCAATGTTCCGATCATGGTTACTCGCAGCACGATGGAGGAAACCTTGGATGTCGAGGCTAAGAGCCATGTGGAAATGTTCCATTATTATTTCTTCACCTTGGCTCCTGATGACAAGTATATCAGATATACGATGGAGAAGGCGATGTATTTGGTTGATGAGACAGGCTTGGCTCAATACAATGCCTTGAAGGAGAAGGGCTTCTATGGCAATATCCTGGGAACCAATGCCGTATTCAGCATTTTCTGTGACAGTGTGAAGTTCGATGATGAGACAATGGACTTCACCTATTATGGTCGCCAGCGTATTGAGCGTAGGACGAGTATTTTGATGCGCCAACTTGTCACACAGGGACATTTGAAGAGAGTGCCAAGGACAGAGAATAACCCACATGGCTTGTTGATTGAGAACTGGAAGACGATTCTGAACAAGGATTTGAATTTACGAACGAAGTCTAACTATTAAACAGTTTCAGCTATGGATTTCAAGAAAGTTTTGTTTGGTGAGAAAGTTCCAGACAAGGACAATCCTGATTACAAGGAGCGTTATGAGCGTGAATTTAATGCTGGTGGCAGATTTGCGCGTATGCTTAAGCTTGATGTGCTTGCGAGGCATGTGCAGTATTTTGCCAATAACCACAGGATGCTTTTCCTTGTGTTGGTGTTCGCCTTTGTCTTGATTAGTCTGGGTGTCAATCTATACAGAATGAGCACAGCCGTTCGCTATAGGTATCATCCATCCAGTGTGATTGAGTTGCAGGAGCAGGAAATGAATAAGCGTCTTGATCCAGCGCATTATAATGAAAACATCAAAAAAGTAGAACGCTATGAAACTGACGGAGAAGATTAATTTCAGGCAACCGAAGTACCAGCTTCCTGCCATCTTGTATATACCTTTGGTTTTGGCTGGTTTCTTTATTCTTGACATGTTTAGCTTTACTCCAGAGGACATTGGGGATAGCCGTTTGGTGACGAAAGACGAGTTGAACACCTCTTTGCCTGAAGCCAATATCAAGGGTGACGGTGTAGGCAGGAAGTACGAGAACATGCTGAAGAACTACGGAAGAATCAAGGATGAGACCGCTGTGGAGATAGTCGAGCGCGAAGAGCAGGAGAAGGAGAGCTATGAATCTCGATATACCGATGCTGAAGTAGCTGCAATAGAGCAGCAGAGTGAAGAAGCCCGTGATGCCAATGAGAAGCTGAAGCAGTTGCAGGAGACCGTTCGTGAGTCCCAGCGCAGGGAGGAGTCCTTGGGTGTGATGGCTGACCGTTCAGGAGGCAATACCGAGGAAGAGGACGAGACCCTGGCTGACTTGCGCCAGGCATTGGAGGCGGCACGCCAACAAGCCAATGCTGTGAATGATGCTTCAGGTACATACACAGGACAAGTCAGGCCTTCGCTTGTTCCCGTCAAGCCTGTGGTTGACAGTGTCAAGGTAGAAGAACCACCCCACAACGAGAATGCAGTGACCGAGCTTGCCGATGATGCCGTTTCCGAGGAGGTGGTGAAGACAGTGGTGGAGACGAGCGATTATTTCAATACTATCACCACCAATGAACCAGAGCACAAGCTCGTCAAGGCCATCATTGATGAAGAAATCAAGGCTGTTAGTGGTTCTCGTGTTCGTTTGCGCCTGTTAGATGACATAGAGATTGGTAGTAGAACGATTCCGAGCGGCAGTTACCTATATGCCACGATGAGCAGTTTCACCCAACAGCGAGTCAAGGGTAGTGTGAAGAGCATCCTTTATGATGATGAGTTGGTGAAGGTGAACCTGTCCATTTATGACACCGATGGCATGGAGGGTTTGTATGTTCCTAACAGTCATTTTCGAGAGACTGCCAAGGATGTGATGGGAGGTGCTTTCAGTGGCGGTAATACATTGTTGGGAACTGAGACAGGTTCCGACAATATCGCCCGATGGGGTAGGCAGGTGTTGACCAATGCCTATTCCCGAACCTCTTCAGCCATTGCCAAGGCTATCAAGAAGAACAGCGTGAAGTTGAAGTATGGAACCCATGTCTATTTGATCAATTCGCGAGATAAGAAGATTGAAGAAAAATAAAAAAGTTTGGCTTATGAAAAAGAGAAAGTTTTTCAGTGTTTTGTTTGCGAGTCTGTTGGCGGTAGTTCCTGCCTGGTCTCAGCAGACCTGTGACGATTTGGAGTTGCTGACGGTCAACGAGAATGTGACGACGGTCATCACCGCCAGTGAACCAGTCCGTTTTGTGGACATATCGACCGACAAGGTTGTGGGAGATCAGCCCATCAACAACACCATACGTCTCAAGCCGAAGGAAGGCTTGGAAGTGAATCGTGATGGTGATGTGTTGGCCGTGGTCACCATTGTCACCGAGCGTTACAGGGCACAGTATGGACTGATTTATACTTCGAGGATGTCCGAGGCTGTTTCAGACAAGACCATCCAGCTTGAAGACCGTGTGCCATACAATAATCCTGCTGTTAGCATGTCCACAGAAGACATGACGAAGTACGCGCGTCAGATATGGTCTTCACCAGCGAGAATCCGCAATGTGTCCTCCAAGAAGCACAAGATGGTGATGCGACTGAACAACCTCTATTCCGTTGGAGAGTATTTTTTCCTTGACTTTTCCGTTGACAACAAGACGAATATCCGTTTCGATATAGACCAGCTACGTATCAAGTTGATAGACAAGAAAAGTTCCAAATCTACCAATGTGCAGGTATTAGAGTTGACTCCAGTCCTTGTGTTAGATCCGACTACCTCTTTCCGCTATGGTTATCGGAATGTTGTTGTCATCAAGAAGATGACCTTCCCTGATGACAAGATTCTGAGTATCGAAATGAGTGAGAAGCAGATTAGTGGCAGAACCATCAGGTTGAGCGTTGAATATGAAGATGTCCTGTCGGCAGACTCGTTCAACAAGGCGGTGCTTTATGAAGAGTGATAACTGAAAAATGACATGCTTATGAAAAAGTATCGTTATTATTGGCTTTTTGTATTCCTGTTAGCCAACAGCCTTTCTGCTTTTTCTCAAATGAATGGCAACCGTTTGTCTTTAGGTGTTGGTGCGTTGTATGAGCGAGGCCTGGATGCGACTTTAAGTTGGGAACACGAAACTCGCTATCACAATGCCTGGGAGTATTTTGCGAACGCCTATATCAAGTGGGACAAAGACCCAGAGGCAGGACATGTGACTAAGCAGTCCTTTTGGGACAACTATTTTGCCTGGTCTTTGGGAGTGGCTTATAAGCCTTGCGTGGTTCGAGGTCGCAACAACTATGGAAACTTTCGCATAGGTGTTTCCGCAGGCAGTGACACAGACATCTTTGTTGGTGCCTTGCATGTGGGATATGAGCATAACTATGCACTCAAGCATGGTTGGATGCTGTTCTGGCAGGTGAAATCCGATGTGGTTGTCCTACATGGAGAGGACATATTCAGGACAGGACTGGTATTAGGTGTCAAGTTTCCTTTGGGTAAAAAATAGAAATACAAGAAATATGGAATATATGAGAAATACAAGAAATACCGTGTTTGCGGTATTGTCGTTATTGGTGATATTTACGTTATTGTCTTGTGACGACCATCGCCCTGAAGACACAACCCTTCGTGTGGGTATGGTGTTCACGAAGGATGGCGATGTACTGCCATATACAGAGTGTGAGCAACAGGGCAAGGCTCCGTTGGCAGTAGTTTTTTATGTAGATAGGGAAGGAGAAGCTGAGGGCTTGGCATACGCCGTCAGTCTTTATGACACTCCGAGCGTTTCTTTCAGTGACACTCTTGTTAGCTATGGGACTTCGGTCAGTATGACCGCTTTTGATGGATTCAGCAATTCGTATGCTCTTAGGAGCAAGGGCATTGTTTCCCCATTGGTGTTGAATGTGTCCCCACCGTTTTTTGTGCCGTCTGTTGCCCAGCTGAGAGCGTTGTACGCAGTTCGTCCTGTTGTGAACATGGTAATAGGTCAGTGTGGTGGTGATTTCATTCCCGATGGTGACGAGTGGTATTGGTCATCCTCCGAGGTGGATGGTCAGACGATTGACCGTGCGTGGCTTTACGCTTTGTCATCAGGTCAGCCAGAGCCAGCCCATAAGTTTGAGCGTCACCCAACCCGTCCTATCTTGACCGTCTATCAGTATAATAGAAATTAGCCTTATGGAAGAGAACAAGAATTTGCAGACGTTGTATATGATATTTCGTACCAGCATCTATTTGTCGTTGCTGGTTGAGTTTTTCGCATACGCCATCAATCCCGAGCTGCTTGACTTTTGGGGAGGTATTGTTGTCACGTTGCATGAGCGTATTTGCAGGTGGACTGTCTATCAGCCTGGTCATTTGATTTATAGCAAGGTGATGACCTTCTTGATTGTCTGTGTCACCTGTATAGGTACACGTGCTAAGAAGCGATTGGAGTTCAATGCCCGTAGGATGGTGCTTTATCCTCTGTTGGCAGGAGTTGCGTTGACAGTCCTTTCCGTCTGGGTGTTCGGAAAGCAGGGTGAACCTCGTTTCTATTCCCTTTATTATACCACATGGATCTACTTCGTCTTCAGCATTGTGGGTACAGTCCTTGTGAATGTCGCCTTGGACAATATCTCGAAGTTCCTGAAGGAGGGCTTGATGAAAGACCGCTTCAACTTCGAGAACGAGAGTTTCGAGCAGATGGAGGAAAAGGTGGAGAACAAGTATAGTGTCAATATTCCGATGCGCTACTACTACAAGGGAAAGTTCCGCAAGGGGTGGGTGAATGTCACCAATCCCTTCCGAGGCACATGGGTAGTCGGTACACCAGGTTCAGGTAAGACCTTTTCCATCATTGAGCCGTTCATCAGGCAGCACAGTGCCAAAGGCTTTGCTATGGTAGTTTATGACTATAAGTTTCCGACCTTGGCGCAGAAACTCTACTATCATTACAGCATTAATCTCAAGGCAGGCAAGACTCCCAAGGGCTGTCAGTTCAACATTATCAATTTCGTGGATGTGGAGTATAGCCGTCGGGTCAATCCTATCCAGTTGAAGTACATCGGCAATCTGGCGGCAGCCCAGGAAACAGCAGAAACCTTGATTGAGTCCTTGCAGAAAGGCAAGAAAGAGGGTGGTGGAGGAAGCGACCAGTTCTTCCAGACTTCAGCTGTAAACTTCCTTGCTGCTTGCATCTTTTTCTTCTGCAACTATGAGAAGCGTCCCTACGATAAGAACCGCAATGAGCTTGCCTATGACAAGACCATCGACCCAGAGACAGGCTTGATCAAGCCAACTGGTGTTGTCCGTGATAACAAGGGTAATGTCACCCAGGCTGCCTATTGGTTGGGCAAGTATAGTGACATGCCACACATCTTAAGTTTCCTGAATTTGGGTTATGAGACCATCTTCGACGTTTTGATGACCGATAATGAGATTGCCCCCTTGTTGGCTCCTTTCAAAACTGCTTACGACAACAAGGCGATGGAGCAGTTGGAAGGTATGATAGGCACGTTGCGCGTCTTCACTTCACGTCTGGCCACGAAAGAAGCCTATTGGGTGTTCCACAAGGACGGTGACGAGTTCGACCTGAAGGTGAGCGACCCAGCCAATCCCAGCTACCTGCTGATAGCTAATGACCCCGAAATGGAGAGCATCATTGGAGCCCTGAACGCCTTGATATTGAATCGTCTTGTGACAAGAGTCAATACAGGGCAGGGTAAGAATATCCCAGTCAGCATCATCGTCGATGAGCTGCCTACCTTGTATTTCCACAAGATCGACCGCTTGATTGGAACAGCGCGAAGCAACAAGGTCAGTGTTGCCTTGGGCTTTCAGGAACTGCCCCAGTTGGAAGCTGACTACGGCAAGACAGGTATGCAGAAGATTATTACCACTGTTGGTAATGTGGTCAGTGGTTCTGCCAGAGCCAAAGAAACGCTGGAATGGCTTTCTAATGACATCTTCGGAAAGGTTGTTCAGCTGAAAAAGGGTGTTACCATCGACCGCACACGCACCTCCATCAACCTGAACGAGAACATGGATGCCCTTGTACCTGGTTCCAAGATTGCCGACATGGCAACAGGATGGATATGTGGTCAGACCGCCAGGGACTTTACCGCCACCAAAACAGGCAGGGGTGGGTCGATGAACATCCAGGAGTCAGATGAGTTCAAGACGAGTAAGTTCTTTTGTAAGACGAACTTCAACATGTCAGAAATCAAGCATGAGGAAGAAGACTACAAGAACTATCCACTTCCGAAGTTCCATGATTTGGGCACACCCGACCAGCGCGATGCCCTTTTGTATGAGAACTATGTCAGGGTAACGCAGGATGTCCTTGAAATGGTTGATGCTGTCACCAAGTACAAGGTTAAATAATACTCCAGTGAGTTCTTATCTATCAGGTTCGTGGTGAGTAGGTGTAAATGCCGCCTTCAAGACTCTAATAATAAAGATCACAACCAGAACTGTTAAAATAGCGTCGTTCATAATGATAATAATGTTTAGATGATTATTAAATAATTGAAACCAAATTCTTCATTTTGTTTTTATGTGGAGGGCTTATCTGTTACAAAGGGATAGACCCTCCTTTGTTTGTTCATAACGCTAAGGGATTTCTGTATCTAACCACCAAGCCACATTGGGCTGATTCCAGCCACCGCTGCCGTATGTTTGTGCGTTGAAGTGTTCCTCTTTGCCTGTTGCCAGACTTTTCCCTTCCCATCCTTTGGGGTCAGGTCTGTGTCCGAAAGCAACTTTCAGGTGTGTGTCATCATCTGGAATAACCTGTACCAATACAATCACTTCCCTTTCGTATTCAGGTAGTTCATCCCCCTGGGCTTTTTTCCAGAGGTTTTTCTTGCACATGTCCCATCCTTCCTTGTAGGCATTTTGGATGTCGGTCAGCAGATCCTTTTCTTTCTGCCTGTTGCATTTCATGTGTGGCATGGATAGCAGGTTGATGCAAACCGAGTATTCGTGAGCTAATTTGTCTTTCGTTTTCATTTTTGTTGTTTTTGCAAAGTTAAAGATAATACCAAAGAAGTAGAATGGAAAAAGACTATTTCATGATAGGGCTTTCCCTTTCTTGAATATAGTTTTCCATATATTGTAATGAAGGGAGTTGGTCAGAATTCTTGTTTCCCTTTGGTCAATATTCTATTTTAGCCGTAGCTACTTCCATAAGGTTATCCCCCACCATCTTTGTGAGTTCCCGTCCTGCCAGTGCTGCCAGACGACTGTCCCTTTCCAGGCTCTCATAACCTGTCTCGATTCGCCTTTCCATTCTTTGGATAGCCCTGTCGAGATCGTCCTTCACGCTGTTGAGGGTGCGCTGCGCCTCCTTCAACTTTTCAATACACTCTTCTGGTGTCATACATTTTCTTGCCGGTTGCTCTGTCTTTGTAGATAAAATTGCCATAATAGTAAAGATTTGAATTTTATTTTCCCTTTATTCGGGATTTCTCCTTCGGGAATTGTTTTTTACGTCGCTGGTGTATAAGCCGTAAGAAGAAAGCAAAGGCAAGGAATCAGAGGAAGAATTTACGGAATACCTTTATTTAGAGGTAAGTTCTAAAAATTAATATTTGTGAGTGGAAGCCGTACCTTCTGAATCAATTCAGTTGGCTGAAGCCCCTCAAAGGGCATCCCCGGCTCGCGAAAGTGTTCGTTTATCCACTCATTTGACTT
>Ga0310691_10002567_pt1 | contig 23705 bp, 40 predicted proteins | sample 176DNAGHGlowgp2_FD_203887 | JGI IMG/M metagenome (GOLD analysis project Ga0310691, IMG submission 203887) | Sheep rumen microbial communities from Palmerston North, Manawatu-Wanganui, New Zealand - 1766 DNA GHGlow gp2 (v2) (version 2) | ecosystem: Host-associated > Mammals > Digestive system >...
CGTGGGGGCTGGGAGGGAGGTATCCCCCTACCTTGCTCGATAATGTTTCCAATCACAATGTTGTTCTAATAAATCATTTGGGACCAGCTGATCAACCTCTTCAACTTGTCTTACATCCATCAACTTGTCACTCTTCTGACGGTTACAGCATCGGTGTGCCAACTGTAAGTTGTCTATGTCTGAAGGATGTCCGCCTTTAGCAACTGGTATTATATGATCAACAGTAGCAGACAGAGGATGAGGATAACGATAGCTGAAATCAACAGGCTTTCCACAGATTCCGCAATGGGTCTGGGTGGCAAGTATCTTCTTCCTGGCTGCCTCAAATGCTGCACGATTACCGGGGGTTCTGTCAGACCTCATGGCATTCCTCCTGCTTATCTGATGCCACAGCGCCATCCCTTGTGGATTGATGCCCTGGCGGCACCACGGGAGGTATTGACCTTTGTTTGCACATGAAAGGAGGAAGCCCAACGAACGGCGAAAAAGTTATAAAAAGCCGCAGGGATGTGCGTTGTGACCGTTAATATGCAAAATGAAAAGGAGCGATGTGTGTCGCCCCTTTGCATCGATGACGGACGATGTGTGCCGTCCATGGTGGAAAAGAAAAGATGGGAATGTCTAACATGCCCACCTTCTCACGATACTACTATATCACATATTTTTTTCCCCCGGATTGCAACTTTAATAGAATCCTAACCGGATGGCCACATTGTAGATGAACCGACTTTTGTGTCGGGAGTAAGTAGTTACATCCGCATCATCCGGGAACCGTGTACTGTAGTGGATTGAGTTCCATACTCCGGTCCGATATTCCTCCGGGATCTTCTTGTGTTCCTCGTCTATGATATTAACCACGGACTGGAACCTGGCAATCTTTGTCCCTTTGGCAGCGGTTGGATCTGATATGTGGTTACCCTTTGGCATTCCGTCGGGGGTTGGTGTAGAATTAATAATGTCATCAATGCGCTCTTTCAGCAGGTAGTATCCTTTGATCTGCCAGATAGTCTGCACATAGACAGGCTTCGGCAGGATGTAAGGGTTATGCTTCTGGCGCTGATAGTATCTCAACTTAACATCTTCCTTCCTTTATTGCCATCCACTGGCCATAAGATAATCCCATGTGCATGGCTTTAGTACTGTCATACGCAAGACCGTCCTCCATCAGCTTTCGCTCTTTGGCTCGTTCCTTTTCCATCTTGCGGTTATAGATCGTTTTGCATCGGATGGAACAATATTTCTTTTTCTTGCCATATCGGGAGTTGATAGGGAACGGACTATTGCAGACAGGGCATATCTTGATATCACTCATCTGCTCACCTCCTGCCGGAATATGGGAACCAGTCCGGCTTCCATAGCGTCCCATAGCTGTAACGGTTCTTTGAACTTGATCCATCCCCATACTATGCTGTCATGCCAGGCGGATGGCTGATGGAAGAACCGGCGCTCTACGATGCGGTACTGGATGCCGTGGAGCCTCTCCAGCGTCCACTTTGCGTCATGCTTCATGCTGTAGGTGTAACCTCTGATCATCCGTGTGCTTTTCCATTTGCGGGGATTAAAATCCATCATGGTCATCACCTCCTGCCGAGGAGAGAACCGCGCCCGTGATAAGGCCGACAATCTCACCGATGAACAAACCAATTAGAAATGCGAACATGGTAGTCATTCCTCCCCCTCCTTATACGGGCAATTGTATTCAAATGGTTTCCACGGCATAACCTCAATGATTGTCCTGTGTGGTTCAAACTCCATATGAACCTCATTGCCCTCTTTTACGAACTTTAATAATTTTTCAATGGATTCCATGTCAATCTGAATCATTCTTCTTCCTCCTCTTTATACGGTTCTGGTAGTGGCTGCCATGCAAGCACTTTATCGTCCTGTATAATGCCGAATCCACTATCTCTCCATTGGATTTTTCTACTTCTTGGGTCTGCTGTTCGTATGGCTATAGCCACGCTCCATTTGCTACCCGATATCTTTGTTGGTTTTTTGCTAATAAGCACATACTCATCTTCAGGCAACCTCTCAGAGCATGGAATCCATTGATTGATAGGTGGAAAGTTTGCCAAGTTTCCACGAATCGTATTTATTGCACTACTAAACACATATTTTTGTCTCTTCGTTGCTTCTATTTCTGCCTGTTCTAAACACTTATCAAAAGCATCCGCATCAATTAACCTCATCAGAAACACCCCTCATATATTTTAGGATCAAAACTCTGATATAAGGCATTAGACAAACACTGGACAAAAGACTCATCTTGTGAAAGTTCGTCCTTTCCGATATGAACTAAAATCCCGTGTAAAATCTCGTGGCACAGTGCTTCGTCCTGCTGTTCCTTTGAAACATCTTCGCTTATCTTTATTACTGCTTTACCATAATCAATCTGGCCGTAATGTGTATCAGTATTAAACACATCATTCGCATAGACTATTTCGTGCGGGATTCCGCAGATACTAATTTTCATTTGAATCACCTCTCAATTCTGCCCATGAGCAATAGCTACCGCTAAACCAGATGCTTCCCCGATGAAATTGGCAGGTATATCCGTCTTGGCTATCTTCCGAGTCTGCCACTTCTACATACTTACATTGACCGCACCGAATTATTTCTGGCTGTACGGATGGCAAGTTTTTAAGCATATCCAATACAGCATCAATCGCTGATGGTCTTAGTTCCGCTTCAAGTTTCCAAAACGCGTCAATCGCATCCTGTCTGCTGATTAAATCGCTCATCCTGTTTACCCCCATTGTTCAGCCATTGCTTTTGCTATTCCGGGAAATGTCTTGCTTCTGGCAAACCCTCCATTCACGGCTGTATCTTCCCAGACTTTTGCTTTACCGTTTTTATATGTTCCGAACAACTCATGATTATTAGGTCGTTCCCCTGTGTATGTTGGCTCTAACGGCTTTAAGCCTTTAAGCCATAAGCATGTCTTTTTAGTGACAAAATTATCTTCATCTGCTTTCCCATCAGAAAACATATATGGGTCGATAGATTGGTCGGGTTTTCTATAACAAGTATTCATTACGCCGACAGGGTTCTCGATAGCTATTTTTTCACAGTTTGCATTTACAAAATCCATAAAAAATGCCATCGCCTCAATTCTGTTCAGTGTCCTCGCATTTATCCAGTTTATTGGTGTCATTCTAACGCTGTGACTTCTTGTTGCGGCATTAGATAAATATGTACAAGGTGGATGCGCTATTATCATATCCCATTTATCGACATAGAACTTTTCACCTGTTTGCAATCTCATCATTCTACCATTTATAACGGCTCTTGCGTCCATGAGAATGTGCCACTTCGGCATCCCCCCCGAACATTTTTGTATATCGCAGCTATATGCTTCGTGCCCACGTTCTCTGAACTCCATGCAAACTCGTTGCGATTCTTCGCATGCAATTAAAACTCTCATTTTGCAACCTCCTTTGTGTTTTCAAGCGCATCAATCGCCGCCGTTCTGCTGATAGCATCTCCCTTATGGCAATGCACTCTATCACATTCCAAGTCACCGTCGTGCTTGATGCAATCTTCACAGTCAGGCTGTTCGTTCTGCATGGCTTCAAACGTATCAAGCCAAATTCCTATCTGCTTGGATTCTTCTATCTCCCGATTATTTATGGAGTTTTCTAGCATCCATTTTTTGAATTTATCAGTATTGACCAGTCCCACTAAAATCTCCTCCCACACATAGGACAATAATTGATTTTTGCCCCGCCGTGCCATCCTTTTGCACTCAACTCAAGACACCATCCATTCATGCCAAAATGTATATATGCATGACCATTCTTTTCTATAGGTTTTACATATCCATCACTATCTTCATGACAATATTCACAAATCTCTTGTTTCTTAGTATCCGACATAAAAGTACCAACCTCCATTTAAAAATCAGTCCAAAAGATGGCAAAGGCTATTATGATAGCTCCTGCCAAAATCGCATTTGATATACTCATAAAGCCCTCCTACATCGTGGCAAACACCCAGATCATGAAGGCGATGCCGAATAGTATCCATAAGTTATTCATTCATTTCCTCCCGTATTCTTCAAAGGTCGGACATCCCCAAAAGATGAAATTATTGCACCATCTTTGCAATTTGCGATAAATCGGATCACAGTGTTCCTTGTCATATATCATTGGATATGGAGAGATGTTCATCTTCCGGCAGAACTGAATCCGTTCGATGTCTTGTTCTAGTGTTGTGTCATAGTTCACCAAGATATAACACATCATACCTCCCTTGCTTCTACTAAATCCCGTAGCCTTGCAAAATGCTTCAATCTTTGGCATGATGATTTCTCTGTCCTGATACCGATCAAACGCCACATGAATCTTGTCCAGTTTTATCTGTCGCAACAGTTCAAGATTTCTGTCATTAACCAGACGAATGTCTATGCCCTGATTTAATTCCACTTTTGCCTTACTGTCTGCCAATTGCTGAAGCAGATCCATGTGATCAGGACAGGCAAGGATGTTGGGGTCACACAGAATAATCTTTTTCTGTCCTCTCCAGAACTCATGCAGATCTGCCACTTTGTAAGATCTTCGTCCCTCTTTGGCTGCCACATGGCAGAAACCACAGCCACGGGGACAGCCACGAGTAAGGAAGCCAAAAGCACAATTTTCTGTGTATTCTGGGTAAAGTGAATAGTCAGGATAGATGTGTTCAATCTCATCTGGGAGATTCTTCTCCATGCTTTTGTCATAGATTTCTTTTCCATTTACCAACTTAATGCAATACCCAGAACCTGCCTTTATTATCTCCTTGGCATTTATGGGATAATCGACATCACGACTAAAGGAAAATATCTTTGACACATAAACCCTGTCCAATGGAGGTTCCTGAGCGTGTAGCAACGGGAAATACCACTCTACAGAATCACCCTGCTTCTTGTACCATGCTGACAACTTCATCAATGGGAGATTAGGGAAGTTATGACCGTCAACATCAATCAGGCCGATTCGCATCTAACTCGCCTCCCCAAACAGATCCTTAGGTGTCGGCCTCTTGTCCTCACCCTTAAACTCCTTAACAATCTCCATCCCTGTCTTCTCCTTGATGTATTCCCTCATCTCGTCCCAGGTCACCACCTGTCTAAGATGTGAGTTCATGAGATTGGCGACATCATAAGTAAACTTATTCCACTTGCGGATAGGTGCCTTCTTCCAGTAGTCCTCTGCCAGTACCTGGATGACGCAGGCCATACAGTCGAGCATGCCCTTTTCGTATCCCATCAGCTCATATACGTTAATATGAGTATCCACCTTTTCCTTAATGAAGCTGGTTATCTTGATCTGGACCGGCACCGGCAGCTTAGAGAACCACGGGTCTGTTAGCATACTATTGACTGCGTTAGCCTCTCGCTGTGTCAGCTTTTCTTCACGTGCCAGCTGACCTTTGCTTTTTCGTTTCATGTTAGTTTCCCTTCTAACCAAAATACATAGTTGTTAATCCAATGCCTCGCCAGTGGTTCCACATCGGCATACTTTGGATTGTTGTCGATCACCTTGCCCTCTTCCAGAAGCTTCTCCCATTCCGCCTCAGTGACTGGATTGGGATTTGCTTTGATTAGCTTCCAAATGTCATTGATCAGGCTATTAATTGTTTTTAACTTTTCCATGCAAACCTCTTTTTTAATACTTACCGTTGATTACCGTTGGTACCGTTGATATCAACGGTAAATCATGCTCTATCAACGGTGCATCAACGGTAGCATCAACGGTAGTTTATTAAAAATATTTAACAGTTTTTATGTAAATGGATTTTCGAGAGCCTCTTGTTTACTAGCTCTCTGCCAATTCATCAACGGTGCATCAACGGTAGCATCAACGGTATCAACGGTAAACACGGTAAATCTGTAAGTTTTGCCACCAGATCCGTTGCTAATTATCTCTACCTTGATGTGGTCTTCCTTCAAAAACCTTCCTTGATGCCGATGCAGAAAACTGCCGACCTGCTTAGGTGTGTCAGTAACTGGGATGTTATTATCCACGGCATCATTTATCAAAGAACTACATCTACCATGCCAACCACCTTCCCTGGTTGCGAGTGTTATGACCGCCTGCCGGATGTCAGATGATAGATATTCCATCCGGGCGATTTCCTTTTCCTTTTCATCACTGTTGCCACGCTCTGTAATTGACCATTGAGCATTATCAAGAACCACATCCAGATCTGGAAGGCCATCGATTGTTTTGCCCTTCACAGAAACATGAATCGGATCATCCTTCTTCTTTTTAAACATCACAATCATCTGTGTAGCTGCACCCTGCAGACCAGTAGAACCAAGTATGTTTGAAAACGGATCCTCTGGGTCCACGGCCTTCCGATCATGGCAAACAAGAACGATAGAGATATGATATCGCTGAGCCAGTTCATTTAATGGCGTTAAGTCGCGATATGCATGCTCATATTCTGACTCCTTGAAGTTCTTTGAGGGTGATCGGATAATCTGGAATACATCAATGACCACAACCCCTATGCTTGGATCTTCCTTCATGTACGCTTCTATCTGCTCAATGAATCCGTTGCCAATGGCCTCCGTCTCTGTTTCAAGATAGAAATTCTTTGGAACATCTTGCCCATGGAGAGCCTTCAGCAGCCTTTTCTTTTGAATGGATTCGCTTGTCTCAAGGTCAAGGTAAAGGGTTGAACTCTTCTTTGTCTTATACCCCAGGAAATCTTCACCCCTTGCCACGGCCAGACACATCGCCAGGGCGAACCATGACTTTCCAAGCTTTGGCTTTGCGGACAGGATGCAGGTCCCCTCTACCAGCAATGGCAACTCACTCCCTACTCCTACAAAAATCTTAGGATCTGGAATGTCCTTAGCCATGAGGGCTTCCGCCGTTTTTAGTTTCCTGATTTTTTTCGGCTTTTCCTTCTTTGGCTCTTCTGCAGGAATCTGCTCTTGCTTCTTTTTGTGCCGTTGATATCCTGAGTCAATACGTTCCTCGTCATTCTTCCAGTCATAAGCATCCGGCTCAAACTTTTCACGGACATCCTGCCACACCTTGCCTCGACATGAGTTATGATGGCACTTGAAAGCAATTTTCCCATCAGTATACTCAAAGATCTTGGAATCACCATTTTTATGACTGGGATCAAAGGGGCATTCATCTAATTCGAGAATTTTGCAGTCCCTTCCTGGCTTCTCTCTGTATGTCAGACCATAAGTAGACAGCCATTCTCGCAGGTTGAAATCCTTTGACGCCCTTCTCTGCTGTGGTGCTGCTTTCCTTCCTTCAGTTTTTGCCTCCGCTGCCAGAGCCACCAGCATGTCTGTGTTGGTGATTTCAATCGGATCCGGTGCATTTATTATCCGACTTTGCCGGAATGGCCTCTCTGGCGTGTTCGCTCCCTTTTGTGCCAATGTCCCATAAAGCTTGCAGATTCGTGACGGGTTATGGTTAATCGTATCAATCTTAACCTCAGCATTATCAAATCTTCCGGATAAAGCTTCAAGGCAGGCCCTGACCAAATCCTTTGTTTCGTCATTAACCGGCAGGTCTATACGATATAAAAGGTGATACCCGTTGCCAGATATCGCCTCTATTGGAGCAGAAAAGCCCCGGCCGGAAAGATATGCTTTTACCTCTTCTTTTAGTTCATCGGCTTTTTTAAGTTCCTCATCAGACGAAGAAACCCCGGCTATTCGTATGGGATCTAAGTCCACAAATAGCCACTGATATCTGTTTACCTCTGTATCTGATGTGGATTGTGCGTTATTGACAAACCTGTCTTTTTGATTCCGGGAATAAAGAGCATCGTCAAGCGTATTTAAAGTGATGTATACATTCGTATTCCGAAGGTCTACTTTTTCCAACGCCCTCAGGAGGGAGGCAGATGATCGGAAGTATCCGCTGAGTGATTTCCTTCTATCTGCCCCTAAAATCCTGATTTCAAAGAGTTGATGATTGGGCTTTAATATATCGATGGCAGAACATAATTCTTTTGAATTAATAATTTCATTCATGCTGCCCCTTCTCCCTAGAATGGGATTTCTTCATCTGCTCCTTCTGGAATACTCATAAAGTCGTTGTCATAAGTTGTTGGTGCCGGATTAACCGGAGCAGATGGCTGCAGATATTTTGGTTCCGGAATGTTTTGCTCCTTTGCCTTAGAGAACTCACACCAGTAAACAGGCACGGTCCGCATTCTTTTCTTTCCATCCCATTCGCTTTCCTCCTGGCCGAAAATAACGCCGATCTTCTTGCCCTTAAACTGTTTGCCCCAGTCTTTTCCTTCCCAGGTCACTTCACACTGGTTTGATTTTTCAAAGTTGAAGCAGAATGTCTTGAACTGCCGGCTGGTCTTTTTGGGGTCCTGATAATCATTAACCATAATGTATTTGGTTCCGGCAAAAGGCCACTTCTTATCATCCCTGGTGTCCTCTTTGAACGCCTTCTCAAAATATCCTGCTTGCTGATCCGGAGAGCAGAAATCAAAAAGAACAACAATCATGTCTTTCCCTGTTTTGCTCTTTGTCTCTGATACCTGCTTGATCGTGCAATAATGCCCACCTACTTCCGGGGGAATGTAACTTCCGATTGCTCTTGCTTCATCATATCCGCTTGGTTTATTCATACTTTTTTGCCTCCTCCATAAGAATAAGAATGTTTTTATTTTCTTTATAATGCCGGTGGAATGATTCCGGCGTATGGTCAAACGGCCCGTTTTTTCTTCCAGCTTCCTGCCGTAGTGGATTTTTCCCTCTGACCTTTGGCCCATAATAATCATCCAGGAACTCTTCTACAGTCATGCCTTTATCTTCCGCATCAAAGAACAGTTCATATCTTTTGTTCCTAATAAATAGAGATATGTCATTCGGATCAATAACTGGGCTTCCGCCGATAATAAAGTCTTTGTAATATAGTTCTATCAGCTGCATGCAGACATCTCGGTTGCATAGGTTTGGGGCGTCCGCATCTTTGCAGATAAGTCGGTCTGTTTTCCAGTATTCGGCACATAACCGGGCCGTATGCGTCAGATCGTATACATCCCAGTGGCCTTCTTCTTTTCCCTCCCAGAAATTAGACTTGACCCAATTTCGGTGGAAAGTATGATGGCAGCTGTCGCACATCGTGACCACATCCCTGATCCGCTCCCGGCCTAATCTCTGATAAGACAGGTGGTGTGTCTGATATGGCTCACCTTTTAGATCACGTTTACAGACAACACACTTATAACCATCATATTTAAGTCTGGCCTGTCTCACCTTCTGCCAGTGGGGATGCTTCTTAATATAATCGTGATACTTCATCATGGTCCCGTCTGGTAAATAAGCTAATCCCAAAAACTATCACTTCCCTTCAAAATGTGCTATAATTCCCAATAGAGACGGATTGCATCATCAACGGTTTTCAAGTCATTAGGGATCTGCGGTTCAAACATTCCTTCTGGTGACTTGGCGGTGGTGTATCCGTCGCTTTGTGTTATAAAGTAATGTTCCTGGCCTTGTACTGATGTGAGCAGAACGATATCAAAACATCCTTCCACGGTCAGCTGCTGATCCAACATCCTGCCGATGGTCTTGGCCTTGGTTCTGCCATCGTCGGTCTGTTCGGCATGGTGCAGGAAATAAACAATTACATCATCCGGAACCCGTTGATTGATATAGTGGATAAGGTTCCGGAAATTTAGGGCCATGTCTGTAAATTTTCCATAGCCGGTGTCTTTTGCCCGGTCAAACATTTCATTGACTAATAAATACTGGCTATCATCAATGACATATGTTTTCAGTTTTGGGTTAGACAGAGCCTGGAAAATGGTTTGATAGGTCGCATTCTTGGCAACCTTGAATTTTTTCTTGAATGGCAGCCGGCCTTTTTCCACGGAAAAGATTCCCACCTCGTCCACATCAAAATTCTTGATGGAGTAGGTCTTTCCGGAGCCGGTCGCTCCCAGGATCATGACTGGGATTCCCATCTAATCACCTCATTTCAATCTTAATGATTCCCCACGCTCACCCAGCCGGGCATAGGGCAACTCTTTCCCTGCTTCCAGGTCTTGTCTGATTACTTCCTTGTTTGGCTTTACATCCCAGAGCTGATATTCTTCTGGAAGAGAAATGGCAGGCATGTCCTCATCAATGATCAGTGGAGCCTTGCCCCCGTTTTTCTGAATCTGCCATGTAAAATGATTACCCTGGACCTTTTTCTTGCCCATTAAGTCCATGGAAGCCTTGACCGCTTCTTTCATTCTGTCGATGTTCCTGTTGATGCGTTTCTTTGTGTCGGTCAGTCGCTTAAGTTCGACGTCAATCTTTTCCACATCCATAAGTAACTCATTCATAACGATTCCATAGGAATCCAGCTTGTCCTCGACTTCACCCTCCAATCCTTCCAGGGTGTCGGCGATCAACTGAGGGTCAAGTTCGGTGTCTTCTGCCATCTCTAAAATGGTTTGCATCTGCACGTTAAGATCGTAAAGTGTCATCCCTATACCTCCTTTTTCATGTGTGGATATACTGCTTTTAATGCGAGCAAAAAATTAATAGTATCTCTTGTGTTCTCAAGGTGTCCATTAATAAGCTCAGACTTTGCAACATCTTCCAGTATCCCAATAAACTTTTTTAATACTTCTTGTGAGTCAAATGAGATCTGAACCTCTTCACCGCGAAATCCAACTTCAAAATTCATCCCTCCAGCCTCCTCTCTAATCTCTTGATCTGTCTCTCCATCTTGTCAATTCTCTTGTCGCCTCCGATGGTGTCCGCTGTGATAATCCCCAGCAGGAACCCGATCGCCATCGTGGCCATGGGTAAAATGATAAATGTCATGATGCCTCCTCCTTTTCTGTAATAATCAGCTCCTGGATCTCCAAGCCATGTTGGTCGGCCCAGAGTTCCAGAAGAATTGTTAGAATCTTTTCGGCCATATGCATGCCTCCTTCACAAAAAACCATAGGCTAGCTTAGCTTTTTTCGGTTTTCTCATCTTCGGCAGGCAATTTATCCTCTTTAGGTCTATGGCCCATTCTGTACTCCCATAGTGGGCATTCTTCGTCAATACAGAGACGTACCTCTTGAGCCTGGCCACAACAGCAGTCAAGACATTTTGCCCGGATTGCTTTTACAGGTGTCCTTTTTGCCATAATCCACCTCCTATTTTGTTGGCTATTAGCCTACACTTTCGGCATAAAAAATGGCTGTCGCTTCATCGTCAGAAAGATGGAGGATGTCAACAAGGATTATCATCTGATACGCCTTGAAGTCAGAACCGTCTTTTAGTTTTTTGTCAAGATACTGACGGCTCATTCCAAGCTTTTTAGCGATAAAGGACAGCTTAATACCTGCATTGTCAATTTTTTCTCTGAGTAATGCCGTATTTGTCATTTTTCCACTCCTTTCTTATGTTTTGTAGACGTTTAGCCTACATCAATAAATATAAACTATCGTTGGCTATTTGTCAACACTCAGTTGACAAAAAAAATAGTTTTGTTTAAAATAACCTTACAGAGGGGGTGTTTGATATGACAATAGGAGAAAGAATAAAGGAAAGAAGAGAAGCTCTTGGCATGACTCAACAGGAGCTGGCTGACAAGCTGGGCTATAAAAGCCGGTCATCTATCAATAAGATTGAGATGAATGGAAGAAACCTCAAGCAAAGCAAAATAAAAGCGATTGCTGATGTCTTGCAGACCACCCCTGGTTATATTATGGGATGGGACAATAAAGAGGACTATATCATATATGATTCAATAAGTCATAAGGGATTAATTAAGAAAATAACACTAATGGAATATCTTGAAAAAGCTAGTGAACCTAATGTTAATAGATTATATGATTATATGAAATTTTTAATCATGCAAGAGAAGGAAGGTGATAAATAATGAAACGAGCAGCTTTGTATGTTCGTGTCCTAAGTTAGTACAATCGAACAGCGTGAAAGGGGTATGTCTGTAGACACCCAAATAACGGCCCTAGAGGCCTATTGTAAGGCGAATAACCTCATAGTCTATAAAATATACAACGACGCAGGGATATCGGCCAGAAAAGCCTATAAGCGACGCCCTGCCCTGCTTGAGATGCTTAAGGACTGCCAGGAAAAGAAAATAGATATCGTCCTCTTTACTCGTCTTGACCGGTTCTTCCGATCAGTCCCGGATTACTATGCCTGTGTTTCCCAGATGAACGAAGTGCCATGGAAAGCAATCCTGGAAGACTATGAGACGGAAACCCCGGACGGAGTATTTAAGGTCAATATCATGCTGTCAGTGGCACAATCTGAGGCAGATAAGACATCCGCCAGATTAAAGGATACATTTGCCTATAAGCGTGCCAGGGGTGATTATATCGGCAAGGCTCCCATGGGTTACTTAGTCCGTGGAAGGGACCTGATCAAAGACCCGGAGAAGCAGGTTCCCCTCTCTGTCATGTTTAAGACCTACTTATCCACCTTCTCATCCAGAAAAGCCCTGGAAGCCGGTGACGAGTACGGGCTGAGCCTCGACCGCTCCACCTTCATGAAAATGTTGAGCAATGAGGCATACTGTGGACACGCCAAAGGCGGATATCAGTGCGAACCTTACATGACAGAAGAGGAATGGAAAAGAATCCAGGAAGTAAAGCGGTCACGGACACCAAAACCGATCTACGGCCCCCGGACCTATCTCTTCAGCGGTCTGTGTAAATGTGGATACTGTGGTAATAGGATGCCTGCCAAACTGATCTACCGCACCCACGCCGACGGGGAAAAGGTGTTTTATAAGAAATATGTCTGTGAGAATAGACTTCATCCACACCTACAGCTGATAGAGACGCACCTGGAAGAATATCTCATGCAGAACTTGTCCAAATTAATCCATAACGCCAGGCTAGAGGCCAAATTAACGCAAAAAGGTATGGATGTAAGCATAAAAAAGAAAAAGCGGTTAGAGGGCAAATTAGAGCGTCTGAGAGAAGTATACATAGATGGAGACATAGAAAAAGAAGCCTATCAGGCACGGAAAAAAACCCTGGAGGAAGAGATCAATTCCATTTACATTCCACAGAGCATCATGCCGGATGTCCCGGAGGATTGGAAGGAAATATACAAGGATTTGACGGAGGAAAGAAAAGCTGTGTTCTGGAAGCGGCTAATTAAAACCATAGAATTTACTAATGAATCCAAGCATAAACCAAAAGTGATTTTTTTATAGGTTTGTGTCACTTTATTTTACTATAGCCTGAGCTATATTTAATTAAAGGGACATAAAAAAGAGGGCCAGCACCAACCGCTGACCCTTTTCTTATTTCTTATATTTCTTGCACCATGGCAGGCACTTATTTCCAAACTTTCCATTCTGTGTGGTTCCAATCAGATCCTGCAGCTTCTTGACTGCCTTGACCGTCTCAGGACCATAGACATTATCAATCTTGCCATTGTAGAAGTCCATCCATGTGAGGAGCTTCTGAACCTGTCCGACCTGCTTACTCTTGTCAGCCAGTTGGAAGTATCCACGGGATGGAAGGACGGGGAAACCCTCGTCAAACTTCTTAGAGCCACCTCTGAACATTTCCAACTCTCTGAGTCTTCTCCTGGTCAGGCCTCTTAATTCTCTGCCACCGGCTTTGTTGTAGAGCAGAATCTTACTCTCAATGGTTCTGATCGAGCGTTTGCCCTTGTCTGTCAGTCCGTCAATGGAGCCGATGTTGTAGGCAAAGGACACTAGAGCATCAATCTGTGAGGTGTTAAAGCCATAAGTAGTCTGGTATTTAAGAACGAGCGGAAGATATTTCTTATTGAGCGATTCTTCCAGCCATCTTTCAGCCGTCTCCTGGGAGATCTTCATTCCCTTGCGGATGGACTTGCCTGTGATGGCCTTGTCAGATGAGGTGATGCCATAACCAATCGTCCAGACACCTACCGCATCCTGATAGGCTTCCAGGTAACACCCTTCAAACTCTTTTACCATTTCTATGCATTTCTTTGATACTCTCAAATTATCACCCCTTTATCACTACATACCCGGCACCGTGATCCCGTCCGCTCCACCAGTTCTTCTGGTTCTTTGCTCCGGGCATTCCGTGCAGAGCCTTCCGGATCTCTCCGGCCCGTGACCGCCGGACTACCCTTCCATTGGTTGCCACGATGTATCTGCCCTTGCTGTCTATGCCTAACAGGACCACGGTGTGGATGGGATTCTTTTCCTCATAGAGAATGATGTTGCCTTCTCTTAGGTTGTTGTCAATGTCGGCCCGGATGCTGGTGTCGTGTCTGCCATTGTTGGAATGCCAGAAGGCGACCTCCTTACCGGCAATCCTATTGATCACAGACTTACATCCCCAGATTGTCAGCTTTGAGCCATTGTATCCAGGGATGTGCTTCTTTGCATATTGATATATTTCTCTCGGATTCCAGACGGTCCCGTCCGCCTGCTTAACCCCTGCGAACTGTAAGGCGATGGAGCAGGCCGTCACGGAACACCCATGTCTCTGGCAGAATCCGCCGAATTGCTTTTGCTGGGGGATGAGAAGCTTCTTGCCATCCATCTCCACCTTGTAAGGGTATCTCTTATCCTTCCTGATCGTGATCCTCATCGTCTACATCAACTCCATTCTCTTGAGCTGCGTGGTTAAGCATTTTGATTAGTGTCTGAGGCAACAGGTTAGGAAAAGCAAGGTTTAGATTCTCGATACAACTAAGAATCTCCATGAAAGTTATGTATCCGGCAATGGCCTTCAGACATGGAAACTCAAAACCCAGCTCCACCAGTGTCTGGGAGTAATCCAGGGCAACACCGAAGGCGATGGTCACCAGCAGACAAATCTTATGGAGTCCGCCCTTCCGCATAATCTTAGATTCAAAGGTCCCGTTGATCAGTGCCTGCAGCACTCCCGTCACCACATCGAATACAATGAAAATGCATGCCACCAAAATAAATTTGTAGTCCATTGTGTTTTCTCCTCTTGAGTTGAAAAGTTAAATTAAAAAGTTAAAAGTCAAATAAAGTGGCAACTTTCAGAAGAAGATGCAACTTTTTGTTGCCACTTTTACTTACGAAAAGTCTGCTTTAAATAAACATCTGTGTAAAGGCGTATGTGTGTCCTGCTGTTAAGGTGCTTCTGCATCTAATAGAAGTTCGGAAAGCACTCCTTTACGGACTTTAGCTTTAAGAGGCTGAATGACAACATCACCATTGGAGGAAAATATCTTGTCAGTCTGACCAAATATTTTTATCATGTTATCCCTCCATCTTCGTATTCCTTAATAGGCAATATATGTCATGCTAATCGAATAATAGCCATCAGGAACAGCGTGAAGCGTTTTTAATGTTCCGTTTGTTGCAATTTCCAAAGCGCAAACCTTACTTGCTGAAATCAACGCTCCATTTTGTGTAGTAATTGGTTCTGGAAGCTGTGACGCAATTTGCGCATTTGCGGATAATGAGGACCCAATATACAAGTCACCCTTTACCACAATCGTCTTGCCGTTGCGAGCAATTCCAAAATCTCCAGTGACTCCGCTTGCAAGCGTTCCAGCGGTATATGTCGAGGATGTGGAACTTATCCAAGCGCCTCGATCAATTCTAAAGAAAATATTTGCTCTTGTGATTAAAACTTCATAATTTACGGATGTACGGAATGTTATATACACACTCTGCCCATAATCTTCCGCAGTTAATCCGAGTTGCACCGCATTAGCTGATGACGTAATGTTGACATTAAATATGCCTGTTGCTCCGTTATATGGCAATTCATCAATATAATCAATCGATTCATTAGAATTCTTTGGCAGATATCTGCTCTGATCGTTCCATGAAAAATAATCAGGGTCCACATCCAGCAGGTTGTATGTAGTTCCACTATCAGAAAAATCATTATCAAAACCGCAGAAGAATCTATCCTTTTGGAATCTTAAATATGCCTGTGTGAGCAAAGTATCGAATGATCGGAACTCGATGTTTTTCGTCGAACCATCCGAGTATGCATAAATGTCTCCCTGCTTATACTCATAGCTGTTGACTGCAGCTCTGTAAGAATTCTCTATGTCACTTACCTTGCTTTTTAGGAAATTATTATAGTAGGCATTAGGTTTCTTGAAATAAATAATGGATTTGATTTTCCTATTCTCATTATTTATATACGAATTAACTCTCTCTCCTTTTTCAACTAGCGTTACTGAGCCACCACCATCAAGCGAATATGCGAATTTAACATCGCAGCCTGTAGTTAGTAGGAATCTGTAAATATCAGAAAGCCTGAATCCATTAGTTCTGCCCGATCTTCCATCGCAACATCCGATAATATAGCTACCATCATAATTTTGTGCTATAAAACTTCTCGGTTGGAAATCTGTGCTTAATGTGTTGCCAAGTGTTGCACGATCTGTAGGCTGTCCATCTATTATAATAGTTTCAAACCCTGTCAATGCCCATTCATAATTCTCTGCATTTAAATCCGCAGTTGGTGTAGATATAGGGTGACTACTTAATGTGTTGTCTTTGTAGCACAGTATGTACCTGCTGTTATCGGTGCTTGGGCGATCATTCTCGTGAAGAGTTGTGCCATCGACTCGAAAATAGCCATAAAAGTCATCAGTATCTACATCCCATCTGCTTGCGTTGATAGCGCATGTAGCTCCATTTTCGTTCGCAAGTTTTACCGCATAGTCCGTAGTGCCACTGTATTCAATAGCAGGCTGGTAATTGGACGGAATGTGTCTCCAATACACAAAGGTCTCTTGGTTGCTCGCATTATTAAATCGTGAAATATTGTAATCTCCATCTATAAACATATTTGCCAAATCATCAGAGAGCTTTTCCTTTGTTATAGAGCCATCCATGACTGTTGTAGTTGCCTCTGGATGTTCATCCAACCAATTTGCAACCGATTCACCAACATCTGCCGTAAAAATCTGTTCGTATTCAGCTAAATCCTGCTTTATGTCAGTAAGTTCATCCTCAATCTCTTCCTGCCAGGTCTGTCCTGGGGAAGGGTATTCTCCATTTTCTCCAAGAGATCTATATACAGTAAATTTATAAACTGTGGATTTCTTCACAACAGATCCGACGGTATAAGTGACCTGAACCTCTCCCACTCCCTTATAGGCGGTATCCAGTTCAGAAATATTCCATGTGGCATTAGTCCCGGACACTGTCGGAACAACCGCATAAGGCTGTGTGTCTCCATGCCTCTGGACAGACAGGCCAAGAGTACCAGATCCAAATTCTGTCTGCCAGGCGGAAAAATCAAAGACAACTGCAGTAACAGCATTTTCCAGCTGCTGCCCCAGTATTAAATTAAGTTTTTTCCCATCTCCCAGGGTTACGTTAACAGTTCCCATGTATATCTCTCCTCTTAAGCTTTGACTGCTATCCAGTTAATATTAGGCGCCCTTCCGGATGCATCTCCGTTGAACACCCTGATTGTGCACCCTGTGGCCGTCGTGCTGACAATTCCAAGGGTGCAATTTCCAAAAGCTCCGGCTGTGGATGTGCTCTGGAAACAAGCCACCACAATAGGAGCGCTGGAGAATGATTTATTGAATGTTACTTCGTAATCTTTATAACTGTTTGCTGATACGGAGCTTCCTGTGATGGTGCCACTCTCAAATGTGGCAGATGTTGCAGATCCGGAAGCCCCGGAAGAAGAAACACCCAAAGCCTCTGCAAGAGTGGTGGACAGATCGCCCAACTCCATTTCGATGTATCTTTCCAGGAGAACATCCCACACAACTTTTACGATCTTGAAATATCTCTCAATCCCGTACATAGGGAATATCACCTTAATTGAGTCACACAATCCACATTTCTGCAGATTAGAAAACTGATGGTATTCATCCGAATCCTGCAGCCGAATAAAATCCACCTTAATATTCGTGGAGGGCAATGATGGCTGATTATTCAGCAGATAATTCAAAGCCATATTTTCAAGCTGTGCCTTCGTTGGCTTATCCTCAAACTTGTCTGACAGGTTCAAGGGGATTCTTCTATCACGGCCATCAAAAGAAGCTTCTCCGGACGAAACTGCATCGCCTTTTACGATTGCATTATCTTTCAGCCAGTACGGAAGCACAGATGTATATGTTTCTGAAAAATCTGTGTCCTCAGTAAAGTCCATCATATTCTTTCCATATCTGATGGTAAAATCACGAACCTGGCCACGATTCTGCCAGTTATGAACATGGAACCGTGTGAACTCATACTCTCCACCATAAGTGTCCAGGATAGAGCCCTCAACACCTCCCAGGCACTCACGCACAGACCTCGGCACCCCATCGGCTGCAGACATATATCCGTCTGTATTCCGGTCTACTCCATAAGTGAATCCCATGTCCGGGCTGGCACTTTCCAGCATGTCTATTGCCATGAGCAAGTTTGTGATATTTGTCCCACTGACAACTGATCTCCTGAGCCTATAGGAAATGTGTTGCGCCTTAAAAGTAACCACTCCGTTAATAGGTTTGGAATGTGCATAAATATCAAAAGGCTCAACACTGCCAGTCTCATCATGCTCCACGGCGATGATCCGACCGGGAATAATGTCAGAATAATGAGATCCAGTAACCGGATATTCAATCTCACACTCATAGATTCCATTCCGTTCCTCTGTCACTTCACACCGGATACAGTCCCGGAGTCGACCCAGGCCGTTGGAACTAAAGTCCGTTTCATTTGATTCGTATAATATAGGCATCATATGCGCCACCACCTAGGAGCAATCTTCAGATCAGTTATCGTGTTATCAAATATTACCTTGTTTGAACCTGGTGCGAATGTAGGCAGATCAGACCCCAAAACAACATACTTATTCAATGATTGATATTCATCATTAACAATCCTATACGCCTCACCCAGCTCGCAGTCTATATAAGTTGGATGCCCTAATAGGTTGACAGTAGAATCCACCATAATAGGCTGTAATGCATACACAACATGTCTTTTCCTGGCAGTTCCGGATGTACTCATGCTCATCGCTATGGTTATTTTGTCAGGATAGAAAGAAACAGATGCGACAACTGTAACTGTGTCTGTTCCTCCACCGTATTTTGCTCCGCTTACAACCACCTGGGCCACCTTGGTAACGGTAGATCCTCCGCTGGCAATTGCGCTCTGTACGATTTGCGGGAACGTCAAAGTGGTTACAAGACTATTGCCCCTATTATTGGCTGACCAGCTCGGAACTTTTACTGATGGTGTAATCGTAGAACCACTATCAATTGAATATGTGACTCCGGTATACATAGCAGTATCTGAAGTCACATAAAACGTAAATGACAACGGATCTACTGTTATATCATCACCGGTATTAAACAAATTTGTATCTATAGGATAGCTTTTGACAATGGTCATTAATTCCTCAACCGCATCCTGTGGTACTATCTCAGTATCACCCATCACGGCATCCTCAATGCTTATATCATACCCATTAAAAGATACACTTCCATAGCCTTCAATCTCCAGTAGTGGCTCAGAATCAAATACAGATGGGTTTTCCAGGATATCCCCGGAGTCTACCGGGATAGGGTATTCACCCATTGTCAACCATCTCTGAGGCTTGCAGTTGAATGTAAGTTCAAACTCTCCGCCACGCATCTTTCTAAATAACTTGGAAACTTCAAGACCAGAAGCGTAAACTCCCATCCGATATTCATCCGGATGATATGAATCTTCAAGTTTCTGGTATCCCCTCTGAGACAGGATTGCATTCCGGAAGTCAGATAGCTTCTCCCGGAAATCTTCCTGATCATCTTCCAGCAATAAAGCCGGATATGTAATACTAATGTTCTCATAACGCCCCTGATCAAGAGCAATTGCCCCGTTTCTCCCAGGGACATCCACAAACTCCACAGCTCTCTCAGGAGCATTGTATACACCTTCACCACTGATATAGATTCCGTACTCAGAAGAATCGACATCTCCAAATATTATTTTCCCATAATCTATTACCATGCCAATCTCCTCCGGTTCGTGCTGTTAATCAGTCTTCTTTCAACTTCTGCTGCCAGTTCTCTTGTGTTCATTCCCGGAGATGCCTGAACATTAATAGTTATGTTGTTTGTGTCTCCTGAGGACGAATTATCTGCAATCTTATCCAACTTATTCCAGAATCTATCAAGAGGGACAATAGCTTCAGCGCCTTTTTCACCCACGCCGTATCCGATAATGGATTCACTGTCAAAAATACCACCCTTTGCATACCAATCAACAGAGAAGTGTGGGAGTGATCCCTTGCCACCAAGTCCAAACGGAGCCTGTCCACCACTGAGATGGAAATGAGGCAGTTCGAAATGTGGAAGTTTCAGTTTCACACCGCTGATAATTGATTTAATTCTATCTATGGCATTCTTCACGGCTTCTTTTGCCTTCTCAATCGGTTTCATAATGGCATCCTTCACCTTGTTCCAGGTATTGGATGCGGTAGTCACGATAGAGCTGAAGATGTTTGAGATGGTAGTCTTAACATTATTGAATGTGGTCGCAACTGTTGTTTTAATGTTTTGGATGGTTTGGCTAATTCTTGCTTTTATATTGTTCCAAGTATTTGTTACAACACTCAATGTAGATTTAAGGGCGTTAGAAATCGCTGTTTTAATATTGTTCCAAATAGCAACAGCCCTAGACTTCAAGCTATTCCAGGCTTGGATTGCCACGTTCGCCATCTGCTTGAAGATGTTGCCGATCCATGTGCCAGCCTGGATGATTACGCCTGACAATAGGCTTAGTCCTGCCGATAAAGCCGTCCCAACAAGAGTAAGCGCAGCATTTACCAATGAACCCCAATCAATGCTTTTTACCAGGGTGAATAATCCAGTTAAAAGCTTTTGACCGGTCGCCACCCAGTCAATGGAAGAAATATACCCAGCAATCGATGAGGCCACACTGGAAAAGGTGGATATGGCTGAATTAATGCCATTTATTAATCCATTTAAAATTGACTTCCCTACAGCTCCCCAGTCAGTCTGCTGGATGATCGTTCCTATGCTGGTGAAGATAGTGCCTATCATAGGAAGCAGATTCCCAACCAGGAATGTCTTAACTGAAGACAGAAGATTCTTAAGCGATCCAGTAACATCTCCACCGATGGCCAGGTTGCCAAGGAAGTCCGTCCAAGCAGATTTCATCATCCCCATAGAGCCGGACATAGTTGTTGATGCCTCTTTTGCCGTGGTGCCGGTAATCTTCAAGTTTTCCTGAACGGCGTGGATGGCTGCTACGGTATCACCAAAGTCTCCAACCGTGTAATGCTCCCCGGTCAGCTTTTCGGCGTCTGACATCAGTCTTTCCATTTCTGACTTGGTCCCACCGTATCCAAGCTTTAAATTGTCCAACATGGCATAGTTGCCACGAGCCAGAGATTGATAAGTCTGGGTTATACTTCCCAGATCCGTACCCATTTTATTGGCATTATCGCTCATATCTCTCATGGCGGTATCTGCCAGTTTGGCCGCCTTCTGAGTATTTCCCCCAGTAGAAGAAATCAGGGATGCTGCAAATGATGTGGTGTTCTCCATGTACTCATTCGCTGACATCCCTGCTGATTTAAAAGCCTGTGAAGCATTCTTTTTTACAATATCTGCCGACTTCCCGAACAATGTCTCTATGCCACCCATAGACTGCTGGAGCGCCCCACCGGCCTCAATAGAATCCTTGAAGGTCTTTCCTATTGCTGCAGCGGTTATAACTTTCCCAGCTATGCCTACAAGCTTAGATCCAAATCTCTTGCCGGCATTTCCGCCAGCGGAATCCATTGCTGCTCCGCCCTGGGCATTCATTGCCTTTGAGAATCCGTTCATCGATGGCAGAATTTGCACATAAGCCTGGCCAATTGTATTTCCTGCTGCCATATCTTATTGTCCTCCTGCCTTTCTCCACGCAGCATCAAATTCCGCTCCGGACATGAAACTTTGTGGCTTGTCTGTTTTATCGTCTTCCCGTAAATGTTCCGTGAACAGATACGGCATATTTTTTCCCTTCTTATCCTCCATAAAACCATATCTGAACAATGATACCGTATCGGCCATCCTTGCCAGGATCAGTTCTGTCGGTGGATAGGTGATTCCGCTCATTTTTTGTTTTATTCTTGAATTATCCCTCAACCCGGATGCCAGCATTGCCAAATCTGTGACTGGCAGGGATTCAAACCCGAAAACATGGTAAGTCTCTGCCAGATCACAGTAAAGAGCGGTCCTGTCTGTATCCAGCATCCGGGAGAGGATGATCAGTTTTTTACATCTTCATCCTCGTTAAGAAGTTCAAAGATATAGGCTGCTTCTTCCTGGAAGATGTCATCTCCGTATTTCTCATCTGTGGCACTCTCGTCACAATGCTCCATAAGTTTGTCGAACTGTTCCTTGCCTAACAATCTTTCAAACATATCGATGAAGTCCTTGACCGGAGTATTTTCACCCATAGAAGCCAGACGCCTGGTCATGTCCATGGAATGAATTACTCTTTTTTTAATCGAGACGTTAAATCCGTTAGGCGTCTTGCCTGTTATCATCTTTTAACCCTCCTAAATGGATTTTAAGTATTCTTTATGAGTATCCCCGTCAGCAAATCCACCGGACATAGCGGTGATGGTGAGTTCATATCCGACAGCATCGTCGTCTTTGTAACTTACTTTACCAACCTCAGTAATTTTACCTTTAGCAATGACAACCCTCTTCATGACACCATGAAGGATCATATCAACTACCCATACAGACTCAGGTAATTCATCGGAATTTACACGCACAGTAAGGCCGGAATCAAGGGCACCGGATACATTGTCATCACCATGAACGGTTTTGAGAACATCCGGATTGGTAACCTCGATCAGAGTGACACCAAACTCATCTTTATGCTCTGTGCCTACAACGATAACAGTGTCACCGCCCCATGCTTTAATTGATTCAGTTTCTTTATTATTGTTATTTGTCAGTCCGTCCTCAGAACAGTAACCCTGATTCACAAAAGCAGCGTCCAGAGTTTCGTCTGCGGTTGTCGGCAATGTAGTGCCAAGAGGCGCACGGAATACCGCACCGCCGATTTTTGGCTTACCTGTGCTGACATATGCATTATTATTGCTCATGTATTAACCTCCTAAATGTATACAATGTCATAAATACACTGATACCGGTATTTCAGGTTAGATGTGTCAGTTGCGTTATAATTTGATTGCAGGGTCACGCTAGAGATCTCATCGAGAGAGAGAAATCCTTCCATGTGCCCCTGGACTTCTTCATCCAGTTCCGCTGCCTCCAGCATGGTCATGCCGTAGCTCTGGAACGCAATAGAGTCTGTGGTCACTCGGTTCCTGACCGCTCTCCCCACTCTTTCAATGCGAACATAGGAAGCTGTATCATCCTCAGGGGTCTCAGTAACCACAGGCACGGAGAGCAGTGGAGTTAAGTATTCAATTATTTTTTTCTCTAGGATCATCCTCTTGCTGCCCTCCATGCTTTCTCTAGTATGTTTTCTCGCAGGTTCTTCCTGTATGCCTCGTCATCTTTCGGCTTGACCACATAGCCATCCCAGTGGAGGTATGATCTGTGTTCTACAGCAAAATCATCTCCGGCGATACTATGTACCCGATCAGCATACTTTCTGACTTCCTGCTGAATGTTCGTGGATTTCTTCAGAACATCATACCCGTCTCCGTCCCAAGTGAATTTAAAGCTTTTAGCCATAGCGTTCCACCTTCACTTTTTTATTCCAATTGAGCGGAATCAGATGGTCAATTCCCTGGGTCGGCTTCCCGAATGTCCGGAAGACTTCCCCGAAGAACTC
>Ga0310691_10002571_pt1 | contig 23679 bp, 14 predicted proteins | sample 176DNAGHGlowgp2_FD_203887 | JGI IMG/M metagenome (GOLD analysis project Ga0310691, IMG submission 203887) | Sheep rumen microbial communities from Palmerston North, Manawatu-Wanganui, New Zealand - 1766 DNA GHGlow gp2 (v2) (version 2) | ecosystem: Host-associated > Mammals > Digestive system >...
TTAATTCTTCACAAGAATCACATATTCTATCTAATTTATTCAAACTATCAGTATTTAAATTTGAATTTTTACGTTTAAAATTTTCACGATTTTCTGTTAATAATTGATACTCTTTTAATAAATCATGTAAAATTTCATCTAAATTTTCATCTAAAATTTTATTATTTTCGACATTTTTATTTTTTTTAATTACTTCTTTAATTTCATTTATACTGGTTAAAATCCTATTTTTTTCACGATTATAGCACTTTTTAAAATAATTTTCATTAAGATTTTGCATAACATGAAATTTGTCAAAAGTTATATTTACATATGGAAAATAATGTAAAAATCCATGAAGAAACGCTTTAGATTTATCAATACACATGTTTTTAAAATTTTTTGTAATATTTTCATCACAAGATTCCTTGAATTTTTTAATAGTTTCACTATTTTTCCCTTTTGTATAATAAATACTTTTTCTTGTTTCATAATCTCTAAAAATTGTAAAAAAATTATATTTTCCAACACATTTTTCATCAACACATATTGTATTTATACCGTTTTTTATTAAAATTTCGCGGTCTTTTTCATTTTTTAAATCACAGAAAGTACTAATAATGTCTTTTGCTAAATTAAAATGAATATCATACTTGTTTTCAACATCTTTAATAAGTAAAGTTTTACTAAAATCCTTAAAGATATCAAATGCTAAATTATTAGTTATTTTAGTTTTTTTATAACGATTTTCAATGTTTTCAGAAAAATTTTTATGACATTCAGAACAACTAAAACGTTTAAATTTTATATTTAAAAATTGTATTTTATCATCAAAAACGCGATTTTTCAATAAAATATTTTTATAACTATGAATATAAACATGTTGTGATCCACAAAATGGACATTTTAAATTACTTCTGTCAGTTTTTATTTTTATATTCTTAATTTCTTTTTTTAATTCTTTACTTTTTCTTTCAGAATTATTTTTTCCAAAAATATTTCCTTCTAAACTGTTATTTTCGATAAATTTATTTAGCATATTATTGATCATATTATTTACATAGTGATCGATACTATATATAAATTCTAAAAGAATTTATATATATATTTTATTTCACAACTTTTTTTATTTGAGCCACAAACTTTAATATTTTTTAGTTCAAAATCTTTAAAAAATTTAAAATTTTGTAATTTTTTTATCAATAATTTGTATTTTGTAAAAAAAATTGTAACAAAATTTTAAATTTTAAATTTTAAATATTAAATATAAATGGCTTATGGTAAGTTATAAAAAGTTAAAGAATTTTTTACAATATTCTACTTTCGCAGAAATAGCAATGAATAGTAATAATTTATTTGCAAGTGATAAAAAAAAATCTGGAGGATGTTGTAATTCTGCAAAAGTTGACGATAATGAAAAGAAAAAACAAGAAGAAACTAATCAAACAGAAGTACAAACTCCTAAAGAAGATAATTCTAAAATATTAGAAGAATGTAGAGCTTTATTAGTTGAAATTCAAAAATTTGATAAAGATTATATTGTTGATTTTTCAAAATATACTTCTAAAGATCAATTAACTAATTTAAAAAATCAATTAAATGCTAGATTAGCTGAATTAAAAAATAAACCTAAAGAAAATCCTGAAGAAAAAGATCCTGAAAAAGATAAAAATCCTAAAGATAAAGATCCTAAAGATAAAGATCCTGAAAAAGATAAAAATCCTAAAGATAAAGATCCTAAAGATAAAGATCCTGAAAAAGATAAAAATCCAGAAGATTCTAAAGATAAAGAAAATTCTAAATTTGATATTAAAACATTTCTTGGCAAACTTAATGATTTCGGAAAAAAAAAATCTATTTTATTAAAAATAAAGAATGATGAAGAATTTAAAAAAGAAGTTAATAAATTAAAAGATGAATATTTATATTTCGTTAACATATTTTCTGATTTAGATTCTTTATATGAAAAAAATCCAGATTTAGGATCAAGTATGCGAAAACAGGATCTATTAGTATATTTTGATGATTATCTTTGGTATTCAGATATAGAAAAAATAAGAAAAGATAAACTAGAAGAGCCTGCTAAAATAGCTAAATTAAAAGCTGAATGTAAAGATTTACTAGAAAAAATAAGAGAAATTGCTTATGATTATAAAGATAACTTTGAATTTAAAGATTGGCAAGGTTATTGGATTTATGACACTGAATTAAAGTCATATGAGGCATATAAAAATAGATTAAAAAGTGATTTAGATGAAAAAATTAATAATAATGAAGAATTGAAAAAACAAATTGACGATATTAAATCACAAAAGAAGGTAATTTATGAAGTGATACATAAAGATGCTATTGCTTATTTTAGATTAAAACTTAAAGATTTAAGTGAATTATATGGAAAATTTTGTAATAAATTCACATATAATGTTACATATGGAGATAAAATTGAGGAAAGAGTAGTTAATGTACTTGATACAAAAGATATAACAGATGAGGAAGGTTTTAATGACAATTTTGATACTTTTATTGGTAATGTTGATAAATATTATAAAGATCAAGTTGATTCAATAAATGAAGGAGGTCTTTTAACTGGAAAATTTCATAAATTTGAAGGTTATGAAAAAATACAAGATTTTATAGAAAAAGATTTAAAAACTAAAGGTGCATCATATACTGTTGAAAAATATAGAAGATTTTTTGATGCATTTGATAATGTTTCTAAAATTTTAAAGCGTCTTAGAGGTTCTTCAAATTCTACATCTTTATATGATTTAGGTGTTGAATTTTTTGATAAATTTGGTACTGGTTTTGAATCTAAATTTTATCAAGATGGTCATTTATCTAAAGAATACAACAAAATAGCTGAACTTGATAAAGAAATGAAAAAAATATTATCAGGAAAATAATAAAATAAAAACTCATTTATCTTTTTAATCTTTAAATTTTAAGGAGTGGTTCATTGTGTGTTTTATGTAAAAAAATATATTTTATTAATTTTTAAAATAGTAACTTTTTTGTAAAAAAGTTACTCAAAACCAACGTAACGTTGGATCCACCTTATTATTATTGCTTACTTTTAAAGTAAGTATTTTTTATTAAAAGAACAGTAATGTGGCACTAATAAATTTTAAATATTTCAATTATATTTATAGTAAAAAATAAAATTATTTAAGAAATTATATTTATTATTTTAATATTCTAAAAGTACTATTTTTCAATATTTTCTGATAAGTTTATATGTCCATTTTCAGTAACTAAAATATTATCTTCAATTCTTACACCTGTTTTATAATTTTCAAAATATAATCCAGGTTCTACAGTAATAACATTTCCTGGTTGTAAATATTTATCTATAGATATTGGATCATGAGTATCTATTCCTAAATGATGTGATACATTGTGAAAATAATAATTTTTTAATTCATCTTTATCTTTTATTAGACCTTCTTTTAAACACATTTTTGAAAAAAAATCTACAGTTAAATTCTGTAAATGATTTAAATTAATTCCTGGTTTTACATTATTTATTATATATTTATTACATTCTAAAACTATATTATATATTGTTGATTGTAAATCATTAAATTTATCTCCAATGACTAATGTTCTTGTAATATCTGCACTATAATTATTATATCTTGCTCCAACATCACATAATAATATATTTCCTTTTTCTATTTTTTGATAGGGATTTGGATAATGAAGACAACAACTATTTATTCAAGAAGCTATAATAGAATCAAAACCTATTTCATGAGTACCATGATTTAATATTTCATGATTAAAAGCATTGAAAATTTCATATTCATATTCTACATTATCTTTAATATTTTTAATTTTTTCTATTCCTATTTTAGTTATTTCGATAGCTTTTTTAATGTTTTCTACTTCTAAATTATCTTTAATAGCCCTTAATTCTATAATTTTGGAATATATATCTTCTATTTTATCATCTTTAAAGTTTAAATTTTCAGCTAATTCTTTTGTTTTTATATTATTTTTAAAATCTAAATATACTTTATTAGGTTTATATTTTGAAGCTATTTCTTTTAATTTTGACTCTAATGTATTATTATAAAATATTTCTTCTTTTGTAAAACAAGTATTATTAATTATATCATTTTCATTCAACATTTTTCCGAACCATTTAACTTTATATTCGTCAATTTCATCTATAAAAATATATTTATAATATTCATTTTCAGATATTTTCAATATTACTAAATATGAATTTTCTTGAGTTATATTAGTAAAATAAAAAAAATTTCTATTTACAATAAAATCGTAATATGCATCTTCTGATTTTACTTTTTTTAAACTAGAATGTAATATTATTAATGAATTGTTATTAATATTTTTAATTATATTTTTTATACGATTAGAAAAATACTTTTTATTCATATTTAAAGTTTAAAAAAATAATTTATTCAAAATTTTAAAAAGAATACTATTATTAAAATTTTATTTTTTTAAATAATAATATTATATTTTTTATATTTTTTGTTATAATTAAATTTAATACAACTTTTAACTTTCTAAGAAAGTACCAACATGACGTTGTACTTACTTAAAAAGTAAGCAACTTGTTCTCAGACGCCGAACCAACTTTTTATAAAAAGTTGGACAAAAATTTTTACGTTTCGACAGATAGTCGAAACAAAGAATATATAACTATTTTTAATATATTGTCTTTTAAAACACACTATGTATTCGTTTCTACGTATGTAGAAACATCCTAAGGTCCAGGACTTAGTCATGGTACTTTTAAAGTAAGCTATTTATGTATTTGTAGAAATCGCTTTCTATTATGTCATCTATAGTTATTCTAGATTTTTCATCAACAAATATTTGTTTTAATAATGTGTTTAAATGTGTTTTTAAAACATTATCATTTACTTTAGAATTTTTGTTATACATTTTTTCTTTTATAAAAAAATTAGGATAGCGTGTATAGTTTAATATATATAATACTATACCGAGAGAATATATATCATTTTTTTTACAATCATAATTTTCACCAAAACCTAACTCTGGAGAAGAATAACTTATTGTTCCACAGTTTGTATCGTCATTTTCTAACGTAGTTGAAAATTCAAAATCTATTAATTTTACGTTATAATCTTTATCTAAAACAAAATTTTCTAATTTTATATCTCTATGACTAATACCATTTTTATGACAGATATAAATAGAATCTATAACCTGTTTCATGATTTTATATATGTTTTTGTTGTTTATTTTTCTTTTTTTTATGAAGTCAAATAATTCTCCTTTATTATAATACTCTGTAAAAACATAGTATTTTTTTATATCTTTTTTATTATTTTGTTCAATATATGCATCGATTAATTTTGCTATATTATCATAATTTGATAATTTATATTGATTATTTATTTCATTAATATACAAATATTCTATTTTATGCATATTAGTTACTTTACAAAAATATTCTTTTTTACTTCTATCTATAACTTTATAATAAAATAAACCACTTGCTCCTACTATATGATCTAGTTTTTTTATCAACATGTATAAACTTTCAGACTTACAAAAATCATTAAAATTTTTATTTTTTTTATATATTAAATCATTTGAATATTGTTTTATTCTTCCATTAAATTTTTCAAAATTTTTTATTTTATTTATTTGAGGAATATCATATTTAGCTTTTATATTTTTCTGTGAATTGTTTCTGTTAATAATATTTTTATAATTAAAATCATAAAATTTTTCATTTTTTTCAATATTAATTTTATTTTCCATTGAATATGTTTTAGTCAAAAAAATACAATAAGTTATTGAATAATATTTTATATTAGATACTAATGATCTTATTTTGTTAAATATCATAACAATTTACTTTATCTCTAAAAGAAAATATAAATATAATCAATTTTTAAGTAAAACTTTACTTATAATCATAAAAAAACATTATTTTTTTGAATTTTAATATAATAAAGTTTACCTATAAGTATATTTTTCTATATATTTATTATTAAAAATTTACTAAAATTTTTGTTTTCTAAAATATGTAAAATTAATAACTTTATTAAATAAAAATTTAATACTAAATATTGATTAAAGATTTTTTTATCTATTTTTTTTGCAGCAACAACAACATTTTGAAAAACATAATCCACATGTTCCTAAATCTTTATCAACATTGACTTTTTCTTTTTTTTGATCTGTTATTTTATTATTTTCTTCATATTCTTTTTTAAATTCATTATATTCTTTTTCAATTTCTTCTTTAGATTTATTTGATTTAAATTTACTATTTAAACAAGTAATTAATGTAGGATCAGATGTATTTTGATATAAATCTCTTAATTTTATATAATTATCAGGAAAACATAAAAACCATTTTACTTTATCATCTTTTGTTATGTTTTTTAAAATTTTTTCTTCACCTTTTTTTTTTACTTTACCATTTTCTATTTCATCTAATTCTTTTACAATAATATTTATCTTTTCAACATCACAACCATTAAAAACTTTATCATAATTAAAATCTGGTAAAAGATCTTCTTTATTATTTCTATTAAATTGAATAGTTATTTCATCATTATATTTTTTACTAACTCCAAAAAACATGTCGTCAAAATTAAAAAAACCAATATCTCTTTCACCTCCTAAATATATTATTGTTTTAGGTATTTTTAATTTTTTACAATTATTATAGAATTTTTTAGTACACAAATTAGTAATAATACTTTCTACTTCTATCTTTTCTAAAATTTCGCAGTTACTAAAACAAAGATTACCACAAGAAATTGAGCCTTTAAATGGAATTCCATCATCATCAACAAATTTTATTGTTTTTAGATTTTTACAATTTCCAAATCCAGAAATACCTAAATTAAAATCTTTATTTAATATTAATTCTTTTAAATTTGTACAATTAGTAAATTCATTATCATTAGGATTTTTGTTATGTATTTTTGTCATTGTTATTTTCTTTAAATTTTCACATCCTGAAAACATGTTTTTACCACATAAACATATTTCTTTATCATTAGTATCTAAATTTATTTCTTCTAAATTACTACAATTATGAAACAAATAATCACATTCATAACCTTTGTCACCATTACTAAAAAAATATTCAATAATTTCAACTTTTTTTATTTTATCATTTTTAAATAAACTTATTTGTTTTTCTCCTTTATTTGTTTTACTATATTTTGTATTACATTCACGTATAAATTCAATATTTGAACAAAAATACATTTCTTCACTTTTATCATCTAAGGTTATTTTAAATATTATAGGTTTATCAGTTTTATTATTTTTATAATTTTCAGATTTTGAATTATTTATTTTTAATTTTTTACCATCTAACACTATTTTATCTGTATCATATATAAAAGTATTTACAATATTTATATATCCACAATCTTTAGTATTATTTTCAAAATTATCTTTTATAATTGCTAAACTGTAATCGCTTCCACTAGGTTTACATATTTTTGCATTATCATCAATTGTAAAATTACCTTCATATATTTTCTTTCTTTCAGTTTTTGTTTCTTTATCACCACCTTCTTTAACGACCTCATATTCATAATTTAATTCTAAATCACTAACACTGAATAAATAAAATCTTTCATTTTTATTTTCTTTTAAATATTCTTTTACTAAATCTAAATATTCTTTATTAAAACAATCTTTAAAGTCTATTAAAAAATATCTACCATCTTTTTCTGGATTATCTGTACACTTTACAACAAAAATCTTTAAAAAAAATAAAAAAATAAATAATAAAACATTTTTCTTTATCATATATATATGTTATAAAATCAAAATCAAACAACCAATCTAAGATTGGATATACCTACCTTCTCAATCGCTCACAAACTTTTTATAAAAAGTTTGACAAAAATTTTTACGTTTTGACATACGTCAAAACAAATAATAGATAATGTATTTTAATAGATAATGTAGTTACTTTAAAAGTAACCAACAATAATAAGTTGGATCCAACGTCACGTTGGTTTTGTGAAACTTTTTATAAAAGTTTCGAATTGCTTACTTTTAAAGTAACAGGTGCTTCGCCGTTTGACCTACTTTAAAAGTAGGCAACAATATTTAATATTATTATATAATGGTCCAGGACTTAGTCCTGGTACTTTTAAAGTAACTTAATTTCATCAACACTTAAACCTGATAATTCAGATATATCTTCTATTTTATATCCTTTTTTCAACATATTTCTCGCTATTTCTATTGATTTATTTTTCTCTCCTTCTTTTATACCTTCTTCTTTACCTTCCATTTTACCTTTTTCAATACCTTCATTTAATCCTTCTTTTAGACCTTCTTCTTTACCTTCATTGATATATTCGATCTTATCAAATCTTGCTTTTAATTCAGCTTCATACATAGCTTTCATAACTTCATCGCCTCTAAAAAGATTCATCTTACTAATGGCTTTAAGAATTTTATCATCTTTAACATCTGTAACATCTTGATTATCGATGAATTTTAACCAGTTTTCAAGATCTTTATTTAAAACACCATCTTTTAATTTATCCAAAAAAATATAAAGTATATTAAAATCATTGCTAATAGAAAATATTTTATCACTTAATTTACTTTTATCAGTTTTTAAGCTACTCATTACTATTGGACTTTCGTAATCTTTAAAAATACTTCTACTATTTAACTCTCCTTTTATAATCCAAATACTTATAACTTGTGGAATTTCTCTTAAAAAACTACCTTCTTCAACCTCATTTATCAACGTAAAAGCATTATAAAAAATACTTCTATTTACTAAATTACTAGGATCTTTACTTTGAACTTCGATACCGATATAAGTGTTTTCATTAATTTTAGCTTTTATATCTAATCCCGAATGATTTCGGTAGAACTCATTCTCAAACGCCGAATCGGCTTTATTTTCTGAGTTTTTTATTGTTATATTTTTAATATAAGGCAAAAAATCATATTCTTCAAAAAGTGCATTTAAAAACGCGATAAGAATATCTTTATTATTTTTATCACCAAATAATCTTTTAAAAATATAATCATCGGTAGGTTTTATCTTAAAATTTAGATCACCCATATCCATAGTCTATCTATATTTTAAAGATAGTTATAATTTTGCACATTATTTACTTATATTTCGAATATTTTAATTTTAAAATTTGTAATTAAAAAAAATAATAATTATCCAAAATTGTATATGAAAAATATAATAAAAAACAGTAAAATTTTACTAAAATAAAGGTTTTTTACATTGTATATTAAGGCGCTTCGCCGTCTGAGAAGGAATTGCTTACTTTTAAAGTAAGTTTTGTGAAACTTTTTCTAAAAGTTTCGAATTGGTTACTTTTTAAGTAACAGGCGCTTCGCCGTTTGAGAAGGTAGATCCAACGTTGCGTTGGTTAAAAAGTAGTGCGCATTTGAGGGAATAAGATAACATCTTGAATAGATTTAGAGTTTGTTAATATCATCGTTAGTCTATCTATACCTATACCTATTCCAGCAGTAGGAGGCATACCATAACTCATTGCTGTTAAGAAGTCTTCGTCTAATATCATTGCTTCATCATCACCCATCTTTGATAGTTTCATCTCTTCTATAAAACGTTTACGCTGTTCTATTGGGTCATTTAACTCAGAAAAACAATTAGCACATTCTTTACTATTCATAAATAACTCGAACCTATCTACAAACTTTGGATTATCATAATTTTGTTTTGCTAATGGTGACATCTCTATTGGATATGTCGTTATAAATGTAGGCTGTATTAAGTTAGGTTCACATTTAGCACCAAATATCTCATCTATTATCCTTCCATAACCTAAACATGGATCAATATAAATATCTAGTTTTTCACAAACTTTTCTTAATTCACCTTCATTCATGTTAGATATGTCGATACCTGTATAATGCTCAATGATTTCAAACATTGTAAACCTTTTAAAAGGCTTTTCGAAGTTTATTATATTATCACCAACTTGTATTGAGTTAGAACCACAGACTTCTAGAGCTAACTTATTTAAAAGATCTTCAGTAAAATTCATCATCCATTTATAATCTTTATATGGTACATAAAGCTCTACTTGAGTAAATTCTGGATTATGAAATCTATCCATACCTTCATTTCTAAAGTCTTTAGAAAATTCATATACACCATCTATACCTCCAATTATTAACCTTTTTAGATATAATTCATTAGATATTCTCATATATAATTCTTGATCTAATGTGTTATGATGAGTTTTAAAAGGTCTTGCTGATGCTCCACCATATAAGGGTTGTAATATTGGTGTCTCTACTTCTAATAACCCATAACTATTAAAATAATTTCTCATTAGATTTACTATTTTAGACCTTTTTAAAAAAACTTCTTTAGAATTTTTATTTAATATCAAGTCCAAATATCTTTGACGATAAATTTGTTCTTTATCTGTAAATTGAAAATGTATTTTTTCACCATCATCTTTTACACAAGGTAAAGGTTTTAAAGATTTAGCTAATAATGTTAATTTTTCAATATGAATAGATATTTCACCAACTTTAGTTTTAAAAATATAACCTTCAATACCAATAAAATCTCCTAAATCGATAAGTTTTTTAAAGACTATATTATATAAATCTTTATTTTCACCACTGCATATAGAATCTCTTTGAATATATATTTGTATTTTATCATAATTATCTTGAAGTTCACAAAAAGAAGCACCACCCATTACTCTTTTACTCATCAATCTTCCTGCTAATTTTACTGATTTTCCTTCATAATCATCATAATTATTTAAAATATCAACAGTTTTAGTATCAATAATAAACTCATCTGATGGATATGGATTAATACCTAAATTTCTTAATTCTTCTAATTTATTTATTCTAATCTGTTCTTGTTCTGATAACTCATTCATAAAATAACTATATACTTTTAGCTAATAAATTAATAAAATTTTAAAGATTTATATATAATTTTTATTTATAAAAATTGATATTATTTTAAATTAGAAATTATTTTTAATGAATTAATAAAAATGTATTTTTGAATTATATTTTTAACATTTTAATTATTTACTAGGATTAGGTTTATAAAAACTTTCATCTATAGTTTGTCCATTAACTTTTCCATTTGCAATATCATTAATATCAGCAACCATAAACTTATTACCGTTTATTACAAATAATATTGAATTTTCATTTAAATTATCTGAAGTAGAAACAACAGAACTTAAAGAATGTTCTTTTAATTTATTCAAATCTTTTTCAAACCCTCCAAATTGACCTGTCCCATAACAAATTCCGATACCTTTCTCACTATTTTCTAATACATTCCATTCTATTGCTATATCTTCAGCAACAGGATTAGGTTTCTCTTTATAAATAATCCATTGTTTTATTAGTGTTTTAAAACTTTCCTCAAATAGATTAAAATCATATATTCCTTTATCAATTTTATATTTTATAAATGCATCTTTTATATCTTTAAATATTTTTTGGACTTTTTCTTCTTTTATATCGCTGAATATAAATTCTTTACTAAATAATTTTTCTAAACCACTTTTATAAAATTCAGAATCAATAACTTTATCTCCAATTTTACCGTTTTTAACATCTTCTGCTTTAGCTATTAATAATTTTTGCTTGTTATCTATTTTTTTTTGAGCTATAATTACATCACTAGGTGATAATTTATTACCAGCTCCAGAAATTTCTATTGAAGAAATATTAGATCTTATTTTTGCTTTAATATATTCTTCGTCAGTCTCTGATAACATATCTTTACCATTTCCATCAATATCTATAACTATGTATCCATTTAATTCAATATTGTAATCATTAGAGTCATGTAATCCATATTCTAATTTCTTTTTATTTAATAATTCTATAATATTTATAAATTTATTTTCTTTAAGTGCAGTATTTTTTAATACAGATTCAAATATTTCCTTAGTATCATGAGGTTTTTGCTCTGGTTCTTGTGGTTTTTCTTTTATTTTATCAGATAACTCTTTTTTATCTTCATCTACAGTTGTGTTATATAATTTTTCAACTGTACCATCCTTACCTAGTTCTAAAATAATACAATTTTCTTTTAAAAGATTGCTATAACTCTCTAATACTTTTTCTTCTGTATCTAGTATTGGAACAATTATTGGATTTTTCTTTAATACAATTACATTTTTCTTACCTTCAGCAATTTTTATCTTACTTTTAAAAAAATCTTTTACATCTCCTATTTTTATTTCAGAATTTAAAGTATAATTTAATATATTTTTTTTCAACTTTTTATTCTCTGTCTTTGTACATTTATAAAATTTAGAAAATATTTCTTTTGCTAAATCTTCCTGTTTAATATTTTTACAAACTATATTCTTTAATACTCCAACCATCCCTTTAAATTCTTCTTTATCTTCTAATTTTTCATCTTCAACTTTACCACTAGTCGCAGAAGCAAAAGCTAAATTACTAGTTCCAGATATTAACGCAAAATTTTTTATTATTCTACTTTTCATAAGCATATGTCTACTTTTAGTATATATAAAAAAATAAAAATATCAAAATTTATATTTGTTTTTTTTATTAAAATTAATTATTAGTTAATTATTAAGTTAATTATATAATTAAGAACTTTATAATAAATGACAAATAATTTTTCAATACTTTATACAGTAAAACATATATTATATACTAAATATATTGTAAATTACATACCAAACATTTCAATTTATGTTTATTTAAGGAGTGCTTCCTTTGTGTATTTTTATATAAAATTTATTTTGTTTATTTTCCAAAACTTTTTTGTAAAGAAGTTACTCAAACAAACGTAACGTTGGTTTTTGGCTTACTTTAAAAGTAAGCAACAATAAAATATATTATATATTAAGCCTGTACGGCGTTGAGTACAAGTTGGTTACTTTTTAAGTAACAGGCGCTTCGCCGATTGAGAAGGTAGATCCAACATTATGTTGGTTTTTGTGAAACTTTTTCTAAAAGTTTCCTGGATCCAACGTCACGTTGGTTAGTATTTATTGTAACGGAGAGATATAGATAAGTTTCTTAGATTTATTTTATTTTTTTGTCCTACAATATAATTATCTCTAGATGTAATTTTAGATAAAGATTCTAATGATGATAATAATTCTAATTCAATTAAAAAAGATATATTTTTTTTACCTAATTCTATTCCTAATGATATATCAAAAGGATTTATTCTTAAAAACTGATTATCAATATGTAAATTAACTTTTTGCTTATTACAACTTTTATTTTTTTCAGCTAAAGTAAACTTTAATAATCTTCTATATCTTATGAATAATAACAAATTTATAAAAAAACTGTTAACATAATCTAAATTATTAAACAAATAAGATATACCAAATACGCCTCCTACTTTTCCTGTTGAAATATATAAAACATCGAAATTGTTACTTTGTTGAGAAACATAATCAAAACAATCTTTTTCATTATTATAATCATTTAATAAATCATTTAAATAATCTTTTTTATTATTATCTTCTTCAATATTATTATCATACATCTTATCATTTAGTTTTATTTCATTAAATTCATTAAGATATATTTTTAAATTTTTTAGATAATTATCTTTTATTAATTTACTTTCTAATCTAGAACTAGCTCCTAAAATTAAAAAAAATTTTTTATAAATATTTTTATTGTAAAATATATCTAAATTTATATTATAATCAGTCAAAAAATAATTTATTCCATATTTCTTTACATTATTTATAATATCTTTAAAATGAAAATTAGTTCTAGAAAAAATAAAATTTGATATTATATTAACAATAGGAATATTATCTAAATATTTATTATAATCATTATGTTTTGAATACGTTAAATTATTCATTATATTACCATATCCACCTCCAACTTTTAATACAATAAAATTATTAATTGTTTTGTAATCTTTGTAATTGTCATCATCTATAACTTTTTCATTAATAACATTACATTTAATAGTAAAAAATGTAAAAATAAAAAAAAATAAACTTTTAAAATTAATGAACATCACAAATATGACACCCTATATCTAGTTGCTAACATATTTTTTCAAAATATATGAATTTAAAAAATATTAAAAACAAATTAATATATAATTTTTTATGAGTGTAACATTATGTTTTTTGAGGAGTGGTTCATTGGGGTGTTTTATGTAAAAAATTACAAACTTAAAGTTTGATCTTTGTTCTCAAATGCCGAACCGGCTTTATTACTTGGTTACTTTTAAAGTAACAACTTTTTTGTAAAAAAGTTACACAAAAAACTTTTAATCTTTGACGTTAAGAAATATTTTTTATTAAAAAGAATCCAAAGAGACACTCCTTAAACCTACTTAATTCGTTAACTTTTTGTAAAAAGTTGATCAAAAACTTTTACGTTTCAACATTCGTTGAAACAAGAATATATGATGTATTTTAATAGACAATGTATTAAAATTAATTATGTATTCGTTTCTACGAATGTAGAAACATCTAATTGCCTACTTTTTAAGTAAGTTTCTATGAATATAGAAACATCCTAAGGTCCAGGACTTAGTCCTGGTTGGAAAATTATTATTTTATTTTTAATTCAATAGGATCTTTATATATTTTTAAACCTTTTATATCTTTTATATCATTTATTTTAAATATAAAATCAACAGAATCATCATCATTGTTATTTATATAATTAATACCATTCTTAATCTTGTCAATTGTTAAAATATTATTATCATATATTAATAAATCATTTTCCATAAAATTTTTTTTGCTTAAATAATAGACTGTATTTTTAATAGATTTATATACTAATAAAATATAATAACCATCTGCAACTTTTGTTATTCTTAAACTATCTAAAAGATCTTCATTTAAATTCTTTATTTTTAATTCTTTAGATTCTTCTTTAAATTCTGTATTTACTAATCGCTTTTCATAAATTGTTATAGATACATCTTTTACTTTTGTTTCAGGTGTTTCTTTACATAAACAATAACAAGATGGTTGATTTATAGACATTACCTTTACGTCATCTAATTTAATATAATTATCTAATTCAACTTTTTCTATTTCTGGAGATTGATTACTATAACCACAAAAAGTATTGTTATAAAATAAAATATTTAATAAAAATAAAGTGTAAAATGATTTTAAAAAAAACATAAGAATATATTGATGTGACTCCTCTGGGGCTCGAACCCAGGACACCTTCCTTAAAAGGGAAGTGCTCTACCAGCTGAGCTAAGAAGTCTTTTGTGGTTATGATAGGAATCGAACCTATATCAAGAGTTTAGGAAACTCCTATTCTATCCATTGAACTACAAAACCTTAAACAGTAATGTACTAAATGGATTTCCTATCACCTGTATATATATGTTCTAATATTATTTTAACAAAATACCAAAACATTTTTTATTATTTATATCTTTTGTATAAAAACCTTCGATTAATAAAGAAATTCCATCAGAATCATTATCAATTTTATATGACCTATTTAACTTCTTTAGTATATCTATAACATCATTAACATTTTTAACAGGAATATCTTTTATTTTAGTTATTACAAAATTTGAATTACAATTCCATTTAGTTTTATCGCTAATATCAGATATTAAAACTCCTCCTTTAAAGTTTTTACTTCTGTTAAATGAATCTGCTGAAACTTTATCTATGTTAACTATTGTAGCACCATTAAATGTAATTCCATTATTAATATATTCATATTTTAAATTACCACAAATACCGTCTTTAAATGTTAATATAATCTCTTTACCTTCTCTATTGACTTTAAATTTAACTTCATCACTATTATAATAATTGAAAATATAATCAAATTCTTTTACATTATTAATTGTATTACAATTAACTTCAACTATAATATCATTAACTTTTAAACCACATTTTTCTAATCTTGGTGAAACAGTTTCAACAACACATCCTTTATCTAATTTTAATCTCTTTATTGCTTTTATTCTTTCATCAACAGATACTATTCCAAAAATACCATAATCATGAACATAATATTTTTTAGAAATAAATTCGTTAACAGCTTTGTAAATATAATTATATGGTAATATAGAGTTATTATTACTAACAATATTATTTAAAAACTTACCACCAAAAACACTCATTCCAATCAAATATCCATCAACATTTATTAAAACAGATGTTTTAATATCACTTCTTGTATTTGAATATGAATTAAATGTTTTAGTATTAACACTATTTGTATTGTTTTTATTTTTACTTTTATCTTTTTTATTATTAGTAGATGTATTATTAAATTCTACTTCTGTATAACCATCAGCTTTATATTCACCTTTGTTTATTTTTTGAACATATTTAAATTTCTTTGATTTATCATATTCAGTAAATCTAATAAATTTATCAGTTTTTATATCTGCCTTCAATAAAACAATACTTAAATATTCATCATAACCAACTATTGTAGCAGGAATTTCTTTATTAATATCTTTTGGATCAACAATAAATGCATTATTATATCCTTTCATTAAACTATAATCAGCAATTATATAACCTTCTTCACTAATAACAAAACCATAAAAACTAATATTATCAAATTTAGTTATCTTTTTAATAGAAACATCATCTTTATTAGTTTCTTGCTTTTTGTTTTTTTTAGATTTTTTATCACTTTTATTGTCTTTATTTTCTTTTGGAATATCAATATTTTCTTTATTTTTACAAATTATCTTAACTATTGAATCTTCACATTTTTGATAATTAATAGCTTTTAAATTATCTAAAAAACCATTAGCTAATTCTGGATAATTTTCAATCATTCTTTGTAATGAATGAATTTGTTGATTATTTTTTACATCAATTTCTTCTTTTTGTTGTTTTAATATAGTCGGACTATTAACACTATTTTGTATTTTTTTATTATCCTGTATTTTTTTATTATCTACAGATTTATTATTTTTCTTACAAAATATAAAATTGACAGAATAACCGCAAAATAGCAAATCCAAAAGATACTTTCTCATAATTATAATATATTATTTAAAGAATAATAAAAAAAATCTAAAGTTCAAAAAATGAAGATTCTCTAATAGCACTTTCATCAGAATCTGAACCATGAATAGAGTTAGATCCTTTTGAAATACCATATTTTCTTCTTATAGTTCCATATTTAGCTTCTAAAGGATTAGTAGCACCTATTAACTCTCTAAAATCTAAAACAGCATTTTCTTTTTCTATTGTAAAAGCTATTATTGGTCCAGAAGTCATATATTCACATAACTCATTATAAAATCCAAATTGTGATAATGATGAATAAAAGTCTTGAGCTTGTTGTAAAGTTATGTGTAATTTTCTCATTTTTTTTATAATAAATCCATTACTTTCAATATCATCTAAAATTCTACCAGCTAATTTTCTTTCTATTGCATCTGGTTTTATCATCGAAAATGTATAATTCAATGCCATATATAAATATTGACTAATACTTTAAATGAAAAAATAAAATTAAAATTAAGAAAAATAGAAATTTTTTAATAATGATAAAATTAAATAGTAAATTTATAACTACCAACATACTTATCATATGAAGTACGATAAGAACTACAAGAAACTATTTTTAATTCTTTTTCAATAAAATTTTTAGTTGTTTCATTAAATATTATATAAAATAGATTATCATTGATACATTTTATAAATTTATTATTTTCTTCAGCTATATTACTCCTATTAAGTGTTTTTGTAGTAAAGAAAACACAATAATACTTATTAGGATCTGCTTTTTGTTCTATTTCGTAAATAAAAAAATCACTATAAGCTTCATCGTCAGGTTGTAATTCTTCAAGTTTTTTTTGAAAAATAGTTTCAACAAAAGAATGTTTTTTCTTAACTAATTCACAATCATAACCTTTCTGATCTATAAATTTTATACAGTTGATCATTTCCATATCATCAATTGTAAATAACTTTAAATTATCTTTTTCATCAAAAATAAAATAATCTGTATAATTTTTAAATATATCATTATATTTTTCTTCATCTTTAAAATAATCTTTAAGAATATTTTTTTTAGATATATCAAAATTAACAACAAAATAATAAATAATGGAATCAGATACAAAATGTACAACTTTAAAATTACTAATATTATCTTTTGTTATTTTTAATTTAGATAATTTAGCTATAATTTCTTTTGTTTTTTCCTTATAAAATTTTTCATCTTTTAGAGTATAAAATGAAAAATCATAACCTAAATTTATATTTGACGAAATTAAAAACTCACCATACTTATTATCTGTTAAAAATTTATCAAAATTTATAATATCTCTTAATTCTTTATCTTTTGTTTCAAATAATTTTTTTATATTATCAATATTTTCTTTTTTTAAAGAATTTAACTTATCTTTTAACGTTTTAATAAATGTTTTTTCATCAAATATAAATTTTTTAAAATCTTTTTCTAAATTATTTACTTTTTCAATTAATTCAGTTTTTTCTTTTTCAAATTCATCATCAACAGGTGGTTTTTTATCTTTAGGTGGATTTTCAGGTGTTTCAGGTTCTTCTTTTAAATTAGCTTTATCTTTTAATTTATTATTTATATTTGTTAAAATTGTATTTAAATTAGTTTCTATTTCTTTTAATTCTTCCTCTTTAGTTTTAGAATCAATAAAATTATCATCAATGGTTATTTTTTCTTTACTTTCATCTTTTAATTTATTATTTTTTTCATTAATATCTTTTAATAAATTTTTTAATGTATCTTTTTTATTTTTCAAAGTATCATTTTTAGGTGTTTCAGGTGTTTTAGCTGTTTCAGTTGTTTCAGTCGTTTTAGTCGTTTCTTTTTTTTTATTATTATTTTCATTACCTTTTCCACTTAATTTATTACAACCACCACAATATATATTGCTATTAATTCCACTAGATATTGTACTACTTAATATTATATTTTTGTTCTTTTTAATAAACTCTAACATATAATATTCTGTTTATATATAATTTTTATAAAAAAAAATATTTGAAGTTTTTTTATTTTTTTATATTCTCTGTTTTATTTTTTTATATTTTCTGATAAGTTTATATGTCCATTTTCAGTAACTAAAATATTATCTTCAATTCTAACCCCTATTTTATGATTTTCAAAATATAGTCCAGGTTCTACTGTAATAACATTTCCTGGTTGTAAATATTTATCTCTAGATATTGGATCATGAGTATCTATTCCTAAATGATGTGATACATTGTGAAAATAATAATTTTTTAATTCATCTTTATTTTTTATTAGACCTTCTTTTAAACATTTATTTGAAAAAAAATCTACAGTTAAATTCTGTAAATATTTTATATTAATTCCTTGTTTTACATTATTTATTATATATTTATTACATTCTAAAACTATATTATATATTGTTGATTGTAAATCATTAAATTTATCTCCAACAACTAATGTCCTTGTAATATCTGCACTATAGTTATTATATCTTGCTCCAACATCACATAATAATATGCTATTTTTTTCTAGTTTAGAATATGGTGTAGGATAATGAAGACAACAACTATTTATTCCAGAAGCTATAATAGAATCAAAACCTATTTCATGAGTACCATGATTTAATATTTCATGATTAAAAGCATTAAAAATTTCATATTCATATTCTACTTTATCTTTAATTTCTTTAATTTTATCAATTCCTAATTTTGTTATTTCAATAGCTTTTTTAATATTTTCAATCTCAAAATCATCTTTAATAGCTCTTAATTCTATTATTTTAGAATATATATCTTCTATTTTATCATCATTAAAGTTTAAATTTTCAGCTAATTCTTTTGTTTTTATATTATTTTTAAAATCTAAATATACTTTATTAGGTTTATATTTTGAAGCTATTTCTTTTAATTTTGACTCTAATATATTATTATTAAAAATTTCTTCTTTTGCAAAACAAGTATTAGTAATTATGTCATTTTCATCTAACATTTTTCCAAACCATTTTATTTTCGATTCGTCAATTTCATCTATAAAAATATATTTATAATATTCATTTTCAGATATTTTCAATATTACTAAATATGAATTTTCTTGAGTTATATTAGTAAAATAAAAAAAATTTCTATTTACAATAAAATCGTAGTATGCATCTTCTGATTTTACTTTTTTTAAACCAGAATATAATATTATTAATGAATTGTTATTAATATTTTTAATTATATTTTTTATACGATTAGAAAAATACTTTTTATTCATATTTTATAACTAAATATAGATTATTTAAAATATAATTTTTACTATAATTTAGAAATATTTTATAAAAAATTAATTGAATTTTAATTATAATAAATAATTATATTCATTGGTCATATTTTTTAATGTTTATAAAATTAGGAATATATTTTAAAAAAACAGTTATCAAAATTTCTTTATATTATCATTTACTAAAAATTAGTTTTTTAAAATATTTACAATATTCTTAAATATAATTTTATTATAAAATATTACAAATTTAGCAGAAATTAAAGTTAATGATAACTCAAACTTATGGAGGAGCATTATTTGGTGTTGATGCTCAATTAATATCTATTGAAGTTAATATTGTTCAAGGTACTAATTTATATGTTGTTGGATTACCAGATAATTCTATTAAAGAAAGTCAACATAGAATTGAATCTGTTTTAAAAACAATACATTGTGAGATGCCTAGACAAAGAATAATAGTAAACTTAGCTCCTGCAGATATAAAAAAAGAAGGTTCTCTTTATGATCTACCAATAGCTTTATGTATTTTACATTCATCATATCAATATCATTTTAAAAATTTAGATCAATGTTTAATATTAGGCGAATTAGCTCTAGATGGCACATTAAGACCAATAAAAGGAGTATTATCAATGGCTATAATGGCTAAAAATAAAGGTTTAAAATATTTTATATTACCTCAGCAAAATGCTAATGAAGCAAGTATTGTTGAAGGTTTAAATGTTATTCCTGTTAAAAATATTCAAGAAGCTATAGATTTTTTGATAGGTAAAAAAATAATAGATCCTGTTTTTAATGATATTCAAACATTTATAAATAAAGAAAACAATATTTATGATATTGATATTTCAGATGTACAAGGTCAAAATAGTGCAAAAAGAGCTTTAGAAATAGCTGCTTCTGGAGGACATAATTTAATAATGATAGGATCACCAGGTTCTGGAAAAACAATGTTAGCTCAAAGAATATCAACAATATTACCTAAGATGACTGTTGAAGAATGTTTGGAAACTACTAAAATATATTCAATATCTAGTAATATAAACGGTGTTATTACTAAAAGACCATTTAGATCTCCACATCATACTATTAGTGATGTAGCTTTAGTAGGAGGGGGTTCTAATCCACAACCAGGAGAAATATCATTAGCTCATAATGGAGTATTATTTTTAGATGAATTACCAGAATTTAGTAGAAGTGTTTTAGAAGTTATGAGACAGCCATTAGAAGATAGAAAAGTAACTATTTCTAGAACAAAGATGACTGTAGATTATCCTTGTAATTTTATGTTAATAGCAAGTATGAATCCATGTCCTTGTGGTTATTTTAATGATCCTAATAAAGAATGTACTTGTTCTAATTATCAAATTCAAAAATATATTAGTAAGATAAGTGGTCCATTATTAGATAGAATAGATATTCATATTAATGTTCTTCCTGTTAATTATGATTCAATTTCATCTCGAAGACCTTCTATTAAAAGTTCAGAGATACAACAAAGAGTAGAGAAAGCTAGAAATAAACAATTAGAGAGGTTTAAAAAGATGAATATAAGTAATATTTATACAAATTCGATGATGACTTCAAATATGATTAAAGAATTATGTGTTATTAGTGAAGATGGTAATTTAATGTTAAAAAATGCAATGGAAAAGTTAAATTTATCAGCAAGAGCTTATTCTAAGATATTAAAATTATCACGTACAATAGCTGATTTAGATGATTCTGACGATATTAAAGAGGATCATATTGCAGAAGCTATACAATATAGAAGTTTAGATCGTAAAAACTGTGTAGATAAATATTAATCAATTCTATATATTTTTATTTAAAAAAAATTGTTTTTTTAGTTAACAAAAAAGTTTTATAATGAAAAAAATATTAATTAACATTTTAGAACAAAATTTAATATTTAGATAATATTTTATATTTTATTTCCATTTCAGCTTATTTATAAGTATATGAAAAATCTCATAAAAATTAGTTTAATAACAACTAATATATCGTCGTTTGCAATGAATGATAATAATACAAATATAAATGAAACTACAAATATAGATAAGATAAAGTCTAAATATATTACTAAAAAAGTTTTTGGTTTTCTAAAAGAAAGAAAAAAAATTAATTTAATAAAATACAATAAAAAAAATTATGGTAAATTATATCATGGTGATAAATTAGAAGATTATTTTAGATCAAATTATAATAGATTAGTGTTTAATTTTAAAATTATTAGTATTTATAAAAAAGATGAAAATTATAATGTAATTAATCTAAAAGAATCAATGTTAAATGGTTTAAAATTAAAAGATGTGATAAAAGAAGAATATTTATCTGAAGATACAAAAGAAGAAGATATAATAATTGGTAATGAATATCCTTTTTCAGTGCAATTATACTATGGTAAAGAAAATAATTTTAATATAAATGACATTTTTAATAATGATTTTAAATTTGTTCGTGAAGGTTATATTATAGAATATGGTATAAAATATATTGAGTCTAAAATTGAAAATATAAAAACTTTTAATTTTTTTAATTGTAAAAAAGACAAAGAAAAAAAATATAGATTAATTAAATTAGATTTATCTAATATAGACTTAAACAAATTAGAAAACTTATCATATTTATGTGCAAATAATGATTATTTAAAAACTTTAAATTTATCAAATCTTAACACTAAAAAAGTTACAGATATGAGTTATATGTTTTATGAATGTAAAGAATTAGGATCATTAGATTTAAGTAAATTTAACACTGAAAATGTTACAAATATGTGTTGGATGTTTGAAGCATGTAATAAATTAAAATCATTAGATTTAAGTAATTTTAACACTAAAAATGTTACAAATATGAGTTGTATGTTTGAAGGATGTAATGAATTAGAATCATTAGATTTACGTAATTTTAACACTGAAAACGTTACAAATATGAATTATATGTTTAATGGATGTAATGAATTAGAATCATTAGATTTACGTAATTTTAAAACTGAAAATGTAACTAATATGGGTGGTATGTTTAATTATTGTAAAAAATTAAAAGAGTTAGATTTATCAAATTTTAATACAACAAATGTTACTGATATATATAGTATGTTTTGTAATTGTACAAATTTAAAAAAGTTAAATTTAAGTAGTTTTAACACTAAAAAAGTTACAGATATGGATTTTATGTTTTATGGATGTAATGAATTAAAAAAAATAGATTTAAGTAATTTTAACACTGAAAATGTAACAAATATGAGTTTTATGTTTGATGGATGTGATAAATTAAAATCATTAGATTTATCTAAATTTAATACATCTAATGTTAAAGATATGTCATACATGTTTTATCAATGTCAAAGTTTAAAAAATTTGTATTTATCTAATTTTAATACATCTAATGTTAAAGATATGAGTTATATGTTTAATCATTGTGAAAATTTAATAGAAATAAAATTAAATAATTTCACATCAGAAAAACTTACATATATGCTTTATATGTTTA
>Ga0310691_10002573_pt1 | contig 23673 bp, 36 predicted proteins | sample 176DNAGHGlowgp2_FD_203887 | JGI IMG/M metagenome (GOLD analysis project Ga0310691, IMG submission 203887) | Sheep rumen microbial communities from Palmerston North, Manawatu-Wanganui, New Zealand - 1766 DNA GHGlow gp2 (v2) (version 2) | ecosystem: Host-associated > Mammals > Digestive system >...
GCCCAGGTCATACACCTTATCGCGGTTATGATACCCCAGCCGACACATACAATCCTGGTCGATCCACGGATACTTGATTCTCCGCAAATCGGTAATCATATACTCGGCCAGCCCGTCCTTGCGAATCGCGTCCAGCCCGATCAGCCCGAACCCCAGATTCCAGTACACCGGCTTCGGCTTGTGAACGGAAAGATATTCCTGCGTCGCCGCGAACCAGTGGTCGTTCATATCCAACTGCCAGACCGGCGTCAGGTTCTCCAACACGTAGGTATCCACATCAAACTGAAACACCTTATCCGCATACGGCAGCGTCTCAATCCCGTACCCGTTCGGCTCCCCCGTGAACAGCACCGGCCACGCGGCCCGGATCATCGTCATCGGTTTGAACCCAGTATCCATATTCACGCAGTTCTCTTCCGTGAACAGCGTCTGTCCGCTGGCGTTCACCAGATGCACGTTCTCCGGCACCTCATATGGCAGCGTGTCATCCTCGATGAAGCAGTACACTTCCGAGTTCGGGTTGTTGGTTATACAACTCATGTACGCCGCAGGCAGCGCGAAGTACAGGTTCCTGGTGCAAACATACGTCGCAATCATCTTGTCGCTCATTTCATATTCCTCCCTATCAGCACTTGATGCCGGCATCCCGGCAGGCTTGCCACTGGCAGTATTTCTCATACTGCTTCCAATACGAACCGCGATATTGCTCGTCAAGGTTTGAAAACCAGTTGCGACAACCCGCCGCATGCACCACCGCGGGTCGCAGGCTTTCCCCGGTCACAAAGCACTCGTTGTACCTGATTCCCAAATCCACCGCAACCGTGCCGCCCATCTCGGCGTTCAGCCAGTTGATGGCGTCCTGATCGATGTAGGGCACCTTGTTCCTGTTCAAGAACTCGATCATCCGGTCGTCGGCTCCGTCCTCGCGCATCTGCTTCAGGTTGAACAGGCACACGCCCGCGTTGTAATACTTCCCGCTACCATACGGCTTCCATTTGCTCAAATGCTCCGGCACCGCCGCGAAATACTTCCCGCCCATGTCGATCTTCCAAATCGGCATCAGACTGTCTGTCACGCACGTATCAACATCCAGCTGCAACACCCGGTCATACCCCGGGAACAGCTTGGTGTAGCACACCCGCAGCAAACTCAAATATGTAAACGAGGTCTTGATATTCGGGCAATCCGCCCCAAACCACTCCTGCCCCGACACGTTCACCGTCCCCACATTCCCTGGCACCTCATAGGGCAGCTCGTCGTCTTCAATCAGACAAATCACCGCTGCCTCCGGGTTGTGCTTCAGCAGGCTCATGTAAGCCATCGGCAATACAGGGTATAGGTTCCTGCTCGCCGCGTACACCACGATCATCCGGTCATCCATATTTACCTCACAATCTCCACCGCACTGAATCGGTACGGCGCGTCGATCCACATTTGAAACACTTGCTCAGCACATCCAAAACCTGATCCACCGTTCAAACATAGCCTCAGCAGTAATGCGCTTTGAGCCACCGCCGGAACATGGCCTCTCCCAGCCTTCCCCTCTGGGGAAGGTGGCAGCCCGCAGGGCTGACGGATGAGGTCCCCGCCGCAGCGGTACCCCCCCCCCGTGTATTGCTGTGCCATTGACCTCGGGGGCGCTGTCACCGTCAATGGCATTGTTGGACCCAAAGGCTGAAATACCCCCCCCCGAATTTTCCCCGGAGTTAACATCCAACTTGAACTTGGTATCGCTCTCCGGGTCCAGTATCCGTATCTGCCCCGGATGCCGGTCGATCATCCTCTGAAACGCCCGTATGTAATTCTCCTTGTACTTCGGATACCGCTCAAAGTCCCGCAGCATCTCCCGCGTCCCGGCCAGCGGGCAGCCGATGCACCCCAGCCGCGTGTATCCCTCGTCGTACAGGCCGCAATGGGGAATCCCGTTCTCATTGAGGAAGTCCCACACGTCCTTGTCCGTCCAGTCCACGATGGGGTTGACCATCGTCTTTTGCGTCCGGTAGCACTGCTCCACCATCCGCCGGTTGGCGTCGTTGTCGTCGTTCATGATGACCTCGCCGTGCTTGTTCAGCCGGTACTCGGCCCCCATGTCCTCCGCCAGCTTCCGCGTCGTCTTGGGCTTGCCCTGCACGTTCGCCACCCCGTGGGTGTTGCGCCGGTTGGTGCTCTCAGCCCACCGCACGCCGGTGACCACGACCCGAGATACCCCCCCCCGGTTCTTTTAGCGCGGCACAGCAATAGCGCACCTTGCGCGTCGGCGGCAGCGTGTGGTCCGCGATCAGCGACCACATCGTAATGGGCTTCGGCCTGCCATCTGGGTAACAGTGCTCCGGTTTTCCATCGTCATAGTGCTGGCGGCCAAATTCCACATCAGGGTAATGCTCCCGGATAAACCGTATCAGCTCCGGCGGGTCCACGCTGGTCACGGCATAATGGGCGTCAAACTTCACCCATGCCATCTTGCACAGGTGATAAACACACTGGCTGTCCTTCCCGCCTGAAAAGGCCACATAATACCCGTCCGGCGGCTCAAACGCCTTGAGCCGCTGTATGGCCATCTCCACCTTGTGCTCATGGTCCCCCATCACCCGCCCGTCCTGGGTGATCTTCATTTGGTCGTTCAATCAGGTCTCACCCCCGCCTTTTCTCCTGCTGCCACTTTGCCGCCTTCCGATGCTCCGACGGCACGTTCAGCACCGTAATCAATATCCCGTCGTGGAAAACCCACACCTTATCGCCGTAAATCCGAATATTGTTCCCATTCCCGTCATACAGTTCATATAGCCAACTGATGTACCGCCTCAGCGCCCCGGAAGCCTCCCGATACCCGATGCCCTCCGCCAGCGCCCTTTGCGCGTTTCGTTCCACGGCCCGCTTCGGCAGCCCTACCCGCTCCCGCACCCGCTTTGCTCCATGCTTCGACACCTGCAACTCATGCTGCCTATCCACCGCAATCATCGTCCTTCGGCTCGGCATATTTACAAATCTCCGGATAGATCAGCACCGGGCAGAAGTCCGCGCAAACGGGGCAATCCCCGTTCACGCAAACCTCGTGGAACTCGTCGTCCGACAGCCACTTGCACGTCACTCGCCCTCACCGCCGTCGCCGTCCCAGTCCTCGTCCTCGGCGGCCACGCCGTCGCCGTGCCATTCGCCGTCCTCATCCTCCGCCACGTCGTCCCCGCAGAGGTCGGAATAGATCGCCCGCAGCAGCCGTTCCTCCTTCGACATCGTGCTCCACATGTCCACGACCACAAAGCCCTCGCCCAGCCGCCCGGCCACATGCTCCGCCGCGTCCTTCGTCAGAAACCACATTGCCGCGCAGGGCCGGTTGGAAAACATCGGAACGCCCTTCACAAACTGCACAAAGCAGAAGCTGTCCTGCGTGGTTTCCCCGTCCTCGCCGTAGTGCCACACCGTATACCGGCAGGGAATCCTCGGCTTGCGCTTCGGCTCTTCCGGCGCTTCCACAGTCTTCTTATCTTCACCGTCTTTGATCTTCCGAAGCAATGCGGCCCGTTCCTGTACGACGCGGGCATGCTCGATCGCATCCTCATCCGCCCCGGCGGCCCTGTCCGTTGCCTTCCCGGCGTCCTTGGCCTGTTCCTTTGCCTCCCGCTCAATCCGCGTCTTCATCACCTTCGCGATGCACTTCACGGAGATTTCCTCCTTGTTCAGCACCACGCTCAGGTGACTGAGCGCCAGGTCCGCCGAAATGCGCTGCTCACTGTTCTGGTGCATGTAACCCGGCTCCGTCGCCTCCCGGTGCTTGCGCTGCATCACCCGGATCAGCGCCATCAGCTCGTCCAGACGCACATACCGGATACCCATGATGTCATACTTGCTGATTGCCTCCGCCATCTGCTTCATAATCTCACTTCTCCATTTCCGCCCGCAGGCCGTCCTTGATGGTGTAGTCCAGTCCCAACCGCTGGCAAAGCGCCTCTGCCTCATGCCCGAATTGCTTCCAGTTGATGCTCGACGGATGGTAGTTCAATTTCCCGATCTTCACCTTGTCCACACCGATCTGCGCCACGCTCTTTATATCCCTCAGCACGCTCTCGGCATCGACCACCGGCTCAAAGGACACCCACGTCCTGATGCCCCTGTCATGCGCGTGCATAAGGTCAATAAACCGATGCTGCTCCCCGACCCCCGGATGCTCGATCTGCCCGTCCAGCGTCACGCCATACCAGTCCCCGCCGTCCAGCAGATCAAAGTCCCGGCTCCCGGTCCCCTTGGTCAATATCTGCACATGGTTCCCATACGCCTTCAGCAGCTTGATGATCTCCCGCGTCGACGTGGTGTCGTACCCGGTCGGATATGGATCGCACACGAAACAAAGATGGATCAGCTTCCCGGTAATCCCTTCCCGCTCCAGTTGCCTGCGCGTCTCATCCTCGATGTTCTCCCGCGGCCTCACGTCGCTGTGAAATTTCTCCCGGTCCCGCCGCAGCACACTCGGCGCGAAGCAGTAAAAGCATCTGTGCGGGCAGCCGGTGTAGATGTTCAGCGCCAAATCCCCGTATTCTTTCGCCGCGCCCCTCGGCTCGTAAATCGGATTCATCCCCTCATCCCTCCACCAAATGCCTGAAATCCTGCCACTTGATCTTCACGATCACCCGCTCGCCGCGCCGGTCCCGCAGCTCCACCACCGGCCTGCACACGATGCCCTCCATCTCGCAGGTGCCCATCGTGCTCTTCGGATGGCTCTTCACATATTCCACAGCCTCCGCCAGCGTCCCGCGCCCCACGATGGGCACCGCCTTCACGCCAAAGGTCCTGGCCGTCTGCTCCACCCATTCCCGAGCCTGGTAGTTGTTGCCGATGCAGACATCGAACAGTATGAAGTCCACTCCGTCCGGGATGTAGGCCCCGCCATTCTGAATCTTAGCCCCGTACCCCTCGCCGAACAGGATCACCTCTTTGTCCCCGAAGGTCTGCTCGAACATCTGGGCGTTTTCCTCACCGCCGAACAGCGCGTTCAGCCGGTTCACCAGCGGCGCCGGAATCTGCGCCCGCTCTGTCCGTCCGCCGAAGGTCACGCTGTGCCCGTCCCACTGCACCCGGATGTTGGTCCCGTCCACCTTCTCGGTCCACTCCCACTGACAATCCTTCAGGTATTCCACCGTCTCGCTGCGAAACTGCCCCTCGATCAGCTTCTTCGTGCCATCGATGTCCCTCTGGTACAGAGTCTCGATTTTCTCATAGGTTTTCATGTCTCTATCCCTCCCATATCCTCGGCGTCCCGTCCGCATTGATCAGCAGCGTCAGATTGCCAATGTTATAGGTACCATATGACATCCAGTACATCACGCCCGTTGCCTTGTCCACCAGCACCTTCCCGTTCCACTCGTTGCTCACCACCATAAACATACGGTTGTCAACCTCTGCGTCCGCGATCTGCCCCGCGTCAACTTTCCCCCTGGCGCACCCGGCCAGCATCAGCCCCAGCGCCAACACCAGCGCCGCAACAATCCACCGTTTCATGCTACCCCTCCTTCGGCTCAATCTCCAGCTTCTGCGCGATGTCGGCGGGGATCTGTTGGTCTACCTTTTCAGTAGCTACATTTTTTGCCACAATGCAGGACGAATCATCATTTATTGTTGGCATCGGTATAGCTTGATCTTTTAAAACGCCCTGTTCGTATAGCCATTCGCTCCACGTCGGATAAACTACCGGGTGTTCTGCAGCCCACTTCATAACTTCGCGCTCAATACGTTCAGAATCTTTCACAAACGCATTTACGCTGCACTCGTCAGATACACTGTCAGGCTTATGCAACGGGCAATTGAAGCACCCAGCATTTGCTTTACACATTCGAGCAAACTGTCGAAGCACGTCCACAAATTCAGCCATCTTGCGCCTCCTGTTCTTTATCCCACAAAAACAACAACCCATGTACCCCCTGCCGCAAAAGCGGCTCCTTCTCTTGTTTGCGAATCCACTCAATCGGAATCGCCTCCACCGCCTCCGGCGCAAACCCCGCGCAGCACTTCTCAAATAACTCCCCCACGGTCATCTTCATCTCATACGTCGCCCCGCCGTGTGTCTCGTCCACGACCGGCACGAACATCACCCCGTCAAGGTCCACCGCCCTCATACTGTCTCCCTCCACTGTTGCTCATTGCTCATAGTCCATTCTCATTTGCAATCGGTACCTCGCATACGCCGTCTTTTCCCCGTAGCGATTCACCCCCGTCTCCCGCTCGGTGGAGATCACATGCCCCTGCTTCTTCAAATCCCAAATCCGCGCCCCCAGCCGCATGATGCCGTACTCTGAAAGCGCCTCCACCGGCGTGATGCTCCCGTAATCCTGAAGGTGCCGCAGCACCCGGTCCGTCTGCGTCATGGCCATGCTATTCCTCCCGATGCAGCGACCGCTCCGCCTCGAACCCATCTGGATACCGCCTGCGCAGCTTCTCCACGTTGTGCCGGGCCACTTCCTCCAACGACACACCCAGGGCCGCCGCCGTCTCCACAATGTACCACAGACAATCGCCCAACTCGTCGATCAAATCCGCAAAGATGTTCCTGTCGTCCTGAAAGTAGTGCTTCTTCACCAAATCCGCGCACTCCCCGGCCTCCCCGGAAAGCCCCAGCACCCCGTTGAACAGATGCCCCCTCTGATCCAGCGCCTTGTTGCTCGTGCGCTGCGCCAGTTCCTGATACTCATTCAACGTCATTCCCATCCCCCTGCCTTTCCAGCCGCGCGATCTCAAAATCGATGTATTGCCGCGCCTTCTTCAAGTCCTCCACTTCCTTCAGCGGGTCCTTGCGCCCCGCCCGCGCGATGTACTTGATGGCGTTGCCCTTGTTGAATCCCTCGCCGAAGCCCCACGCCTCGATGGCGTCGATCACCTCAATCCCGCCCATCTGATAATGGTCAGGATGCGCCACGCTGTTACCCATACTCTTCCTCCTTTTCGCATTGTCATGGGGACGGTTCTACCCATTGTCATGGGGACGGTTCTACCGACACTGACCATTACCGTTCCCTCAAAACCAGTTCCTTCCCGTCGATATTCACGATGTCGTACACCGCGCTCACCTGCTCCAGGCTGATCGGCCCGTTCACACAGGCGCGAATCTCCTTCACCCTGGGCATCCGGCACCCCGCCACCGCCAGCGCCGCGAACGCCGCCGCGAGGATCGCCAGCATCCACCACCGCTTCTGCGCATTGAGCCACCCCATAAGCGCGCTGATCGCAAGCCCTACGGCCACCGATACGCCAATGATAATCAGCCCCAGCGCCGTATTGGTCACCACCATATGCGCGTTCATCTGAATCAGCTCGCCCACAACCGTTCCCATCGCCTCGTTCATGTACAATCCCTCCGTTCTCCTCGTTCTCCCTAAAACCCAAAACCTAAAACCTACAACCTAACAATCCCTCTCCTCAACCCGCTCCTCCAGCGGCCCCGCGTCGAACCGAATCACCAGCCCCATCCGCCGGTACACCTCGTCCACCGCCTCGTCGCTGGTCAGCGCCATGACCACCTTCTCGTCCACGGCATTCAAAACGTCCTTGCACCGCTTGGTGCCAAACCCGTGCAGCTCGTTCAGTGCCAGGCAGATCGCCGCGTAGCAGGTCTTCATCGTGTTCTCGATCCCCGCCTGCACACCCTGGGCGTAGCTCTTTTCCTCCGCCCGCTTCACGTCCTCCAGCGTAATGCCGTTTTTCTGAATTCGCTGAAACGCCGCGTTGTCGGCCATCCGCTGCGCCCGCACCTCCGGCGGCAACTGCCAGAACCGCTCCACGTCCGCCAGCCGCTCGGCCCGGTCCCGCTCTCGCTCGCCGTACCGCCGTGCCTCGCGCCCAGACAATATCCGCGTCTTTGGTCTGAATTTCACCTTGCCCATACTCGTACATCCCTCCCGAATGAGTTACGGGGACAGGTTCCCTGACTCATTTCTTCTTCGCTTTCCTCCCGCACCCGTGCTTCTCCGGGCAATACCCCAGCACCTCGCACTTCGGCTTGAACAATGAGTCGATGATCGTGCCCCACTCCGGCCCAATCTCGCGCAGCGCGTCGCATATATCGTCCATCAACTGATGGAACTCCCAATAGGCCCTGTTGCACAGCCGCTGCCTCGACATATCCACCAGGTTGCGCAGATTCCGCTTGTCGACCACCCGCGTGGTCATCCCCAACGGCAGCAGCAGCGCCGCGTCCTCGCGAGGAATGCCAAACCCTTCAAGCCGTTCCACCGTTCGCCCAATGTCCCGCATCACATCGTTGTAATCTTCGAGCGCATCCGGGTTGTTGGCAATGCTGGCAGGAATCACATATTCAAACTCATGGTAGTCGATATACCGCGTGGAAGATTGCAACCGCGCCGGCAGGCACCCGATGTGGGTATACCACTCCCGCATCACCCGCGCCGAATACCCGTCCAGCACCATCTCCACGTTCACGAACTCCATCACCCGGCCATGCCCGCTCTCGATGCAATCCAGCCCCCGCCGGTAATTCTTTGAAGCATCCGCCGTATCCGCGCCCCAGCACACCCCGGCCATCTCGCCCATCTTGGTGATCGGCTGCCGCGTCGTCCCCGGCAGGATTATCACTTTACCCACGCTTCTGCGCCTCCCTCGCCAGTTTCTTCTTCAACCGATACTTCTCTTCGCTCTCCCTGCGCATCTTCCGGCACCGGTCGCACCGCTTCTTCCCGGGCTCCACCTTCCTGCCGCAGTCGATGCAAAGTCCCTTGTCCACCCGCGCCTGTCGCCTGGCGTACTTCTTCGCGTGATCCGGGTCGTTGCGCTTTTCCCGGTCCTTCAGCGCCTTCAAACACGGCTTGCACATCGTCTTACCAGCCTCGGCCCAGCGCTTCCCGCACTCCTGGCACTTGCCCTCAACCTTCCAGGCCAGTCGCTTCGCCTTCGCCGCTTCCGACCGCCGCGCCCCGCGCACCTTCCGGCACACCTCGCAGGTCACAAACCCGTCGTCCTTCAACTCCCGCCCGCAGGAATGGCACCGACCCTCGGCCTTCCACCGTTCCCTTCGCTTCCGCGAGGTCTCCCGGACCTGCTCGGCGCACACCGCGCAGGTGCACTTCCCCGGCTCCACCTTCCGCAGCCCATTGCACCGCGGGCAATTCCCGTTCCGCAGAAAATAAGCGTAATTCGCCCTGTCGTTCCGCATCTGTACATCCTCCCCCTTAACCTCCCCTGAAAGGGGAGGTGGCCCCGCTTCAGCGGGGTCGGAGGGGTTCCGTCCCCCCCTAATCCCTAATCCCTAATCCCTAATCCCTCAATTCCCCGTCGCCCCGGTTCTGACCGGCAGCACCATATACGTCACATCCCCGCCGCCGACCGCCGTCACGGTGCACGGCGCGATGGCCCCGTTCATGCTCATGGTGATCTCCTCGCTGTCCGCGTTCTTCAGCATGTCGCTCAGGTACTTCACGTTGAACGCGATGTCCAGCGCCGCGCCCTCTGTCTCCACCTCCACCGCCTCGTGCACGTCGCCGACCTCGCTCTTCGCCTCCACGGCCATATCGTCCCCGTGAATGCGCAGCACCAGCAAATTGTTGTGCCCCTGGCGTGCGATCAGCGCCGCCCGGTCCACCGCCCTGCGCAGTTTTGCCGTCTCCAGCGTCACCCGCGTCTGAGCACTCTTGGGCATAATTGCCTGCCAGTTGATATACTCGCCCTTGATGAGCGTGGCATAGAAGTCGGTCCCGTCCACGGTCGCCCGCAGCTTCCCGCCGCCGATGTCCACCGCGATGATCTCATCCTCGCCGCCCTCTGAAAGCAGCTTCCCCAGGTCCGTCAGCGCCTTGCCGGGAACCACCGCCTCAAAGTCCTCCTCGACGTTGGTCACGCCCTCGCACACCGACATCCGGAAGCCGTCCAGGCCCACCATGAACGCCTGACCCTTTTTGAATTGCAGCGCCGCGCCGGTCAACACCTCACGGGTGTCCTCCACCGCCACGCAGAACGCCGTCTTGTCGATCATCCGCCGCAGCATCCCCCGGGGCATCCGCACCTCGTGCTCCCCCGTGACCTCCGGCAGCGCGAGAAACAAATCCGCGTCCTGCCCCGCCAGGTTCGTCCGGCTCCCGCCGCCTCGCACCGTGAAGGCGAACCGCCCGTTCATCGCCACGGTCACGTCCCCGTTCACCAGCCCTCGCACCACCTCGGTCAGCAGCTTGCCGGGAGCGACCCCCGCGCCGCCCTCCTCCACCGTGGCCGGCACCGTGGTCACGATGGTGGTTCGCTCGTCCGAGGCCGTCAGCCGCACTCCGCCCTCCAGCGCCTCGATCTTCACGCCCTCCAGCACCTGGTTCACCGTCCGGTTCGGCAACGCCCCGCCGACCCGCCGCAGCCCCTCAGAAAGTTCCATCCCGCTGCAAATGAATTTCATAGTTTTCATATCTCCCTTCGTTGTTTGTGTCGTTGGTATTGTTGAGGGATTAGGGATTAGGGATTAGGGATTAGAAATAGTGGCTGCCGCGTTTATTCTTTCAATCCTCGTCCTCGTCGTCATCTTCAACGCCCCATTCTTCCTTCCGCTCCTGTTCAATTTTCTGTGTCAGCCAATATATCCGCCGCCAAATCTCCCTCTGGGCTCGCCTGTCCCTTGTAATTCTTGACTATGAACCTGAAAAACGTCATCCCGATTCCCTCTGCATTGCCGAAATAAGCCCTATCAACCGCCCAGCATTTCCTAATCCCTAATCCCTAATCCCTAATCCCTAAAATCACCCAATCCGCCGCCCCTCCACCTCGACGATCTTCCTCTTGCAATAGGGGCACCGCTTGAAATCAAAATTGAAGTACAGTATCGCCTGGCACTTTTCGCACTTCAGCTCCCTGAAAGCGCTGTCCCACACCAGCCGTGTCTTTCCCACCGCGATTTGCCGCACGCTTTCCATCTCCCTTCTCGTATTTCCTGCTGTTCGCCTTCAACGCGGAGCGAAACGCCTCACACCCATAAATGGTGTTGATGCACTTCACATGCTCGCAGTTCAGGCACACGTCGCATACCTCCTGCTGATAGATCGCCGCGTTCAGCGTCATCTCCCCGGTAATGATCCCGTTCATTTTTTAGCCTCCCCTGGAAGGGGAGGTGGCCGCGTCAGCGGTCGGAGGGGTTCCGTCTCCCTCTTTCCTCCCGTACACCGCCCCGCACGTATGCGTGCAGTACGTCCCAAACAGCATCTCCACGCCCGCCGCTGCCTTTTCCCGGTCCTGCTGCACTTCCTTATACAGCGCCTTGATGTCCCGCTTCATGGCCCTGTTCATCCGGAGCACCGCTGTGAACCGGCCCTTCACATTCCCCTGCCGCAGCGCCGGCATGGCCAGGTTGCAGCACATCCGGTATTCCTCCGGCGTCAGGGCGAACTTCGCCATCACTTCCTCCACGGTATCGCTCTTCTGGTGAATCTCCACCAGATAGTCGATGACCTCCACAATATCCCGCTGATCCTTCAATCCCAACAACTGCATGTAATTCCTCCCTGTCTATGGTGGTCAATGGAATCGTCGAACCCGGCCAATCCCTAAAACCTTGTCTCATCGCTGCCCCACCTGCCGCCTGGCCTTCACCCTCCGGCAGTTTTTCGCCAGCCGATCCTTGTTCACGTCGTCGGCCTCCGTCCAGTCCCGAAGCGCGTCCTTCTCGGCCCAGAACTCGGCCCGCCAATCCTTGTATTCCTTGCAGTACCCGTGGCAATTCGGCGCCACCGACCGCCTCCCGCACCCGTTGCATGGGCTGTCCTTCATACTCGTAGCCTCCAAAGTAGCCTTCCCCAGGCGGCAAAGCCGCCGGTTCAGGGGAAGGTGGATTCGGCAAAAAACGCTTGCGTTGTTTTGCCGAAGACGGATGAGGTCGTCCCCCCTCAAAAATGCCTCTGCGCGTAGCAAGCAAGAAGCAGCGCCTCCGCCATGCCGTCTGAATCCTTCTTGCACTTCTCCGTGGGCCGCAAACCCACCCCCGGAAACAGCCGCTTGCACACCTCGACGCTCGCCGCCTTGTCCTTGCCGATCAGCGAAAATTCCTTCTTCCACGTCCCCGGCGGCACCAGCTGCACCCCGATGCCCAGCGCCGCCAGCACGCCCAGTATGTACCCAAACCCCTGCCCGAAGGTGAACATGCTCGTCACGCCCTGGCCGTGCATGGCCCCCACCTTTTCCACGCAGGCAACGCAGGTTCCACAGTTCACCGCGTCCGCCATATTGTCGATAAAGCTACTGTCATCCCATGGAAACACGTCAACCGCGTCCCCGTCGATGACCGCATATCCGCCCTTCTTCCCCGGATCAACCCCCACATAGATCATGCTATAACATCCTCCCAGCCCAGCGAATCAACTCGCCCAGCCGCTCTTTCCCGCTCTCCCGCTGCGCCACCCACAGTGCCGCCACCACCTGGGCCGCGGTGTACCGGCTCCGCACCTTCCACCGCCAGCCCTCTTTCCCAAAGGCCACCCGAATTATCTTGGCCGCCTCAAAGGCCGTCAGAATGGTAGCGCCTCTTTCTCCGTCTCGCATCGCTCCTCCACCAGCTTCCACTTGCTGCACGGCGTGTAATCATTCGCCTTCTGCGCCTTCCGCCGCGCCACCACCACGCACACCTCGCTGTGATCGCAGTTGACGCAGTTCTTCATCCGCTCGAAATCCTTGTCGGTCAGGCACTCAGCTATCAGCCCAACCTCGCTCGCAGCATTTCCCAATTCGCAAAGCGCCCGCTTCATCCGCTCCATCCCTGTCTCAAAATCCATCATGCCATCCCTCCTACGAAATCCTCATCTGCTCCCCGTCCACGTCATCCTCTCCATCGTTCTCCCCGATGAAGTCAAACAGCGTCGGCGCACCGGCCTGGTCGTCTGCTTGCTGCAAATACCCCAGCCCGTCCCGGAAGTAATCGCTGTTCAGCTCGACTCCGACGCCAAACCGCCCCAGCGCCACCGCCCGCGTCGGCACCGTCATGATCCCCCCAAACGGGTCCAGCACCACGTCCCCCGGATTGGAATACCGGTTGATCAGCCGGTCCACAATGTCTATCTGGAGAGGGCAGACGTGCAGCATCCGCTTCTTCAGCTTCTGCGACGTGTTGAACGTCTTCATCCGGTTCACGTCGTCCCACACGTCCGTGGTCCAGCTCCCCGGCGCCACCACCATGAACGTCGCCGGCAGCCGCCCCTCCTTGTCCATCTGCTTCGCCAGCGCCACGTGATCTTCGTAGGAGTACACGCTGCCCCGACTGAACTTCCGGTACACCTTCTGCATCTGGCTCGTGGGGATGGAATACAGCTCCTCCTTCGTCACCAGCCTGTCGCCGCTTGAACGCCAATAGGCGTGGGCGTCGATCTGCCACTGGGCCCGGGTATACTCCTCCTTGGTCTTGACCACCGGCTCGTCGGCATAGGCTTTTGAGGTATCGGACGGCAATTTCCTGAACAGCAGTATGTACTCCGGGCACCCCACGCCCATCTTGCTGCCGTCCTTGCACTGCTCGCTCCACCCCAGCCGGTAGGTCTGGTTGTTCTCCCGCACCACGTCCGTGACGACGGTAATCATGCCGAAATACTGGAAGCCGTGCTTCATCGTGTGCTGGATCGTCAGCGCGTGAAAGGGCTCCATCGTCGGCATCCCGGTCCCCGTGGCGTTGCCAAACAGCACCCGGTCCTTCACATGGCAGGCGTACACCCGCCCCGGCTTCAATACCCTCAGCAGGTTCGGCGTCAGAAAATCCATCTGCCTGAAGAAGTCCTCGTCGTCCTGGTTCATGCCGAAGTCGTTGTAATTGTTGCTGTACTGGTAATGGTTGCCGAAGGGGATGCTCGTCACGATCTCATCCACGCTGTTCTCGTCCATCTTCGCCAGCTCGTCCACACAGTCGTTGTTGATGGCCCGGTAGTGCTTCCCATTGACCTCCACCCGCTTCACTCCCATCGTATTTCTCAATTCGTCAAACCGCTTCACGTTCACAAGCCCATACTTCCGAACGATCTCGGTCATCTTCCTCACCATCTCGTCGTGCCGCTGCCACTTCTCCATCAGTGCCTTCCTGATCTCCTCCTCGCTCTCGGTGTAGATGATGTCGATAATCACCTTCTCCGTTTGCAGGAAGCGATATATCCTGTGAATCGCCTGTATGAAGTCGTTGAACTCATAGTCGATGCCCAGGAAGATCGCCCGGTGACAGTGCCGCTGGAAGTTGCAACCCTGTCCGGAAATGCTCTTCTTCGTCGCCAGCAGCCGAATCTTCCCGTCCGAAAAGTCAATCACCCGCTGCTCCCGCACGTCGTACTCCTGGCTGCCGTACACCTCCACGGCCTCGGGAATCGCCTTCTTGATGGCGTGCCGCTCGGCCTCCAAATCGTGCCAAAGTATGAAGTGCGCCTCCGGGTCGCTGCCCACGATCTCCACCATCTTTGAAACCCGGTCGTCGATGGAATCCCGCTTTTCCTTGGCCGCGTCCTGCAACGAAAACGCCGCGTCCCGGATCAGCTTCATCTGTCCATGCTTGTCCGCCCCGGCGGTGGTGTTGTCCACAGCCAGCCGGTGCCAGCGAATCTCCATCTCGGGCAGGTCATACCCGGTATCGTCATACCCCAGGTCGCTCGGCTTCTCGATGAACAGCGCCCACGACGACATCCACAGCCAGAAGTCCTTCTCCCGGTGCGGATACAGCGTCAGCTTGTTCGCCTTGGTGGAATCCCGCTGAAACCACTTTGTCAGGCATGAACCCGTGTCCATGATCTCCAGGTATCCGGAATAGTGAATCAGTTCCTTGTACTTGTTCGGAGAAGGCGTCGCCGTGCAAACCAGCTTGTAAGGAATCCCCTTCAAAATCGTGAGGAACTGCTGATAAGTCTTGCTCCCGTAGCTCCTCAGACAGCTCGCCTCGTCCAGCGAAACCCCGCCAAACTGCTTCGGATCAATATCCCCATCCCGCACTCGCTCATAATTCGTCAGCACAATCGCCGCGTCCGTCGCCGCCGCCTCCGCGTCCGTCCGCACATAAGGCGGCACGCACGGCTCCCACGCCTCCCCGTCGTCTCCCCAAAAGGCTTCCCCTTGAGGGGAAGCTGTCTGCGAAGCAGACTGAAGAGGTGTCCCCTCACCTTCCGCCTCGCGCCTCTGCCCCGCATCTACGCGCTTCCACCCCAACAACCTCTGGGCATCCAACTGAAACTCCTGCTTCACCCCCAGCGGACACACGATCAGCACCCGCACCCCGGTCCGCTCATGCAGCAGCCGCGCCCATTCCAGCTGCTGGGCCGTCTTTCCCAGGCCAAAGCTCTCAAACAGCGCCCGCCGGCCGCCCTTCAGCGCCCACAGCACCGCGTCCCGCTGATGGGGCTTCAGCGCCGGATTCACCGCCTCCGGCTCCACCACAATGCCGGTCTCCTCGGCAATGTCGATCTTTCCTTTCAAAAACTCCTCGTAAGTCATACCCTACTCCTCGTCGTCGTTCTCCAAAAGGCTTCCCCTTGAGGGGAAGCTGTCACCGTAGGTGACTGAAGAGGTGGCCCCTCACGCCCCGCTTCGCGCCTCTGCCCTGAACCCGACCATCTGCTTCTCTTCATCCGACCAGTCCAGCGCCTGCCCGCAATACACGCAATACTTGCACATGATGCGCACCTTCCGGTCGCCCCACTTTTCCGTCCTGTCCACCACATTCCCGCAGCTCGGGCAGGTGCAACACTCCCGCAGCGTCGCCTTATGCTCCACCTTCTGGGGAACCCGATACTGTAACTCCCTCTCAACGTTCATCTTTCGTCCCCCGCATTTTCTAATCCCTAATCCCTAATCCCTAATCCCTAATCCCTCTATTCCCTCATAATCTCGTTATACCGCATCACCGACGCATCAAACATCACGTTCACCGTCCCGATGCTCCCGTTCCTCTGCTTCGCCACGCTGATGGATATATACACGCTCCCGCCCTCCTGCATGGCGTAGAACCCTGCAACATCCTTCGGATTGATGCTCTTATCCTCATGGCTCTCGGGCCGGTGCAAAAATATGATCCCGTCCGCGTCCTGCTCCACCGCGCCGCTCTGGGCAAGCTCGGCCATCGTGGGCATGCGCCCCTGGGCCGCACGGTTCACCTGGCACAGCGCCACCACCGGTATGTTCACCGCCATCGCCAGCCGCTTCAGTTCCCTCGATATATAGGAAACCTTCAGCCAGTTTTCCTTGAACTCCCGCTTGGTGCCCATGATGCCGATGTAGTCCACCACCAGCAAATCGATGCCCTCATGTCGCGCCCGATCCCTGACGGTATCGAACACGCCCTCCACGGTGATCGGCTCCGGGTTGTCCGGGTCGTTGAATATGAACTCGAAGGGCATGCCCTGCATCTCGGCCATCGCGTTTTGCAGCAGTTCCCAGTCCTCCGGCATGATCTCCGCCTTCCTCAGCCGCTCGCCGCTGACCCACGCGCCCCGCGAAAGCGTCCTCTGGCCCAGTCCTTCCTTGCCCATCTCGCAGGATACGAACCCGACCCGAAAGCCCTCCTTCGCCGCGTTCATGGCGATGTTCAGTCCGAAGGCCGTCTTGCCGACGCTGGGCCTGGCCGCCACCACCGTCATCTCCCCGCCGAACAGCCCGCCGATGATCCCGTCCACCGATTTGATGCCCGTGGGCAGCGCCTTGATCTCGCCCCGCGTGCGCTTGTCCAGGTAGTCGTAGGTGTCGATGTTCACCTCGTCCAGCGGCACCCACTTCAGCTTTCCCCCGGTCTCGATCCCGTCCGCGAGGTCCCGCACCCTATCCAGCACGTCCCCCACGTCGCTCGTGGGGTCCCGCAGCCCCTTCGCCAGCGCCTCCGCCGCCTGTATGGCGGCCCGCCGCTTGCTCAGCGCCTTCAGTATGCGGATGTGATCGCCGATGGCCTCATGCTTGCCGGTCTTGTAGCCGTCGTACTGCGTCAGCCCGATCATCTTCAGCCGCAGGTTGTCCGCCGCGTCCGGAAACATCCGCGAAAACGCCGCGTCCACGCTGATCATGTCGATCTTTCCGCCGTCCTCCGCGATCTTGACCATCGCCTCAAACAGCCGCCGGTGGTCCAGGTCCGCAAAGTCCCCGGGCTTCAGCTCCGCCAGCACCTCGTCCTGAACCTTCGCCGCCTTGGTCAGCATCAGCAGCAGCACATTCTCCTCGGCGGGCATCGAAGCAAACCGCTTCCCCTCCGCCGCCGCCTGCAATTGCCCCTCGACGTACCCCAGTTCAGCGCTCTCCGCCATTCAACGATCACCTCCTTTGCAAGGGATTAGGGATTAGAAATAGCTACTGCCGCGTCTCCCGTAGCGGCCCTAAAGGACTTGCTTCGCGTCGCGACTATCAGTCGCCATCACTATCTAAGCCTTCCCCCGATGGGGAAGGTGGCCGCCGCAGGCGGTCGGATGAGGTCCTCCCTTCCCCTCCCGCTTCGCGCCTATCCCCCATCAGAACGGCATCTCCGGGTCCTCCACCTCCGCAAACTGCCCTTCCCCGGCACTCGCCGTCCCTGCCGCTTCGCTGGCCCTCTGTATCGGTCTCCTGACATCCTCGGCGTTGATCTCGGTCACATACCGCTTGCTCCCGTCCTGCGCTTCGTAGCTCCGGGTCTGAATCTCCCCGTCCACCACCACCAGGTCGCCCTTGTGAATGTACTGCCGCACGAACTCCGCGGTATTGCGCCAGGCCACCACGCAGATGAAGTCGGCCACCTTCTGCCCCGTCGCCTTGTCCTTGAACCGCCGCTGCACCCCCACCCGGAAATTCACCCGCGCGATCCCGCTCTGCGTGGTCGCAAACTCCGGCTCGTTGCACAGGTTCCCGATGATCGTCACATGGTTGTATGCGTTGCTCATACCTTCATTCATCCTCCGTCTCTCATAATGAATCTCCTCTCTGTAAATCCACCCACGAACCTGTAAATCCCGCTTACATGTTGCTATCTCCCGGCCTTCACCGCCCGGTCATACATCACGATGCTCCCCGCCGTCGCCACGTTCATGCAGTAATCCCCGATCAACTGCACCGTATCCCGACAGCGGGTCAAGATGCTCTCGGGCAGCCCGTTGTCCTCCGCGCCCAGCAGGTACACACACCGCTCCGGATGCACGAACCGCTCCAGCGGCACGGCGTTGTCCGCCAGCTCCACCGCAATCACCGGGCAATTCCACGGCAGATGCCGGAAGAAGTCGTCATAATCCGCGTAGTTGTACAGCGGAATGTGCCTCGGCGCCTTCATCGTGTCGCTGCACTGGTGCCTGTACCGCCGCCCGATGGTGAATATGAAATCCGCCCCCAGGATCGCCGCGGACCGCCACAGCGTCCCCACGTTCGCCTCCGTCTTTCCGTGGAATATCCCGATCCCAAAGTACCCCCGCTTCCCATCCATGTGTAAATCCCTTCTCTCCGTATGTCCTCCAAAAGCCTTCCCCCGGTGGGGAAGGTGGATTTCCGGGAAAATGCTTGCATTGTTCCCGGAAAGACGGATGAGGTCCCCGGCCTTACGCCTCAATCCCCATCTGCTCCGCCATCGCGTCCACCGCCGCGTCCACATCCACCGGCGCCTCGTCCTGCCCGTCGTCCTCCGCCGCCACAAACTCGATCTCCAGCGCGTCCTCGGGGTCCACGGCACCAGCGTTGTAGTTCGCCACGGTCCCATCCTTGGCCGCCTCCATCGCCTGCTCGATGCTCACCGGCAGCCACTTGAACACGCTGCGGAACACCGTCTTTTTCGCCATCTCCTCGTAGTCCGTGACCCACGGGCCACTGGTCGCCGCCTTGCTGCGCTTGCGGTGCTTCTCGATGTCTTCCTTGGACATGTACATGATCTGCGGCTCCATCTCCTTGTCCTTGAACCGCACCACCACATACGCGCCCACCATCGCGCCGGGGTTGCCCTTCACGCAGGGCTTGTGCTCCAGCTTCGATTCCAGCCCGTACACGATGTCGAAGGTGTCGTTCTCATGCACGATCTGCGCCGACACGCTGGAAACCTCGCCGCTGCGCCGCGCAATCGCCAGCATCCCCCGGTAGCCCAGTATGAACTGGCACTCCTTCTGCCCGGTCTTCCTGTTGTTGAACGGCACCGGGTAGCACTGCCCCAGCACGCTCGCGGGCTCCAGGCCGCAGGCCGCTGCCTGCATGAAGTACCCCAGCACGCTCGGCACGCTGCACTCGGCCAGTTGCGGGTTCAGCCGGAACTCGGTAAGCGCACTCCGCACAAAGTGGTCCGTGTCCAGGAACTTCGGCAGCGCCGCCGCCAACTGCTTTTGAAAACTCGCGTCGTTCAGGTACGAAACCACCGTCCCGCCCTTCTTCTTCGCCACCGCCGCCGTAGTCTTCGGCGCAAGCGCCGCCGTGTTCTTCGGGGTCTTGATCGTCTGCTGCTCCATTGATGTACCCTCCTTACTCCGCATCCGCGATCACGCGGTTCTCAAACTTCTTGTAGGCGTCCAGGTACCATTCCCTATGGTCGCCGTTGTAGGTCAGCTCGTAGTACATGCCGTCGAACAACGTGCTGGAGATCAGGTACTTCCAGTTCTGAAGCGCCTTGGCCTTCCAGACCATGAACACCTCGAACTTAGGTTCTGGATCGCTCTTGTCCAGATGCTCGATGATGTAATCCCGAACGATCTTCAATGCCTTGTCATCCACGTTTCTTTCCTCCTCATGCACTCCTACTGTTGTCCCGGCACATCTCCGGCAGATTTGCCCGTACCAGCGCCGCCGGAATCGGCGGGCAAACCGCATTGCCGCACCGCGCCACCTGTTCACTCCTCGGGTATTCTCGGCCATCCGCGTCCACGTCGATGATGTAATCATGCGGGAATCCCTGGGCGTCAAACAGTTCTCTCGGTGTCAGCATCCGCATCCCAATGTCCATCCCGTTGCACTCTATCAGCGCAAAACGGTCTCTGCTGGTCTGTGTGGGCATGGGCCGGTCCACCCCGATGTTTACCGCGTTCCCGTAATACTCCGTCAGGAACCGGCACAGCCCATATCGGTTGCTCGCGTCAATCGTCTGTAGTGGCTGGTCAATGCCCTGCCCCCGGAACTCCCTGCTGTCGTGATACTGGATGATAAAAGGTCGCCCGCCGTACTTCTCCACGCCCTGCATGATCCGCCGCATCGTCTTTTCAGACAGTGGCCGTACCGCCCGCAGTCCATGCTTTTTCATGATCTCCTCGCTGCTGTCAAAGATCGACGGACAAGGCAGGCTGAAATCCAACACCGCTTCCACGGGCACCCACGGTTTTTTGAGCCCAGTTCGCACCTCCATGCCTTCCGGGTCTCCGTTCGTCGGCTCCGGCCAGCAGATGGGCAGCCCGTCGCACCGCGCAATCATGAAGAATCTCCGTCTCGACGTCGGCGCTCCATAGTCGCACGCCCGAAGCAACCTGTACTCCACCCGATAACCCTGCTTCTCCAACTGCCTCACGAACCGCCGGAAAGTCTCGCCCCTGTACCTCGGGTCTGGCCGGCTGTTGGCGTCCAGCCGTCCCCAGTCCATGAACTCCTCCACGTTTTCCAGCATGATGACCCGTGGATGGACCGCCTTGGCCCACTTCACCGCCACCCAGGCCAGACCCCGTATGTGCTTGTCCACCGGCTTTCCGCCCTTGGCCTTGGAATGGTGCTTGCAGTCCGGCGAGAACCACGCCAGCGCCACGGGACGCCCCCGGCAGGCTTCTATAGGGTCCACCTTCCACACATCCTCTGTGTAGTGTTCCGTCGTTGGATGATTCGCTCTGTGCATGGCGATGGCCGCTGGATCATGGTTGATGGCGATATCCACGCTCCGACCAATGGCCATCTCAATGCCTGTCGAAGCGCCGCCGCCACCGGCAAAGTTATCCACCACGATCTCACGCATCATTCCGCATCCACCTTCGTAACCGTGAACCTCCGCCCCGTCGTCACCTTCATGCACTCCTCGGCGATCTTCGGGTACTTCGCCTTCAGTGCCTTTGTGTCGAGCCTCCTTGTGCTGGTGTTGGTCCACCGCACCGTCCAGCTCTCGCTCACGCCCTTCTCAAAGGTCCCCATGGCGGCCTTGATCTGCTGGTCCATGCCGTCGATCTCTTCCTGGAGCGCGTCCCTCTGCGCCACCTTCATGGCTCTCAGGTTCAGCAGATCCTCCAGCCCGTCCAGCGCCATCGTGGCCTCGGTCTCCTCCGCCGCCGGATACAGCGCGTTCAGCGCCTCGCCGTCCGCCTCGCTCCCGGTGGGCAGCGGCGGCACCCTGGGCACCACATGCTCCTCCCAGAACGCCCGCTCCGCCTCGATCAGCGTGGCAATCGCGTCCTCGTCCCGCTCGATGCAGAACACGTGATGGCTCTTCCCCAGCACCACGATGCTCACATACCACCGCTCCGCCCCGGTGACGGCCATGTAGTGGATGCACTGCCAGTAGTAATGCGGGTTGATCTCCCCCTCGTCGAACCGGAACTTGCTGAACGGGCTGGTGGTCTTGCACTCCAGACCGGCGTTTTCCTTCAGCACCTCCCGGTCGATGTTCGCCAGCATCCATGGGTAATCCGGGTGCCTCAGAATCCGATTGCACTTGCGCACCTTCTTCGGTGTGCCCTGCTTTTCCATGAACTCCACGAACCGATCCGCCACGTACTGCTCCAGGTCCGTGCCCTGGCGCATGGCCTCGTTCTCTTCTTCTTCCACGCCCTTGCCGATCTTGTCCATGTACACCTTCAGCGGCGAGGAATACGGGTTCACCCCAAGGATCGCGCTTGCGTCGCTGCCGCCGATGCCGTTCCTCCGGCTCTCCAGCCACTCCTCCCGGCTCATGTTCCGCGTGTCGGCGTACACGTTGCTGATGTTCAGCCTCTTGTTACCCATCTCACCCTCCTATGAACTGCCAGATCAAATCCTCGACCTCGTACACCTTCCGCTTCACATACGCCAAACTCGGGTCATTGACCCTTGAAAGCATCTGCTCCGCCACCTTGAACTGCGCATACACGTCCTTGATCGTCGGCGTATACCAAACGTCGAACACCTTCAGACTCTCCAAGCCTTCCCCTTTGGGGAAGGTGGCCCCGGCTCCGCCGGGGTCGGAAGAGGTCCCCTTACGCCGCGCCCCGCGCCTCTGCTTCGCAACTCCCGCCATCATCCGTACATCCTCCATACTCGTAATCTCTCACAGTACCGCCGCGAAATGCTCCCTCCGCAGCGCCTCCATCTCCCGGTCCTCTTCCTGCCGCACCAGTTTGAAATACTGGTCCCGCTCGAACCCGAGCACGATGGCGCAGTCCTTCAACTGCCCGATCACGTCCTCCATGCCGCGCACGCCCTCCAGCTGCTCCACGGCCTCGCCGATCTTGAAAATCTCCTCTTCGACCTGCTCCAGTTTCTCCGAATTGGTCATTCTCTCACTCGCTTTCATGGTTGAAGCCGAAGGCGGGAATCGAACCCGCCAGCGTCCGGCTGGACAAACCCCTTGGCGATCGCGGGTCTGTCGGGTATACACGCCCCATCCACGGTCCGGCATGATGGAGCCGACGCAGGGAATCGAACCCTGAACCGAGGTTTACAAAACCCCCGTTTTACCGTTGAACTACGTCGGCAGGATAGACCGCCTTTGACGTGCGCTTCGCTGGCACTCCACTCACGCAGGCGGTCGGCCATGTTTCCATGCGCCTCGGCTTATAAGCCTTTGCCATTTGGCAGGAGGAAGTTGCCCTTTCGGGCTGGAGCCGCCAGCAGGAATCGAACCCGCATTCACTGATTACGAAACAGTTTTCCTGCCATTGGAAGATGGCGGCGCAGTTTCCTACGTCCGTCGAAGGTAGCTACAATTCCCCGTGTTGCGACACGGCAAAATCTTCAACGGTATCATTCTGGCTTGCACCGTAGGATTCACAAGATCGTCAGGGCGCAACCCTGAATGTGGCGGGAGGCACAGGATTTGAACCTGCGGACCGCTTGCGCGATCAACGGATTAGCAATCCGCCGCTATAGACCAGCTCTGCCAACCTCCCACAGGGCCCCGTTTCTGTTGAGCTTTACGCGATGGAAACTGGGAAATTTCTCGCGGCCGATTTTTCCACGGCAATTCGGTTTTATCCGCCGGTATGGGTTACCGACAACCGTACCGGCTGGTAGCGGGGGCGGGACTCGAACCCGCGACCTTTTGCTTATGAGGCAAATGTGCTGACCGACTGCACAACCCCGCCATGAAGATGTGGCGCAGACCCTCCACTCGCCACACACGCCGGTCTCCGCTTCTTACGACGGGAACTTACGCTCTTCGCTTTTCGCACCCACCGTGACCGGCTTCCCATTGGAGGGAGATCGGGGACTCGAACCCCGGACAACCTGATTAACAGTCAGGCGCTCTGACCAACTGAGCTAATCCCCCACAAAAAGTGTTCAGGGGCAGGAATCGAACCTGCGTGGTCCACCAGAACCGTCACGGAATCGAACCGTGTACCAGCCGCCGCTGTCGCTTAACCACTCGCGCACTCCCAAACACCATGGTGGACGGGGCTGGAGTCGAACCAGCCTCTGCGGATTTTCAGTCCGCCGCTCTCACCCTTTGAGCTACCCGTCCAGAGCCTGCGCCGCGCCCCGTTCCCTCGCCGCACTACTTTCGGCTGGGATAACGCTCCACCGATTCCTCTCCGCATCCATCACACTGATCTGTTGTGTAACGCCTCATGCCGTGAGATCGCGTTCTTCGGCGCAGTTCCCGCT
>Ga0310691_10002575_pt1 | contig 23657 bp, 10 predicted proteins | sample 176DNAGHGlowgp2_FD_203887 | JGI IMG/M metagenome (GOLD analysis project Ga0310691, IMG submission 203887) | Sheep rumen microbial communities from Palmerston North, Manawatu-Wanganui, New Zealand - 1766 DNA GHGlow gp2 (v2) (version 2) | ecosystem: Host-associated > Mammals > Digestive system >...
TTTTGTTTATTGTCGCCATTTACCGTACCTCTTTCTATTTACCTGACCGGGTAATTGTTATCAAAACATGCTGAGCACACAGGAAGGTTCCCAACCATTGTTTTAAAATCTTCAATCTTTAGATATATAAGTGAATCAGCTCCGATATTCCTGCAGATTTCATCGCTGGAATGCTCAGATGCGATCAGCTGCTTACTGCTTGGCACATCGGTTCCGTAAAAGCAGGGATACAAAAACGGCGGTGAGCTTATTCTTACATGAACCTCTTTAGCTCCTGCTTTTCTGAGCATCTCTATGATCTTGCGCATAGTGGTTCCCCGCACAATCGAGTCGTCAATAAGGATTATTCTCTTTCCTTTTACCACACTCTTTAAGATGCTAAGCTTCATATTGACCGCATTTTTTCTTTCCTCATCCGTAGGCTTGATGAAGCTTCTTCCGATATAACTGTTTTTATGAAAAGCAAGGGCAAAGGGAATCCCTGACTGTGCAGCATAGCCTTCCGCAGCAACAAGCCCCGAATCCGGAACGCCAACTACTATATCTGCATCCGTTTTGGATTGTCTTGCAAGAGCTTCTCCTGCCTTGAATCTTGCTTCATGAACCTCTATCCCATCTATCACAGAGTCATTTCTTGCAAAATAGATATACTCAAAAATGCAGTGTGCATTGGCTTTTCCGCAAAGTGACTCATCACTTATAATTCCGTCTCCTGTTATTGTTATTATTTCTCCGGGCTTAATGTCCCTTATGAGTTCACCTCCAACTGCCAGGATTGCAGAGCTTTCAGATGCAAGGATATAAGCATCATCTCTTTTTCCCAAAACTAGCGGTTTTATTCCAAAAGGATCCCTTATTCCTACAAGTTTTCTGGGACTCATTATTATGCATGCATATCCGCCCTTAAGTTTTGATGCAGCATTTTTTACAGCCTCTTCTATTGATGAAGACTTCACTCTCTCACTTACAATCTCATAGGCAAGCACTTCTGAGTCAGAAGTTGTGTAGTGAGCCTGTCCTCTATACATCTGCTGTGTCTTTAATTCATCTGCATTTACTATGTTGCCGTTGTGGACAAGTGCAAGACTTCCCTTGATATAATTCATTGCTATCGGCTGGGCATTTACAGCAGTGCTTCCGCCTGTTGTGGAATAACGCACATGTCCTACACCGATATTGCCGGTTATATGTGAGAGCTCATCACCGGAAAAAACTTCATTCACAAGTCCCATTCCCTTATGAGTGCAGATATTTCCCATCTCTCCTTCTGTATCTGAAACCGACATTCCGGCCGATTCCTGACCTCTGTGCTGAAGTGCTGTCAGTCCAAAGTAAATATCCCTTGCAACCTGTTTGCCGGCTCTTTCATAAATACCAAAAACTCCACATTCTTCATGGAGTTTGTCTGATTCATACATATACATTTTTCCTTTCACGCAGATGGATATCCAAAAAATAATCAGTATGTGTTGGGGAGAATTTTTTTAAAATTAATTAAAAAAGCATGTTGCTCGCAACATGCTCGCGCCGAGCGCGGTTGCATTTATGCAACATATACCTTACGCGCGAGTGCGCATCCATAGCGGAGCGTTTTTTCGTTTAATAGGAAATTCGGAGGAATTTCCTATTAAACGAAAAAAGCGTCTCGGAGACCGTATCTCCAAGACGCCTTTGTCTTTTACATGGATAGAGTCTACCGCCATATCCCTTTCCTTGTCAAGACAATATTTTTATTTCACTTATCCAAATTGCTATACCCCATCATATACTCGTCAACTTCTCTTGCACAGGCGCGGCCTTCTGCTATTGCCCATACAACAAGTGACTGTCCGCGGTGCATATCACCGGCACTAAATATTTTGGTGCCCTTAATGTTATAGCCATCATCAGCTGTTACAACAGTTCCCCTTTCGCTCCTCTTAACAAGAAATGCATCTGCGGTATATTCTTCGCATCCTACAAATCCCGCTGCGATAAGGAGCATATCGCATTTTATCGTCTTTTCTGAGCCAGGTACGTTTACAAGCTTTCCGTCCTTAAAAGTAACCTTTACGGTTTCTATCTGCTTAATATTTCCCTTTTTATCCGTCGTAACACTTTTAACTGTAGTCTCAAATATCCTCGGGTCTTCGCCATAAACATAGATTGCTTCTTCATGGCCGTAATCTGTCTTTAGGACCTTGGGCCACTCAGGCCACGGGTTATTTGCTGCTCTCTCTACCGGAGGCTTTGGCATCATCTCAAGAGATGTGACAGATTTTGCTCCATGTCTTATCACAGTTCCGATGCAGTCATTACCTGTATCTCCACCGCCTACTATAACTACATTTTTTCCTTTGGCATCGATATATCCGCCCTGCTTTACAAGGTCTGCGGCATCTCTGCCATCTGCTTTCATGAGGGCTTTTGTAGTGCTCTTTAAAAAGTCAACCGCGTTATACACACCCTTTATTTTTCCGGGATCTGCAACAGGAAGAGGTCTTTCTTTTTTTGCTCCGCAGCATAATACCACAGCATCGAATCTGCCAAGAAGTTCTGCTGCCTCCTTGTCTTTTCCAACATCTACGCCTGTGTGAAATATAACACCCTCATCCTCCATGAGCTTTCTTCTTCGTTTTATAACCTTTTTATCAAGCTTCATATTGGGGATTCCATACATCAAAAGGCCGCCTATTTCATCCTCTCTCTCATATACTTCAACCAGGTGTCCTCTGTGATTTAGCTCATCCGCAACTGCAAGTCCGGAAGGTCCGCTTCCTACTACAGCCACTCTTTTGCCGCTTCTTATAGCCGGAATATTTGGTTTTATATATCCGTTCGCAAAAGCCGTTTCGATAAGGTAGAGCTCATTGTCATGAACAGTAACGGCATCGCCGTTTTGTCCGCACATACATGCTTTTTCGCACAGAGCAGGACAAACTCTCCCGGTAAATTCAGGAAAATTACTGGTCTTATAAAGTCTTGAAAAAGCGTGTCTGTCATGCCCTTTGTATATTTCATCATTCCACTCCGGGATGAGATTGTGAAGTGGACATCCCGTAACCATACCGCTTAATTTCATAGCAGACTGGCAAAACGGAACTCCGCAGTTCATGCATCTTGCTGCCTGCTGTTTTCTGGTTCCTGCATCAAGCATTTTATGGAATTCGCCATAGTTTTTAATTCTATCCTTTGGAAGAACATCTATATTATTTTTCCTGCCATACTCAAGAAAACCTGTTTCTTTTCCCATTCTAAAAATCTCCTCTGCTATTACTTAAGTCAGTTCCTTAAATGCTTCCAGAACCGCATGATCGTGATCTATACCCTGCTCCTCGTATTTTCCTATCGCAGTGAGCATCTTCTGATAATCATTAGGCACGATCTTCTTAAAATGAGGAATATACATAGGGAAATTATCCAGTATCTCCCCGGCAAATTCTGAACCGGTCTCTTTAAAGTAATCCTCAAGAATAAACTTAAGCTCAGCTATATCATATTTCTCTGTCAGCTCGTAAAGTGAAGCCATGTCCTTATTCATCCTAAGGTACAAGGTATGCTCTTTATCCAGTACGTATGCTATTCCGCCGCTCATGCCTGCCGCAAAGTTTTTGCCGGTCATGCCAAGTATGACTGCTCTTCCGCCTGTCATATATTCAAGCCCGTGGTCTCCGCATCCTTCAGCAACTGCAACTGCTCCGGAATTTCTAACGCAGAATCTCTCACCTGCTATTCCGCATACATAAGCTTTACCTGCAGTAGCGCCGTAGAGAGCAACGTTGCCGATTATAATATTATCGTGAGCCTTGTAGGTAGCTTCCTTAGAAGGACGAACTATTACTTTTCCTCCGGATAATCCCTTTCCAAAGCCATCGTTTGCATCGCCATAGAGCTTAAGTGTAATTCCTTTGGGAAGGAATGCGCCAAATGACTGTCCGCCGCCTCCATAGGTATTTACTACAATAGAATCATCAGAGAGCTTATTTCCAAAATCTTCTGTGATCCTGCTTCCAAGGAGTGTTCCAAAGCTTCTGTCTGTACTTGATATATCAGCCCTTATCTCAATACTCTGCCCCTTCTTAAGCTCTTCTTTATGCTTTTCATAAGCAGGTATCAGCTTCTTGTGATCAAGAGTTTTTTCAAGTCCAAAATCAAAGACATCTTTTGGATCAAAATGATTTTTCTTTTCCCTGATATATCCCTTGTCCAGAATCCTTCTAAGGTCTGCACAATTCCTTCTCATAGTCATTACATTTGCACTGCCGTCATAGCTTCTCATCTTTAGGCAGTCGCATCTTCCAACCATCTCTTCTACAGTCCTGAATCCCAGACTGCTCATGATCTCACGAAGCTGTCTTGCTATAAAGATCATGAAGTTCATAACATGCTCAGGTTTTCCTGCAAATCTTTTTCTTAGTTCCTCGTTCTGAGTTGCTATTCCCACAGGGCATGTATCTTTTGAGCAGACTCTCATCATCATGCATCCCATACAAACAAGGGGCGCTGTGGCAAATCCAAACTCTTCTGCACCAAGAAGTGCTGCGATCGCAACATCTCTTCCTGTCATCAGTTTTCCGTCTGTTTCAAGAACCACCCTGCTTCTTAACCCATTATCGATAAGAGACTGATGTGCTTCGCTTACGCCCAGCTCCCACGGAAGTCCGGCGTGATGAACAGATGATGATGGTGCAGCTCCTGTTCCTCCGTCGTAGCCTGATACCAGGATCACCTGTGCTCCTGCTTTTGCAACACCTGATGCTATCGTTCCAACACCTGCTTCTGATACGAGTTTTACTGATATTCTTGCCTTATCATTAGCATTTTTCAGGTCGTAAATTAGCTGAGCCAGGTCCTCAATTGAATATATATCGTGGTGCGGAGGCGGGGATATAAGTGCAACTCCGGGTGTAGAAAATCTGGTTTTGGCAACCCACGGGTATACCTTTTTCCCGGGAAGATGTCCGCCCTCACCGGGCTTTGCTCCCTGCGCCATCTTTATCTGTATTTCTTTTGCACTCTTTAAATAGCTTGAGCTGACCCCGAATCTTCCGGAGGCTACCTGCTTTACCGCACTGTTTTTTTCTGTTCCGAATCTTTTCTCATCCTCTCCGCCTTCACCGGTATTGGATTTTCCGCCGAGTCTGTTCATGGCGATTGCCAGGGTCTCATGAGCTTCCTTTGATAATGAGCCATAAGACATCGCGCCTGTCTGGAAGCGCTTTACAATCTCCTCTTCACTCTCTACTTCCTCCAGCGGAACCGGATCCTGAACTTTTTCAAATGATAAAAGTCCTCTTAATGTGTGCGGTTTATCCTCCGCATCAACCATATCCGTGTACTCTTTAAATCTGTTGTAGTCGCCTTCTCTTACGGCTCTCTGAAGAGTAACTATTGTCTTTGGACTGTACATGTGGTTTTCTTTGTCTTCGCCGCTTCTAAGGCTGTGGAAGCCAATAGAATCAAGAGTTGAGTCTGTTGGAAGTCCAAGGGGATCAAAGGCTCTGTTATGGCGGATTTCAACATCTTCCCCGATCTCGCTAATTCCGATCCCTCCTACTCTGCTGGTTGTTCCTGTAAAGTATTTGTCTACGAGTTCCCTGGATAATCCTATAGCCTCAAAAATTCTGGCTGACTGATATGACTGTAATGTAGATATACCCATTTTTGCAGCAATCTTAACTACGCCCGAAAGTAGTGCTTTATTATAATCCGCAATCGCGGTGTGATAGTCTTTATCAAGAATTCCTATATCTATAAGTTCTGCTATACATTCATGTGCAAGATAGGGATGGATCGCTCTTGCTCCAAATCCCAGAAGTGTTGCTATCTGATGTACGTCCCTTGGCTCACCACTCTCTAATATAAGAGATACTGCTGTGCGCTTCTTTGTTCTTACAAGATGCTGCTCAACAGAAGACACCGCAAGAAGAGAAGGTATCGGCATGTGATTTTCATCCACTCCTCTGTCGGATAAAATGATGATATTTACTCCATCTGCTACAGCTCTGTCAACAGCTACGTCCAGCTGTTCCATCGCTCTTTCTACAGGTGTATTCTTGTAGTACAAAAGAGATATTTTTCTGACCTTAAAGCCCGGTTCATCAAGCGCTGCTATCTTCATCAGATCAACGCCTGTAAGAATCGGGTTATTTACTTCCAGCACTCTGCAGTTATCGCTTTTTTCCATAAGGAGGTTGCCGTCGGATCCGATGTAAACGGTGGTATCTGTTACAACCTTCTCTCTTAGCGAATCAATAGGCGGATTGGTTACCTGTGCAAAAAGCTGTTTAAAGTAGCAAAAAAGTGGCTGGTGATTTTCAGAGAGCATAGCAAGCGGAATATCCGTTCCCATTGAAACTGTGGGTTCTATCCCGTTTGTCGCCATAGGCATTATCTGATCCTTTACGTCCTCATAGGAGTATCCAAACACCTTGTATAGCTTATCCCTCATCGCTTGAGTATGCGTCGGGATCTTTTTATTTGGAATATTTAAATTCTCAAGGTGAAGAAGATACCTGTCTATCCACTCTCCGTAAGGCTTTGATCCTGAATATTTTTCCTTACACTCTTTATCGGAAATGATCCGTCCCTGAACTGTATCAACGAGCAGCATATGTCCGGGTGACAGCCTTGACTTCTTAAGGATATTCTCCTCCGGAATATCAAGGACGCCTACCTCTGATGACAGAATAAGCCTTCCGTCCTTGGTTACATAGTATCTGGAAGGACGCAGTCCGTTTCTGTCAAGCGTAGCCCCAAACAGCTCACCATCTGTAAAAAGGACTGCTGCCGGTCCGTCCCAGGGTTCCATCATGGTTGCATAGTAGTGATAGAAATCTTTTCTCTCCTTATCCATGAAATCGTTATGTTTCCACGGCTCAGGAATAGTCAGCATCATAGCAAGAGGCAGATCCATTCCGTTCATATACAAAAATTCAAGGGTATTATCCAGCATTGCTGAGTCTGATCCGGATGAAGCTATCACAGGATATACTTTGCCAAGGTCATCTCCGAAAACGTCAGAGGACATGGTCTCTTCTCTGGCCAGCATTCTGTCGCTGTTACCCCTTATGGTATTGATCTCACCGTTGTGAGCTATCATCCTGTAAGGATGTGCTCTCTGCCAGGAAGGTGTTGTATTGGTTGAAAATCTGCTATGGACGAGAGCTATCGCACTTTTATATTCAGTAGACAGAAGGTCCTCATAAAAATTGCGCAGCTGGCCCACCAGAAACATTCCTTTATAGACGATGGTTCTGGATGAAAAAGAGCAGATATAAGTATCTTCAGAAGACTTTTCGTACTCGCGTCTTAAGCAGTAGAGTTTTCTGTCAAACTCTATTCCCTTCTTTACGCTTTCAGGTCTTTCTATGAAGCACTGACTGATATGCGGCATGCATTTTACAGCAACTTCTCCAAGTATCTCAGGATGAGTTTCCACATCTCTCCATCCAAGGACCTTTAAGTTTTCCTTCTCGGCGATCACTTCAAGCATTCGCATCGCAAACATGCGCTTCATGGAATCCTGTGGTAAAAAGAACATACCTATTCCGTAGTCACCTTCTTTTCCGAGGGAGATTCCAATCTTCTTTGCCTGCTTCTTAAAAAAGTCATGTGATATCTGAACAAGGATTCCAACGCCGTCTCCAACCTTGCCGGTAGCATCTTTTCCTGCTCTGTGCTCGAGTTTTTCTACAATTGAGAGAGCATCATCAAGTACTTTGTTGTCTCTTTTTCCATCAATATTGATAACAGCGCCTATTCCGCATGCATCTCTTTCGTTCATCCATGTTTCCATCGTCGTCCTACCTTTATTTCCTGCTTATCTCTTTTTTATGTCTTATCTAAGTGAAAACAGCATCTGGCCATATGTGGGATAGCTAAGATACTTATCCGGTATGATTGCCTCGGCTGCATCAGCATACTTTCTTACTTCATCCATATCAGCAAGAACAGTCTTCTGATAGTAGTTTGCAACTTCAAGTGCATCTGTCTTTTCTTCAGCAGTCTTTGTATCCTCTGAAAGCTTAAGAAGTGCTTTGCACATCTTGCCTGAATTTTCCTCAAGTTCTCTCAGGATTCCGCTCTCAAGGATGCACTCTGCGCCTTCAAGAACGCTCTTCTTCTGAATGATTTCCTTGGAAAGATCCTTCTCGTAAGAAATGATTCCTTCTGTAAGGTCTTTTCTGACCATTTCCTGCATTGTGAGTGACTCGATATGGATTGACTTGGAATAATTCTCAAGAAGGATCTCGTATCTTGACTCAAGTTCCTCTTTTGTAAAGATTCCATGCTTTGTAAACAGCTCAACAGAGCTATCTGAAATCCAGTAAGGCATTGCATCCGGAAGTGACTTAAGATTGGGAAGGCCTCTCTTTTCTGCTTCCTTAACCCATTCATCTGTGTATCCGTTTCCGTTAAAGAGAATTCTCTTATGAGCTTTTAATTCTTCCCTAAGTACTTCGAGGATTGCATCCTTAGAACCTGCTGCCCCTTTCTTTTCAAGCTTCTCATACAGTCTTGCTATTTCTTCTGCAACAGCGGTATTAAGCACTATATTTGCATTAGCAACTGATACGGCAGAGCCGGGCATACGGAACTCAAACTTATTACCTGTAAATGCAAAAGGTGATGTTCTGTTTCTGTCGGTGTTATCCTTTGTAAAGTGAGGAAGTACGGTTGCTCCCATAACCATCTGGACTTTGCCAAGACTCTGGTAGGTCTCTCCCTGTTCAACACTCTTTAAAAGGCCTGCAAGTTCATCTCCTACGAAAATTGAGATGATAGCCGGCGGTGCCTCATTTCCGCCAAGTCTGTGGTCGTTTCCTGCAGAAGCAACAGAAAGCCTTAAAATAGGCGCATAGTCATCAACTGCTGCGATAACTGCCATGAGGAAAACAAGGAAAGGTATATTCTCTCCGGGTGTTTTGCCGGGATCAAGCAGATTGATACCTGTATCTGTGCAGATAGACCAGTTGTTGTGTTTTCCTGAACCGTTGATACCCTCAAATGGCTTCTCATGAAGAAGGCATGCATAGTTATGCTTATCAGCAACCTTCTTCATAACCTCCATTGTCAGTTGGTTGTGATCTACAGCTACATTTGCTGTTTCAAATACGGGTGCCAGCTCATGCTGTGAAGGTGCAACTTCGTTGTGCTTTGTTTTAGCGGGTATTCCAAGCTTCCAGAGTTCCTCGTCAAGATCATGCATATATGCGGAAACCTTGGGCTTAATTACTCCAAAATAATGGTCCTCCATCTCCTGCCCCTTTGTCGGTGGTGCACCAATGAGTGTGCGTCCTGTAAACAGCAGGTCTTTTCTCTTTTTGTAGTAATCTTTATCTATAAGGAAATACTCCTGCTCAGATCCGATCGTGGTGTTAACCCGCTTTACATCGCTCTCTCCCAGGAGGTGGAGCATCTTAACTGCTTCCTTTGAAAGAGCCTCCATTGACCTTAAAAGTGGTGTCTTTTTGTCCAGAGCCTCTCCGCCATACGAACAGAAAGCAGTCGGAATATAAAGTGAGCCGTCCTTGATGAAAGCAGGAGATGAAGGATCCCATGCGGTATATCCTCTTGCCTCAAATGTTGCACGAAGTCCGCCTGAAGGAAAACTTGAAGCATCGGGTTCACCCTTTACAAGTTCCTTTCCTGAAAACTCCATTATCACACCGCCGTTATCTGTGGGTGAGATAAAGCTGTCGTGCTTTTCTGCGGTAAGACCTGTCATCGGCTGGAACCAATGAGTAAAGTGTGTCGCTCCGTTTTCAACAGCCCATTCCTTCATGGTTGCAGCTACGCAGTTTGCAACATCTAGCTCTAAGTGAGTTCCCCTTTCAATTGTTTTATGTACCGCCTTATAAATATCCTTGGGTAATCTTTCTCTCATGACCTTGTCATTAAAAACAAGACATCCAAATTCTTCTGTAAGTTTGCTTGCTTCGATCATAACAATTCCTCCTGTGGTGGTTTATATTTGTAGTGCCTTACTTTCCGCTAGCACCGTAGTTTGACAAAACTCTTGCTGAAGGGTCATTGACATTACAGCCCTCCCAGTTTTTGTTTGGCATCCAGAAATCTGTAACCATCTCTGACTGCCCTTCATAATACTTTTCAAAAATATCTCTATATAAAAGCGATTCCTTGGTAAAAGGTGTTGCATGATCATACTTCTTTATGCCATTTTTATAATCGGAATCGCTGTATTTGCTTTCCGCATATTCAATAAGGTCATCGCGAAGTGAATGTCCTACCGCATCCGAAAATGCAGCTTTTTCTCTCATAAGGATTGAATGTGGTATAAATTCGTCTTTTTCAAATGCTTTTCTCAGAAGATATTTTCCTATTCCGTAGGTATTTAATTTCTTTTTGGAATCAATGCTCATTACGTAGGATGCAAAATCAAGATCTCCGAAAGGAACTCTTGCCTCAAGTGAATTTACACTTATGCATCTGTCTGCTCTTAAAACGTCATACATGTGGATCTCTCTGATTCTCTTTTTAGCCTCCTCTTGAAAAGCCTCAGCGCTCGGAGCAAAATCAGTGTATTTGTATCCAAAGAGTTCATCTGATATTTCTCCGGTTAACACAACCTTGATGTCTGTATTTTCGTGGATCCATTTACACAAAAGATACATTCCTATCGATGCTCTTATTGTTGTAATGTCATAGGTTCCAAGTGCTTTTATAACCGGCTCAACAGCATCTATAACATCCTGCTTTGTGATGATGACTTCGTGGTGATTGCTGTGTATATACTCCGCAACTTCCCTTGCGTATTTAAGATCGATCGCATCAATGTCCATGCCTATAGCAAAGGTCTCGATGGGCTTATCCTGAAGACTTGCCGCTACTCCGCAGACAAGTGATGAATCAAGTCCTCCCGATAACAAAAATCCAACAGGTGCATCTGCAATAAGTCTCTTTTTTATTCCCAAAAGAAGCTTGTCATGTATCTTTGACAGCACGGTTTCAAGGCTGTCATCAGATTCTTTTTTAACCTCTGTGACATCTCTGTAGCAGATGAATTTTCCGCCCTCATAGTAATGTCCCGGAGGGAAAGGCATTATCTTATCGCAAACTTCCATAATGTTTTTGGGCTCAGATGCAAATACAATGCATCCACTCTCGTCATAGCCATAATAAAGAGGTCTTATTCCTATTGGATCTCTAGCTGCAATGAACTCATCTTTTTCTGCGTCATATATGACCATTGCAAATTCCGCATCCAGAAGTGAAAACAGTTTTGTGCCAACTCTCTCATATAAGGGAAGGATTATTTCGCAGTCGCTGTCACTATCAAACGAATAACCAAGTGAAGTAATATACTTCTTTAGCTCATTAAATCCATATAGCTCGCCATTACAGATGACTGCATTTCCATTTCTCGTAAAGGGCTGCATTCCCTTGCAGTCAAGCCCCATTATCGCTAACCTGTTAAAACCAAGCCATCCGCCTTTTACCTTAAGAGACCTCGATTTATCCGGTCCTCTTGATGCTGTTTTCAAAAGCATACTCTCAAAAAATTCTTTGCTTACTTCTTCCTTTACATATGTGAGAATTGCGCACATACTGCTTCCTCCTGAAACATATATATTTGTGATATACGAATTTTTATCCGTCTACATCCAAAAACTTCATTGCGTTTAGCATCATTCAGCATCCGCAAGAGCAAGGACACCTTCTTCACCGGTGCGGATCTTGACAACGTTATCGATGCTGTATACGAAAATCTTTCCATCTCCGATCTTGCCTGTATAAAGCGTCCTCTTAGCAGCCTCAATAACATCCTCAACCGGGATCTTGCTTACTACGACTTCAAGCTTTATCTTGGGCAAAAGTGTTACGTCCATCTCAACTCCGCGGTACTTCTGTCCGGAGCCTTTCTGAACACCGCATCCCATAACCTGTGTCACAGTCATACCTGTTACACCCAGATCATTCATTGCCTTACGGAGCTTGTCATATCTTGAAAGCTTAGTTACGATAACAACCTTATGGATTCCTGATCCTGTATCAACAGGAGCTGTTACAACCGGAACAGATGCTCTCTTCTGGAACTCAGATGCTTCGTCATAATCGCTTACGCCAAGATCCGTATTTTCGTTCACTGTCATGTTCAGAGTATTTGAAACATCCATGATGGCAAATCCTGAATATGCTGAAGCAAGACCATGTTCTGTGGAATCAAGTCCTGTTACTTCCTCTTCTTCTGATACTCTAAGTCCAAGTACTGCTTTGATAGCCAGGAATGTTACTGTGATCGTCACTGCTGTCCAAAGAGCTGTGGAAAGCATTCCAACCATCTGGATTCCAAGAAGCTTAAATCCACCGCCGTAGAAAAGTCCGACCATCTCGTTTCCTGCTGCATCTGCAATCGCATAACCCGGTGCTGAATTTGTAGCAAAAAGACCAACCGCGATTGTTCCCCAGATACCATTTAAGCAGTGAACTGCTACTGCACCTACGGGATCGTCGATATGAAGTTTGTTATCAAGAAGCCAAACACCAAAGCATACAAGAAGACCGGCTACAATACCAATAACTATTGAACCCAAAGCATCTGTTACATCACAGGGAGCTGTGATAGCTACAAGTCCTGCAAGTGAAGCGTTAAGACACATTGAAACATCGGGCTTACCATATTTAAGCCATGTAAAGATCATGCAGGTAACTGTTGCAAGTGCAGGTGCTATTGTTGTTGTTACAAAAACTGAACCAAGCTGTTCTACTGATGTACAAGCTGCGCCGTTAAATCCGTACCAGCCAAGCCAGAGAATAAATACACCAAGTGCAGCAGCTACCAGATTGTGTCCGGGAAATGCATTTACTTTTATTACCTTTCCGTTTTCATCTCTCTCAAATTTGCCAATGCGGGGTCCAAGAATTGCTGCACCTATAAGTGCTGAAATACCACCAACCATGTGAATGCAGTTAGAACCTGCAAAATCATGAAATCCCATCTGAGAAAGGAATCCACCGCCCCAGGTCCAGTGAGCTTCGATAGGATATATGATTGCTGAGATAACTGCCGAGTACACACAATATGATATAAATTTTGTTCTCTCAGCCATGGAACCTGAAACAATTGTTGCTGTGGTAGCACAGAATACTAAGTTAAAAACGAAATTGGACCAGTCAAAATTTGCATAATCCGTAAAGATATCAAAACCGGGCTTTCCGATGATGCCCATCAGATCTTCTCCAAGGAAAAGACCAAATCCGATAAGGATAAATACAACAGTTCCGATACAGAAATCCATAAGGTTTTTCATTATGATATTTCCGGTATTTTTAGCTCTTGTGAAACCTGCCTCGCACATCGCAAAGCCGGCCTGCATCCAGAACACTAAAGCTGCACCTATCAAAAACCAAACTCCGAAAACACTACTGTCTATAGCAGTTAAAATCTCTTCACTCATACTTTCTCCTCCGTAAAAATGAGCGATGCAAAGGATGATCATTTTTCCATGATGCCCCTTTGCATCGCTCAACTAAAAGCCAGCTATTTTGTTTTTTATCAAATACTTTTAACCGCGGAGTTCGTATCTGACGTTTTATATCATAAGGATCCATGATATGTAAAAAGAACAGAAAAGGCGCCTTGAAGCTTTGCTTCAAGACACCTTTGTCTTTATGAAAATGAAGTTTACACTTTGAAAAACCATTTGTCAACAACAAAAATCATATTTTCAGAAAATTCTCTCCGTAACTGCTGTCGGAAGAGAAGGCAGAGCATCATTGCCATCGGCACATCTTATGACCAGCTCTATGGTTTCTCCTTTTTCGTGATAGCCCAGAAATTTAACCTTCTGGCATGAAGCATTGCCGTAGTTTCCGATAAATTCTCCATCTTGGGTAAGCACAAATGATCTTTCCTGAACTTTATCCCTGTTCATGTAGAAAAATACATCCCCATCTTCTTTGGGTGTTATATCAATCTCCCATTCGTCTCCGTTTTGCTCACACTTTATATCAGCATCGCAAAAGCAGTCCTTATTGCTACCGGTTACCTTTTTCCAGATTGCCTCCTGAACATCAAAAGGAGAGGCTTTTTCATCCACTTCCTTCTCCAGATATTCATATATCTCGTCTACGTTTTTCTCGCATATTGTATCTGCAGGAAGCACGTAGTCATTCTCAATTATATTTTTTGAATATTTCTCCTGCCCCTTAAGAGGCTCTGTATCCTCCGGCACAAGAACATACTTTATTCCCAAAAGAGCATCGGCAGTCCTGGTATTTTCCCCATCGTATTCGGTATAAATACCATTGTCATTAAAGCCCATTCTGTACAAGAGAACCCTGTCCTCTACTTTCGTAATACTGTTGTAGGTCGTTATGCTCTTGTAGTTGTAGTGCAGACTGTCATTGGGGCTTCTCTTTATAACAGACTCCACTCTGTAGTCTGATTTATCGGATATACTATCAATCGTCTCTTCGAGCATTTCATCCTTTGCCTTATAATCACTGCTTTTTTCCGCTACCGGTGAAAATACCCTGTACACCTTTACAAAGTTGGCCATCATATCGGTCATTCCAAATGTGAGCATAAGTACAAGTCCTGCCACATATATTGCCTTCTTTTTTCCGGCAAAATATAATGCGGCAAATATCATTATCCCTGAAAAAACAGCTACAAAAATATTGTAAACAAGAGCCTTTTTCCCTATAAATTCGGCACCGTTGAGCTTGCATAATATCAGGATGACAATAAGTCCAAAAATAACACCGGGCACTTCTTTTGCTTTGACTGCATCAAGATTTACAAACAGGCGAAATGCCAGATATATTACAACAAAAGAAAAGACGAAGGAATACCTGTACAGATATCCGTATGCTTCTGTAAAGCCATGCATTGCCTTATTAAAAGGCGCTATGCAAAACATAGATGTGATAACAGCAATAAAAGATAAATACAGCAGCTTTTCTTTTTTATCTATTCTGCTGCTTGTGAAAAAAAGCACAGCCAAAACAAGGAAAAAGATTCCGGAATATATGTTGGGAAGTCCTGTCATGATCTCTCCTGCATCATAGCTTAATGAAAAGAGCTTTGATGCAACAGATAAGGGCGATATGTATTTGCCTACAGCCTCAGAGGTAGGCAGGTATGAATAAAAAGCTTCTGCTATATCTCTGCTCCTTATCTTATTGCTTCCAAGAAGTGACTGTCCGACCGGAACAAGAAGCCATAAATCAGTTGCGACTGCAGCAAGGCTTGAATACATAAATCGTGCAAAGTCCTTTAGATTTATCTTTTTAAACAACAAAAGAAATATTGTAAATGCCCCCAAAAGAAGCATTATCATAGCTGAAATATAGTAATTGCATACGATCATCACTGCTACTGATAACACATATAAGGGTAGCCAGGGCCTTTGTTTTTTTAGCATGCGCTCGTAAAATATAAGCACTACCGGCATCATGATCACAGCATCAAGCCACATCACATTACTTATGTTGGCAACCACCCAGCCGCTTAATGAAAATGCCATACCAAAAAAAGGAGCTGCAAGGATATTTATCTTATTAGCACTGCCGTCAGAGTTTAGCCTTGTTAACAGAAACAATGTAGAGGTAAATCCGAGAAGCATCATTTTTACCATAATAAAAAATGTTATGGCTTGAGGCATTACATGACCGGGAACAAAATTCAAAAACACAAGAAGCGGACTCGACAGATAATATGCCCAAATTCCGAGCATATCACTTCCGAGTCCGCAGTTATCCGAGTAGAAGAAGCCATCAGCACCCTTAAATACAGCTTTGTAATACATGTAAAAATCAAGATACTGCTGCTTCATATCTTCATACAAAAAAGTATTATCCCCAAATGGCGTTATTGACATAGCTTTGCAAAACGCAAGAAATCCAGCCATGGGAAAAAGCAGCGACAGTAAGAGCGCCACGCCTTTGTATTTTCTTATTAAACTTTTTTCATCCTCCACAACGCAAACCTCGATAAATCAAACTACATTATAGTTCGATATTAACTCTTCCATTTTTTCCCAGTCAAGTTTTTTCATAAGCTTTTTAAGTTCAGCTATGATCTTACTGCTTTCCTCAGAAAGCTTGTAATTATCAAGGTCTTCAAGCACCATCTCCATTGCATCATAGTCCATCTGAGGAATAAATTCCTTCAAAGCAGCAAATGCCTCAGAAAGATCCGCCCCTGATATCTCCGGCTTGCTGTTATCTTCCGCTTCCTGATCCTCTTTTTCCGAAAGCTTTTCAAGAATGAGCTTATAGCCTTTGAACATTGTAATGAGCTTATCGGTGTTAGCTTTTATAAAGGATATATTGCCGCTCTTTCCGGCCATCTCAAGCTCTTCTGCAAGATGTGACAGCTCTGCTGCCCCTATTATTCTTGCAGTACTCTTTAATGCATGTACCTTAATTGTGTAATTATCGTAGTCCTCTTTTTCAAAAGCATTACTTATTTCATCTGCTTTTTCATCGATGCTCTCATAGAACGATGTGAGGAACTTTTCAAAAAACTCAGCATTTCCGCAGTACATAATTCCGTCTGCAACAGATATCCCATCGATTTCATAAAGCCATGACAAATACTCAGGAAGTACCTCTTCCTGCACCTCTGCGGCCTCTTCGCTCTCACTTATAAGATCAGATGGCAGATATCTCTTTATCATCTGTTCGAGCGCACCGCCTTCTACAGGCTTTGACAGATAATCCTGGAAGCCTGCCTTAATATAATAATCGCTTCCTCCATTCATCACGTTGGCAGTCAAAGCTATGACAGGAATATCGGGATGCGTGATCCTTATCTTTTCAAGAGTCTCAATACCATCCATCTCAGGCATCATATGATCAAGCAGTATCAGATGATACTCATTTTTTGAAAGCTCCTCAAGGCATTCTCTTCCGCTTAGGGCAAGTGTAAGATTTACCTTAGTTGCTTTAAGAAGTCCCTTAACCACCTGAAGGTTCATTTCGTTATCATCAACTACCATGATCCTTGCACAAGGAGCAACAAATCCCGGAATGTATTGTCTCTTCTCTTTATTTTCCACCTTCTCTATGAATTCTCCGATAGGCTCAGGGTCTGCTATCTTCTGCTTAATCTTAAATGAGAATGTCGATCCTTCTCCGTATATACTTTCGCATGAGAGCGATCCGCCCATAAGTTCCACGAACTGTCTTGATATATCAAGTCCGAGTCCGGTACCCTTGATCGCGGTATTTTTGCCCTCATCAACTCTCTGAAAAGCTGTGAAAAGTTTGTTTATATCTTCAGGCTTAACGCCTATTCCCGTATCTTCAACGCCGTAGTAGATAACACACTTATCATCGCTTTTTTCTACAACAGAAACAATAAGGGTAAAGCCGCCTTCTTTAGTATATTTGACAGCATTTGTAAGGAGATTCAAAAGAACCTCTTTAAGTTTTACACTATCTCCATATAGCTTTTTGGGAAGCTGCTCATCTATTTTTGTCTTAAATACGAGATCTTTTTCATTGCTCCTTACTCTTATCATCATGGCCAGAGACTGGAAAAGATCCTGTGTGTCATACTCATTTTCTATGAGCTCCATCTTGCCCGCCTCGATCTTAGACAGATCAAGGAGGTCATTTACAAGACCAAGGAGTGTTTCCGACGCAAGCTTTATCTTATGCGCATATCCGGTAACCATATCCGCATATTCCTTCGGCACATTCTCCGTATCTTCCCTCAATATCATCTCATCCATTCCCATAATTGTATTTATGGGAGTTCTGATCTCATGGGACATATTGGCAAGGAACCTTGATTTTGCGCTGTTTGCGCGCTCAGCATCTTCTTTGGCTGCTCTGATCTGTTCATATTGTCTGCTGATGATCGTGATATGCATGATCCTCCATACCAGGAATCCTGCAATGACCATGCCAAGAATACTTAGTCCCGCTCTTACGATCACGTACTCATAAAAAGCCTTCTTTTTAATGATCGTAAATGAAAAATCCTTAACGGCTTCACTTCTTGACTCTTTTATCTGCATCTTGAATTCGTAGGTTCCGCCGGGAACATTAGTATAGTCAACAGACGTGAATTCACTTCTTTTTACTACATTTTTCTTTTTATCGAATCCCTCCAGATAATAGGTTACCTGCGGGTTCATGAGTGAATAAGTAAATATATATCCGCTAATGGTGATCTTTCTGACATTTGGCTCTAAATTAAAAACGCCGTCCGCGTCAGCATATACCAGTTTGCCATCGCACTCTATATATGGAACTGTAACCTTGAGTTTGCTTACTTCTTCAAAAGGTTTGTTTATGTTGACCCTGCATACTCCTGTAGACCCGGATATATACAGATCGCCGTTCTCTGTCAGAGCGCTGTTCGAATTCCCCGTTGTTATGCAGGGAAGTCCGCTCGAAGCATCATAAAATAGAGGATCTATCGTTTTGTTATCAAGAAGCTCTTGTTTTCCCGCAACATAGATTCCGTTACTGCTAAGGATCCACATGTTGTCGGAGTCATCCTCATATAAATCAAAGTTATTTGAGTACGGAAATTGTTTGATTGTTGTTATATTGTAATCTGCATCCATATATGCAAGAGAATTACTTGTAACAATCCAGTATATATCCTTTTCCGTATCCTTTTTGATACGCATTATAACTTCGGAGGCAAGTCCGTCTTCTATCCCAAGGTGCCTTACACCATCATCGTTTATTACAAAGATTCCTCCGCCGTCACTTCCAACCAACATATCGCCGTTTTCGGCTTCTATTCCTGTAAGAAGTTCAGTATTCTCTATACCATCCGCTTCGTTGTATACTCTCTCAACCATGCGTCCGTCCAGAATGGCCAGACCACCTGTACAGACTACCATTATCTTTCCGTCTTTTCTTTCATATACGACCTTTATTCTGTCGCTGGGTAGTCCGTCCGAAGGTCTGTAGCATATAGCAGTTCCGTTTTTATAGCATATAAGAGCATCGTTGCCGTAGGTAGAAAACCAAAGCCTCTCTTTGCTGTCTTCCACAATAGATTTAACCGTTGTTGTCTCTAAAAAGCTGATGAGATCTCTTGAAGGAACAGGTGCACCATTTGCATACATAAAATGTCTTATGGGGAATGAATCCATCACTCTGCCATTTCCGATAACGGTAAGTCCTTCATTTTTACTTCCGATAAAGAGCATGCTTTTATGAACGCAGGTAGTATTGACTACAGTTTCCGGGAGTCCATATTGATGTGTGATATCCGCAAACTGATTCGGAACAATTTTCATTACTCCGCGTTTTGATGAAGCAACCCACAGATTTCCCTGATAATCTGTCATTATGTCTTCCACTGAATTATCGATTGGAAGATTTGAAAGATTATAGAATCTTCCGTCCTTCAATATTCCAAGTCCGTTATCCGCACATACCCACTGCTCTGTTCCTATTTCTTTTATTACATTTACATATTCAAGGGGAGCTGTGGAATACATGGTTTTTATAGAAAAGTTTTTGCCATCAAAGCTTCCGTAATATATTTCAGATTTTTTTGTTCCAAAATAGAGGTAGCCCGGGTTAGAAGCATCAGGACTTATGGAATAGATATCCTCTATGCCAACATCTTTTGCAGTATAATATCCGATCAGTTTGCCGTTGTTTAATACAAATACAGCTCCGCTCTTTGTAATTCCGTAAACATTACCGTTCTCTGCTACAACGAGTTTTCTTATCGGCTCTTTACTTAAATTATCATCTGTAACATGTAATACTTCATTATCCGGAGAAACAATGGTAATACCATTTGTTGTCCCCAGGTACATATATCCATCGGGATCTTCTATAATTGAGCGAACTGAAGAAGATGTAAGCCCGTCTGCCTTGGTGATTTTTTCAATCTTACCCTTGGACATTATGACTACACCGCTGTCGTTAGTTCCTATCCATAATCTTTGTTTTGAATCAACGCAGAGACTTACTACGCTGGCGATTCCTGAAGTGGAATCAAGTCTGAGAAAAGTATTGCCGTCATATCTTACAAGGCCACTATATCCGCCAATCCAAATAAAGCCATCTTCCGTTTCAGCTATAGCATTTGCTTCAGACGTCGGAAGGCCATTTGTATTATCATATAAAACTGCGGAGAAACCATCGCCCTTTCCTATTATGTTAACATGGTTTTCTTCATCCGCATAACTTGTAAATGAGCAGCCTGTAAAAAAAACGAGTAAGGCAAATCCGACTGCGATCTGCCTTATAATGCTCTTACCTGCGAACACTGTCTAATCTCCCTAGTAAGGTTAAAGAATCAAGAACGCATAAGAAAGAATTCATCTACTTTTGCAACAAGATGTTCTCTCGTTATCGTTTTTAAAAGATAGCCTTCAGGCTTAAGTCCGACAACATCCATAACGCTTGTCTTATCACTTTTTCCTGTGAGGAACATAACCGGAATATCTTTGGTCTCTTCATCATTTCTTAGCATTTCCAAGACCTGCGGACCGTTAGTCACAGGCATCTCATAGTCAAGAAGGATGAGATCGACTTTATTTTTTCCAAGCCATTTAATAGCCTGAAGTCCGGAAGCTGCCATGGCAACTTTATATGTGTCCTTAAGCCATCCTCTGACAAGTCCCACATAGGAAGGGTCGTCGTCAACTATAAGAATGCTCTTCTTGAATTCACCAAGTGCCTTCTTGTCAAAAAATTCCATGACTGCTGAAATATATGCATCATTGTCAAGTGGTCTAGGGAAAACTCTGTATATCAGACCAAGAGGAATCATATCAGTAACATGTTTGGTATCTGCAGGGTCACCGATAAGGATCATATGATTATCACCGTCGCGAAGCTTATCAAGCAAATACATCTTTATATCTTCGTCCAATGCTTCACCTGTCTCCATGTAATAAGTCAGGAGCGTGGTTGCATCCCAGGAATTGTTGATTTCGTCAATATCTGCAGGAACGAATGAAGCCTCAAGTCCTGAATCCTGTATTTTTTTCACTAAAACCCTAATGAAGAAGGACTCCTTTCCTCCTACGACGATTACTTTGTTAGTAACCATAAACGTTCCCTCCGAAAAAGAAATTTTTGCATAGAATAAAAAACGAAGTCATATATTATTTTACCATAGTTTCGTTACTTTAAGTTAAAATACTTTCCTATACAGATAGTACTCAAACATGTAGTCTCCCCATCCGTATTTCTCCTGATCGATCAGCTCATAATGATCATCGATATTATCAGGAATATGGTCTCTTACAAGTACATAATCCACAAGGCCTTCACGGATATATCTTGCCTGCTCCTTATAAGGATTGTTGGCATCATCTTCTATATCCAGAGTCTGTGTCTGAAACCACCTGCAATTAGGCACGATATCACATAGTGTATAAAGTCCTGCATCCAGACATCCCACGTTTAAAAGCGTAGGATTTTCGGTAGTATTTACCTCATCCCTGAATCTGTACAGGAACAAATCTCTACTCTCCTCCATAAAAGGAACATTCATTGAAGAAAATCTTATAAAGATCATGGAAAGGATAAGTGTTATCGCCCCGGCATAAAATCCCGGTCTTACGTCCTTTAATATCTTTTCCAGAATCTGTGCAAGAAAGGCCATTCCAAAAACCGCAAACATAGATAACGGAATGGAATAATAGGGAAGATTTCTGCCACCTACAAATATACCAAGGTACAAAAATCCAAACAGGATGACATAGCTGATCCTTGTAAATATCTTCCTTTTTCCCTTAAGCAGAGTATAGATAAAGCCTGCAATTGCAAAAGAGAAATAACCTATATTGTCCTGAATGAGGATGTATAACAGCTTTGCAAGATCATAGCATTTACTGAAAATCGTAGTACTTTCCCCGGCACCTGTAGTAGGATACACGAAGACATTCACATATACATATCCCCAATACCATTCGTACAAACCGTTATTTACCCCAAAGTAAATGATCCATGGTATAAACGGAATAAACATTCCAAGCAAAAATACAAGGCATGCCTTTATTCCGCCTTCAAGATCCTTGTGCACCAGATAAGCAAAAAACACAAGCATCATCCATGCAAAGTAAAAACCAAGGCCTGTAAATTTGGTATTTGCAACTATTCCGGCAAGAATACCCCCTGCAAATACTGTTTTAAGCGGCATCACCTTTTTGGAATAATCACTTTCAAAATATCTTGCAAACAGATACAGCCCTATCACCATAAAAGGCAGATATATTTCCTCTGCTGCGCCGCCCCACCAAAAGCTCCTTGATGAGACGATCACTGCGTAGGTTAAAGGGGCAACTACTGTCGAGAACTTATCCCCGGCAAATAGTCTTATTGTTTTGTAGAAAAACAAGACATCTATAAAGCCAAGCACAACCTCCAAAAGATATACTCCCAGAAAGGTTGTATGGGAACAAAGGTATGCTAATCCATATAGAAAATACAGATACATCCCCTTTTGATCAAAGACATCTCTATATAGCATTTTGCCGTTAAAGAGCGCTTTTCCCATTGTAAAATAGCTGTTTGCATCATCCCAGTTGTTGAAGGTGTACAGAAATGATGATCTGGATGCAAGCATTAGAAACAGCGCTACCGATACTGCAAAATACATATATTTTATGATGGTATTACTTTTATTATTCGTCAAGCTTAACCTCTGCCATTACGTATAGTCTGGTGTCATTTGTCCTGAACATTCTGGTATCCTCTCCGTATCCGGTTCCGCCATAATCAGGACCAAGCCTTACACCGCAGCCGTTAAGTATACTACCGGAGGTCGTAACTTCTTCCTTCTCGCTCTTCATCTTGTAAAATCTTGCGAGCATTCCGTGTACGATGCCGTTCTGTTTTACATGAATGGGAGCAATGGTATTTATCAGGCTGCCAAATTCTTTTATATTGATCTTAAGCTGTCTGTTTGTGACTGTATATACGCGGTCAGGGTCAAGGCCTTTGGTTCTAAGACACAGATAGTCATTATTTGGTCTGGACTCCTTCTGATATACAAGAGCCACTGCCAAAGACTTGCTGGGATCAACACACATGAATCTGTATGGGCTAAGTCTATAGTGTACACCAAACTGGAACACACGTCTCCATGCTTTATAAAATTCTACCTGATCTGCAATCTGTTTTTTCTGCTCATCGCTAAGTTCAGTGATATTAAGCTCATATCCAAAGCATCCGAATGCCGCAACCGAAAATCTTGTTTCAAGAGGCACTCTGTTAAGTGTCTGATGATTGGGAACTGCGGATACATGCGCTCCGATGGTATTTACCGGATAACCATAACTGTAACCTCTCTGGATATCCATCCTGCATACTGCATCAGTATCATCACTTGCCCATATCTGAGGAAAATAGCTCAAAATACCAAGGTCGAACCTGTTTCCTCCTGAAGAGCAGCCTTCGAACAATATCTTAGGGAACTTCTTTGTAAGCTCGCCCATGACCCTGTAAAGACCTATATAATATCTGTGTGTAAACTCCTTCATTCGCTCAGCGGGAAGCTCAAGCGAAAATCTGTCTGAAAAGATTCTGTTCATATCCCACTTTATGTATGAGATATTTGCAGATGAAAATACATCAGACATTGTCTGAATTATATAGTCCTGAACATCCTTCCTTGTAAGATCAAGGATCATCTGATTTCTTCCAAGTGAATGATGATGACCCGGTACGCAGACCGCCCACTCAGGATGTTTTCTGTACAGATCTGAGTC
>Ga0310691_10002578_pt1 | contig 23619 bp, 18 predicted proteins | sample 176DNAGHGlowgp2_FD_203887 | JGI IMG/M metagenome (GOLD analysis project Ga0310691, IMG submission 203887) | Sheep rumen microbial communities from Palmerston North, Manawatu-Wanganui, New Zealand - 1766 DNA GHGlow gp2 (v2) (version 2) | ecosystem: Host-associated > Mammals > Digestive system >...
TTATCATGCCTTGCAGGAATACCGGTACCGTCAAGTGCACGGTAAGCATCCATTGCAATTGCCCACTTGCTGTAGTCACCGCCCGTTACTGCATTTCCGTCCCAACCAGTGTAGCCATATGTCTGCTTACCATTATTGCAGTATTCACCACAGATAGGCTTTGTAGAACTGTGGCTATCATACGCAAATGCGTCTGTAGCATCTTTGGTTCCGTAAATCCAAGATGAAACATAGCCTGTATCATCAAAGCTTGTGGAAGAAGCGTTTCCTGCACCTTGCTGATACCATGAACCTTTGTAGATAGAAGAACTTGCTGCATATGCACCGAACTTAGGGTCATTCTTCATAGACCAGTTCATGTTCTGGTATGTGCCGTAAGAAATGGTGTTGCCATTGGAGCAGACATACTTGAGGTTGTTAGTAGCAGTGTTGTTGAATTCGGTAGAGTTAGCAATCTTAACGTTCTTACTTGCGTTGTACCAATAACCACCGTGTCCATCAGGATCATACTTCAAAGAAGTCGAACCTGTTGCTGTTGCAGTTGCAGTAGCTGTTGCTGCAGACGTAGCAGTCGCAGATGCAGTAGCTGAAGCTGTTGGCGTTGAATCAGCAGGAGCTGTCGCCGTGGCAGCCGCAGTCGCAGTTGCTGTTGCTTCAGAAGGCTTAACCACACGCCCTTTGTGGTCCAAGTTCTTCCCATCAACAACTGTATCATGCTTCATCTTCCCCTTGGATGTGAAGTAATACTCATATCCGCCTATCGTCTTCCAGCCCGTGTAGGCTGCACCTGTCTTGCCAAAGTAATACTTCTCACCATTATATGTCTTCCAGCCTGTGGACATTACTCCCTTGCTGTTGAAGTGATAGTACTTCTTGCTTATCTTCTTAAGCCCTGTCCTCATAACGCCGTCAGAACCGAAGTAGTACTTCTTCTTGCTTATCGTCTTCCACTTCGTCTGCATTACGCCCTTGGAATTGAAGTAATATGTCTTGCCGCTGATCTTGGCAAATCCCTTGATATACTTGCCCTTACTGTTCTTGCAGTACCATTTGCCGCTCTTTTTGACCCACTTGACCTTCTTGTATGTAGTATAAGCGGATTCGTACTTGGGAACTTTTGCAGATACTACAGCAACTTCCGCGTTAACATAACCATAGTTATATGGCAGTGACGCCGTCAGAAGCGTTACACCTAATAGTATTGCAATAACTGATACAAGTCTCTTAGTCATCTGACAATCCCTCCGGATTCATAGTCTGCCATTTCCAGCAGGATGAACACATCTCATCTATGCCGTATCTGGCTGTAAAACCTAATTCTTTCTCCGCTTTCGCCGTGGAAGCATAACAAACTGCGATGTCGCCCGGTCTTCTGGGACCGAACACATGGTTGATCTTATGGCCGCACGCCTTCTCGAAAGCTGCAACCGCTTCCTTGACGGAAGTTCCCTTCCCCGTTCCGAGGTTGAAGAGTGATACGCCTGCATCATGACTCTCCAGATATCTGATCGCCTTGACGTGACCATCTGCAAGATCTACGACGTGGATATAGTCGCGGATACATGTTCCGTCAGGCGTATCGTAATCATCTCCAAAGACGGTCAGCTTCTCCAGTGTACCGCCGGCCACCTTAGAGATGTACGGGAACAGGTTATTGGGAATCCCTCTGGGGTCCTCACCGATCAGTCCGCTCTCATGGGCACCTACGGGATTGAAGTATCTCAGCAGGCATACCTTCATGGAAGGTTCAGCCTTGGCAAAGTCCCTTAAGATCTGCTCGAGCATCCACTTGGTCCACCCGTACGGATTGGTGCACACGCCCAGGGGACTCTCCTCAGTGAAAGGAACGTCTTCGCTCATACCATAGACCGTAGCTGAGGAACTGAATACAAGGTTATTTACCCCGTACTTCTTCATGAGCTTACACACGGTGATCATGCTGTTGATGTTATTGGAATAATACTCAAGAGGCATCCTTACTGATTCGCCTACGGCCTTGAGCCCTGCGAAATGTATCACGCTGTCGATCTTATTCTCAGAGAACACCTTCTCAAGAGCTGCCTCATCACAGCAGTCAACGTTATAGAACTTGAACCTCTTGCCGCATATCTTCTCAAGGCGGTTCTGCACCTCCATCTTACTGTTGGAAAGATTATCCGCGATTATAACGTCATAACCGTTCTCATATAGTGATATGACTGTATGTGATCCTATATATCCGTTGCCGCCTGTTACAAGTACTGTGCTCATGAGTTACCTCCGCTTTATGCTTCTATAGATATTTTAGTTCTTTTTAAAATCTTTTCCACACATTTGCACCAAATAAGACTTTCCAGTTTTTTTGATTATTATAAAATTGTATCAGTATCTAATATAGGAGATTTTTGTATGAGCAAGATGATCTATATCGCAGATGATGAAGATAACATTAGAAATCTGCTTAAGTCATTTTTGGAGAGAGAAGATTTTAATGTTATAGGATTTGCGACAGGTGACGATCTGCTCGCCAGATTCAGGGATACTCCCTGTGACCTGATCATCCTCGATGTTATGATGCCCGGTCACGACGGATTCTTCATCCTTAACGAGATCCGTAAGGAGAGCAACGTCCCGATAATCATGCTCACGGCCAAGGACAGCGATGCTGACTATATACAGGGCTTAAGTCTTGGCAGTGATGATTACTTCACCAAGCCTTTCTCCCCCATCAAGCTCGTTACTAAGGTAAAGTCCACCTTGAAGAGACAGGAAGAGATCATGTCCGTCGGAGGAGGCGATCAGACGCAGAATGACAACACACTTGTCTTCGCTGACATCGTTATCAACAAGAAGACCAAGGAATGCACCGTATCAGGCAAGATCCTCCCGCTTACTCCCAATGAATATTCGCTTCTTGCATATCTGATCTCCAATAAGGACAGGGCTATCCCCAGGGTCGAACTCCTTGATAAGATCTGGGGCTATTCTACCGAGGTCGAGACAAGAGTCGCTGACGATACCGTTAAGAGACTCCGCAAGAAGATCAAGGATTCCAAGGCATCCGTAACTACAGTCTGGGGCTACGGGTTCAAGCTTGTTGACAAAAACTCTGACGGAATAGACAATTAAGTATATTCATTTGATCAGAGGTAATAATGGCGCCTAAGGATAACAAGACTTATCACAAGTTTACTTTCAAACTTCCCATTGCGTTGCATCTTTATGCGACCTTCCTTATCGTTATCCTTCTCATGGCATTATCGATGATCTTTATTTCGAGGGGTATCCTCAACACCTACATCGCCCAGGAATGTAACAAGCGTATCGAGAACGCCGTTAAGTCATGTCAGAGTCTCGCACAGACTTTCAGGTCTACGGAATTTGACATCAACAGGTCTGAGAGTGATATCAGTGATTCTCTCCTTAACGCTATCGTATCGTCGGCGGATATATCGAACGAGGCAACGATCGCTCTTATCTATACAAACAATAATGCTGAAGTCGGATATAACCTTTTGTGGCCGACCAAGGCATATTCGATATCTTCATACAACGCGACTGACAGCGTTATCAACGAGATAACGGAGAACAACGGGATCACGGTTAACGGTGAGACGCAGCAGATTAACATCGACGGATCACTTTACTTCTACAGGATACTCGGCATCGAATACAGTCCCGAGCATGATGTCTATGAGCATCTTAACAACTATTACATCGTTCTGTTCGTTAACTCCAAGCCTTATTTCTCATTGACGGAACAGCTCATCTACGCGCTTATTCAGGTCGTTCTTATCATCATTATCGTTGCCGGTATCCTCAGTCTGTTCAATTCTATCCCCCTTTTCCTCTCTACCAAGAGATTATCCGAATTCTCCAAAAGGATCGGACGCGGTGACTACAGTCCCATCAACCCGGATCATACAGCCAGCCGTGAACTTACCGACCTTGGCATACAGATGAACAGCATGGCCAAGAAGCTGGAGAAAAGCGACCTCGAGCAGAAAACATTCTTCCAGAATGCATCGCACGAACTAAGGACCCCGCTAATGTCCATACAGGGTTATGCCGAAGGTATCAAATACGGTGTATTCGATAACGAAGAGAAGGACAAAGCCGTTGATGTCATCATTGATGAGACTGACAGACTTACGACAATGGTATCTAACCTCCTGACAATCTCCAAGATGGATATGGCCAAGAGCGGTGATTATACCGTCAAGAAACAGATCCTTAACTGTTCCGAGATTGCAGAAGATGCGATCGATAAGGTTAGAGGTCACTTCATTCATGAGGAGAAGGAACTCGTTAACAACATCACCAAAGAAGACCTCTACATCTATGCCAATGAATCGGATATCTTCAGGATGCTCGAGAACATTTTCTCCAACTGCCTGAGATACTGCAGGAATTCTGTTAACTTCACATGCGTCAAAGACCGTTCCGGCAAAAATATCGTCTTCACTTTTACTGATGACGGTCCGGGTATCTCTTCTGACGTAATAGATAAGCTTTTCGACAGGTTTGCGACCGGAACGGCAGGAAAGCACGGCATCGGTCTGTCCCTCGCGAAATCGATCGCAGAGGAACACAAAGGTACCATCCAGGGTTATAACATCATGAATGATGACGGTTCAGTACAAGGTGCCTGCTTTGTCATCACGATCCCTCTCATCACTAAGAAAGAACAGCTGACTAAGCTGAACCAGGACAAGAAATGAGGAGCATCTCGGTATCAGTCACCGGCCTTGCCAGATACACTTCAAGATCCGGTGATCTGACCGGTTCGGGTTTCGGCAGCGTTTCAGGGATAGAAGGAACAAGACTTCACCAGAGGATATTTGCCGACCTTAAGAAGGAATACGGCAAGGATATCGAGACGGAAGAATATGTCGAGGAGTCATATTCCAGGAATGACATAGAGCTCAAGGTCGCAGGACGCATGGACTGTCTGCTCTTATCACCCGGGGACATGCCTCACATATTTGAGATCAAATCGTTTAACAGCACCAAGGATAAGTACGAACTTCTAGAACAGAAATGGCATCTGGCGCAGCTCAAGCTCTATGGTGCTCTTTACATGTTCTCCAACAAGGATGTCTTTGATGTAAAGCTGACTTTGCGTTATGTGTCGATCACTTCGCTGAATGCTTACGAGAATACCATAGAGATGTCGTATGAGGATGCGGTATCATTCTTCTCTGAACTCTGCGATAGATACATCGACTTTGCATCGACGCTTCTTGATTACAGCTATACGCTCAACAAGACTGCATCCGAATTCAAGTTCCCTTATCCCGGTATGAGGGCAGGTCAGCAAGTCTTCATGAAGACAGTTCTTAACAGCCTGCTGTCCAAAGAAGCTCTCTTCGTTGAAGCTCCCACGGGAACGGGTAAGACGATCTCTACCCTCTACCCTGCCGTCAAAGGTCTTCTCAAGCACCGATACAACAAGATCTTCTATCTGACAGCAAAGACTGCAACAAGGACAGTCGCTCACAAGGCTCTTAATGATATGCGTGACAAGGGTCTTACGATCAGGTCATGCCTCTTGGAGCCCAAGGAATCGATGTGTCCCTTCATGACCAAGTGCGATAAGAAATACTGTCCTCTTGCCAAGAACTATTACGATAAGCTGAACAGCGCACTGTCAGACCTTCTTCTGTATGATGACATCACGGCAGATATAGTCAAAAAGATCGCCGACAAATATACGATCTGTCCACACGAACTGATGCTGGAGATAATGAACTACTGTACCGTGGTGATCGGCGATTATAATCACGCCTTCTCCCCTCTCGTAACGCTTATCGATGAAGATATCAGGGATACTTCAGTCGTACTTCTCGACGAGGCTCACAACCTAAACGACAGGGCCAGGGAGATGTACAGCGCGACGCTCTACGAGCAGCAGGTCAATGACATGATCAGTTCATTCCGCGGCAAGGACGCACGTATCGAAGCGAACCTGGAACAGATCAAGCACTATTTCAGGGTGATATCACAGTGCTTTGATTCGCATCAGTCTGCATTCAAAGTGTTGGAGGATGCAGAGGAGAATAAAGTCCTTAAGACTACTGACTGGGAGGGCATGAGAGAAGTTCCCCGCAACCTCTACCCCATCCTGTGGAAAACGATATCAAGGCTTCAGCCGATGCTCGATGATCTGCCCCAGGGTGAGTTAAGGGAGACTGCATTTGATTTCTTTTTTGAAGTGCGTTTCTTTGTCACATGTCTTGAACAGTATTATGACGATTCCTACATTACCTGTACCGGAAGGGATAATGACGGGATCTTCCTGAAGCTCAACTGCCTTGATGCTTCATCAAAGCTCGATAAGATCATAAAGGACCACCTTGCTGCAGTATTCTTCTCAGCTACGCTGTCGCCTTATGAATACTACAGGAATATCCTGGTCGGACCGGACTGCGAATATGCGAGATCACTTGTTCTTAACTCGCCTTTCCCGCCGGAGAATCTCGATGTCATGATCGATACTTCAATATCGACGTCTTATCAGAACCGCAAGATCACGGCTGATGATCTTGTCGCAAGGATTAGCGAGGGACTGACTGACAGGACCGGTAATTATATGATCTTCTTCCCTTCCTTTGAGTACATGGACATGATTGCCCCGAAGCTGAGGGCGGAATTTGCAAAGTATACAAAGGCTGACGGTATGGAGCGTCAGATGGTGATGCAGAAGTCAGGAATGACATCATCGGAGAAAAGGGATTATCTTAAGGCTTTCGATACGCCGTCGCAGGGGCTTCTCGTGGGAATGGCAGTTTTGGGTGGTCATTTCGGAGAGGGTGTTGACCTTGTTGGTGATAAACTCTCCGGAATAATATGCGTCGGAGTAGGTATCCCTAAGCTCACACCCGAGCGTGAGATCCTCGCATCTTACTATGCTGAAAGATTCGGTGACGGATACGCATTTGCGTACCGGTATCCCGGGTGGGAGAAAGTACTTCAGGCCGTAGGAAGGGTTATCAGGACTGAGGATGATACCGGATTTGCACTGCTGATCGATGAGAGGCTGTCTAAGCCGGAATACATCATGCTGTTCCCGGAGAACTGGATTATTTGATCTTGCACCAGCAGATGATATCGCCTCTGTTATCATCACTGCAGAAGATCTCCTTATCTGCAATTTCAGCAGGGATCTCAAACAGGGATTTCTTCTGCAGACTGATAATGTAATCACCATACTGATACCACTTGAACCACTCAAATGAACCTAGATATTCCTCAAGGGTCAGATCATTTGACATGATGATATCAGAGTGCGGATGACCTACATATCTGATATGCCAGGGCTCATAGTCAAAACCTGTGACATCCTTGCGTCCCTGAGGATAGCGGATGATAAAACCATATTCACCGCAATGACTGTTAACATATTTGCCGACCTCAGAATCTATAAAGCCCATTCCTGCGTGGTATTTGACGTATACATCCATGGCAAGTCCCGTCTGGTGCTCGGAATGTCCGGGCTTTGCAGCAACTTCTTCACCCTCTTCGCCTAAGACACGCTCCTGATCTTCATATGACCTGTAAGTACTGGACACAAACATCTTATCGTTAAGATTCTCCTTGATATAGTCGGATAACTGACCATAAGGTTCGATCGCGTACTTGTTCATGAGTACATCTGTGTCACGGTAGTATTCCAGCTGTGAGTCATAGTCCCTGTCGATACCCCATTCATTATTGACAAGCACAAGATTAGGCACATACTCTTTAGGCGAATAGATGACAGTATCAGTATACTGATACTCTTCCAGTTTAAATTCCTTCTTCGGAAGATACTTTTTAAGAGCACCGGTATAGTACAGATAACCCAAAGCAAGCGTTATCAAAACGACTGCAATGGTGATTATCATAAGAACTCTACTCTTAGTGTTCACAATAAAAACCTCCCCAGATAATCTTTCTCAAGCTGATTCGACAGATAACTTACCGTAAAGTCGAACAACGCCTCTGACAGATCATCTCCCGCACTGATCGCATAAAGATCCTTAAGATCACAACATGCGATATGGTTCAATGCAAGGACAGCTTTGCCACTTAACATTCTGTACTCACCGCCGTTCTTCCTGCCGGAATACAGATCACCGCCTGTTGTCGACAGATAGTATATACCTTTATCATTGACTTCCAAAGCAGTATCAGAAGTCATCTTATACTCCACGGTAAAGCCGAGTACCGACAGGACTCTCCAGTTAAAGGCAGACAGATACAACTGTCTCTTATCCGGATCCTTTGCCAGATAGAAAAATGTATATGCCGCGATCTCATATGCTTCACCTGAATTTTCGCTCTGTCCTGACATGTCAAGGAGCACATCCGCACAATGTGCCGCGGCAGTCATAAGGTCAAAATCAGTCATCAGCCTGCTGTTGCTCTCGACGATAGCTCCTGACTTAAGAAAGTTATAATTGCTTGATACGGTATATGTGAGGTCACACAGCATGTAAGGAACTGATGTAAACGCACTGTGACTGTTCAGTTTGCCGCTGCCCTTAACGTATATATCGATAAGACCTTCATCCCTTGTGAGGAACTTGAGGATCCTGTCCTTATCCTTATGTTCGCGGCTTGTAAGTATGATGCCGCGGCATGTTTTGGTCGCACCGGCCATATCAGTTATCTTCCGTTTTCTCGAACCCGAACTGTCTCAGGAAGGTCTCATCATTCTTCCAGTCTTCTCTGTATTTAACAAACAGGTTGAGATAACACTTGCAACCGGTCATGTTCTCGATCTGCTTGCGAGCTGAAGTTCCGATGCGCTTGAGCATCTGACCGTCCTTGCCTATCAGGATGCCTTTATGAGATTTCCTCTCACAGATAATGGATGCTTCGATCACTACCATCGAACGGTCGTATTCATCCTTGTGACCATCCTCGTATCTGTCTTCGAACTTAGTGATCTCAACAGCTACGCCATGCGGTATCTCCTGATTCGTAAAATGGAGAACCTGTTCACGTATGAACTCCTTGGCCATTTCCTTCTCAGTCTGATCAGTCATATACTCTGAATCAAAAAGCCTCGGTCCTGCAGGGAGATGCTTTTTAACGCTGTCGAGAAGGATATCCACATTACGCCCTGTCTTTGCCGATATGGGAACAACCTCATCGAAAGTATAGTTCTTTGAATAATTTCCGATAACGGGAAGCAGTGCATCTCTTGAGATCTCATCAGTCTTATTGATCGCAAGGATCACTTTCTTGCCTGAATTACGGCACTTATCGAGAAGCTCTGTCTCGACCTTGCCTGGTCTGTCGAACCTTGCATCTGCAATAAAAAGTATCAGGTCTGCATTCTTTGCAGAATTGAAAGACCTGTCGACCATTACCTCGCCCATCTTGGACTTAGGAGTATGAACACCCGGAGTATCGACAAATATGATCTGTGTATCGTCAGTATTATAGATCGATCTGATATTCGTTCTTGTAGTCTGCGGCTTATGAGATACGATCGCAACCTTCATGCCCGATATATAGTTGAGTAAAGTCGATTTGCCGACATTAGGCCTTCCTATGAGAGCAACGTATCCGCAGTGTTCACAAGGTGAACCGGCAGGAAAGAAAGGCATATCGCCATCTTCTGATGCGCCTTTGATCTCCTCTTCTTCATCCTCAAGGCCAAGTTCCAACTCACACATCAGGCTCTTCTGAAGAGCTGTCATACGCCTCTCTTCAGCCTTGACCATATGATCATAACCTAACAGATGCAGGAGAGAATGAGCGACGAGGAAAACTACTTCACGTTCCACGGAATGGCCGTATTCTTCTGCCTGTCTGACCGCAACATCATAGCACAGTACGATATCACCGAGATTGAAGACCTTATTGCCATCCTTGTCCATCTCGTAATCCAGCCTGTCCACAGGTGTCTTAAGTTCTCCCTCCTTGAGATCGAGCAAAGGAAATGACAGGATGTCTGTCACCTTGTCGATATCACGGTTCTCACGGTTGATTTGCCTTATCTCCTCTTCTGACACTGCCATCAGGGAACAATAAGAATGCGTCAGGACCGGAAAGACTTCTGACGAAATGTATTTCGATGAGATGATCTTGTCTGCAAGTTCACTGATCTTACCCGCGTAGAGGTTAAGAACCTCAGAATCACTGTTGATGTTAATTAGCATTTTCAGGGTACTTGATCCTTTCATGGAATGCGCCTGCATAGAACTTCTTGAACGACTGGATGATCTTCTCGATGTCATCAAAGGACAGCTTGGACTCGATGAGCTGATCCTGATCGATCTTGCCCTTGATGAGCTTGCGGATCATAAGTTCACATGTCTCGGGATCTGTCTTGCCGGCAGACCTGAGAGCGGCTTCACAGGTATCAGCGAGCATGATGATCGCTGATTCCTTGGATGTAGGTATATGACCTTGATACTTAAAGTTGTTAACGTCGGGCATCTCAAGACCTGCAGCTTTCGCTTCCTCGCACGCCTTATTGTAGAAATAACCCGGATATGTTGTACCGTGATGCTCCTCAATGACCCTGACAATTGCTTCAGGGATCTTGTTCTTGCGTGCTAATGCCATTCCGGCTTCAGTGTGCGAAGTTATTATCTTAACACTCTCCATGACAGAGAGACCGTCATGAGGGTTGACGCCGTCATGCTGGTTCTCCGTAAAGAACTCAGGATTCTCGAGCTTTCCGATATCATGATAGTAACTTGCAACCTTACAGAAGAGAGCATCAGCACCGACAGCCTCAGCAGCGGAATCGGCAAGGTTTGCGACCATCATCGAATGCTGGTATGTACCGGAAGCTTCGATGAACAGTCTCTTAAGTATGGGATGTCCGGGCTGTGACAGTTCGATGAGCCTTATGGGAGTTACCCTCTTGGAGAACAACTCGTAGATCGGCAGGAGACCGACTGCAATGACCAGGGAACTGATCGCCGACAGACCTGTCATCATTGCGGAATTGATGTATTCTGCTCTTGTTGCGTTTGCAAAGAAATTGTATGCCACGGAAGCCAGCACTGATGTTGCCGTCGGGAACAGGATAATGGCCGCACTGTTGAAGTGGTTCTTCTGTCTTCCTGCCACACAGCTGCAGACAAAGATCGCGACAAGCTGTATGAACAGAGCCTCGATGTTAAAGCCGTAAACCGGCCATACCATGAACAGGTTCATAACAGACAGGATTATTGCCGTGGATACGCCCATATACATCGCGCATATTGCCGTGAAGAACAGTTCTATCACCAATAGCGAAGAAATCTCTGACAGGTAGACGCCGGCAGTGATCGGCACAAGGAACGTGATGATCAGGATGTAGAATACGCTCAGATCGATATTAAAATCAGTTTCCTTGATATTGATATAGAATATCATCGCAATGAAGATGATAAGTATATAAGCGGCAACTCTCGCCAGGATGAAATAATCAAAGCCGGAATCACTTATGAGGTCAAGATCGTAGAGGAGCTTATATGTATGATCCGTGATCGTCTCGCCTGTTCCGACGATCTTGGTTCCCCTCTCAATCATAATGGGGTTATCCATTACCGTTCTGTAAGCATTCTCCTCAGCATCTTCCGTTGCATCTTTATCAAATACAGAATTCGGGAGGAGGAACTTCTCGTAGACACGCTCAATGCAGTCTGCATAGACGGAATACGAAGGATTCTTCTCCTTAAAACTGTCTATCTGTGCCGTAATAGAAGGCTTGAGCTGTGAATCGTTGATATTGCTGGTCATGAGCAGTTCAACGATGGAACTTGCCTTATAGCTCAAGTAATCATAAGTAGAATTTGTAGCAGTAAAGAAAGTCTTGATTGTCTCTTTGTCAAAGTCCTTGTTAAATTCATTCTTAAGGTTCTTGTATATGTTCTCTACGCCGATACCGACAGAGAAATCATCAAGAGTGCCGTCACTGTGGAATGATGACCTCGCTTCAGAGATGATCTCGAAATACTTATCGACCGATGCTTTATTGTTCTCGGCGATCTCATCGCTCCTGATAAAAATCATCGGAACGTTATTCTTTGCCATTAGGGCCTCATACTCAGTCTGATAGACATCCGTGATCGTCCTTGTTGCATAGATATCATTCTGGGAGACGGAGCCTACCGAATAATTATAGTTATCAGGAATATATCCGTAGAAGACTACGAGAACGACAAGAATGACAACAAGTATCATTACAATAAGCTGCTGCATCTTCGTACCAAAAGAATTCACATTCATAACTGTACCGTATCTCCCTTCCTGTCACGTCTCTCATAAGCTTCAACGATCTTCTGAACAAGACTGTTCCTGACGATATCGCTGTTGTGCATCGATACTATTGTAACACCTTCGAGCCCGGTTAACACTTCCATTGCATCATGAAGTCCGTCTTTGACACCGCGGGGCAGGTCTATCTGGGTGAAATCACCGCAAACGCAGGCCTTGCAGTTAAGCCCGAGACGGGTCAGGAACATCTTCATCTGCTCAGGCGTCGTATTCTGCGCCTCATCGAGCAGGACGAAGCAATCGTCGAGATTACGTCCTCTCATGAACGCGAGCGGAGACACCTCGATCAATCCCTTCTCATAGTACCTCTCAAACAGCTCATGACCCAAGAGAAGCTCTATCGCATCGTAGATCGGCCTCATATAGGGATCGACCTTCTCTTCTATGTCGCCCGGAAGGAATCCCAATCTCTCACCTGCTTCAATGGCAGGTCTTGTAAGTATTATCTTCGACACTTCCCTGTTGCGCATCGCCCTTACTGCCATTGCAACTCCAAGGAAAGTCTTGCCGCACCCTGCCGGTCCGCTGCAGATGACAAGGTCAGATCTTCCGAGAGAATCAAGATAGACCTGCTGACCTAATGTCCTTGCCTTAACGGGCCTGCCCGACGGCGTCGTGTAATATACCGTATCAGCTGTCTTGATGAATTCTTCCGTCGCACCCTGACCTGCCAGGAATATGATGTAATCAACAGTCCTTGAATCCATTGTCTCGGTATCAGTAAGCCTGTCTATCGTGAGAAGTGCCTGCTGAGCCCTGAGCAGATTAAGGTTATCACGCCCCTCAAGTATGATGCTCTTGCCGTCCGTATCGCAGATAACACCAAAAGCCGAAGATATCTTGGAGAAGATATCACCGGTGGAAAGATCTTTGATCTTAATATCATCAAGCTTTATGTTCATATGCTTATTATCCGATTTATGATCCTAAAGGTCAATTATTCATTGGCGTCAGACGCGACAGTATCTCTTTGTAATAATCCGGTATATCGCACTCAAAATACAGGTGCTCACCGGTTATCGGGTGGTCGAACTCGACCGAAGTGCTGTGAAGCGCCTGGCCCTCCAGCCCGAAAGACATCTTCTTTGAAGCATACACCGGATCCCCGATCACCGGATGACCGATATAATGGAGGTGCACCCTGATCTGGTGCGTCCTTCCAGTCTCCAGCTTAAGCAGAAGGTCCGTTGCTTCCATGTACCTTCCCACCGTCTCGAAATGTGTCACCGCATACTTCCCGTCGCCTCTTACGACCATCTTGCGCCTGTCTGTCGAAGAACGCCCGATCGGAGCATCGATGGTACCCTTGGAATTAGGCACGACACCGTATGCAATCGCACGGTACTTGCGGACGACCTCATGCTCGGCGATCATGGCAGCAAGCCTGACATGAGTCTCATTGTCCTTGCACGCCAGCATAAGTCCCGAAGTGTCCTTATCTATCCTGTGAACGATGCCCGGACGGAGCACGCCGTTGATATCTGACAGATGTCCCTGGCAATGATTAAGGAGAGCATTGACCAGTGTGCTGTCAGCATGACCTGCACCAGGGTGGACAACAAGTCCCTGTGGCTTATTGAGAACTATGAGGTGCTCATCTTCAAATACTATGTCAAGAGGTATATCCTGCGGCTTATTATCAGTCTCAACAGGATCCGGGATGTCGATTACGACCGTGTCGCCTGATGATACCGGAGTACCCGCTTTCGTGATGACAACGCCGTTAACAGTGACGTTGCCGCCTGATATAAGAGTCTTAAAATATGAACGTGAATAATCTGAACAGTTTTCAGATATAAAAAGATCCAGTCTCGATCCGTCGCCGGCTGATACAAACTTCTTTATCATTTACTGTCCTTTGCTTTCTTATGGAAGAGGTCATCCCAGAATGCGTCAAACTCCTTGGAATCAAAAAGGATGCACAGTATCAGGAGTATCGTTCCGACCACGGCATAGCAGTCAGCTACGTTAAATATCGGGAACGTGTAGCTGCCAAAGTCAAATCTGAGGAAATCAATGACATAATGGAGCGTAAACCTGTCACACAGATTGCCGATCGCGCCTGCTGAGATCATTCCGAAGCAGACACCGATCTTGCTGTGATCGCGCAGGATCGCAAAAGTCATCAGTCCAAGGAGAGCAATGCCGAATATGACTGAAATACCGCTCAAGACGTAGATACCCCAGTCCTTATCAGCAAGGAAACTGAAGGCACTGCCGGTGTTATGCACATGATGCAGAGAGAAGAACCCGTCGATGATGGGCTTCTTGTCATTATATGCGAGTTCGCGCGTCACGGCGTTCTTTGAGATCTGATCTGCCACTACAAGGAGCAGAACAAACATAAAAGAACTCGTAACCCTTGTATGCTTATATCTTATGTCACTAACAGGTTTGCTTTTATTCTCACTCATAGGCAATATTATACAAAAAGAAAATAAAAATAACAGACCTAATACTTATTCGTACTCGGTAAAACGCCTGATACCCGTACAGCGGCCGTAATTATCAGTCTCGATGATGACTCCGTTCATGAATCCAGGACCGTCAGCAGGCTCGTATTTCCTCGGCAGTTTATAAGCAAGTCTCGCAAGAGAAGTCTCAACATCCATACCAAGCACCGAATCCACAGCGCCTGTCATCCCGCAGTCCGTAATGAAAGCCGTTCCGCCCGGAAGCAGCCTGGAATCAGAAGTCTGGACATGCGTATGAGTCCCGATGACAGCCGTAACCATGCCGTCGAAATAATACCCTAACGCCTGCTTCTCCGATGTCGTCTCAGCATGAAAATCAATAATGATCGAATCACAGTGCTCGTTATCCTTAAGCAGCTGAATCAGCTCCTCCCCCTTGTCGAAAGGATTATCAGAAGCAATCCCCATATTAAGCTGCCCTAGAAGGTTGATGATACCTGTCCTGATCCCGCATTTCTCGATCACGATGTAATCAGCTCCGGGCCAGGAAGGCGTAATGTTGGCAGGCCTTACGACGTTCGTCAATGACGTGATCTGCCTGAGGAAATCATAATTCGAGAAAGAGTGATTGCCAAGTGTAAAAGCATCACATCCGCAGAACATCAGCTCGTTGATTATCTTCTCGGAGCAGCCAAGGCCGTGCGCGGCATTCTCGGCATTGCAGATCACAAGGTCGATACTCTCATTATTGATAAGTGACGGAAGAGCATTCTTAACTACTCTCCGTCCGCACATTCCAACAACATCACCGATAAAACAGATCTTCACGGAAAACCCTCCTGTCAAAACAATTTTATCATATAAAGATATTTTTATAGAAAGGATATTCAGAAAAAGGGTTTGCAGCACATTGTTGATCTTGCTGATAATGTGGAATCTGATGAGTCTGAATGACAGTAAGGCCAGAGGGGTTTGTATTGCGGTGAGATGTTGATGATTATGCAGCAGATCGCTCAAGGTAGTGTGCACTACATTGAGCACTTTACTGAACACGCAGCATATTGCTCAAGGTAGTGTGCATTACATTGAGCACTTTACTGAATAGACAGCTTTGCCTTACAGTCAGTGAGACCGGCAACGCCATATGACACCAGGGACACCTTGGGATCACTCTTACCCACCCTTAATACCACTCTTAATACTACTCTTTTCTTTGGCTACTCCCCCACACAACCCACACGCAAAAAAAGAGGCTGCCTCTTACGAGACAGCCTCTCCTATTGGACTAATGGTGATTCCCAAACTGATAATAACAAAACTAAGGTAATAGTGTTATTTAGCTATGTCTGTAGCTCTGGTCTCGCGGATGACGTTTACTTTGACCTGACCCGGGTAAGATAATTCGTCTTCGATTCTCTTACAGATCTGTCTGGCCTTAATAACCATCTCATCATCGGATACTTTATCCGGTGACACGATTACGCGGATCTCGCGTCCTGCCTGTATGGCATAACTCTTCTCGACTCCCTCAAAGCTCGTAGCGATCTCCTCGAGCTTCTCGATCCTCTTGATGTAAGTCTCAAGATTCTCTCTTCTGGCGCCGGGACGTGCAGCTGATATAGCATCTGCTGCGGCCACAAGAACAGCAACTGCTGTCTTGGGTTCGACATCACCATGATGTGCCTCGATGGCATTGATTACATCAGGTGATTCGTGGTACTTCTTGGCGATCTCTACGCCAAGCTGAACATGAGTTCCCTCCTGTTCAAAATCAACGGCCTTACCGATATCGTGCAACAGACCTGCACGCTTTGCAAGGTTGACATCAAGTCCTAATTCACTTGCCATAAGGCCTGCGAGCCAGGATACTTCGATCGAGTGCTGAAGTACATTCTGACCGTAACTGGTCCTGTACTTAAGTCTGCCGAGGATCTTAATGATCTCAGGATTCAGGTTCATAACACCTGTATCAAATACGGCTCTCTCGCCTTCCTGCTTCATGATCTGGTTCAATTCCTTCTCGGACTTCTTGACCATCTCTTCAATTCTTGCCGGATGGATACGTCCGTCTACGACAAGCTTCTCGATGGTGAGGCGTGCGATCTCTCTTCTGATGGGATCGAAAGATGACAGAATGATCGCCTCAGGTGTATCGTCGATAATAAGATCAACACCTGTGATCGTCTCGATCGCTCTGATATTACGTCCTTCACGACCGATAATACGTCCTTTCATCTCATCGTTGGGAAGGTTAACTACAGATACTGTAACTTCTGATACATAATCAGATGCGTATCTCTGGATCGAACTGACGATGATATCCTTTGCTATCCTGTCAGCATCCTGCTTTGTCTTCTCTTCCATCTGCTTCAGCATGCTTGCAAGATCATGACTGTATTCACGTTCTGCAGCTTCCAGAACCAATGATCTCGCTTCACTGATGGAAAGACCTGATACCTTCTCGAGTTCCGCCTGCTTCCTGGCTTCGATCTCTCTCGCTTTCTGTTCGAGTTCAGAGACTCTTGCCTGCTTGATCTCGATCTCTTCCTGCTTCTTCTCGACAGAAGCCTGAATACGTTCGATATTCTCTTCCTTCTGTTCGAGCCTGTTACGTTCTTTTGCAATCTCCTGGCGCTTCTCTCTGGCTTCATTCTCAAGTTCATGACGTGCCTTAGAGATCTCTTCCTTCGCCTGCAAAAGCAACTCGCGCTTATTGCTCTCTCCTTCTTTCTGGGCATTAGCCACGATCTTCTCACTGTCAGCAAGTGACTTAGCAAGATCATCCTTCAGCTGCTTCTGCTGGGTAGACAGACCTCGTTTATAGAAAACCGATACTAATATTCCACCAAGAAAGAGACCAACAACAAGACCAATGATTAAATATAACCACTCCACGTTGGTACTCACCTCCAATATTAAGTTGTCAAAGTTCAAATCAGAAATAAGGCTCTGACAAGCCATTTATTATAATAAAAATAAAGTTTCGATGTGTCAACCTTTTGAGGGTGGCAATATTTACAAATAATTGACATTTTGGGAGATCGAGCGGAAAATCTACCTATGAATATCAGTTATACAGTGCTTTCGAAGGATGACGGGCGCGAGATCGTAAGGATCCTTAACACCAATTACCTGATGAGCCGCCAGATGATCAAGAAACTCAAGTTTCACGGCACGGTGGAGCTTAACGGCGTGCATGTTACGGTGCGCACCAGGGTTAAGACTGGTGATGTGCTCTATGTGGCTTTGGAGGAGACCTGCGGTGACATCAGGCACCCGGAAGGCATAGATTTCCATTATGAGGATGATAATTACATAGTCCTGGACAAGCCGTCCGGAATCGTTACGCACCCTACCCACGGGCACCTTGATGATTCACTGCTGACTTTATTGTCTGACGGGACACTCCACCCTGTAATAAGGCTCGACCGTGAGACATCCGGTCTGATAATGATCGCCAAGAACGGTTATTCGCACAATACCTTAAGCCACTATGGCGGACTTACCAAAAAATATCTCGCAGTTGTCTACGGCAGATATGAACCAGCTGAAGGTACCATAGACGCACCAATTGCCAGAAGGCCTGATTCAGTCATGATAAGGAATGTGGATCCTGAGGGCAAAAGGTCTGTTACCCATTACAGATCGCTCATATACGATGAGGTCAACAACATATCGCTTGTGGAATTTGCCCTCGAGACGGGACGGTGCCACCAGATCAGGGTCCATTCGACCTACAAAGGTCACCCTCTGGCAGGCGACGGCCTTTACGGTCCTAACTCAAATGATAATCCCAATGACGGCTTCCCGGGATCGGAGCTAACTGACTCCAGGATCGGAAGATGCGCGCTCCACGCATATTATCTGTCGTTCAAGGACCCTTTCACCGGGATGGATCAGGTATTCAAAGCACATTTGCCTGAGGATATGGCGCAGTTATTCTCAAACAGAGAACTGCTTGATGAGGTTCTTGGCAAGGTTTACTGATTCCTCATCAGTCTTACCTGACAGGAGCCTTGATACCTCGTTGATCTTCCCTTCCTTATCGAGCTTCGTGACATCAGAAGATATCGTATCGTCTGCCCTGTTCTTTGTAATAAGGTAATTATTGTCAGCTGCGGCGCATATCTGGGATGTGTGTGATACGCACAGGACCTGGTGACCTTTGGCGATCGAATGCAGTTTATACGCGATGGCAACAGATGCTTTACCGGAGACACCCATGTCGATCTCGTCGAAGATCATTGTGGGGATACTGTCAAATCTGCTTAGGATATTCTTGATGGCGAGCATGATCCTTGAAGCCTCACCGCCGGAAACTATCGATGACAAAGGCTTTGCTTCCTGCCCTTTATTGGCGCTGAACATAAACCTGATATCGTAGACACCATGTGCCGAGAAATACTTCTCCTTGCTCCTCTCCTTAAACTGCACTTCGAACAAGCAGTCGGGCATCTCAAGATCCGCAAGTTCGGAAACTATGTCATTGCCGAGTACATCAGCAGCCTTCCTGAGAGCTTTTGTCAGTTCTGAAGAACGATCGAGAAGTTCCTGTTCGAGCACATGACTCTTTTTCCTAAGGTCCGATAAGATATCCCTGTTATTCTCATATGCATCGATCTCAGCCTTGCCGTGCTCCGCGAAAGCCATTATCTCAGCTACACTGTCACCGTACTTGGACTTAAGGTCAAAGAGCTTGCTGATCCTACGGTCAACATCTTCCTTGACCGATCCGTCATAATCAAGTTCTTCGATCTTACCTGATAATTCATCCCTGATATCGGACAATTCAAGAAGGACAGAGGATAATCTCTCCTTAAGGGGATCCAGTCCGTCATCAGCTTCCGTCATCCTGTTTAGATATGAAGAAGCAGAAGACACCAGGTTATATGCACCCTTATCGTCATCTATGAGCGAATATGCCCCTGTAAGGGCTTCCGAGAGCTTCTCACCGCGTGCCAGCCTCTTCTTCCTGCTCATCAGGTCTTCTTCCATGCCTTCGTAAAGGCCTGCTTCTTCTATCTCAGATATGGCAAACTCCAGATACTCCCTGCGTTTCTTGAGTTGCTCCGGCGAACCTGACAGATTCCTTATCTGAAGAACGACATCCTTATACTCAGCAAGCGCCTTATCGTAATCAGCCTTTGCATTCCTTACCTCTTCACCGCCGAAGCTGTAGAGGAGCTCACAATTCTTGCTCTCATCAAAGATGACCTGTGTGTCATTCTGCCCGTGGATATCGATAAGAAAAGAAGCAAGCTTCCTCAAAACACTAAGGACTACTGTCTTCCCGTTGATACGTGCGATGCTCTTCCCGTCCGTATTTATCTTACGGCTGATGATAAGCATTTCCTCTTCATGATCGATGTCAGATTCCTCAAGGAAAGCTGTAAGTTCAGGTGATGAGATGCCGCTTATGTCAAAGACGGCTTCAACAAAAGCACTGTCAGAACCTGACCTGATAACATTTCGGTTTGCCTTGTCACCCATTATCAGGCCGAGGGCATCAACAAGCAGGCTCTTACCGGCACCGGTCTCACCCGTTATGACGTTAAGACCAAAACCCGGTTCGAAACTGGCTCGTGAAATAACAGCAAAATCCCTGATCTCAAGCCTTATCAGCATTCATTTACTCCGAGCACAAGATCACCCAGTGTCGATCTTAATGCCTGTGCCTCCTCAAGACTTCCTGATGCAACGAACACCGTATCGTCACCTGCGATCGTTCCGACGACACCAGACAGATGCATCGAATCCAGCGCAGATGCGGCAGCCTGTGCCATACCCGGCAAAGTCTTGATAACTACTATATTCATTGCCGTCTCGATAGTCCTGACTGAATTGGAGAATACTGCCAGGAGCCTTCCGGGAGCTGAATCACCGGTCCTGTCGAGAACGGCATACTTAGTGCTCTTATTGGGGAGAGTGACCTTGATGATGCCAAGATCCTTGATATCTCTTGATACAGTTGCCTGCGTTGTATTGATGCCGGAACCCTTAACGAGAGCCGTAAGTTCCTCCTGGGTTGCGATATCGTTTTCGCGGATGAGCTTGAGGATGATCTCCTGCCTCGAGTTCTTAGCTGTTTTCATAGAAACTACCTCTCATAACCAACTTGCGTCTTACATCATTGAAGAACCTGTCCTCACCGATGAGGATGGTCTTAAGCGTCTTCTCATACCTTGTGATGACTATATGATCCTCAGGTTCAATGGTAACAAAATCCCTACCGTCAGGACAGATGATGGGTGCAGTCTCAAAAGCCTCGACATCAACCTCGATCTTGCTGTCCGGACCTGCCACATAGCTGATATCCTGGAAAGTATTGGAGCATACCGAGGTAACGATTATATTCGGCTGATCGGGCATGACGAGCGGACCGCCGGCAGAAAGGGAATATGCTGTAGAGCCAGTTGCCGTTGCGACGACCAGGCCGTCACCGAAGAACCTCTCGACATTCTGACCGTTGATCCTTAGAAGGAGCTTTGTTACATGGAGCCTGGCACCGCGGCTTATCGCACAATCGTTGAGGCAGATATCCTCACCCTTAAGCACGCCCTTCCTGTTATACACCTGAACAAGAAGCCTTGTCCTGGCGATAGTCTTGTAATCATGTGCTGCTATATGCTTAATGCTGTCTTCAACATCCTCATCGTTAACCTGAGCAAGGAAACCGATACTGCCTTTGTTGATGCCGATGAAGTCGGCATCCGTATCACGGAGTTCAGATACCATTGCAAGGAAAGTTCCGTCACCGCCTATCGAAATGACTACATCAAGGCCTGCCTTTGTAAAGTCATCGAACAGGAGCCCTTCAACCCTTCCGGGAAACTTGACCGCATCATGAGGACGCAGCACGGGTGTGGCACCGCAACTGATTATGGCGCCAATCGCTCTTTTGGCGCATTCATAGTCCTTATCTCTGTTTGTGTTAACGAATAATCCTATCTTCATAGCATAATTAAACCATTTTTCTGTATAAAAATACAGTATTAATTACCTGCTATGCGATCATATATGCTGTCGTGATCGATACCGGCCATCTGTCTCTGTCTGGCGATGGTCCCGGCCCTGATCATGTCATCTTCCACTGCGATAGGCATGATGTTATACCTGTTCGTGATCTTCTCGATGTTTTCGCGTATGCTCTCGCCTGCACCTCCGGAGAGTATGCCTTCTTCACAAACATAGACATTTGAGGCATTCCCGAACATGCTGATGAGTTCTGCTACAGGAACGGGCTTTACCATGGAAAGGTTGATATGCTTACCGAACAGGCCGGCCTTGGCGAGCATATCATATGCGGTCTCGCACTCTTTGCACATAACACCAATGGATACGATAACAAAGTCATTGCCCTTATCGCTGATAAGATGCGGCTTTATGCATTCAGCGGGGTCACTGTACAGAGACTCTTCATAATCAGAACTTCCCCTGGGATACCTTACGGCACAAGGACCGGTAATATGGTTTATGCAGTGATCGAGGATATTCTCAAGATCCTCATAATCTCTTGCGGCAAACACGGTCATGTTGCTCATGGAATTAAGGAATGACAAGTCCCTAAGCCCGTTATGGGTATGTCCGTCATTACCTACGAACCCTGCTCTGTCGATCGCAAAGACAACATGGTTATCCATAAAGCAGCAATCATGCACGATCTCATCATATGCTCTCTGAAGGAAAGATGAATAGATGGCGACCACAGGCGTAAAACCCGATATGGCAAGGCCGCAGGACATCGTAACGCAGTGTTCTTCAGCGATGCCGCAGTCGAAGAACCTGCCAGGAAACTTTGCTGCGAACCCGGTAAGACCTGTGCCATGTGCCATCGCAGCACAGACGGCAATTACTTTGTCGTTCTTATCTGCAATACTCTCGAGCGCGGAAGCAAATGCCGTGGTAAATGTCTGTTTGCCGGAAGGAACGATCCCTTTCTCAAGATCGAACGGACCCACTCCGTGATAATCTGCCGGATGCTTCTCCGCCGGCTCATACCCCTTCCCCTTGACCGTTGCAAGGTGGACGATGACAGGGGCCTTGATATCCTTGACAGCTTCAAGAGTCTTTATGATCTTCTCGGTGTCATGCCCGTCGATCGGGCCGTAATACACAAGACCAAGGTCTTCGAAGATCGATGGAGTCTTACGGTATGTGATGAACCTGAACCAGTCCTTGATCGCGAGGATGAACTTAATGAGAGCATTGCCGATGAGGGGGACTTTCCTGAGGAATGACTCAGTCGAGCGCTTGGCATTGATATATCCCCTGTTAGCCCTGATCTTTGCAAGGTGGCTCGACAGACCGCCGACATTACGGTCGATGCTCATCTCATTATCATTTACGATGACGAGCATCGGCGTCTTGCTTATACCAAGGTCGTTTATCCCCTCGAAAGCAAGCCCTCCGGACAAAGCGCCGTCACCTATGACGGAGATAACGTAATTATCCTCACCCTTTAAGTCTCTCGCCCTTGCCATTCCGAGCGCAGCGGAAACTGAAGTGCTGGAATGGCCTGTATCGAAAGCATCATACTTGCTCTCGGAAACCCTCGGGAATCCGGATATTCCGCCTTCCTGCCTAAGAGTATCGAACTGATCGTACCTTCCGGTCAAGATCTTATATGAATAAGACTGATGACCTACGTCAAATACGATCTTGTCCTTCTCATAATCAAATACTGTAAGGAGCGCTATTGTAAGCTCGACGGCACCAAGGTTGCTTGCAAGATGTCCGCCGTTATGTGACACGGTATTAAGGATCTTGTCGCGGAGTTCACAAGCGAGGACCTTGCGGTCTTCCTCACTCATGTTAACCAGGTCGAACCTGCTTATCTTCTGTCCCAAGAACCTGTATTCCAAATCAGTTGCCCCTTATCTTAAGGTAATCCACGAGATCACTGTAATCTGTGGTGTTGTAGCCCTTGCCCTTCAGGATATCAAGGATCCCGTGTGCTTTA
>Ga0310691_10002583_pt1 | contig 23605 bp, 15 predicted proteins | sample 176DNAGHGlowgp2_FD_203887 | JGI IMG/M metagenome (GOLD analysis project Ga0310691, IMG submission 203887) | Sheep rumen microbial communities from Palmerston North, Manawatu-Wanganui, New Zealand - 1766 DNA GHGlow gp2 (v2) (version 2) | ecosystem: Host-associated > Mammals > Digestive system >...
ACACTTTGTCCATTGCCCCCGTATTGAATTCGGGGACAACGCCCGAAGGGCGCTACCCCTTCCCAGTCTTCACCGAGCGGCCGTTCATCCGGCCGCTGTCACGCCGCGGACAGCTGAGCACCATGATTCGCTATGTCCAGATGAACCCGCAGCGCCTGGCCACCAAGCGCCTCATGCCGGGCTTCTTCAGGGTGCAGCGCGACATCGTGGTGAACGGGCGGAGCTATGACGGCGTGGGCAACGTGGCACTGCTGCATGCCGGCAGCTACATGCCGGTGCATGTGCGGCGCACCATGGTGGAGGCTGCCGAACACGGCGACAACAAAGCCCTGCGCGACTACATGAACGGCTGCGTGCTGGCGGCACGAGGCGGAAGCGTGATGGTGTCGCCGTTCATCTCTGCCGATGAGAAAAGGGTGATGAATGTCCTCCTGAAAGAGCGATGGCCCTTCATCGTCCTTGCCGACAATGGCTTCCGCAATTACTATAAGCCTACCGACATCCTGTTCGACGCCTGTGCCGCAGGACGGGTGCTCATTCTCAGTCCCTGGCCCTACGATGCCGGCAAGCGGCACATCAGCCGTGCCGACTGCGTGGCACTCAACACCATGGCAGAAGAGATTTCGGCCTGCTTGACGGGAAAGGAATGAAAATGCGAAGGCTGGCCTTTGAAGGGCCAGCCATGAGGAAACGGGTAACTTGCAAACTATTCTTCGGCGACCGCCCGGACGGGGAAGCCGCGCCCCCAACGGCTGTAGCTCCAGCGCCAGCTGCTCGAACCGAAGAGGAGAGTGTGACCGGTGTTGCTATCGTAGGCCGACGCAGACCAAGAGTAACCGTAGGAACCGACGCTGCTGAGCGAGCCATCGCTGTAGCTACGATAGCCGGAGGCGGGGAGGAAGATAGAACGGCCATTACCTCCCGTCACCTTCGCTCCTTCCACGCCATCAAGGGTAGTCCATTCATAGCTGCAGTTATTCATCAGCTCCTTCGTCTGCTCCTCCGTCGGCATTTGCCAGTCGGTACCCCAGTTGGCCGTAGCTGCATCATAGCGCGTGCCACTAATGTCATCACCGATGTCTCGGCCTTCGTAGCGATAGGTAGCTTCTGTATCCCCCTCCTTCATGGGCGTTGTCTCTCCCCAACGGAAATAGTCGCCATAGCCCTCCGGTGTGGCAGCGCCAATGTTACAACAGGCCCACTTCGTGCCACTGGGCAGCCCCAAGTCAATGGCATGAGGATGGTTGCCGTCGGGACAAAGCGTGAACGCGGAGGGCACTTCAACTGGTTCTTTAACGCCATTTTTTATATCATTCCGAGAAATGATGAACAGGACGAGTGCCACTGCCGCAACAGCCCACACGCCCGCCCACACCCAGGGCGCTTTTGAAGGTTTCTTCCTGCTCTGCAAACGGGTGGCGGAGCTCGCCCGTGTAGGCTCGGCGTCCTTACTCTTGACTGTCGGCACATCCTTGCTGGCAGTGGAAGCCACTGTCGGCACATCCTTATCGGCAGCGGGGGCGGCCTTCGGTTCCTCCTTTTTGACAGCAGGAGCCGCCTTCGGTTCCTCCTTTTTGGCGGCAGGCTTGCCCACGGGGTTCACCTCTAACCACCGCTCTATCTCTTCCACGCTCTGTGGGCGCTGGCTGCGACGGGGCTGCATCATCCAGAGGATGAGCCGGCGCATGGTGGCATCCATGCCGTCGGGGAAGGCGAAGGCCGCCTCGCCGTCCTCGTTCACCTTGTCGGGCTTGGGCGGTGTCTGTGCGGTGAGCAGATGATAGAGCGTGGCGCCGAGGGCATAGAAGTCCGTCCAGGGCCCGATGTCCTCCATGTTCTGCCCCACCTGTTCCAGGGGAGCATAGCGCGGCGTGTAGGGCAGCGCCGTGGTGGTCAGGGTGTGGCCGTCGTCGTCCGACATCTGCTTGCTGGCGCCGAAGTCAATGAGCCAGCAGTGGCCCTCGGCGTTCTGCATGATGTTGGCCGGCTTCAGGTCCAGATGATAGAGATGCTGGGCATGGACATACTTCAGCGCGCTGAGCACCTGCCTAAGGATGTCACACACACGGTCGGTGCCCATGGCTCCGTGCTCAGCCATGACCTTGTTGAGCGGCTGGCCACTGATGAGCTTCATCACATAGTAGGCCGTGTCGTTCTCCTCGAAGAAGTCGCTGACCTCCACGATGTGCGGATGGTCGAGCTGCGCCAGTCGCTCCGCCTCGGCGAAGAACTTCCGCTGCATGCGATTGAAGTCGGCACGGTTGTCCTCCACGCTGACAGTGACATGTGTGCCCTGTCGCGTGTTCACGCCACGTATGAAGAACTCCTTCACAGCCATGTGCTTGTGCAGGCGCCCTTCATGCTCCACCTCGTAGGTGTTGCCGAAGCCGCCCGACGCCATGTAGCCCACCACGCGGTATTCGCCATCTTTCAGCAGTGTACCCTCAGGCAGCATCTGCCCTCTCTCGTTGTCAGTCATCGTGCTATCAGTTGATGGTGCAAAGATACGAAAAAAAACGTAAACCATTGCGCTTAGATGAGGAAAAACGAACTTTCCCTTGGTAATTCACTCAATTTGCACTATCTTTGCAGGCAGATACATGAAACAACCAGACCATCGGCGTTGCACCGCAGACAAACAGATGGTTGAGCGTTAAAAAACAATAAAGGACGGGAAAAGGTATACGACCTGCTGACTTTTTTTGTAACTTTGCAGCCGCAAAAAGCAACATGGCTGCCGCGATGGTGGAATGGTAGACACGAGGGACTTAAAATCCCTTGACCCGGAAGGGTTGTGCGGGTTCGAGTCCCGCTCGCGGCACTTTTTTCCCCCCTGACGATACGATATGGACAAAAGTGAATGGGCAGAGAATGTCATCCTGGCAGACGCTGACTATGTGGACGGCGTGGCCTTTAACCTGATAGTGAACTTCGAGCGCATGCTGGGCCGCCGCATACCACAAGCCGACATGGCGCAGTGGGTTGAGTGTGTGGCGTTGGACGGCGGCATGACGATGGCCGAGACAGCGGCCACGGGCGCCGAGGGACAGCCGACGCTGCAGGTAGTGCTTGTCCATCGTCATGGCAGCAACGCCCTGCAGAACTTCGCCCCCTCCGACTATGCCGACGAGCTGAACGGCAAGGCCGTGCAGACACGTGTCGGCGAGTGCCTGTTCACCGTGGTGCAGACCGAGGACATGGCTCCGAAGGGTCAGCTGATGAGCGACCTGCTCGACGCCGTGTGCCAACAGCCGTCGGTGCGACGCCTGATGGTGGTGCCCGACGAGCAGACGGTGGCACAGCTGCGCCCCGTGCTGCAGCACCACGACAGCGAGCAGCGGCGCACCACCCTGCTGACGATGCAGCCCATGGCCGGCAGTGCCTGGCGCCACGTGCTGCTGGGCTTCTCGCTGATGGCCGCCCTGGGCATCAGCAGCAAGGAGATAGATGAGAAATTGAGAGAATAAAGAGCAAGCAGAACTGCCGAAACGTAAATTATTTAATTTATAGGTTAAAAAGATTGTTATTACTATGATGGAAAAGATTTTCTCGCCTGAGACCTATTCGGTGCTTGGGCAGTGGGCATTAGGGTTCTGCAAGAACCTGTTAGTGGCAGCCTTGGTGTTCTTCATCGGACGCTTGCTGATTAAGTGGATCAAGAAGCTGGTGACGAAGATGCTGGAGCGCACCAAGACCGACCCTTCGCTCTACTCGTTCCTGACCAGCATCGTGAACGTGGTGCTGTGGCTGACACTCATCATCATTGTCATCTCCATCCTGGGCATCGAGACCTCGTCGTTCATCGCTCTCTTCGCCTCGGCAGGCATGGCCATCGGCATGGCCCTGAGCGGCACGCTGCAGAACTTTGCCGGCGGTGTGATGATTCAGCTGTTCAAGCCGTTCAAGGTGGGCGACTACATTGAAGCACAGGGCTATGCAGGCACGGTGAAGGAGATTCAGATTTTCAACACCATCATCCGCACCAACGACGCCCAGACCATCATCATCCCCAACGGCGGGCTGTCGACGGGGTCGATGAAGAACTACAGCACTGAGCCTTTCCGCCGCGTGGACCTGGACTTCCAGTTTGCATACGGCACCGACCTGGAGCAGGTGAAGGCTGCCATTAGCGAGATTCAGCAGCGCAACACCCTCATCGTCAAGGAGCCAGTGAAGGACAGTCCCGCGGTGGCTGCTCCGTGGATTGGACTGACGAAGCTGGGCGAAAGCGGCGTGGTGGTGAACACACGGTCGTGGTGCAAGAGCGCCGACTACTGGACGGTGTACTTCTACATGAACGAGACGGTGTACCAGGAGCTGAAGAGCAAGGGCTTCATGTTCCCCTTCAACCGCATGGACGTGAATATACTAAAGAGTTGAACTTTCCCACCCTTTTCTTTTCTACGACGAATGAAGACGAATCTAACGAATGGTACGAATTAAAAAGGATTTGTGCAATTCGTAACATTCGTCTTCATTCGTTGTTTTTAAAAGGACTTGGGGGTAGTTAGTGGTTAGGAGTTTCTGAGGTCGCTGGGTTTGCGCCCGGTCTTAATCTTGAACTTCGAGGAGAAATAGTCTGGCGACTCAAAGTTGAGTCGGTAGGCTATTTCTTTTATGCTCAGGTCGGTGGTGGTGAGCAGCTCCTTGGCACGCTGCAGGCGCAGGTCCTGCTGATAGGTGGCAGGCGACAGCCCGGTATGCTCCTTGAACAGCTTGCGGAAGTTGGAATAGCTGACGCCGAGGTCCTCGGCCACCTGCTGTATGGTGAGCGACGACTCCAGCTGCTCGCGTATGCGCAGGCGTGCCCTGTTGACCATGTCGACGTGGCTCTGGTTACGGTTCCTCAGCTCAATGTTACGCTCCAGCGAATACATCAGTCCTATGAGGTGGTTGACGATGCCAGCCATGACCTGCTGCGAATAGGCGGCCTCAGCCTGCGCTGCCTCGTAGGCTTGACGGTAGAGCTTGACGATGTCGTCAGAGAAGCCCACATGGTAGATGGGCTTGGTAGGCGAGAGAAAGCCGGCGCGCACGCGGTCGTCCATGTTGTGCCCGTGGAACCCTATCCAGTACTTCTTCCACCCATGCCGCCCCGTGGGGTGATAGGAGTGCCACTCGCCGGGGAAGAGGAGGAAGAAGTCGCCCTCGCTGAGCGATGCCTCGCTGACGGTGCGGCTGTGGAACACGCCGCTGCCCTCAGTGATGTAGAGCAGCTGGTACTCGCTGAGCACACGCCCCTTCTGAAGGTCGAAGTAATAGCCGTCGGCATGGCCACGGGTGGGATAAGGGTCGTTGGGACCTATCTCCTCATAGCCAATGGTGGTGATGGTGAGCCCCCATAGGAGGTCGCGCTCGCTGGCGAGCATGTACTTACTTGTTTGCACGACAGTTTAGACTGGTTAGGTTGTTAGGTTTTCAGCAGCTGCGGGCTGAGGGTCAGGGCCGTCGCTGCCCTGCGCTGCCGGGACGACGGTGGCAGGGGTGACGTCGTGAACGACATTGATGACAAAGGCAGGCCGTCCCTCCTTGTCAAGCTCGGCAATGGCATGACCGTTCAGCTGCAGCCACACGGAGGCATCGTCGAAGCTCTGCCACCGCTTGTCTAACACGAACTTCTTGTCGCGCCCGCTGAGCAGCCGCTCCACCTTGCGCATGAACGCGTCACGCTCAGAGGGATGGATATGACTGGCAAACTGGCTGAGGGTGACGCCACGGTCGGGCAGCAGATGGCCGTAGTGGTTGGTCACCAGGTCGTGTTTGACATCATATATCACAACGTCGAAGTTGCCCATGTGCAGCGCCTTGTACATCATGTTGTTCAGCTCGGTTGAGGCACGCGTCATGGCTTTGACACGCCGCTTGGCCATCAGTCCTATGAGATAGAAGAGAAGGGCCAGCAGCAGGATGGCACCAATGATGAGCAGGGCGGTGTTGGCCGATGTGCCAGCAGCACGCTCAGGATGTACCCAGCGGTCGTTGATGTCCTGTATGACGCCGCTCTGCTTCAGTCGCGAGTACTGGTCGTCGATGTCGTTCATCAGCTGGCGGTCGTGGCCGATGATGTAGATGTCGCTGACGGGCACCGTCACATCGTTGAGCACCATGCCGTCGAGCTGCAGCTCGTGCATCTTCCACTTCAGGGGCACCTCGTCCCATACGAAATACTTGTAAAGCCCTTCCTTCACCCCCAGCAGTGCCACCTTTGGCGACTGGAACTCCATCTTCGTAGCAAAGGCGGAGTCGATGTCGCAGAGGAAGCTGGCAGTAAAGTCGCCCGACTTGAGCACGATGCCCTGTTCAAGGATTTCTTCACAGTTGACGGTGGTGGCGCTGTCGCCTAACGAGGCGGCACAGATGCGGTCGTAGCTGATGATGTTCTGCGAGATGGCAAAGCCGTCCTTGCCGCGGTAGCGGTTGGCATTGGCCAGGATGATGTCGGCATCGCCGCGCTCGAACATCTTCAAGGCTATCGTCCAGTCCTTCAGCTCATAGCGGAAGGGTATGTCCATGGCCTTGAAGACGGCCGTCATCGTCTCGACATTCGACCCCGAGGGCACGCCGTCACGGTTGAGGAACTCATAGGGCGGCTTGTCCCAGTCGCCGGCGATGATGAGAGGCCGCTCAGCGGTGAAGCGCTCCTTCCACGACTGTGCATTGGCCTTCTGCGGCAGGGTGGCGGCAAGCAGGCAGAGCAGGCCCAGGGCCGTCTCCTTCAGGCTGGGAATGGAGATGTGTATGCTGGTGCCCACACCCTCCTCGGTGTTGACATTCATCGAGCCGTTCATGCGCCGCGTGATGGTGCGGCAGAGTTTCAGCAGCTCCTCGACGTCGGCATTGGGCACCACGTTGTCGGCAGCTGCCTGGGTGACGTCGCGCTTCGTGCCGATGATGACAGTGGGCTTGCCGTCCTTGCCACGGGTGAGCACCGAGAGCACGATGACATAGTCGCGCAGCTCGTCGGAGCCCTGCTCGACATCGCGCGCACGGATACGCAACGTCACCTCTTCCTCGTCGCCACCGTCGGGCTTCGGCAGGGCCGACAGGCGGAAGATGGTGTCGCGCAGCCGGCGGTAGTCAGCAGGACTGTAGCGCTTGGAAAACTCATCGGGCGAATAGGTGTAGGCCGGCAGGCCATTGTCGTTGTGCCAGGTGAAGAGCTTCTTCTCCACGTCATAAGTCCAGATGTGCACCTGGCAGGTTTCGAGGATGAGAGCCAGTCGGCGGTTCATGCGCTCGTTCTGCCGCATGATGCTTAGGGCCTTGAGTCGGTAGAAGAGCATGTAGGTAATGATGATGAGCACCAGGATGGCGGCGGCGCCAACGGCCACCCACACCCACAGCGGCACGGGCTTGTGGGTGCGCTCGGGATAGAACCACTTGTTCTGGATGGGCGTGATGAGCTCGGCACTGTTCAGCACGGCGTACATGCTGTCCATGCTGGCCAGCAGCTTGGGGTTGTTCGACATGAACTTGTACTCGCCGTGGGGCATGCTCACCGGGGTGATGACCAGGTTGTCGAGGTGATAGCGGCGCTGGATGTACTTCAGCGACAGGTCGTTCCAGATGACGGCGCCCTCCCCGGTGGCACTAAGGTGCAAAAGGGACTCCTTGATGTCCTGCGTGGGTATGGCGTTGGCCCCCCAGCCACGGCTCATCATCTGGTGATGGGCCAAGCTACCCTCGTTGACAATGACACGATGGGAGGCCAGGTCGTACAGGCTGTGAATCTCGACAGGCTTGCCCTTGGCGGTGGCCACACTCTGGGTGAATAGCGTCACTGAGGTGTTGCCATAGTGGCCATACTCGTCGTGGAAACCGGCACTCAGACCCAGCATGAGGTCCGAGCGGCCCTCCTTCAGGTCGTTGAATACCTCGTTGGTGGGTTTGAGGTGAATCTCGTAGGGGATGTGTAAACGGTCGAGGATGAGCCGCACCAGTTCGACGCTGTAGCCGTCGGGCTGTCCGTCGACGCTGAGGAAGGTGTAGGGCCACAGGTCCCATGAGCCCTCATAGACAAGGGGGTGCTCAGGGGTGTAGTCCCTGATGTTCAGCGGCGGCGCAGCATGGGTGCTGTCAGCATGCAGGCTGTCGACACCTGCCGCCGGCTGCGCCATGGTGGCGACGGTAGCCACCAGGAACATTGTTAATAATACGATACGTTGTCTCATCAATAGTTCTTGACTGACTCATCTCTTTATATCTCATGGCACGGCACCCATATCCAGAAGGTGCAGCCGTGCCCCTCGCCCTCGCTGTCAACGCCGATGCAGCCGCCGGAGCGCTCAGCTATCGACTTGCAGATGCTCAGACCCAGCCCGGTGCCCTGCACATAGTCGTTCAGCTTGACGAAACGGTCGAACACCTTCTTCTGCTTCTCCTTGGGAATACCGGTGCCGGTGTCCTCGCAGTACATGTAGATGCCGGTGGCACCCAGGGCGCCGATGGTATTAGCACCGGCATTGGCGATGGTGGCGACGCTGGCGGGTCGCTCCAGACTCCAGCCCACGCGTATGTGTCCCTCGTGGGTGTACTTCACGGCATTGGTGACGAAGTTAGTGATGACCTGCTGCATGCGCCCCATGTCAAGGCGGGTGACGAAGTGTGGACGCGGGCTGTCGACGATGAACTGCACGGCGGGCTCCTGCACACGCTGTGCCAGCGACTGACAGACGACGGCGAACTCGGCAGCGAAGTCGACCTCCTTCGGCACTATCTCCAACGGCTTGATATCCATGGTCGACGCCTCGAAGATGTCGTTGATGAGGCGCATCAGCATGTCGCAGTTGTTGCGGATGATGCGTATGAACTCCTTGCGCTCGTCGCCGGCGTCCACCATCTGCAACAGGTCTGAGAAGCCCACGATGGCGTTCAGCGGCGTGCGTATCTCGTGGGTCATGTTGGCCAGGAAGGTACTCTTCAGCATGGCCGAGTTCTCGGCGCGTGCCGTCTCCTCCTTCAGCTGCTCCTGCGCCTCCATCAGCTTGGTGACATTGCGCACGATGCCGAAGAACCCCTTGACATTGCCATCGGCATCCAACAGGGGCATGCCGCTGATGGAGAACCACGCCTCGCCCTCCGTCATAGGTGCGTGGCGGAAGTGGTGAACGAAATTGAAAGGCTGTTTCAGGGCACTGATTTGCTTGATGTTGACCAGGGCCTGCTGGCGGTGATCCTCGGTCATAATGTCGGCATATTCATTCAGTGTCAAATGAAACTCTGGCTCATTCAGCGAGCGCGATAAGTAAATGATGTCGCTGCTGACGTCGAGGTTCCACACATACATGCTGCAATTCACCAACAGCGTGTGCAGCTCCCTCTCATAGATGCGGTTACTGCGGCTTGCCTCCTCAATGGCCTTCTGCTGGCTGCTGAGCTCACGGTACATGTTGCGCTCCTCAGTGATGTCACGCGCGGTGATGATGTAATAGAGCACTTCGCCTGAGTTGTCAGTGACGGACAGCACACGCATCTCCACATAGACATCGACGTTGGAATGTAGGCCGGTGACATGCTCACAGACATGGAAGTTCTGGGGAGCGCCGGGCTCCAGTTCACCCTTGAGGTTAGGATAGTCGAAGAGCAGTGTGCGCTGGAAATCCTCCACGATGTCGTCGGTGATGCCACACAGCTCCTTCATCTTGCTGTTCATGTCGATGAGCCGGCCGTCCTTGCCATAGAAGGACATGGCCAGGAGGGTGGACTCGAACATCTTCAGGTAGTGGGTGCCCAGGTTGCGGCTGCTTTGTTCCATCTCCTTGGCGTCAGTGATGTCGTGCGCGGCAATGACGACCCTGACAGGATGGTGGTTGTTGTCGAACTCAGGATAGGAAAAGCCCGTGATGTCAATCCAGTTGGGATTCTCCTTGGTGCCAGTGTTCCAGCGTATGGTGAAGGACATCGACTGCTAGTGCATGGAATCTTTCCTGTCACGGCGGATAAGAATCTGCTGACGGTCGTCAGGATGGATGTAATCCAGCATCTCCACCATGTCGATTCCCTCATCGGGCAACACATGGCCATACACGTTGAAGACGCGCCGCTTGCGCAGGTCAATGATCATGACGATATAGTTGTCCATGCTCAGCGCCTGGTTCATCATTGTCTCCATCTCGCGGTACTTCAGCACGGTCTTCCGCAACTTCACGCGCATGAACCGATAGATGAAGACGATGGAGATGGTGAGCAGCAAGGCTACAAGAATGATGTAGAGAGCCAGGGGCGACGTGCGCTGCTCGACCTCCTCGGGGTGGAACCACTTGTCGTGCAGACGGTCGATTTCGCCACTTTGCAACATACGGGCGTACTGGCTGGCTATCTCGTCAATGAGGTGCTTGTCGTAGCCCACGATGTGAATCTCGGTAGGTGGCAGGTCGGACAACTGGGTACACACGACATTTTCGATATTCAGTTCCTTCATCTTTTGCTTGACAGGCTGTTCGCCCCAGATGAAATACTTGTATTCGCCACTGACGATGCCACTCAGGGCAGAGCGGGGCGACTGGAAGTGAATGTCCTTGATGCTGTCGGCCAGGGTGTCGAGCACTTCGTAGGAGATGGAATCGTTGGAGCTGTTGAACACAATGCCTTCCTTCCCCTTCAGCTGCCGGATGCTGGTCAGGGGCTTGCTGTTCTGATGGTGGGTTACCACCAAACTGTAATAGCCAATGGGTGTGACGGTGCGGACATAGGGCGGCCCCACGAAGCGGTCGCGATAGTCAACGATGAGGTCGGCCTGATGGCTCAAGAAGGCATTGATGCACTGGCTGCGCGCCTTGACCATGATTTCGTAGGGGATGTCCAGACGATGGAGGATGGTGCTCAGCAGCTCCACATTGAAGCCATCGGCATGGCCATCGCCGTTGATGAACTCATAGGGAGCAAAGTCCCAGTCGCAGGCCACGACCAACTTGTGGCGCTGGGCATGGCCTGGCAAGACCATGACGATGCACACACAAAGCAGCGTGAGCAGCCTTGCCAATCGTGGGGTGTGTATGTCGTTCCGGCGTTGCATGTGGTGTTCAGATATTGGTTTTATGTTCGATGGTGACGGCAGGGCACGGCAGGGTGACCCAGACGGTGGTGCCCTTGTTCACTTCGCTCCTGACATCGATGGTGCCGCCGAGCTGTGTGACCAGCTCCTTGCTGATGGGCAGTGCCAGCCCCGTGCCCTCCATACCGGACGAGCCGTTGAAACGGTCGAAGATGTGGGGCAGCTTGTCAGCGGAGATGCCCTCGCTGGTGTCTTCCACGATGATGATGAGCTTGCCACCGATGTACTCGTAGCGTGCACTGACAACGCCCTTGGAGGTATGCTCCACGGCGTTGCCCACGAGCATGCCGATGACACGCCCCACATTGGCGACGTCAATGCTGACCACCAGCTGGTTGTAGGGACTCTCGACGACATACCTCACCTCAGGGCGCTGCCGCTCCTGCCATGCCTGGATGCAGAAACCCTCGAACACCTGGGCAAAGTCAGTGTCGCTGACGTTGATTTCCACCATATTGGCATCCAGGCGCGACAGGAAGAGGATGTCGTTGATGAGTTTCAGCAGATAGGCTGAGTTGGTCTTGATGTCGGCAATGAAGCGCTCTTCCTCCTCGGGTGTGTGCTGCTGCTCAAACTGTTCGGCGCTCTTGACCACGACGTCGAGGGGGGTGCGGATTTCGAAGCACATGTTGTGCAGGAACTGTGCCTTCACCTGCTCGATGCTCTGCGCCTTCTCAGTCTCCAGCTGCAGCATGTGCTCGGTGTGCTTCAGCTCAGTGGTGTCGCGGCAGATGCCAGTGTACTCCGTCACCACGCCGTTGCTGTCGACAGTGGGGAACATGTGGATTTGCAGCCAGAGGTGCTTGCAGCCCGACAGTCGCAGGGTGCTTCTGACCTCAAGGTCAACAGGAACGTTGAGACGACGGTCCATGAGGCGCAAGGCATGCATGACCTGACCCATCGACTCGCTGTCAGTGAGGTTGATGCAGCGCTGCTGCGTCAGCACATACTGCGCCACGTGCATGCGGTGGTTGATGGTAAACAGGTGGGTGACAGGCGAGTAGCTAACGATGCGCACGCCGCCCACCTGCATGGCGTAGTTGATGTTGTTGATGTTGTCAGACAGTTCCTTCATGGCCACGCGTAGCCGCTCCACGCCACGACGGGCGAGGTCGAAGGTGTGGGCCACCTCGGTGACCTCGCGGCCTGAGCCAAAGGCACCCAGGAGCTGGTGGTTGTCGCCATAGACGGGCACCAGCTGCAGCTCGTAGATGGCATAGTCCTTGCGCCGACGCGACTTCAGGCTTCGCTCGGTGCTGTAGTCAATGAAGAGCGTGGAGTAGAACATGTCGCGATGGTCAAAATCGCTGATGTCAAACTCGGAAGGGTCGAGGATGTCACTCAGGTAGACATCCTCCTTCAGCACCTCGCCAATGGGCATCTTGAACGTACGCTGCGCCCTGGCGTTCATGTTGACGATACGGCCCTGACCATCGTAGTAGACCATGTCCACCATGGCGTTGTTGAACACGGCCTGATAGCGATGCATCAGCTGCTCGGCGTGCTGCTGCCGCTCACACTCGTCGCTGACGTCAATCTCAGTGCCGATGATGGCCGTAGGATGGGTGTGGTCGGCATGCAGCACCGACAGGTTGATGAGATAGGTGTGTGGCTGACGGTCATCGATGTCCCTGCCGCCGACCTGCAAGCGCAACTGCTGCAGATCGCGGCGCATCAGCCGTTCTATGCCGCTGAATACCTGCTGGAAGCCATCACCGATGAAGTAGGTAGCAAATTCGTCACGGGTGTAGGTGCGCTTGGCACGGGCATCGTTGCCGTACCAGATGAATGACTTCTTCAGCACGTCATAGACCCAGATGTTCACCTTGCAGGTCTTCAGTATCAGTGCCAACCGGGTGTTGCGCTGACGGCCCTCGCGAGTGAGACGGCGCTCGCGGAAATGATAGAACAGACTGCTCAGGATGAGTATCAGCGCCACCAGGCCAATGCCAGCCACCACTAACCATATCCACCTGGGCACGCCTGCCTCGGGCACGTCTTCAGGATAGAACCACTTACGCTCCAACGGATGTAGACGGTTCTCGGCCTTCAGACGCGAGTAAGTGTCGTCGAGCGCCTTCAGCAGCTGCGGGTCAGACGACATGAAGCGGTAGTCGCCCGACGGCATGTCCACGGGGTCGAGCACCAGGTTGCCAGTGTGGTACTTATACATGAGCCACTTCAGCGACATGGTATTCCACAGCACCTGGCCGTGCCCCTCGGTGCTGACCAGCTGGATGGCCTTGTCCATGTCGTCCTGGGGCAGCGCATTGTCGCCCCACCCGTGGTCCATCATCAGGTGGTGGCTGAAGCTGCCGGTGTGGACGATGACCTGCTCCTTGGACAGGTCTTCGAGGCCATGCACGGTGGCAGGAACCTCACGCGGGTGGGCCACACTGTGGGTGAACAGCTGGATGACATTCTTGCCGTATGACACCCGCTCATGGTCGTGGAAGCTGGCCACCATGCCCAGCATCAGCGTTGCGCGGCCCTCGAACAGGTCTTCGAGCGCCCGCTCGGTTGGCTTCAGGTGGATTTCGTAGGGAATGTCAAGCTCCTCGAAAATCATCTTCAGCAGCTCCACGTTATAGCCCGTGGGATTGCCGCTCTCGTCAAGGAACACATAGGGCCAAAGGTCCCACGCGTCAGTATAGACAAGGGGATGCTCCTGGGTGTATCTTGACTTGAGACTGGGGTCTTGAGAATAGATGCCAAGGGATACACCTGCCAACAGCAAAACCGTCAGCAAGCACCGCTTCAACATCAACAGGCTCATCTTCATCAAACCTCAAATCTCAATTCTCAAATCTCAAATCTTCTTCAGCGCCTCCACCACCTGGTCGGCAATCTGGGTCATGCCGTGCTGGTTAGGATGGCCGGCGGTCTTGTCGATGCCCTTCAGCCGTATCACGGGCACGCCGTAGTGCTGGCAGATGGTGGTCACCGATGTGTTGACCTCCTCCTTCAGGTCGCAGTTCAGGATGTAATAGATGGCGGCCGTGGGATAGCGGTCCTGCATGTGGCTGAGCAGGTAAGCCAGGGCGGGACGGAAGGTGTAGAGGTCGGCACGCTTCCAGCCCTCATACTTGTACTCGCCGATGGGAGCACCACACCAGGAGTCGTTGGTGCCGCCCAGCAGCAGGATGACGTCGGGGTTGCCCAGCGCCGTGTGACGGGTGATGAACGAGCGGTGGGTGTAGTCGGCATCGCCATAGCCGGTGTTGCAGATGGTGGCACCGCTCCATGAATTGTTCACCTCCAGTTTCCAGCCCATGCGCTTCACCACCTGCCACCACCACGTCTGTCTGACATTGTTCACGTCGGTGCGCTTGGGGTCGTCATGACGGTTGAAATACCATGTCTCCATGGTGTCAGGCGTGAGGTAGCCCTCGTAGGTGGAATAGGAATCGCCAAAGATGGCAACGGTGGGTTTCGACTGCGACCATGCCCCCTGCGCAATCGCCACAAGGAGTGCAGCTATCAGTAGTAATTTCTTCATTTCAATCAGGTTAAATACAATAACGTTGCAAATATAGTAAAAAAAGGAGAAATAACGTGCGTTTTTACTCATTTTAACATTCCGCGGGCCATCTTAGTTTCACAGCTTCTTGTTCCAGTGGCCCAACCGCAGGCGTGCCAGGAAGATGAGACCGCGCAGGGACAACTCGATGGCCATGGCCGTCCACACGCCGCGCAGGCCGTAGTTCTGCGAAAGCCACCAGGCCAGCGTCAGACGCACGCCCCACATCGAGGCCAGGCTCATGATGGCCGGCTTGAGCGTGTCGCCGGCACCGACGAAGACGCCGTTGCAGACGATGGCGGCAGCGAACATCGGCTCGGCGAAGGCTTCGATGCGCAGGGCGGCAGCACCCTCGCTGACAATCTGCTCCACGGGCGACATGAAGGCCATCAGCTCAGGAGCGAACACAAACATCAGCACGCCCATGACCGACATCACGGCAATGCCCAGCCCTACGCTCAGATAGGCAAACGAGCGCGTCAGCACGCGCTGCCCGGCACCAATGCCCTGCCCCACCAGCGTGGTGGCAGCCTCGGCGATGCCATAGCCCGGCATGTAACACAGGCTCTCGACGGTGATGGCCATCGAGTTGGCGGCGATGGCCACGTTGCCCAAGGGGGCCACGATGCGGGTGCTCACTATCTGGGCCGAGCCCATGAGCAGATGCTGCAGACCCATGGGCGCCCCAATCTTGAAGGCGGTGCGCACCGTGCTGGCCTTCGGCCGGAAAGAGCCGGGATGACCGCGCAATGACAGCATCTCGCTGCGGAAGAGCAGGAAGTATAGCATCAGCAAGCAGGTGATGAACTCAGCCAGCGCCGTGCCCATGGCTGCTCCCTTCACGCCCAGGTCGAACTGGTAGATGAAGACGTAGTTGAAGCACACGTCGAGGACACACATCAGGATGTTCAGGGCCGAGGGAATCTTCATGTTGCCCGAGCACTTCAGCATAGAGCCGGCCAGCCCTGACATCTGGAAGAAGACGCCAGCCAGACCTATGATGAGGAAATACATCGAGGCATCGTGGGCAATGCTCTCAGTGCCACCCAACCAGAAGGGCAGGCGGCGATAGACCACCACACAGGCCAGCGAGAGCATGAGGCTCCACGCCAGACAGCACACCAGCGACTGCCGGAGCACGCTGCGGGCGCTCTCCCTGTCGTTGGCGCCGATGAAGTGGGCCACCTGCACGGAGAAGCCCATCGTCACGGCCGAGGCCAGTCCGCCCAACAGCCATGTGGTACTCTCCACCAGGCCCACCGATGCGGTGGCCTGCTCGCCCAGATGGCCCACCATGGCATAGTCGATGAAGAACATCACCGTGGCCGAGATCTGGGCCAGGATGCTGGGTATGGACAGCTGGACGATGAGCCGCATCTGTTCGCTACGCGTCATCGTCCGTCCCTCACGTATGAAGGCCAGCAGGTCTTTACTCTGCTTCTTTTCCATCATTATCTCTGGGCGTGCAAGCTATTCTCTCACCTCTCACCTCTTACCTCTCACCTCTATCAACTGAAAGTTGAATCATGCTAAAAGACGGCTTTCTCCAAGGCATAGACGAGGATGCCTGCTACATAGCCCAAGAAGACAATCCACGAGATGCGCTGCATGTACCAGCCGAAGGTTATCTTCTCAAGACCCATGACCACCACGCCGGCAGCAGAGCCGATGATGAGCATGGAGCCGCCCACGCCGGCACAGTAGGCCAGCAGCTGCCAGAAGGAACCGTCGACGGCATAGATGCCGTCAGGCACCACATCATACATGTTCATGCAGGCAGCCACCAAGGGCACGTTGTCGACGATGCTCGACAGCACGCCGATGATGCCGGTGATGAAGTAGGGATTGCCACTGAAGGCAGCGTTCAGGCCGTCGCCCAGCTGGTTGAGCACACCTACCTGCTTCAGGCAGAGCACGGCCATGAGGATGCCGAGGAAGAAGAGGATGGTGCTCATGTCAATGCGCGTAAGCAGATGGGTGACGCGCTTGGCCATGGGGTCGCTCTCGTCCAGATGACGGTTGAACACCTCGGTCACCGTCCACAGCACGCCCAAAACCAGCAGGATGCCCATGTAGGGCGGCAGGTGGGTGATGGTCTTGAAGACGGGGACGAAGATGAGGCCGCCCACGCCAAGGCAGAACACTGCCTGGCGCTGCCGCTTGGTGAAGTGTGACACATCGGCCACCTGCAGGTTCTGCTCCTTGTCGAACTTACCCTTCAACGACAGCGACAGCAGCGCGGCGGGCACCACCATCGACACCATCGAGGGGATGAACAGCTCGGTCAGCACGCCACCGGTGGAGACCATGCCCTTAATCCAGAGCATGATGGTGGTGACGTCGCCAATGGGCGAGAAGGCACCGCCCGAGTTGGCCGCGATGATGACCATTGAGGCATAGAGGAGGCGCTCCTTCGGGTCCTGGATGAGCTTGCGCAGCACCATGACCATGACGATGGAGGTGGTGAGGTTGTCGAGGATGGCCGACAGGAAGAACGTCATGAAAGCCACGCGCCACAGCAACTTGCGCTTGCTGCGCGTCTTCATCGTGTCGCGCACGAAGTTGAACCCGCCGTTGGCATCCACAATCTCGACGATGGTCATCGCACCCATGAGGAAGAACAGCGTCTCGGCTGTCTCACCCAGCCCCTCAGGCAGGGTGCTCAGGTCGTGGCCTGGCATGAAGCAGTAGACGGTCCAGCACAACACACACATCAGCAGCGCCACGGCCGCCTTGTTCACCTTGGTAAATGTCTCTAATGCAATACAGGCATAGCCTGTAACGAAAATCAGAACAATAGCTAATACGATTGTCGACATAGGTTTCTTGAATAATTCGTGCAAAGTTACTGTGTTTTTCCGAATTGACCAAAAAAAGCAGAAGGAAAATCAAAATGTCATGGTACACGCAAAAGAAAAGGCGTATCTTTGCAACGCCTTTTACTAATCAAGTCTCTAAACTACTATTGCCACATCAAGAAAACCATATTCACCATGGAACAGAAAAATTATTTCTTCGCCGCTGACCTGGGAGCCACCAGCGGGCGCACCATCATCGGACACATCAGCGAAGGAAAGATGGAGCTGGAGGAGCTGACACGCTTCCCCAACAATCTTATTGAGCAGGGCGACCACTACTACTGGGACATCTACGCCCTCTACTTCGAAATCATCAAGGGCCTGAAGGAGGCTGCACGCCGGGGCCTTCACATCACCAGCATCGGCATCGACACCTGGGGCGTCGACTTCGTCTGCATCGGCGACGACGGTGCCCTGCTGCGCAACCCTCGTGCCTATCGCGACCCCGTGACCTTCAGCGCCATGGACGACTACCTGGCCCACGTCATCAACCGCCAGGAGGTCTACGACGTCACTGGCATACAGTTCATGCACTTCAACAGCCTGTTCCAGCTCTACGCCATGCGCCGCGAAGGGAACAGCGCCCTGAAGAACGCACAAAAGATTCTCTTCGTGCCCGATGCCCTGAGCTGGATGCTGACCGGCAACGCAGTGTGCGAATATACCATTGCCTCTACCAGCCAGATGCTTGACCCGCGCACGAAGCAGCTCGACGAGCGGCTGCTGCAGTCGGTGGGGCTGACACGCTCCATGTTCGGCCGCATGGTGCAGCCCGGCACATGCATCGGCGTGCTCACCGACGAGGTGCAGCGCCTCACCGGCCTGGGGGCCGTGCCCGTCATCGCCGTCGCCGGCCACGACACCGGCTCAGCCGTGGCTGCAGTGCCCGCCAAGGACGAGCACTTCGTCTATCTCTCCAGCGGCACATGGAGCCTCATGGGCATAGAGACGAAAGAGGCCATCATCAACGACCTGAGCTACGAGCGCAACTTCACCAACGAAGGCGGCGTGGAGGGCACCACCCGCTTCCTGAAGAACATCTGTGGCATGTGGCTCTATGAGCGCTGCCGCCTGGAGTGGCCCGAGGAGGTGCGAAAGCTCAGCCATCCCGAGCTGCAGGGCCAGGCCATGACCGTGGAGCCCTTCCGCAGCATCATCAACCCCGACGACGAGTGTTTCGCCGCACCGTCATCGATGACTGGGGCCATACAGCAGTACTGCCGCGACACGCAGCAGCCCGTGCCAGAGACACCGGCCGAGTTCTGCCGCTGCATCTTCGACTCGCTGGCGCTGCGCTACAAGCAGGTGTTCCAGTGGCTGCAGGAGTTTCTGGCCTCCCCAAGCCCCTCCGAAGGAGGGGATGTTGAGTCACACAATGCACCCTCCAGTACTTCATCAGAGCCTTTTGGTAACCAAACACCCCCTCCTTCGGAGGGGCTTGGGGAGGCTTATACGCTGCATGTCATCGGCGGCGGCTCGCTGAACAAGTACCTCAACCAGTTCACGGCCAATGCCACCGGCGCCACCGTGCTGGCCGGGCCACAGGAGTGCACCGCACTGGGCAACATCATGCTTCAGGCCAAGGCCGCCGGCATAGTGAAGGACATCTGGGAGATGCGCGCCATCATAGCCGACTCAGTGGACATGGTGCGCTACGAGCCGCAGGACAGCGCCGCCTGGGATAAAGCCTACGAGAAATATCTGACGATTGTGAGAGGGGAGAGGTAAGAGGGGAGAGGTAAGAGGATAGTTCTGCTATATATAACATGTGCGGCTATGAACGATTTCTATTATCGCAAACTGCAGGTTTATCATAAGGCGATGGCCCTAGTAACCACGGTATATAAGCTTTCTGCCACTTTCCCTCAGACAGAACGATATGCTCTCTGTGACCAACTACAACGTGCTGTTATCTCTGTCCCATCTAACATAGCGGAAGGAATGGGACGTTTCTCTAACAAAGAGCGTATTCATTTCCTGAGTATTGCTAATGGCTCATTGATGGAAACAATGTGTCAATTGGAAGCAGCTCACATTTTAGGATACATCTCTCAAGAGCAATTCGACGAACAAGAACTATGTATCTCTGAGATTACAAGAATGCTTGTTTCACTAAGAAAACATTTTGAACAACAATAATTAACTACGGCGAAGCGGATGACTGGCGGCTGAACAATGGAAACGCCAGAAAAAGGAGAATAAAGAAAGAGAAAAAATGAGAAAGGACCAGCAAAACTATTCTCTCACCTCTCACCTCTTACCTCTCCCCTCTACCCCTTCACCACAAAAAGAACACATTATGGCAAAACCATTAGTTGAGACAAAAGCCCGCGTGGGCGTGTTCTCCATTGCACTGCAGGCCTACCTGCCGCAGTTCCCACAGCTCGTTCCTGAGTTCGAGCAGCAGTATGCTGACTTCAAGAAGACGCTGCCCGACAGCATTGAGATCGTCGACGGCGGCATGGTCACCACCAAGGAGCAGTCGATGCAGGCTGGCGACAAGTTCCGCGCCGCCGACGTCGACCTCGTCATCCTGCAGATGCTGACCTACTGCACATCGTACAACATGCTGCCCGCTGTGCGCGACCTCGACGTTCCCGTCGTCATCGTCAACGTGCAGAAGAAGCTGGCACCGGACTATGCCAAGACCGACATCCCCACATGGCTGGGAGAGCTATACGCCTGCGGTGCCATCGGCGAGATGGTGGCCGACCTGAACCGTGCCGGCAAGCGCTCGGCCGTCATCACCGGCGTCGTCGAGGGTGGCGACCCCGAGGTGCAGCGCGAGATTGAAGACTGGTGCCGTGCCGCTCAGGTGCGCCGTCGTTTCCGCGACACGAACATCGCACAGATAGGCCGACCCTACCCCGGAATGATGGACCTCTACATCGACGAGACCAACCTCTACCACCGCCTCTTCGTCTACACCAAGCAGTTCGACTGGGAGCAGATGTGGGCCATCGCTGACAACGTCACCGACGAGGACGCCATCCGCCAGAAGGCACAGGACATCCTCGACACCTTCGACATCGAGGGCGGCGGCACCATCGAGAAGGTTTGGGACATGGCACGCTATGTCGTGGCCTTCGAGCAGTGGGTCAAGGATGAAAAGCTGGGCATGATTGCCTCACACTACGCCGGCTTCGCACAGGGCGTGGCAGGCAAGCTCGACTCCATGCTCATTCCCGCTTTCTCCATGCTCATCAAGCAGCACACCGCCTGCGCCGTTGAGGGCGACATGAAGGTGGCCATGGCCATGAGCATCCTGAAGACCATCAGCGGCACAGGCACCCTGGCCGAGATGTATAGCATCGACTTCCCCAAGGACATCTGCATCATCGGCCACTCTGGCTCGGGCGACTTCGACATCTCGCAGGCCCACAAGCCCACGATGAAGATTGTGCCCGTGTTCCACGGCAAGACGGGCGGCGGCTACCTCACGCAGTTCTATCCCCCTGTAGGCCCTGTCACCTACCTGGCCATCACACAGGACAAGAACGGCGTGTTCAAGTTCGTCGCTGCCGAGGGTGTCAACGAGGAAGGACCCATCTTCATGTTCGGCGACACGAACATGCGCACGAAGTTCTCGCTCAGCTGCCGCGAGTTCGTCAACAAGTGGAGCGAGGCCGGTCCTACCCACCACATGGCTGCCGCCGTGGGACACCACATCGACACCATCCTGAAGGTGGCAAAGATTCTGAACATCGAGTGCGACGTGGTGTGCCGGTAAGAAGACAAATTGTCGTAATGACGTAATAACGTAATAACGTAATAACGGATAAAAAATGGGAAATAACTCCGGAAGCTTGAAGAGCACGATAGCCGTGTCTCTCACCAACTACCTCGATGCCGGCGCCATCGTGGCTGGTGCCAGCGGACTATCACTATGGCAGGACTATTTGGATTTATCTGCCGTACATTTGGGCTGGCTAAATTTTGTTTGTGCCAACAGTTTAGGCGCCGCCATTGGTGCTATTATTGGCGGATTCTTAGCCGACAAGTATGGACGAAAATTCATCTTCACCTATAATTTGCTGGTTTACATGCTTGGTGTATTATTGGTGATGTGTTCAGTAAACTATCCTATGCTACTCTGCGGATTCCTCGTCACGGGCATCAGCGTAGGCGTGGGCGTGCCCGCCTCATGGACATATATCTCCGAGTCGTCGGAGGTGAACAAGCGCGGCCGTAATATCTGTATCTCGCAGATGTCGTGGGGCGTGGGTCCCATGTGTATTCTTCTGCTTGGAATGCTTTTCGGTCCTGGCAAGAATGGCGAACCTAATGGATTCTTATTTGGTTGGGTAGAATCAATAGCACATTTTTTCATAGGAAATGATGCTAATATAGCTTCAACAAACGTATTCAGTTCGCGCTTAGTGTTTTTCTCTCTCTTTGTTGTAGCGTTTATTGCATGGAATCTCCAACGAAAGTTACAGGAAAGCAAAGAGTTTACTACACTGAACACATCAAAAGAAAAGAAAGTTGGTTTAATAGACAATATTAAGGCTCTTTTCCAAAACAATATTGCAGTCAAGACTGTATGTTTTCTTGCAACAATTTATCTAACCTGGAATCTTGTTGCATCAGTTATGGGATTCTTTCAAAATTTCATATTGGAGACCGCTGCAGGTATGACAAATACCCAATCGAATATGGTAGCTTGTATTCAATGGGCAATTATTGTAGGCGTAACCTTATTTACAGCAAAGATTATTGACAAGACAAATCATAAGTCTATTTATGCTGCAGGATTATTGGTTGCCATCTCAGCTTGGGTCATTATTGTTACAATAGGGATTAAGGCTTCTTTCGGTCAATGGGCTTTCGTTATTTTATGGGGAATACAAGGCGGTCTATCACCTCAGATTTTCTATGCCCTGTGGGGCAGCGAGCTGTTCCCCGCCAAGTTCCGCGCCGGCGCACAGGGACTAATGTTCTTCATCGTCCGTGGACTCTCGGCAGTGTGGGGGCTGATCTTCACCTATATCTACGGTGAGAACGGCGAGGGCTTCACCATTGCCGCCTGGTGCATGATTGCGTTGCTCTGCATCTCGCTCCTTGTGGGCTTCATCGGAGCACCCAACACCCGTGGCCGCTCGCTCGACAGCATCACCAAGGAGCGCTACGGCGAGGACTTCTGACGCTTCTGCGTCCCAAGTCACACATCGCATAGATTCTTTCTTACAAACAGCCGCGCGCCCGGCTCTGCCACATTCTACAGCAGAGCCGGGCACGTGACTGTTTGTACGCCTGTTGCCAAAGGCACGCACACCGCGTTTGGCAGAGGTCATGGGGTTAACCAAAGCAGCAACAGATGTACCCGACGCAGCCTTACGACGGTTTTAGAAGAACAGATGTTTGAAGTCGGCAAGTTTGATGATTTTAGTCTGATGGTATTGTACAAGGTCGGTAAGGTCAGCATCGCCGCTGACAATATAGTCAGCCCCGATGGTATCGGCCAATGCAAGGAGATAAAGGTCTTTAGGGTCACGGACGGCTGACGGTGCTACGTCGGACTCAAGGATGGAAAACTGGCAGTAGGCATGAATGATAGCCAGCAGGTCGTCGATGTCTGCAGGATTAAGGTGCTTGCAAATCTTGCTACGGCTGGCCACGTCGCGTATTTCTTCAATGAGCCGTGCGCAGACATAGACCTCGAAGCGCAGGTCTGTCAGCATCAGGTGCACAAACTGCACCTGATGACCAAGAAGGAACGAGATCCAAAGATTGGTATCGATGATAACCTTCTTCATTTGGTATACCTCACGGCTTTTACCTCGTCCATGATTTCCTCTTCAGTCAATGCCGGCAATGCCGGACGACTGTTCACGAAACGGTCAAGCAGTTGCTCACGGGTCTCGGCCTGCCAGCCGAACTTGCGGATAAGTTCGCGGAAAAACGACCAGTCAACTGCGGGAACATTTACGTAAACGCCTTGCATCTGTACATTGTTTGCCATTGTTTTAACATGTTTAGTTAATCATTCGCATGCAAAGGTACAAAAATATTTGAGAATAACGAGCGGTTAGTGCGTTAAAAGTGACTAATGGCTCCAGTTACCTTGTAAATATTATTCCAATTCGTGAAGTAATTATTCCAATTATTCCAATTCGTTTCCATATAAGAACTGCCGAAACTTAAAATTCTCATTATTCTAATTCGTTTCAAAAA
>Ga0310691_10002584_pt1 | contig 23587 bp, 23 predicted proteins | sample 176DNAGHGlowgp2_FD_203887 | JGI IMG/M metagenome (GOLD analysis project Ga0310691, IMG submission 203887) | Sheep rumen microbial communities from Palmerston North, Manawatu-Wanganui, New Zealand - 1766 DNA GHGlow gp2 (v2) (version 2) | ecosystem: Host-associated > Mammals > Digestive system >...
GAATCTCATTCAGGTTAACATGCTTGCGGAAGTCGGGGTTGGTGGTGTAGGGCGCGCGCAGACCGATGGCCTGCTCGTTGGCCAGCATACCGTCGCAGCTCTGACCCGTGGAGGCGCCCGTCAGGATGTTCACCTTGAAGGGGCGGCCGGCTTCATGCTCGGCGTGAGCCTTCTTAGCCACCTCTGCGGTGACGCTCTTAGGCACGCCGGCAGGTGTGAAGCCCGAGAGGCCCAGCGTGTGGCCGTTCTCAATCATTGCTGCGGCTTCAGCAGCTTGAATACGTTTGATTTCCATTACTGTCTGTTCTCGAAGAAGCAACCCCGCAATCGAAACTGCGGGGCTGCATATACAGGTTTGTAGAAGTGTTAGAGCTGGGGACCAGCAGCCACGAGAGCCTTGCCGGCTTCGTTGGTGGTGTACTTACCGAAGTTCTTGATGAAGCGTGCGGCGAGATCCTTAGCCTTCTCTTCCCAGATGCTAGCCTCTGCGTAGGTGTCGCGAGGATCGAGGATGGCGGGATTCACGTTGGGCAACTCTGTGGGCACCTCGAAGTCGAAGAAAGGAATCTTCTTGGTGGGAGCCTTCAGGATGCTGCCATCGAGGATAGCGTCGATGATACCACGTGTGTCGGGGATGCTGATGCGCTTGCCAGTGCCGTTCCAGCCAGTGTTGACCAGATAAGCCTTGGCACCGCTCTTCTCCATCTTCTTCACGAGCTCCTCGGCGTACTTCGTGGGATGCAGCTCCAGGAATGCCTGGCCGAAGCAAGCGCTGAAGGTGGGCGTGGGCTCTGTGATGCCGCGCTCTGTGCCGGCGAGCTTAGCGGTGAAGCCGCTGAGGAAGTAGTACTTCGTCTGCTCGGGGGTGAGGATGCTCACGGGAGGCAGCACGCCGAAAGCGTCGGCGCTGAGGAAGATGACGTTCTTGGCGTCGGGACCGGCGCTCTTGCCGTTGACCTTCTTCACGATCTTCTCGATGTGCTCGATAGGATAGCTGACGCGGGTGTTCTCAGTCACGCTCTTGTCAGCGAAGTCGATCTTACCGTCCTTATTCACGGTGACGTTCTCCAGGAGAGCGTCGCGCTTGATGGCGCCGTAGATGTCGGGCTCGTTCTCCTTGCTCAGGTTGATGACCTTAGCGTAGCAGCCGCCTTCGAGGTTGAAGACGCCCTCGTCGTCCCATCCGTGCTCGTCGTCGCCGATGAGCAGGCGCTTCGGGTCGGTGGAGAGGGTGGTCTTACCGGTACCGGAGAGGCCGAAGAAGATAGCGGTGTTCTTACCTTCCATGTCGGTGTTGGCCGAGCAGTGCATGCTGGCGATACCCTGGAGGGGCAGGTAGTAGTTCTGCATGGAGAACATACCCTTCTTCATCTCACCGCCGTACCAGGTGTTGATGATCACCTGCTCGCGGCTCGTGGTGTTGAAGGCCACGCACGTCTCGCTGTTCAGGCCGAGAGCCTTGTAGTCCTCCACCTTAGCCTTGGAGGCGTTGTAGATGACGAAGTTGGGCTCGAACTTCTCCAACTCAGCCTCGGTGGGCTGGATGAACATGTTCTTGATGAAGTGAGCCTGCCAAGCCACCTCAAGGATGAAGCGGACGGCGAGGTGAGTGGCTTCGTTGGCACCGCAGAAAGCGTCAACCACATAGAGCTTCTTACCAGAGAGCTCCTTCACGGCGATGTCCTTGACCTTTGCCCAGACCTCTTCGCTCATGGGGTGGTTGTCGTTCTTGTAGCCCTCAGTGGTCCACCACACCTTGTCGTGGCTCTGGGCATCGTCAACGATGTACTTATCCTTGGGTGAGCGGCCGGTGAAGATACCGGTCATCACATTCACGGCACCGAGCTCAGTCTCCTGACCAACCTCGAAACCTTCCAAACCAGCTTTTGTCTCCTCTTCGAACAGGAACTCGTAAGAGGGATTGTGGGCAATCACGGTAGAACCTTTGATGCCATACTGCTCCAGGATGGAGCTGTCAAACTTTGCCATGGGCGTAAAAGTATTAAAGTTAATAGTTTAGTGTTTAATGTTCAGAGAGGTCTGGACATAGTCCAGCCTACAGCGTTGCAAAAGTAGCTTTTTCTTTTGACCTGACGAAAAGAAAACCGCAAAAAATCAATCCCGCGCCCCCACTTTTATCTTTCCTTTGCACTTTTGCCAAATCCGCGTGACAAAATCAACAAACTTTAAACCGCAAGTTTAGCGAAGCATAGGGAGTTAAGGAGTTAAGAAGTGAAGGAGTTAAGACGAATGCTTTGCCTCTGGATAACGCGTTGCACAAGTAACGTCTCCGTTGAGTTTTAACAACTCCTTCCATTTTTTTCCGTGCAAATGCTGTTGATTTAGAAATAATGTGTACCTTTGCAGCGCAAGCGCAGCGAAACGGAGCCTTGCAAAAAGATATTTTACAATTCAACAGCGATATGAGCAAGTACGAGATTCCCTACCTCACGGCTAGCATTCAGGCCTTTGCCCAGCGCTTCTCCATGACGCGCCAGGCGGCGTTCCGCTACCTGCACGAGCACAAAGGGCTGGCATTCCTCATCGAATTCTTCGACGTGGAACACCTGCAGTCGATGGATGAGACAATCGATGACCTGCTCATCGTCTGCCAAAAGAACGGAGGGACACTGGCATGACAGAGAGCCATCCCACACATCATCAGATAGCGAACTATCTCACCGACTATGCCTTGAGTGAGTTGGTGAAATACGTCATCGAGGACACGGGCTGCAGCATTGAGGAAGCGATGGAGTGCGTCTATAACTCTCCGTTGGTAACGGCCCTGCAGGACGAAGAGGGTGAGCTCTACGTGCAAAGTCCAGCGTATCTGTATGAATTGATGAAGGAACGCACTGCCGAGTCTTTCAACGGGCTATAGTCATGATAAAGTAAAGTGCAACCAACAGCGGATAGAGCGGCGCCACTATCCGCTTGTTTTCAGTCAAAGAGATATTGACGGAAAAGAGATTCGGGAGGACGTGCTCGTAATTCAGCCGTGACCTCCTGAAGGTTTATTTATCTGTGACAGCTTATCAAATGTCAATTACAACAACACTTCGCTAAAAACGGAATGGTGATGGCTGCAAGGAAGGCAACAAATGAAATCCAATTAGCCCAACATAAACGTTTTGTTTGATTATGACTTTCTTCTAACTGTTTCTGTGCATAATATACCGTACGTATGTCTTGCAGAAGTTGCAAACAGTAAACGAGTTGCTTTGAAACGAATTCGTTTCTTATGTTTGATTGCGTTTCATCATTGACTTTCACGACTTCTGTTTGCAATGTATAGACCCAAATGGGAACATCTTCCTTATTCTCATCACAAATATGTCCCATATATTCTTGCACTTTCTTCAGGAAATTCTTTTTCCCTTCAGGAGCATGGCTTTGTGACATTATACCCTCATTAATGAGGTTTTCAAGTTCCTTTATTTTACTAACATTTGTATTCATTGTTTTACTATTATTTTCTTTGTTTTTCTATCTTTATAGGTAACAATATTCAGTCCTTTCTGGGGTGTTCTTATTAGTCTGCCATGAATATCATGGTAAGTACTGATTTCATTGCCATTTGTTTCTGCCATATTTATGCTTGAAGGGTTGTATTCTTCAATATATTTGAACATATTCCAAAAGGGAGCATTTTTATATTTGTCAATAGCGCCTGTAGGTACATATAAAGTTGAAAGCTTAACCTGTAAATCAGAAAAAGTATTTTCATAAATTTCACATGGTGTTGGACTGCAAACTATAATTTCAGTTAAGTTCGTACATCCTGCAAAGCCCCTTTCGCCTATAGATTCCACTCCATCAGGTATAACGATTTCTTGAAGAGAAATGCAACCGTCAAAACATACTTTTCCAAGAGATCTCACAGAGATGGGGATTTCTATAGATTTGAGTTGTTCACAAAACTCAAATGTCCCTTTATTGATTTTGGTTATATCCAGAGGAAGCATTATTGATTCAATTCTTTTACACGCAAAAAATGCATCCTCGCCTATAGATGTAACACTACTTGGAATGTCTAAATGCTTAAGTTTATCACAATTTGAAAAGCATGATGCTCCTATTGACTCTATACCATTAGGTAGAGAAACTTCTTCGAATTGTGAGTGAGCGAAAGCCCAATCAGCAAGATGTTTAATATTAGAAGGGACCATTGTATTAGCACATCCCGCAATGATGGTGTTAGTATTTGTCTCTATAATTGCATTACAGTTGTCTCTGGAATCATAGATGGCATTATCTCCTTCTACTTGAATGTTTGCAAGGCTTACGATACCACGGAATGCACCAATCCCAATCTCTTTTACACTTGAAGGAATTGTAATTGACGTTAGTTTCGTGTCGACAAAAGCTTGTTCTCCTATTGATTCCAGACCATCTGGCAAATCAATATCATACAAATAAAAACTATAAAAGGCTTTCTCTCCAATTCGTTTTATCGTTTTAGGCAAATAGACACCAGCGCAAGTGTTATGTCTTCCATTTACGCACATAAAAGCTTCTTTTCCAATGGCAGTTACTGTAAAAGTTCTTTTCATGTATTCAACCGTTTCCGGTATTTGAATGGCGGGGCCACCCCATGGATTACCATATGTGTTATAATAGGAATCTGTAACTTCCACTTCCGAATTGGATTCCAAAATGTTGTAAAAGATACCATCTACACAAAAATCATAATACTGATCAGCATGTAAAGAAGAAGTTACTAACAGAACCAATGCTAAGATATACATTCTTTTCATCTTTCTCGAATATTTTAGTAAAAATTATATTTAAGCAAGAGGCGCAGACTTTCGCCATACGTCTCACGGCTCACCACAAGCCACTCCTAAATATGGGAAAGCTGCGCCCGTATGGGTTGCAGTCCCAATAATAGGAGTTTGCTCTTTTCACGTGGTGATTGTGAGACTATTGAGCAATATGTCCTTGCACTCTTAGCTGAATGCTGGTGCAAAAATACTCAAAATTCTTTAGAGCATAGCATTTAAACCCATGAATTTGTCAAAATTTACAATATTTAGCCAAAACCTCGCCACATACATCTAAGCGTGCTACACTGCGGTGCAAATGCCAACGGAGTGCAGTGCAAACGCCATTGCACCGCAGTGCAAATGGTTTTATCACTCGTGAGAAAAGCGTGAGGGACTAGGCGCGTTGGGTGGATCACCAAGGTGGTCCACTTGAAAGAGCGCGGTCTTCACGCTGTAAGACCACGGTCTTCCGGCGAGTTCCACTAGTGGGACACGGCGTAGCGACTATATGTATTCGATGTTGCGACTATATGCATTCGACATTGCGAAAGAACGTAATGACTTTCATCAAAGATGAAGGGCTTGTTCGTGCTTCATGATGTTTGGGCTACCTTCATCATTTGTGTCATAAGTGGCTGATAGGCAGGTAACTATCTCAAAATAAACCTACATCATACCTACATGGAATCTGCATGGTGACTTCATGATCTTTTTCGCAAGCATGAGCCCGCAAAAATTGAAAATGACGGTACCATGTAGGTTTGATGTAGGTTTGTTTTGAAGCAATACTCTATATTTCAGCCGTTTAAGCTTAAAATGATGAAGGTTGCAAAAAACTCTATAGAAGCGTCTTAACTCCTGCCCGAAGGGCGAGCGAAGCGATAACTTCTTTAACTCCTTAACTCCTGAAACTCCGGCATCGCTGCGACTTCGCAGAGTTCGTTGTACCAGGCTTCGCCGAAGCGGCGGATGAGGGGGGCGCGGAGGAAACGGTAGAGGGGGAGGTCGAGTTCCTCGCCGCGCTTGCGGGCACCTTCGCAGATGGCCCAGCGGTGGTAGTTGAGGCCGATGAGGCCGCCGCTGAAGTGCTTCTCACGGATGGGATAGAGAGCGCAGGAGATGGGCTTCAGGAACTTGCTCTTGCCGGCGCGGCAGGCGGCCTCGAGGGCACAGAGGCAACAGGGATGAGGGTTTATGGTTGAGGGTTGAGGGTTTATGGTTCTTGAAGGGTCAAGCGTCCCGTTGGGCCGAGCGGAGGGCTGAGGGTCAAGGGTGTCGTAGAAGGTGAAGACGCAGTCTTTGCCGTTGACGATGCTGGTGACGAGGTCGCCCTCGACATCAGTGTAGGCGACGCCTTGCTTATCGACTACGCTCTGTGCCGTGGCGGACATATAAGGCCATGCGGCATCCAACGACGCTTCTATCTCGCCGATTTCCTCCAGTGTGACGGGTGCGCCGGCATCGCCCTCCACGCAGCAGGCGCCGCCGCAGGCGTCGAGGTCGCAGCAGAAACGTTCGGTGAGGATCTGAGTGCTAATCAGCACACCGCCAACTTCAAGGATGGGAGGGAGGGGCATGGTTTATGGTTAAGGGTTTATGGTTTATGGTTGAGAGATTAACCCCTTGAACTTTTGAACTTCTTGAACTTTTTGAACCCCTTGAACTTACCAAGCAATTGGACTTTGTCCATGCTGGATGAGGTAGTCGTTGCAGAGTTGGAAGTGGTGGTTGCCGAAGAAGCCGCGGTAGGCGGAGAGGGGGGAGGGATGGGCTGAGCGGAGCACGAGATGGCGCTGGGCATCGATGAACTGGGCTTTCTGACCGGCATAGGAGCCCCACAGCAGGAAGACGAGGTGTTCGCGCTCACGGGCAAGGGCACGGATGGCGGCATCGGTGAAGCGCTCCCAGCCATGTCCCTGATGCGAGGCGGCCTGTCCGCGGCGCACGGTGAGGGTGGCGTTCAGCAGCAGCACGCCCTGTGCCGCCCAACGCGTGAGGTCGCCCGAGGCGGGCGGCACGGTGCCCAGCTCCTGCTGGATCTCGGCGTAGATATTGCGGAGCGATGGCGGCAGCTGCACACCCTCGGGGACTGAGAAGGAGAGGCCCATGGCTTGTCCGGGCTCATGGTAAGGGTCTTGTCCCAGGATGACCACCTTCACACGGTCGAAGGGTGTGGTGTTGAAGGCGTTGAAAATCTTGGCGCCAGGAGGATAGCAAGGGCCTGCGGCATATTCCTGCCGCACGAAAGCCGCCAGCTCCTGGAAGTAAGCCTGCTCAAACTCTGCGGCCAGCTGCCGCCCCCACGATTCCTCGATTTTTACCATTCCCCAATTCTCAATTTTCAATTTTCAATTCTCAATTGTCCCCCTTGGGGGACCACAGGGGGCCACTAGTTCATATTCTCCACCCAGCGGAACAAGCGGCTCCAGCGGATGTGTCCGTCGAACCACGAGCGGTCCTTGTCGATGGAGAGCCATATCATGATGGGCTTGCCCACGATGTGATCCTCGGGCACGAAGCCCCAGAAGCGGCTGTCGGCGCTGTTGTGGCGGTTGTCGCCCTGCATCCAGTAGTAGTCCATCTTGAAGGTGTACGACGTGGCCACGCTGTCGTTGATGAGGATGGTGCCGTCGGGGCGCACCTCCAGCTTGTTGCCCTCATACACCGCAATCGGTCGCTCATAGACGGCGATGTTCTCGATCGTGAGGTCGATGGATGCGCCCTTTTTCGGAATCCAGATGGGCCCGTAGTTGTCCAGCGTCCACCCCGTGACAGCGTTGAGGGGGTAGAGGTCATGCACGGCTCCCATGCTGTCTATCTCTATGCTCTCCACGAGGTTGGTCATCTCTAGCAGCTTGTCGCGCGTGGCAGCCGTGAGGGGCATGATACCCGTGTGGTGGAAGCCGTTGCGGCCATAGAGGTCGTCATTGCTCAGGTGCAGGTCGTGCGCCACCTGCTCGGGCAGGTCGCGGCGCCCGTCGCGCAGCTGTATGCGGTAGTTGTACTGCACGTTGTCCGGCTCCTTGTTCGCCTTGCCGTCGAGGTACACGATGCGGTCCTTGATTTGCAGCGTCTGTCCGGGCAGGCCCACGCATCGCTTCACATAGTTCTCGCGGCGATCCACAGGCCGCGCCATCACCTCGCCGAACTCCGCCGGGTTGTTCTCGATGTACTGCCGTCCTACGCTGCGGTAGTAGTTCAGCATCGCGCGCTGCTGGTACGGCGAGAGGTTGTCCAGATTCGGGAGCGTATAGGACTGCGACACCACATCGCGCCCTAGCATGAGGCACACGCCGTAGAAATCCTGCGCCTGGTAGGCGGGATTCGCCACCACGGTGTCGCCCGAGGGGTAGTTGAAGACCACGATGTCATTGAGCTGCACGGGCTTCGGCGACACACGCTTGTAGTCCCATTGTATCAGCTCGCTGTAGCTCTTGGCGCCTCCCGGCAGCGTGTGCTGCACCAGCGGCAGCGACAGCGGTGTCTGCGGCACGCGGGGGCCGTAGCTCATCTTCGATACGAAGAGGTAGTCGCCCACCAGCAGGCTCTTCTCCAGCGACGACGACGGGATCGTGTAGTTCTGGAAGAAGTAGATGTTCACGAAATACACCGCCACCAGGGCGAAGACGATGGCATCCACCCACGACATAATCGTGCGTGTCACTGGGTTCTCCAGATCCTTCCACCACGTCCATGGTATCTTCTTCGTGATGTAGATGTCGAAGATGAAGGGCACCACGATCAGTCCCCACCATGCATCCACCCATGCCAGGAACCAGATGTAGAGGCCCACAACGACCACCATCTTCACCCAGTCCTTCCACGTAATCGGTTTCTTATCTAATTGTTTCATGTTCTTCGTTATTTCGATATTACGTTATTACGTTATAACGTTATTACGACATTTCTTAGAAGTGGAACAAGTCTTGCATTTTGAGCAGTCCCTTATGCTCCGCCGTATATTCCGCTGCCAGGACGGCGCCGAGGGCGAAGCCCTTGCGGGAGTGCGCGTCGTGCGTGATGGTGATCAGGTCCGCCTCGCTGTCGTAGCGCACCGTGTGTATGCCCGGCACCTCGCCGCGACGGATGTTGTCGATGCGCAGCAGCTTCGGGTCTGTCGTGTCCTCGGCCCACGCCTCCTTGCGGTCTATCTCGCTGACGATGGCGTCTGCCAGCGTGATGGCTGTACCGCTGGGGTGGTCCAGCTTATGCACGTGGTGCGTCTCCTCCATCTCCACGTCGTACTGCGGGAACTGGTTCATGATGCGTGCCAGATAGCGGTTCACGGCACCGAAGATCGCCACGCCCACCGAGAAGTTCGAGGCCCAGAACAGCGTCCGTCCCTCCTCCTCGCACTGCCGACGCACCTCCGCCTCATGCTGCGCATACCATCCCGTGCTGCCCGACACCACCTTCACGCCAGCCGCCCATGCCTTCTGCACGTTGCCGTAGGCCACCGTAGGCGCCGTGAACTCTATCGCCACGTCCGCCGAGCGGAACGCCTCGCTGTCGAAGTCCTGTAGGTTGTCGATGTCTATGCGGCACACGATGTCGTGTCCGCGCTCCAGGGCGATCTGCTCGATCATGCGCCCCATCTTGCCGTAGCCTATCAAAGCTATTTTCATTGTTTCGCGGTGTTAATGATGATTTTGCGGCGCAAAAGTAGCACAAAAATATGAAACCATAGGTGCCGTTTCACTTTTTTATGCTATTTTTGCATCATCTTACGCAATTTCAAGCATGGAAACCCTGCTGCACTACGTCTGGAAACACCGTCTGTTTCCCCTTCAACCCCTCCTCACCACAAAGGGCGAAAAAGTCGAAGTGATTGATCCGGGATTGCATAACTACAATGCAGGCCCCGATTTCTTCAACGCCAAGGTGCGCATCAACGGCACGCTTTGGGTGGGCAATGTGGAGATTCATCTACGCGCATCGGACTGGCAGCGTCACGGCCACCAGCAGGATGCTGCCTACAACAACATCATCCTTCATGTGGTGGAGGTAGCAGACTGCGAGATCACCACCGCCGACGGCAAACAGCCGCCCCAGCTGGTTTTACCGATACCCGCCTACGTGCGGGAGAACTACGAGCATCTCTGCCAAACAGATGACTACCCGCGCTGCTGGAAGATTATCCCCCAGCTCTCTACGCTGACCGTTCACTCTTGGATGTCGGCGCTGCTGGCTGAACGTCTGCAGGAGCGGGCCGAGCGCTGTCTGCAGCGCCTCACGGCGGCATCGGGCGACTGGGAGCGTACGGCTTTCATCACCCTTGCCCGTAACTTCGGCTTTGGCATCAACGGCGATGCCTTTGAGGCATGGGCGCGCCACCTGCCGTTGCACGCAGCCGCCAAGCACCGCGATAACCTCTTTCAGCTCGAAGCGCTGTTTTTAGGATGTGCCGGGTTGTTGCAACAGGAGGCTATTCCACCGTCGGCACGGGAGGCAGCAGCGCAGGATGAGTACCTGCAGCGCCTGCGGAAAGAGTACAGCTATCTGCATCACAAGTTCCAGCTGGCTGCATCCATGGATCCAGCAAGCTGGAAATATCTGCGCCTGCGACCGCAGAACTTCCCGCATCTGCGCATCGTTCAATTGGCACACCTCTACTATTTGCAGACTGCCAACCTTGACACCATCCTTCATGCGTCCACGCGCGAAGGACTGCACAAGGCGTTTGACACTTGTGCCACGGAGTATTGGCAGACACACTATTTGTTTGGGATGCCGTCGGAGCGCAGCGAGAAGCGCCTCTCACCCGCCAGTCGCGACCTGCTCATCATCAACACCGTTAGCCCGCTCCTGTTCGCACACGGTATCGCACACCACGATGAAACCGAGCAGGAGCACGCCGTGGAACTGCTGGAACAACTGAAACCCGAGCGCAACTACATTCTTCGACTATGGCAACAATGTGGGCTCACGGTGGAGAACGCTGCGGACAGTCAGGCGCTCATCCAGCTGAAACGTGAATACTGCGATCGCATCGACTGCCTGCGTTGTCGCTTTGGGTACGAGTATCTAAAGAGTGAAAAATGAATGAGTGAAAAGTGAAAAGTGAAAAATGAAGAATGAATATGTCTGACCAGGAACTTCTTTATACCATGGCGCTGACAATCGCATTGCGCCAACAATCCAAGCCTCAGCGCACCTTATTGCAGGAGCTGGGCAGTGCCACCGCTATCTATGAGAACCGCCGCGATTTGGGTCGTATGTTTGAGCGGTTCTCGGAACATGTCGCCGAGGAACTTGGAAAAATGGACCAGCTGCTGCCTCGTTGCGAGCAGGAACTGGACTACGCCCGCCATCATCATATACAGATACTGCACATACAGGACGATGCCCATTACCCGGTGCGATTGGCGCAGTGTGACGATGCACCCCTCTTGCTCTATAGCCTCGGGAATGCAGACCTGAATGTGCAGCGCATCGTCAGTATCGTGGGCACACGGCGCTGTAGCGAGCGAGGACGTGACCTCTGCAACACATTGGTACGTGGCATCGCCGAGCAATGCCCGGATGCGTTGATTGTCAGCGGACTGGCTTATGGTATTGATGTGGCCGCGCACCGTGCAGCATTAGATTGCGGTCTGCCCACCGTGGGAGTGCTGGCACACGGTCTGGATGAGATATACCCTCGCACACACAGGTCCACCGCTGTAGAGATGTTGAAACGTGGCGGCCTCCTTACGGAGTTCATGAGCCACACGCCGATAGACAAGCCCAACTTCCTGCAGCGCAATCGCATCGTAGCCGGAATGGCCGATGCCGTTGTAATCGTGGAGAGCCCGGCACGCGGCGGCTCGCTGAATACCGCACGCCTGGCGGGGGATTACCATCGCGAGGTCTTCACGTTCCCCGGACGTCCGACGGATGCGACTTCTGAAGGCTGTAACCTACTGATCCGTCGCAATGGCGCGATGCTCATTACCTCAGCATCCGACCTCCTGACGGACATGGGATGGCAGAAGGTGGTGTCTTCGGACGAGGAATCCTCCGCTCCCCAGCAGACCACCTTGTTTCCCGATCTCTCCGCCGAGGAACAGGCGATGGTGGATGTCTTACGCCAAGCGGACGGCGATGTCTCAATGTCCGAGCTGTCCAGCGCGTTAGCCCTCCCCATCTACAAGATCACGCCCCTCATGCTCGCATTGGAGATGAAGGGCGTGGTCAAGGTGTTGCCGGGGAACCGGTGTCACCTGTTCGGGCGGTAAGGGGTGTCAGTCCTGCTGGCGGTTATGCCTGCTGGTTGAAGGCGGCGCGGATGGCGTCGGCGACGGCTTGCATCTCGTCGGCAGGGAGCTGTAGCTTGGGGTTGGAGAAGAGCATATCGCGCTCGCTCTGCATGGGAATGAGGTGGATGTGGGCGTGGGGCACCTCGAGGCCGAGGACGGCTTCGCCGACCTTGACGCAGGGAATGACGCTCTTGATGGCACGGGCGACATGGGCTGCGAAGGTGTGGAGGCGGGCAATCTCATCATCGGTGAGGTCGAAGATGTAATCGACTTCGCGACGGGGAATGACGAGGGTGTGGCCCTTCACCAGGGGATTGATGTCGAGGAAGGCATAGAACTCCTCGTTGCTGGCGCAGCAGTAGCTGGGAATCTCGCCAGCGGCTATTTTGCTGAAGATGGACATGTTTGGGAAATTTAAATCACGGAAAAACACGGAAATGAACGGAAAAACACGGAAATTCTTAACCGATAACCGTTCAACGAATCTTTAATCCTTAATCTCTAATCTTTAATCTTTAATCTTTAATCTCTAATCTCTAATCTATCGAATGATTCTTGAATCATTCTTCATAGCTGATGTTAAGGATTTGGAGCTGCACGGTGCCCTGGGGTACGCGGATATCGACGACTTCGCCGACCTTGCGGCCGAGGAGGCCTTGGGCAATGGGGGTCTTGACGCTGATCTTACCTTCGCGCAGGTTGGCCTCGGTCTCGCTGACGATGGTGTAGGTCATCTTGGCGTTGTTCTTCACGTTCTTGAGTTCCACGCGGGTGAGGATCTGCACGGTGTCGGCGTTGAGCTTGCTGGTGTCGATGATCTTGGCGTCGGCAATGGTGGCCTTGAGCTGTGTGATCTTCATTTCGAGCAGGCCTTGTGCCTCCTTGGCAGCGTCGTACTCTGCATTTTCGCTGAGGTCGCCCTTGTCGCGGGCTTCGGCGATGGCTGCAGAAGCCTTGGGGCGCTCAACAGCTTCGAGTTGCTGGAGCTCGGCCACGAGCTTGTCGTAGCCCTTCTGTGTCATGTAAGCCATTTATATTTGACAATTTTACGATTTGACAATTTTACGATTGCTATGTGCTTGACATATCGCTTGTTAGAGGCGACAAAAGGAAAAGAGCTCCGTTGTTGTACGGAACCCTTCTTCTCTTTCGGCGGTGCAAAGATATGTTTTTAAGTGATTCGCACCAAATGTTTTGGCATAAAAATGCAAATCTGCCGTTTACAATTCCTGTTCGATGGCCTTGCGCAAATCGGTGATATTTTCGCCACGGGCTCGCATCTCGGAGCCGCGCCCGATAAGGAAATAGGTGGGCAGGGACTGCACGTTGTAGAGGCGCACCATGTCGTTGGCGACGCCCTCGGCGCAGAAGACGCAGACCCAGGGGAGCTGCTCGCACATGGTCTTCCAGTAGTGCTCGTCGGCATCGACGGAGACCTGGTAGATCTCGAGACCGCGGTCATGGTAGTCGGCATAGAGCTCGCGCAGCTGTATGTTGCGCTGCTGGCTCTGTGGGAGGCTGTAGGCGGTGAAGTCGAGGAGCAGGACGTTGTCGGGGAAGTCGGAGAGGCGGCGCTCACGGCCGCGGATGTCGGGAAAGCCGAAGTCGATGATGCCGACTTCCTTGACGCGGTCGCCGTCGATGTCGAGCTCAAGAGGTTTCACCTGGCGGGTGTTACGTAGTCCGCGCAGGGCGATGTTGCGGAGGTTCTCGGTGCGCAGGTGGTGGGGGTAGAGGATGTCCCACTGTGTGGCGACGGCGGCGAAGTACTGGATGTCGGAGCGGTTGTCCTCGGGGTTGAAGAGCATGCTGGCGCCGATGGTCTGGAAGAGGGCGTAGTAGGCGGCAGCGGAGGCGGGGTTGGTGAGGATGTAGTCGCTCTTGAGGGTCTGCTTGTAGGCTTCCACGAGCTGCTCGGCGCGCTCCTGTTTCTCCATGGCGGAGAGAGAGGCATCGGCGGTGAGGGCCTGCAGCTGTTGCTGGAGCTGGATGTTGAGCAGCGAGATGGTCTTCATGCGCCGCGAGGCGTCGTTGCCCTGGATGTCGTAGTCGGTGGACATGCGGGCATAGGGGGCCTCGACATAGATGATGGCAGCGGTATCGACGACGAAGTTGATGACGTGGTGCGCGATGCGCAGGCGATAGAACTCAGGGATGGAGAGGCTGTCGTCCGGCACGGTGAAGGCGAACTCACCGTCGGCCTTCAGGCGCACGGAGTCGAGGGGCTGCACGCCACCCAGCGTCATGGCCTCGAGCACGAGCGTGGAGTCCTCGGCACCGGTGATGACGCCGTTGACGGGAATGCCGCGCGGCGCCTGGGTGCACGACACCATCGTGAGGAACAGATAGGCCACCAGCAGGACGAGGAGTGCCATGGCAATCACGCCCCGCATGATGGCTTGGTTGGTTTTCTGTGCTTTGCGGCGTCTCATTCTTCTTCTTCAGCTTTTGCTTCTGCATCGCGCTCGGCCTTCTTCTTGGCGAGGTACTCAGGAATGCTGAGGCCTGCCTGCTCGAAGAGGTCGTTGAGGGGCGGGATGCTCTTCATGAGTCCGCTGACGAAGCCGGCTGTGGAGCCTTTTCCGTCGCCTGCAGCACCGCTGTCCCAGACGGTTACCTTGTCGATGTTGATGCCCTTGATGGCCTCGACCTGTGTCTTGACGAGCTCGGGCAGCTTCTCCAGCAGGAGGAGGGAGTAGGCAGCGGTGGCGTCGCCGCCGGCGGCCTGCACCATCTTGTCGTAACCTTGTGCCTGACGCGTCAGCACCTCGAAGAGACCCTTTGCCTCGGCTTCCATCTTGGCGAAGACGGCGTCGGCCTCACCCTTGGCGATGGCGCGCTTCTGCTCGGCCTCGGCCTCGGCAGCGATGATCAGACGTTGTTTCTCGATCTCCTGTTGCACGATGACATTGGCAGTCTCGGTGGCGCGCTCGCGCTCGGCACGGGCGGTCTCGGCGAGCTGCTCGGCGGCGTAGGCTTCTTCCAGCGCCTTGGCGGCCTGCACTTTCTCGGCGGCCTGTGCCTTGCGCTGTGCCTCGGCCTCCTTCTCGCGGCGGTACGCCTCGGAGTTGGCAATCTCTACCTTGGCCTCGTTCTCACCCTTCACGGCCTGGGCGTTGGCTTCGGCGGTACGCACGCGGGTCTCACGGACGGCCTCTGCCTTACCAATCTCACCAATCTTATCCTGCTCGGCGACGCGCACCTTGGCCTCGTTGATGGCCTTGGCGGCAGCCTCGCGACCGAGGGCCTCGATGTAGCCGCTCTCGTCCTTGATGTCGGTGACGTTGACGTTGATGAGGCGGAGACCTATCTTCTTCAGCTCCACCTCGACGTTGGTGGAGATGGCTTCCAGGAACTTGTCGCGGTCGGAGTTCAGCTCCTCGATGGACATCGTGGCGATGACGAGACGCAGCTGACCGAAGAGGATATCGCGCGCCAGCTCCTGAATCTGCTGCGGCGTCTGCCCCAGCAGACGCTCGGCGGCAGCCTGCATGTAGTCGGGCTCCGTGGAGATACCCACCGTGAAGCGGCAGGGCACATCGACGCGGATGTTCTGGCGCGACAGGGCGTTGGTGAGGTTGGCGTCAATGGAGATGGGCGTGAGGCTCATGTAGGCATAGTCCTGAATGATGGGCCACACGAAGGTACCACCACCGTGCACGCACTTGGCAGAGCCCTTGGCGGCACTCGTGCCGTAGATAACCAGAATCTTGTCAGAAGGACAGCGGCGATAGCGGTTGAAGATGGCTACCACCAGGAAGAAAGCAACCAGAGCTGCTACAACAATTACGTAAAGTTCCATATCTTTGTTTGGTTTAAGGAGTTTAATGGGTTTAAGGGTTCAAAGGTTCAAAAGTTCAAGGGGTTAGATTTTCTCCACGAGGAGGCTGCCGCCGTCGATGACTTTGACGACTTTCACGCGGGAGCCGGTGGCGAGGAGCTCGTCGCCGTCGGTGAAGGCGTTGAGCTCGTGCACGGAGCCGTTGATGCTGATCTGTATCTTGCCGGCGGCGGCGTGATTGGCCGGGATGCGGAGATAGACGCTGGCCGTCTGGCCCACGCACTCCTGAATCTTGAAGTTGCCGCTCTTCTCCAGCTTCAGCATCATACGCATCAGCACGGCAAAGACTGCCACGAAGAGCGCGCCAATAAGGAAGCTCAGCAACACCAGCAGCGCCTTGCTCTGTACGACGGGTGCCAGGCTGATGCCACCCCAGCCGAAGCCGAGGAAGAAGTTGATGAAGTTGCGCAGCGTGAACAGCGAAAAGATGCCCGCGGAGCCCAGCGTGCCTTCGTGACCGGTGTGGCCGCTGGAGATGTCGGTGTCGCCGTCCATGTCGGTGTGAACATCGAAATCAGTGCTTACGTCGGCATCGACGTCGGAGTCCATGCCGCCCAGCCCGATGAGCATGAGGGCGTTCTGAATGATGAAAACGACACTGGCTGCAATGGCGCAAGCCCAGAAAATCTGCATCGTGGTATCGAAGCCCGCGAACCAATTGGAAATTGTTGTGAACATAGTATCAAATGTTAAGTTAAAAGCCTTATTGGGCACAAAGGTATAAAAAGTTGATGGTTTAAGGGTGATGGTTGATGGTTTTTTTATACTTTTGCCGCAAAATTTATCAATAACCCCTCTCCAATGGCACTGAATTATATTTGGATTGCATTCTTTCTCATCGCTCTTTGCGTGGCGACGGTCAAACTTGTCTTCTTCGGCGACACAGAGGTCTTCCCCGCCATCATGAACGCTACGATGGACACCGCTAAGACAGGTTTCGAGATTTCGTTGGGCCTCACGGCAGTCCTTTCCCTGTGGATGGGCATCATGAAGATAGGTGAGCAGGGCGGTATGGTGGAGCGCCTGGCGCGCTGGCTGTCGCCCCTGTTCCGCAGGCTCTTCCCCGACATTCCGGAGGGGCATCCCGTGATGGGTAATATCTTCATGAACCTGTCCGCCAACATGCTGGGCCTTGACAACGCCGCCACGCCCATGGGCCTTAAGGCGATGGAAGGGCTGCAGGAGCTGAATCCCAAGAAGGACACGGCTTCCAACGCCATGATCATGTTTCTGGTCATGAACACCGCCGGACTGACCATCGTGCCCGTCAGCATCCTCGCCTACCGCGCGCAGCTGGGAGCCGCAGAGCCCACGGATGTCTTCGTGCCGATCCTCCTGGCCACGCTCATCTCCATGGTCGTGGGCGTCGCCATCACGGGTGCCATCCAGCGCATCAGCCTCTGGAACCGCCCGGTGATGATTACCCTCGCCCTCTTCTCATTGATTGTTGCCGGCATGGCATGGGCCACGCAGGCGCTGAGTCGCGAGGAGATGGGTATCTTCTCCAACAACCTGGCCAACATCATCCTGCTCGGCATCATCGTCGTCTTCATCCTCGCGGGCATGCGCAGAAAAATTAATGTCTATGATGCTTTCATCGAGGGTGCCAAGGGCGGCTTCTCCACAGCCGTAGCCATCATACCCTATCTCATCGCCATCCTTGTTGGCATCGGCGTTTTCCGTGCTTCGGGCGCGATGGATTGGCTCGTCGATGGCATCGCGTGGATCGTGAAAGCCTGCGGCGGCAATGCCGACATCGCCGGCGCGCTGCCCACGGCGCTCATGAAACCCCTCAGCGGCAGCGGCGCACGCGGCCTGATGCTGGAATGTATGCAGAACTACGGCCCCGACTCCTTCGCCGGACGCCTCTCCTGCATCTTCCAAGGCAGCACCGACACCACCTTCTACATCCTTGCCGTCTATTTCGGTAGCGTGGGCATTCGCCACACCCGCTACGCCCTGCCCTGCGGCCTCGCCGCCGATCTCGCCTCCGTCATCGCCGCCATCCTCGTCGCCACCCTCTTCTTCGGGTAGGAAGATGCAATAAATGTGTGATTTTTTGGCGGTGCGATAAATATGTAGTACCTTTGCGGCCTGAAACACGTACATTACGAGAATGTTAGAGATTAAGAACTTGCATGCCACGGTGGGTGGCAAAGAGATACTGAAGGGCATCGACCTCACGGTGCGCGACGGCGAGATGCATGCGTTGATGGGACTGAACGGCGCCGGCAAGAGCACGCTCTCCAATGTGCTGGTGGGGCATCCAGCCTACACCGTTACGGAGGGTTCCGTGACCTTCAATGGCAAGGACCTGTTGGCAATGTCGCCCGACGAGCGCTCGCATGAGGGACTCTTCCTGTCGTTCCAGCAGCCGGTGGAGATTCCGGGCGTCTCGATGGTCAACTTCATGCGTGCCGCCTTGAATGCAAAGCGTAAATATCAGGGGCTGGAACCCTTGGATGCGGGCTCGTTCCTGAAGCTGATGCGCGAGAAGCGTAAGATTGTGGAGCTGGACAACAAGCTGATGAGCCGTTCGGTCAACGAGGGCTTCAGTGGCGGCGAGCGCAAACGTAACGAGATCTTCCAGATGGCGATGCTCGAACCTACGATGTGCATCCTCGACGAGACGGATTCGGGACTCGATGTGGATGCCCTCCGCATCGTGGCCGAAGGCTTCAACAAGCTGCGCACACCGCAGACATCGGCCATCGTGATCACGCATTACCAGCGTCTGTTGGACTATCTGAAGCCCGACATCGTGCATGTGCTCATCGATGGGCGCATCGTGAAGACGGGTGGCCCTGAGCTGGCTGCAGAGATTGAAGAACGAGGCTTCGATTGGCTGAGGGAAGGTTCGGTTTAAGGTTTATGGTTTAAGGTTTAAGGACTTTGACAGTTGATAAGTTTTCAAACGATAAATGTAGTGATGCCAGCCATCGACCAGCCATGCATCAAGGCATGGGTGCAGTCGGTGGCGGAGGACTATGGGCGGCGCGTTGGGGAAGTCGCATACATCTTCGTCGATGACGAGGAGATCCTGCGCGTCAACCGTCAGTTCCTACAGCACGACTACTACACCGATATCATCACCTTCGACGACAGCACCGCCACACGCATCAGTGGCGACCTGTTCATCAGCCTCGACACCGTGCGCTCGAATGCCGAGGGGCTGGGGGTGCCTTACGACCAGGAGCTGCTCCGCGTCATCATCCACGGCATCCTGCACTTGTGCGGCATCAACGACAAAGGTCCGGGTGAGCGCGAGATCATGGAGGCGGCAGAGAACAAGGCACTGGGAATTTGGTTAAGCGCTAACCACTAACCGCTAAACGCTGATTAATGAAAGGAATAGATCAATATATAGAATTCTTCCGGAGTGAGCGACAGCGCATCGACGCAGGCTCGCAAGCGGTGATGAACGCCCGGCGCGAGGCGGCGGCAGAGGCCCTGCAGCGCCTGGGATTCCCCACGCAGAAGGTGGAACGATATAAATACACCGACGTAGCTGCGGCCTTTGCGCCCAACTACGGCATCAGCCTGGCTGCGGCCAGCGCATCCCAGCACGAGGAGGCCCTCATCAGCCGCTACGGCACCTTGGCCCGCGTGGAAGACGACGCCCTCACGGCTCTCAACACCATGTTGGCACAGGAGCTCATCGTCGTGCATGCCGCGGCGGGTGAGCATCGGGAGCACCCCGTGCAGATCACAAACACGCTGCGGGCCACGGCGCCGCTGATGCAGAATCGCCGCCTGCTGATCATCGCGGAGGCGGGGGCTGACGTGCAGGTCATCCTGGGCGACCGCGCCGAGGCGCAGCAGGATTTCCTGACAACACAGGTCACGGAAGTCTTCGTGGGCGAGGGTGCCCGCGTGGCGCTCTATGACATTGAGGACACCCACGACCGCTGCCACCGCTTCCATCAGGTCTTTGCACAGGTGGCCGCAGGCGGACATCTCACGCACACAGCCTTCACGCTGGCCAGCGGTGTGAGCCGCAACCAGACGGACGTGCAGCTGGTGGGCGAGGGTGCTGACGTGCAGCTGCTGGGCTGCGCCATCCTCAACGGACAGCAACACGTAGATAACAACACGCTCATCGACCATCGCGCCCCAGGGTGTACGAGTCGTGAGCTATATAAATATGTGGTGGACCAGCAGGCTACGGGGGCCTTCGCAGGGCGCGTCCTGGTGCGTCAGGAAGCGCAGCAGACAGACTCCGTAGAGCGTAACGCCAACCTCGTATGCACCGATCAAGCACGGATGTGGACGCAGCCGATGCTGGAGATCTATGCCGACGATGTGAAATGTTCCCACGGCAGCACCGTAGGACAACTCAACGAAGCTGCCCTGTTCTACATGCGGCAGCGTGGCATCAGCGAGTCAGAGGCGCGCATGCTCCTGAAGCAGGCCTTCGCCAGCGAGGTGCTCCACGAGATACCGCTGGAGGCCCTCCGCCAACGCCTCCACATGCAGGTGGAAAAGCGTTTCCGCTCCTGCGATGACTGCAAATTGTGCAAGAAGGATTAAGGATTAAAGATTAAGGATTAAGGACGATTATTTCCGTGTATTTCCGTTCATTTCCGCGTATTTCCGTGAATTAAATAATAAACAACAATGAAAAAGCTTCTCTCTTTTGCTGCCATCGCTCTGCTGATGTGCGTGGCTGCTTGTAAGAATGGTGGCTATAAGATCACCGGTACTGCTACGGGTGCTGAGGATGGAGACACTGTCATCCTGGCCGATGTGCATAATATGTTTGAAATCGACACCATCCAGACCGTCGTCATCAAGAACGGACGTTTCGTCTTCGAGGGCGTTCAGGATTCTGCCGTGATGCGCTATGTCATCTGGCGCTCCACGGCCGATGCCGACCTGGCTGTGGCTACGCAGTTTGTGCTGGAGAATGCCGATATCTCCATCAAGCTGGACACCGCACAGAACGTGGCTGCCGAGATTAGCGGTACACCCGTCAACGAAGCCCTCACAGCCCTCTCACAGAAGGAGCTGGAGATCAACGTGAAGGCGCAGGATGTGCTGGCTGTCTTCAACGACCCCGAGGCCACTGATGAGGCTCGTGCCAACGCAGAGCAGCTCCTCAACGGCCTGCAGGATGAGATCTCTGAGCTCTACAAGACGTTCATCACCGAGAACATTCAGAATGTGGCTGGCCAGACTTATCTCGCCGGTTATGCAGGTATGCTGGGCGATGAGTTCGTCATGGAGCAGCTGGCAGCTGTCGCCGAGGACAACCCCTATCACACCCTCGACAAGGTACGCGAGATCTACGATGTCAAGGCGCAGACCGCCGTGGGACAGCGCTATAAGGACATCAAGGCCAACACGCCCGAGGGCGCTGAACTCGCCGTGAGCGATGTCATCGATGGTGCCAAGGTACTGATGATTGACTTCTGGGCCAGTTGGTGCGGACCCTGCCGCGCTGAGATGCCCCACGTGAAGGCCGCCTATGACAAGTTCCATGCGCAGGGCTTCGACATCATCGGTGTCAGCCTCGACCAGGATGCCAATGACTGGAAGCAGGCTATCGCCGACCTCGGTATGGAGTGGCCGCAGATCTCCGACCTCAAGGGCTGGGAGTGCGAGGGTGCCGACATCTACGGCGTGCGCTCCATTCCCGCCACCGTCCTTATCAAGGATGGCATCATCGTGGCTCGCGACCTGCGCGGCGACAAGCTCGCTGAGAAAATAGAAGAGCTGCTCAATGACTGATGCTACGCAGGCTTTCATCCGTGAACATGCCGACGACGATGTGCGCCAGCTGGCGTTAGGCCGTGTGCCTGCGGATGTCAACTTGCGTGAAGCGCTGACACAGATAGAAGGCCGTCAGTTGGCCGCTCGTAAGCTTCCCTTGCTGGCAGCCACTGACGGCATCCTTTATCCCCCGCGCCTCAGCCTGGAGCAGTGTTCCAGCGAAGCCACCGCCCTCTACAAGCGCCACCTCCTCGAACACCTCCCAATTTTCAATTTTCAATTTTCAATTTTCAATTTTATTGACCTCACCGGCGGCTTCGGCATCGACTTCATGACCCTGGCACCGCTCTTCAGCCGTGCCGTTTATGTCGAGCGTAACGCAGACCTCTGTGCCGTCGTGCGTCACAACCTGCCGCTCGTGGGACTGCCCGCAGCGGAGGTCGTCTGTGGCGAGGCGGAGGACATCCTGTCTGGGGAGCCTGCTGCCGCAGGCACCGTCCTGCTCATCGACCCCGCACGTCGCGATGCCGCAGGCCGCAAGGTTGCCCTCATCGAGGACTGCACGCCCGATGTTTGCGCCCTCCAGGAACAGCTGCGCCGCCATGCCGCCTACACCCTCATCAAGCTCTCTCCCATGCTCGACATCGTGGCTGCCCTGCGCGCCCTGCGCGGCATCACAGATGTCCATGTCGTCAGCGTCGATGGCGAATGCAAGGAGCTCCTGCTCGTGATGCAAGGCGGTGATGCGAGTGTTGCGCAGCAAACGGACTATGACCATATACCCATCCATTGCGTCGATTTGGTTGCGTCCTCCAACCCCTCCTCCCTGCTGAGATCCTCCTTCACCTTCACCCTCGCCGAAGAGCATTCCACTCCCCAAGACTATCTACTCCCCTCTCTGATAAAGTCCCCCTCCCTAACAGGGGAGGGGTTAGGGGAGGGGCTTTACGAGCCCAACCCCTCCATCCTCAAGGCTGGTGCCTTCAAGACTATCTGCCAGCGCTTCCCTGTTCACAAGCTCGCGCAGCACTCACACCTCTACGTCTCTAACACTCCCATTCCCGATTTTCCAGGTCGCAGTTGGAGAATAGACGATGTCAGTTCTTTCAGTAAGTCAGATTTACGCCGTCTCCTTGCCGGTGTTGATGCCGCCGACCTTACCGTGCGCGGCTTCCCCCTCTCCGTCGCCTCCCTCCGCAAGCAGCTCCACCTCCGCGAAGGCGGCAATACCCACCTCATCGCCACCACCCTCTCCGACGGCACCAAACTCCTCCTCAAAGTTAGCCACGGAGGTTCTAACCATAAACCATAAACTCTAAACCATAAACCCTTGACTACCGCTTATCTCGCTCCCATCTCTTGGTACCAGCAGTACCACACCACCCTCCTCACGGGCGGTGAGGTGGTCATTGACACCGCCGAGCACTATGTCAAGCAGACCATCCGCAACCGCTGTACCATCGCTATGCCCGACGGCCCTCAGCACCTGATTATCCCTGTCGAGGCCGCATCGAGCCATGTGGCGATGCGCGAGATACGCATCAGCGAGCACGGCAACTGGCGCCACCACCACTGGAACGCCCTGCGCACCGCCTACGGCAAGAGCCCTTTCTTCGAATATTATGCCGATGAGTTCGTCCCCTTCTTCGCCTCGCGAACCCACGACAACCTCATCGACTTCAATGCCGCCCTCCACAAGGTCGTTTGCCGCCTCCTCGACATCACACAACCTGTGCCCCCTGCACAGCGCCGTCTCCAGCCCGACGGCACCCCCCAACCCTACTATCAAGTCTTCGCCCCCCGCCTCGGTTTCCTCCCAGACCTCTCCATCCTCGACCTCCTCTTCAACATGGGCCCCGAGTCTATCCTCTACCTATAACAAGAAACCCGCCTTCAACTTGTGAGGCGGGTTTCTTTTTCATCAGAACAGCCCTTCCGGCTGCAGGTCTTCGTAGTCGAGGAGAGCGTCGAAACAGGGACATTGCTTGAGCCATTCGTTGGGCGTGATGCGGCCGTCACCGTTGATGTCC
>Ga0310691_10002586_pt1 | contig 23571 bp, 17 predicted proteins | sample 176DNAGHGlowgp2_FD_203887 | JGI IMG/M metagenome (GOLD analysis project Ga0310691, IMG submission 203887) | Sheep rumen microbial communities from Palmerston North, Manawatu-Wanganui, New Zealand - 1766 DNA GHGlow gp2 (v2) (version 2) | ecosystem: Host-associated > Mammals > Digestive system >...
GATTGAACCCGAAGAGGGGCGGTTCGACTTCACGCTCATCGACCGCACGCTGCTACAGGCACGCCAGAACCGCCTGAAGGTGGTCTTCCTCTGGTTTGGTGCCTGGAAGAACTCCATGAGCTGCTACGCCCCAGCCTGGTTCAAGCAAGACTCGAAGCGCTTCCCGCGCGCCATGACAGCCGAAGGCAAGCGGCTGGAGATAGCCTCTTGCTTCAGCCCCAATGTGCTGCAGGCCGACCTCGCCGCCTTCCGGGCACTGATGCAGCACTTAGCCGAGTGCGACAAGGATACAGGCACCGTGGTGATGATGCAAATTGAAAACGAGATAGGCATGCTCGAGAGTGCCCGCGACCACTCGCCACTGGCCGAAAAAGTGTGGAAATCGCCCATTCCATCGAAGCTATTAAGGTTTTTTAAGGTAAAAGAAGGCACCACATGGGCCGATGCCATCGGCACCGACGTCTACGGCGAAGAGCAGTTCATGGCCTACTACTATGCCTGCTATGTGGAGCACTTGGCAAAGGCTGCCCGCGAGGTCTACGACATGCCCCTCTACGTCAATGCTGCCATGAACAGCCGGGGGCGCAAGCCGGGCGAATACCCGTCGGCGGGGCCACTGGCTCACCTCATCGACTTTTGGCGGGCCGGGGCACCCACCATCGACCTCCTGGCACCCGACATCTACGACACTGGCTTCAAGAGCTGGGCAGCACAGTATGCCCTGCCCCAGAACCAGCTCTTCATTCCCGAGAGCCGCTGCTGCGAGAACAGCGGCGTGCGTGCCCTCTATGCTTTCGGCGAGCACCAGGCCCTGGGCTTCAGCCCCTTCGCCATAGATCAGGCCAGCCCCCGCGAGACCGCTACCGTCAGCCGCGCCTACCGCCTCGTCGAGCAGTTGCACCGCTACACCACTGCCCACAAGGCAAAAACGTCGTGGGGCCTGCTCTTCGACCAGGAGGACAAGGAGCGGGTCATCAGCGATGCCGACGGCGTGGTCATCACCGCCCGCCACTATTTCACCCTCCCCTGGGACGCCCGTGCCACCGACGGCAGCACCTGGCCTGAGGGCGGGGCCATGCTCCTACGCTTAGGCAAGTACGACTATCTGCTGGCGGGCAGTGGCATCGTGGTCGACTTCAAGACGCCAGAGGAGAAACGGCAAGAACAACGGCAGCAGCTGGGCGAAGACGGCTTCCTGCTCAGTGGCGACAAGGCGGACGGCCGTCGCTCCCCGCAGTCGGCTACCTCTGTGCGCAAGGTAGACCAGCAAGCCAGCCGCTTGGGACTGCTCTCCGTTGACGAAGTGACTATCGATGAAATGGGCAATTTTTGCTATCAGCGACGCCATAATGGCGACCAGACCCACCAAGGGCGGCATGCACGAATCAGTGTAGGCGAATGGAAGATTCTGCACATCCGGCTTTATGACTACTGAAAGGTATTTTGCGAAGGGTGCACTGGTTGCACCTGTTGCACCGGGTAGGGGTAGGTGGAGTAGGCTTGGTAGGTTGAGTAGGTGCAGTAGGAAAGCTAACGTAAAGATTATTTACCTGAAGTGCCAGTTTTTTTCAAAAAGGCGTGCGTTTTTTTCAAAAAAGCGTGCGTATTTTTCTAAAAGGTGTGGGTGCTGGTAGGGCAAGTTGCGGTGCAAGCACAGGTGCAAGATAACTCATTGATAATCAGATGCAGGTGCAAGAAGTGCAAGCAGGTGCACCATCGCCCTTATTCTATACAACTAACGGTTATTACACCGCTTTGCAGCAGTAGGCGACGTGTCTCACGTCGCCTACTGCTTGTGCACTGCATAGTTACCCTTTTCTGTCGACCAAAAGTTAAGAAAACAAAAAAACAAATATATAAATAATGTATAAGCAAACTTTCTTTGTACTTTTGCACCCCGAAAGAAAAAACAGCAAGAAAGAGATATGCAGAAGAACTTAGTGATTGTGGAGTCTCCCGCTAAAGCGAAGACGATAGAAAAGTTCCTTGGCGCAGACTACAAGGTGATGTCGAGCTACGGACACATTCGTGACCTGAAGAAGCACGAGCTGAGCATTGACGAGAAGACGCTCCAACCCGTTTACGAAATTCCCGAAGAGAAGAAGAAGCTGGTGGGCGAGCTGAAGAGCCAGGCCAAGAAGTCGTCGCAGGTGTGGCTGGCAAGCGATGAAGACCGCGAGGGAGAAGCCATCTCGTGGCACCTCTGCGAAGTGCTGGGCCTCGACGAGTCGAACACGAAGCGCATTGTGTTCCACGAGATTACTAAGTCAGCCATTCTTGAAGCCATTGAGCATCCGCGCACACTCGACATGAACTTGGTGGATGCCCAGCAGGCCCGCCGCGTGCTTGACCGCCTGGTGGGCTTCAAGCTTTCGCCAGTGCTCTGGCGCAAGGTGAAGCCCGCCCTCTCGGCCGGTCGCGTGCAGAGTGTAGCCGTGAGGCTCATTGTAGAGCGCGAGCGCGAGATACAGGCTTTCAAGAGCGAGCCTTACTACAATGTCAGCGGCATCTTCGCCATACAGAACGCCGACGGCTCGGCATCGGAGGTGAAGGCCACGCTGAGCCAGCGCCTGAAGACGAAGCAAGAGGTGGAGCAGTTTCTCGAACAATGCAAGGAGGCCACCTATACCGTGGAGAGCGTGCAGAAGAAGCCCATGAAGCGCACACCGGCACCCCCCTTCACCACCTCCACACTGCAGCAGGAGGCAGCCCGCAAGCTGGGATTCACCGTCAGCCAGACCATGACGGTGGCGCAGCGCCTCTATGAAAGCGGAAAGATTACCTATATGCGTACCGACTCCGTCAACCTGGCCGGGCTGGCCATCAACGCCGCCAAGGAGGAGATTGTACGCCAGTGGGGCGCCGACTACTCGAAGGTGCGCCAATACCACACCAGCTCAAAGGGAGCACAAGAGGCCCATGAGGCCATCCGCCCCACTGACATGACGGTTCCAACCGTAGAGGGCACCCAGCAGGAGCGCCGCCTCTACGACCTCATCTGGAAGCGCACGGTGGCCTGCCAGATGGCCGATGCCGAGATTGAGAAGACCACAGTGGACATTGTCAGTGGAGAGACGCAGAGATTCGTGGCCACGGGCGAGGTTGTCAAGTTCGACGGCTTCCTGAAGGTGTACCGAGAGAGCCAGGACGACGAGGAGGACACGAAGGACGAGTTTGCACACATCCTACCCCCGCTGAAGGAAGGCGACGTGCTGACGCGCCGTGAAATCAGTGCCACGGAGCGCTTCAGCCAAGGGCCACAGCGATATACCGAGGCATCGTTGGTGCACAAGCTCGAAGAGCTGGGCATCGGCCGACCATCGACCTACGCACCCACCATCAGCACCATTCAGCAACGCGAGTACGTGGTGAAGGGCGACAAGAAGGGCGACGAGCTGCTGCTCGATGTCATCACCCTGAAAGGCAAGCAAATCACCTCGAAGAAACGCCATGAGACCACCGGCTCGGAGAAAGGAAAGCTGCTGCCCACCGACGTGGGAATGGTGGTGAACGACTATCTCATGGAGCACTTCCCCAAAATCATGGACTACAACTTCACAGCCAAGGTAGAGCAGGACTTCGACCAGATTGCCGAGGGCAAGATGAAGTGGGAGAAGGTGATGAAGACCTTCGACGAGGACTTCGAGCCTACCGTGGAACAGGCCATCAACCAGCGCTCGGAGCACAAGGCCGGCGAGCGCGAGCTGGGCACCGACCCGAAGAGCGGGCGCCCGGTGTTCGTGAAAATCGGGCGCTACGGCCCCGTGGTGCAGTTGGGAGCCGCCAACGACAAGGATAGGCCCCAGTTTGCCCACATGCCCAAAGAGCTGAGCATGGAGACCATCACCCTGGAGCAGGCCCTGAACCTCTTCAAGCTGCCCCGCATGCTCGGTGAGTATGAGGGCGAGCCCATTACCGTGGGCACCGGACGCTTCGGCCCCTACGTGCTGCACAAGAAGCTCTATGCCTCGCTGCCAAAGGGCACCGACCCCATGACGGTGACTATAGGAGAGGCCGTGAAGCTCATCGACGACAAACGTCATGAGGAGGAGCGAAAGCACCTGCGCGTATTCACCGAAGACATGGACTTGGAAATACTCAACGGGCGCTACGGACCCTACATTGCATACAAGGGGAAGAACTACCGGCTGCCGAAGAACCTCCACGACAAGGTGCGCGATATTAGCTACGACGACGTGATGGCCATAGTGAACAAATGAAAAGAATCATTCTCATAGGCTACATGGGTGCGGGCAAGACCACCGTGGGCCGCGCACTGGCCAAGGAACTGGGCCTGAACTTCTACGACCTCGACTGGTATATAGAGAACCGGCGGCGGAAGAAGGTGCCCCAGCTTTTCGACGAACTGGGGGAGGACGGATTCCGCCAGATAGAGCGCAACATGCTACACGAGGTGGCGGAGTTTGAGGATGTAGTCATCAGCTGCGGCGGCGGCACGCCCTGCTTCTTCAACAACATCGACTACATGAACCAGCAAGGGCAGGTGGTCTACCTACACTGCTCGCCAGAGGTGCTCCACCAACACCTGCTCATGGGCAAAACGGAGCGGCCACTGCTCAAGGGCAAGACAAGCGAAGAGCTGACCAGCTTCATCGAAGAGCAGCTCGCCTCGCGCGAACAATATTACAAGAAAGCGGCCTATCAGCTCGACGTCACGCTGATGGACAACTACGACAAAATCAAAATCACCGTCGACAAGCTGAAGGAATTGCTTCAGCTTTGAGCGTTTTTCTGGGAGGCCTCCCCGTAAAAGCCCGCCCTTGCCGACCACGGACATCCTACCCCTTCATGCTGAAAAACCAAAAGAAAAACCGCTCATGAGTAATATCATATCCACTACAGTCATCGAACGCCTACGCCATGCCGTTGAGCAGAAAGCAGGCCAGAAGATACAGACGCCCAAGGACTTCGACTACCTGCGCGACTGCATCTTCAGCGAGCGTCACGACATGATCAGCACGTCGACGCTGAAGCGCATTTGGGGCTATGTGGCCAGCGACGGCCAGCCCCGCATCGCCTCGCTCGACCTGCTGGCACGCTACGTAGGCTACAATGACTGGGAAAACTTTGCCGAGCAGCACAAGGACGACGGGGCGCCATCAGCCGACGAGCCGCTACTCACTGCGGCCCGGCCAAGGCGGCACATGGCCCTGCGTGCGCTTGTAATCGTCGTGGCAGCCCTGATGGCTGTGGCGGCAGTCTGGCTGTTGGCCACAAAAGACAGCGCGCCGACAACCAGCAGTCCTAAGAGTGGCTTGCGCATGCTGCACAAGGGCGAGGACTTCTTCCGCAGCACCGACCAATACCTGTCGCTCTTCGGCATCGAGGACAGCGACACTGCTTACTTCCAACCCCTTCCAGGCTTGGAGCATGTCTACGTCTGGGGGCCAGAGTATCACAATCCCGTCTGGCACAATGACGGCGACTCGCTCCTGCTGCTGCCCACCATCACCGAATACTGGCATCCCCTGCAAGGCACCGCCGAATATCAAAACGAGAAATACATCAACGAAGTGAACGCCAAACTGTACTATGAGCGCTTGGTGAAGGACGAGCTGCGCATCACGTTCATGCGTGACCTCGTGGAGGGTTTCTATGTCTTTCTTGGTGTCTACCGCATGGACCACGAGCTGTCGACGACAGAAAAATGCGTGTGGCGGCGTGTGGCCGACAGTATCGACCTGGGAGCGCTGCCCGACGTGGCCCTGCTACGCGAAAAGTTACGATGAAATCACCCTTTTTTGCATTTCTGGCCAATTTCTACACCCGAATAGTTCGTGTTGTGCCGTGTTTGTGGCAGTCTTGACCTGTGGCATATTGAATACAGACCCAGTCGCGCAAGAAAAAGCCCATTTCATCGGTGGTTCAAATATTTGAACCAATCTGAAACAGGAAAAGAAACAGCCTCATATAGACATAAATGGTGGCAAACGATTACTTTTGCTACATCAAATCATTCAATAATCTTTATTGTTCAAATTATGTCTATATTAAAGAAACTACAACTCCTTACACTTTGCCTTGCGGCCTCACTGCCGCTAAAGGCAGACCCTGTCACTAAGGAACAGGCACAACAGAAGGCAGCCGCCTTCATGGTCAGCAAGAACCTGCGTACAACAGGCCTGCGTCATGCCCCATTGAATGGTGGCGAATCGGAACAACAGCCCTACTACGTGTTCAACGCCGAGAATGGCAAAGGGTTCGTCATTGTCAGCGGCGATGACGAAGCCCCCGATATTCTGGCTTATTCTGATAAAGGCAACCTGGACATGGGTGAGCTGCCCCCCGACGTAGCATGGTGGCTGCAAGGCTATGAAGAGCAGCTTGCTTCTCTTCATCAGCAACCGCAGGCATCAGCTCCGCGCAAAGTGCAACGCGCAGCCGTCAACCCACTGGTGATGACGGAATGGGGACAGGGCCAGCCCTACAACATTTTCTGCCCTGTTGTGAACGCTGAAAACGCACTCACAGGCTGTGTAGCTACAGCTATGGCGCAAGTCATGTACTACCATCATGCTCCGAAATCGCAGATTAGCGGTATTGATCAGTACCCTATTTTTGACAACTATTACAACATCATCGGCTGGCGCGACGCGTTGCCTGCCATCACCTTCGACTGGGCCAACATGAAGCCGAGATATTCCAGCGGCTACAATGAGAGCGAGATGATAGCCGTGGCCCAGTTGATGCAGTATTGCGGTTGGTCGGTCATGACGGATTATGGCCTCGACGTGTCGACGTCAAGCATAGAGAATATCGCCCTCAGACTGAAGGATAAATTTGGATATTCCTCTGATGTACGGATGGCGGAAAGGAAAGACTATAGCGATACTGAATGGGAAACCCTGATATACAACGAGCTTTCTGCCCGTCGCCCCGTCGTCTACAGCGGCAACGATGCCTATGGGAATGGTGGTCATGCTTTCGTCTGCGACGGTTACGATGGCGATGGTTTGTTCCATATCAACTGGGGATGGGAAGGCAACGCTAACGGTTTCTACCGTCTGTCGGTGCTCCACCCCAGCGGCTATAACTACCAGTTCTCGAAGGAACAAGGGGCTGTCATTGGCATCCACAGCAGCGACATGGCTCCTGGAGCCGTTATCAAGGCCGACAATATGAAACGCGAATATGGTGAGGAGAATCCTGAGCTAACCTATACCGTGGGCACGATGACCATCCCGGAAGGGAAAGCGCAGCTGTCAACCACTGCCACGAAAAACTCGTCTGTCAACAACTATACCATCACAGCCAGCCGTGGCACGCTGACCGTCAGCGATCTGAGACTACTGGATGGAGTTCTGACCATAGAAAAGGCGCCGCTCGTTGTCACCGCGAAAAATTATACCATCAACCAAGGCGACCCGATGCCTGGCTTTGAGGCGGAAATCACAGGCTTCAAACTGGGCGAGACCAGCACTGTGCTTACACAACAGCCCAAGTTCAATTGTTCAGCCGCGTCGAACAGTGCTCCCGGTACATACACCATCACGCCCTATGATGCCAGTGCATCGAACTATACTTTCAGTTATGTGCCCGGCACGCTGACCATCGTAAAAGTACCAGCCTACGAGCTGTCGATGGTTGGCGACCCGCAGGTGGAGGCTGGAGCTACCAGCACCTTGACATTTAAGGTGAAGAACACCGGTGACCTGGACTACGACAAAGGATTCTACGTCTACTTTGAGACCTTCGGGCATGGCATCATCGGAGAATACGACGAACAGAAACGGATGGGCCGCATCATGGTGAACCAGACCATACCCGCAGGCAGCGAGACCACCGTGCAGTTCTCGTTTGAGGGAGCACCAGTGGGTGTCGAGTGTGCCTACTTCTTCCGCTATTTTGATAAAGACGGGACAGAAAACCGATTAGGTAAGAATGAATACTACTTCATGCGGGAAGACCTGAGCGTGGTAGTGAAGGCCGATGACAAACAGCGGCAATACGGAGACGCCAACCCCACGCTGACCTACACCGTTACCAGTAATCACAAGCCCGAAGGTGTGCCAGAGTTGAGCACCACAGCCACGAAGACATCGCCCGTCGGCGGCTATCCCATCACCATCGCCAGAGGTACCATCACCGAGGAAGACCTGACGCTGACCAACGGCACACTCACCGTGACCAAGGCCCCGCTCACCGTGACGGCCAGAAGCTACACCATCATGCAGGGCGACCCGCTGCCCGACTTCGAGGCTGACATCACGGGCTTCAAGAACGGCGAGGACAAAAGCGTGCTGACCGTGCTGCCCACCATCACCACTGCCGCCACCAGCGAGAGCCAGCCCGGCACCTACGACATCATCGCCAGCGGAGCCGACGCACAGAACTACACCATGAGCTACGTTGCCGGAACGCTCACCATCGAGACTGCCGAAGCCGACCTGGCCGTGCAGGCCAACGTGAACAATGCCGACGAATGGACGGAAAGCGAAATCTACGGCTGGGTGGCACAGGTGACCGGCAACGAGGTCCAGCTGCAGGCGGAACTTACCAACAATGCGAAGCTCGCCTACGACGACGATGCCATCGTCCGCATCTACAGAATCCAGAGCGGCACCTACGGTCTGTTAGACAAGGAGCACCGCGAGCACCTGCGTATCGAGCCTGGCGCAACTGGCACGATGACATTCACCTTCACCGGCGAAATGGGGGCCGTCTACTTCTTCAACATCTATTATCTCTCCAAAGGTGAAGAAAAGGAATTTGGCAGCTGGTGGTTCACGCTCAATGCAGAGAACGGCATCGCCACACTTGTGGCTGCATCGCCATCGGCAGAGGTGCGTGTGCTCAGCATCGACGGCAAGTTGCTGTGCGTCGTCAATGCCGCCGAGCTGCAGCACACGCTGAAGTCGCTGCCTAAGGGCATCTACATCGTGAACGGACAAAAAGTCGTCAATAATTAACCAACTGTATAGCCAAAAACGACTATAAATGAGAACGGGACAGAAAGTTTTTCGGCTTTTCTGCCCCGATTACATTTTTTTATCGTATCTTTGCACCCACATAAACTACGAAAATGAAGAAATGGACTATTGACGACGCCCGCGAGCTGTACAACATCAATGGCTGGGGCACAAGCTACTTCGGCATCAACGACGCCGGCAATGTGTACGTAACTCCATGCAAGGACTCAACGCAGATTGACCTCCGTGAGGTGATGGACGAGCTGCAGCTGCGCGACGTCACGGCACCAGTGCTGCTGCGCTTTCCCGACATTCTCGACAATCGCATTGAGAAGACCTGGAGCTGCTTCAAGAAAGCTGCCGAAGAATACGACTACAAGGGTGAGAACTACGTGGTCTACCCCATCAAGGTGAACCAGATGCAGCCCGTGGTGGAGGAGATCATCAGCCATGGCCGTAAGTTCAACCTTGGCGTGGAGGCCGGCTCAAAGCCCGAGCTGCACGCCGTCATTGCCGTGCAGTGCCAGAGCGACTCCATCATCGTCTGCAACGGCTACAAGGACGAAGGCTACATAGAGCTGGCACTGCTGGCACAAAAGATGGGCAAGCAAATCTTCATCGTAGTGGAAAAGCTCAACGAGCTGGACATCATAGCCCGCGTGGCCAAACGGCTGAATGTCAAGCCGAACATCGGCATACGCATCAAGCTGGCCAGTAGCGGAGCAGGAAAATGGGAGGAGAGCGGAGGCGATGCCTCGAAATTCGGGCTCACCAGTGCCGAGCTGTTGGAAGCCTTAGAGCTGCTCGACAAGAAGGACATGCGCGACTGCCTGCGACTCATACACTTCCACATCGGCTCGCAGATAACGAAGATACGGCGCATACAGACAGCCCTGCGCGAGGCATCGCAGTTCTACGTGCAGCTGCACAAGATGGGCTACAGCGTGGACTTCGTAGACTGCGGCGGAGGATTGGGCGTAGACTACGACGGCACGCGGTCGCCATCGAGCGAGAGCTCGGTAAACTACTCCATCCAGGAGTATGTCAACGACTGTATCTACACCTTCGTAGAGGCAGCAAACAAAAACGATATTCCCCACCCCAACATCATCACCGAGAGCGGGCGCTCGCTGGCTGCCCACCACTCAGTACTCGTCATCAACGTGCTGGAAACAGCTTCGCTGCCAGAGATGCCAGAGGAGTTCGAGCCTGACGAGAACAGCCACCAACTGGTGAAAGACCTCTACGACATCTGGGACAACCTCTCGCCGCGCAATGTGCTCGAAGACTGGCACGACGCGGAGCAAATACGCGAGGAGGTGCTCGACCTCTTCAGCCACGGCATTGTAGACCTGAAGACACGGGCAGAGATAGAGGCCATGTACTGGAGCGTCTGCCACGAGATCAACGCCCTGGCAAAGAATCTCAAGCATGTGCCGGAGGAGCTGATGAACATCGACAAGCTGCTGGCCGACAAGTATTTCTGCAATTTCTCGCTGTTCCAAAGCCTGCCCGACTCATGGGCCATAGACCAGATGTTCCCCATCATGCCCATCCAGCGCTTGGACGAGCGACCCACACGCAACGCCACCCTGCAAGACATCACCTGCGACTCCGACGGAAAGATTGCCTCATTCGTCACCAACCGCCACAACTCCCACTCACTGCCCGTGCACACGCTGAGGAAGAACGAGGACTACTACCTCGGCGTATTTCTCGTGGGTGCCTACCAAGAGATTTTGGGCGACATGCACAACCTCTTCGGCGACACAACGGCGGTGCACATCTCCGTGAAGGACAACCGCTACCACATCGACCAGATTATCGACGGCGAGACAGTGGCTGAGGTGCTCGACTACGTGCAATACGACCCGAAGAAGCTCGTCAGGCAGTTGGAGGTGTGGGTCACGAAGAGCGTCAAAAGCGGGAAAATCACCCTGGAGGAAGGAAAAGAATTCCTCAGCAACTACCGCTCAGGACTTTATGGATACACTTATTTGGAGTGATTAGCTATGAGTGAGAAACTGACGATAGTGAAGGTGGGCGGTGCCGTGGTCGAAGACGAGGCACAGCTGCAGCAGCTCCTGGCCGATTTTATCGCCATCGAAGGCCCGAAGATGCTGGTGCACGGTGGAGGAAGAAGGGCTACGAAGGTGGCCGAGAGGCTGGGTATTGAGACGAAAATGGTGGAAGGCCGCCGCATCACCGATGCCTCCATGCTTGAGGTGGTGACAATGGTCTACGGCGGACTGGTGAACAAACATATTGTGGCCGCGCTGCAAGCCCTCGGAGCCGATGCCATCGGTCTGACGGGGGCCGACGGCGACATCATCCGAAGCGTCAAGCGTCCGCCAGTGTCCGTGGTCGGCGGTGCCCCAGTGTCCGTGGTCGGCGGTTCCCCCGCCGACATCATCGACTTCGGCTTCGTCGGCGACGTGAAAACCGCCAACGGCGCCAAAATGGCCCATTTCATCGCTGGCGGCATGATTCCCGTCGTTGCGCCCCTGACCCACGACGGCCAGGGCAACCTGCTCAACACCAATGCCGACACCATGGCCCAGACCACGGCGACAGCCATGGCCGCCGAGGGCTACGACGTGACGCTCATCTATGCCTTCGAGAAGGCCGGCGTGCTCGCCGATGCCTCCGACGAGACGAGCGTCATCAGCACCATCACCCCCAAGGACTTTGAGCGGTTGAAGGCCGACGGTACCATCAGTGGCGGCATGCTGCCCAAGATAGAAAACGCCCTCGCCGCCGTCAGGGCTGGCGTGAAGCGCGTGGTCATCACCAACGCACGGGCCATCGGCAAGGGCGGGGGCACCGTGATTACTTTAGGAAATGAATAGTATTAACCCTTTTAACCATCCATCACAATGAAAAAACAACTATTGATGACCCTGCTGGCTTTGCTCTCACTGCAAGGCATCCACGCGCAATCGCGCTACGAGAGCTACGGTCTCTTTGACCACTTGGGAGTGGGCGTGTCCTTAGGTACCGACGGCATTGGCTTCGACTTGGCTGCACCCATCACCGACTACGCCGCCCTGCGTGCCGGTGTGTCGTTCTGGCCGAAGGTGAAATATACCAACGACATCAAGATCAACGACAACAACCCCCTCATTGCTGACCATGTAGACCTGGAGGCGAAGCTGAACATCTTCAACTTCAAGCTGCTGGCCGATGTCTATCCCTTTAAGGGCAGTTCCTTCCACGTCACCGCCGGTGCCTTCATTGGCAAGAAGGAGTTGGCGTCGGCCTATAACACCTCCACCTTCATCAAAGACCCCTCGAAATACGGGCGATTGGGCCTGAAACTCGGCGACTACCGCATCACCACCGACCAGGCGGGCAACATCAAGGCCGATGCCACGGTGAACAGCTTCAAGCCCTACGTCGGTGTGGGTTTTGGACGTGCCGTGCCCAAGAAGAGCCGCGTCAGCGTGTCGTGCGACTTCGGTGTCATGTTCTGGGGAAAGCCCAAAGTAGGAGCCATGACCAGAGATGACTGGGGCAACGAGACCTACCACCAGTTCAAACATACCGACCTGGACGAATATGACGACGAAGACTTGAAGGACGCCCTGGAGATTGCTGAGAAGATCAGCGTCTTCCCCGTACTCAACATCCGCCTTAGCGGTCGCATTTTCTAATATCAACTCTCCGATAAAAAACACCCAACAAGTATGAAGACAAAATTTTTCTATCTGTCAGTGGCCCTCATGGCCACCATCGGCTTCGCCGCCTGCAGCAGCGATGACGACAACGAGACTGCCCAAATCAACCCGGTAAGCCTGGACATCCCGACCTATGCCGACCAGGCCGTACATTACACACTGCCCACGCCGCTCTCTGCTAAGGCTGACGAAGGCCCCGCTTTGAGTGCCATCGACTTCAGCGAGAGCGGAAGACTGTTGTTCGAGCTGCGCGACAACCAGACGGGCAAGCTGAGCTACATCATGGAGAAGGCCACCGCCAACAATGGCACCTACAGCATCGTCGATGGCAAGAAAGCCCGTGGCACGGTGAAGGTAGTGCGCAACGCCAGTGCACGCACGCGAGCCAACGAACAGATAGAGGTAGATGTTGAAGTAACCATAGATGGACAGAGCCACAGCTACGACACCGGCGAAGAACCCCTCGCCGTCACCTCTAACAAGGCCAGTAGTACCGACGAGGCTACCAACCACCTCTGCCGCTCGTGGAATGTGCTCGGTGCCATTCTCGACTTGAAGAGCAAGTCGAAGGACATCAAGGCATACGAAGAGTTCGACAGCCGCAACGGCGTGTTCTATCTGGAAGACGTGTTGAAAGAGGCTAAAGACCAGGATGTGGCCTTCTCTGAGGATGAGGAAAAAGAGTTCCAGCGCCAAGTGACGGGCATCACCTTCACCAAGAGCCAGCTGCTCATCATCAGCTATGCCAACCATGAGGACGACGTGGCCGAATGGGCATGGGCCAATGCTGAGAAGACCTCTATCACCATCAAGCTGAAGGGTGAGGACATGGGTAATAAGTTCATTCAGGACGGTTCGCGGCTGAACATTGCCTATAATGGCAACCGCTGCAATGTGAAGATCAGCACCAAGCTCAACGACAACAATAACGACGACTGGGAGGTAGACCTCACGCTGAAGTTGCAAGAGTAGCCCGCTGGGGCGGCAGACCGCATTTGCGAGTTAACCAAGAAGAAGGGGAAGTGGATATACTTCCCCTTCTTCTTGGTGTTAGCGGGCGGAGTGGGTCACTTCCCTTTCTTCTTGGGCTTGCGGCGGGCCCACCCTTCTTCTGAAAAGTCGGGTTCGTCGTCTTTAAAGTCCCATTTGTTCGACTTCATCAGCTCGCGCCAGTCATCGCGCCGGCCTTTTCCCTTCGCTTTCTTCTTGTTTCCTTCGTCGGTGAAGACGGGTCTTTTGCCCCCCTTCCCCGCAGTGCTCCGCTCTCTTTTGAAGTTCTGTGCCTCCTGCACGGCTCCCTTGTCGTCCTCGGAGTTGCAGCGCACGGTTCGACCGTGGTAGCGGATGCCGGTAAGCTGTGTCATAACCTTCCGGGCGTCTTTCTCTGGCACCTCGAAATAGCTGATGGTGTCGAGCAGGTCTATGTGGCCCACCTCCTGACGGCCGCCCACGTAGCGGTTCAGCGTCTGCATGAGTTCGCCGGGGTAGAAGCCGTCGCGCTTCCCCAGGTTGATGAACAGGCGGTGGTAACCAGCCTGCGCCTTGTTCATGCGCTTCTGCCGGTCGGTCTGCGGTTTCTTCTCTTTCTTCTCCTTGACAGGCTTCTCAATCTCAGGTGCATCGGCATAGTAGGAGAGAAACTTACCAAACTCCAAGGAAACGATCTTCTTGATGATTTCCTCCTTATCGATGTACTCGAAATAGCGGTTGATGTCCTGCATGAAGGGGGCTATCTCCTCGTCGTCGACATCGGTCTTCACAATCTGGTCCATCACCTTGTAGAGCTGCTTCTTGCATATCTCCTCGGCCGAGGGAATCTCGGCTTCTACGAATGCCTTGCCAATCTCTTTCTCTATGGCGCGAATCTTGTGCTTCTCTTTCGAGTGTACAATGCTGATGCTTGTGCCCTTCTTGCCCGCACGGCCAGTACGGCCAGAGCGGTGGGTGTAGTTCTCAATATCGTCGGGCAGTCCGAAGTTGATGACGTGGGTGAGGTCGTCAACGTCGAGCCCGCGTGCTGCCACGTCGGTGGCCACGAGCAGCTGCGTGAGGTGGTTGCGGAACTTCTGCATCGTCAGGTCGCGCTGCTGCTGCGAGAGGTCGCCATGTAGCGACTCTGCATTGTAGCCGTCCTTGATGAGCTTGTCGGCAATCTCCTGCGTCTCCAGCTTCGTGCGACAGAAGATGATGGCGAATATTTTCGGGTAGTAGTCTACGATGCGCTTCAGGGCGAGGTATTTGTCTTTGGCTTGCACCATATAATAGATGTGGTTGACATTCTCGGCCCCTTCATTGCGGCTACCTACGACGATGGTCTCGTAGTTGTGCAGAAACTGCTTGGCCACACGCTCCACCTCACGGCTCATTGTGGCTGAGAACATCAGCGTGCAGTGGGTTTCGGGCAGCGACTCGAAGATGTCGTTGATGGCCTCGGAGAAGCCCATGTTCAGCATCTCGTCAGCCTCGTCGAGCACGATGGTGCTCACCTGTTCTAAGTGTGCGAAGCCCCGGTTCTTCAAGTCGATGAGGCGTCCAGGCGTGGCCACGATGATGTTCACGCCTTTGCGCAGGGCGCGCATCTGCGGCTCTATGGCAGCACCACCATAGACAGCCTCTACGTGGATGCCTTCCATATAGCGGCTGAAGTCGCGCAGGTCGTCAGTGATTTGCAGGCATAGCTCGCGCGTGGGGCTGAGCACCAGGGCCTGCGTCTCACGGCTGTTGGTGTCGATACGCTGTAAGAGCGGGATGCCGAAGGCGGCAGTCTTGCCCGTACCCGTCTGAGCCAAGGCTATCACGTCCTGTCGTCCTTCAATCAGGAAGGGTATCACAGCCTCCTGGACTGGCATCGGACTTACGAATCCCAGTTCCTCAATGGCGCGGCGGATGTCTGCGCTGACGCCTAATTCCTCGAATGTCTTCATAATAGTTTCTTTTCCTTTATTCTATCTCTTCTTCCCATTCCTCAATGTCTTCTATCTGCTCGTCGTCGATGTATTCAATGTCGTCGTCGGCCTCTTCGTCGGCCAACTCCTGGGCGAAAGAGTCCATATCTTTGTCGCGGTGCACCAGACGGTCGTCGGCCTCGATGGCAGCCAGCTTGTTGCTCTCGCTGTTCAGCTCGCGCCAGAGCACATCCTTCAGCTCGTCAAGGTGAAGGCCGGTGACAGCCGAGATGAACACCACGGGCACAGGGTCGGCGGAGGCGAACTCCGACGCATATTGCTCGGTGAGCTGCTGGCGCAGCATCTCCACAAGCTCGTCGTCGAGCAGGTCGCACTTTGTCACCGCCAAGACGCGCTGCTTGCAGAGCAGCTCAGGGTTGAACTTCCGCAGCTCTTCGAGCAGGATGTGGTATTCGCGCCCGATGTCGTCGGTATCTCCGGGCACCATGAAGAGCAGCAGTGAGTTGCGCTCGATGTGACGCAGGAAGCGCAGCCCCAGTCCGCGCCCCTCGGCGGCTCCCTCGATGATGCCGGGTATGTCGGCCATGACGAAGGATTTCTGGTCGCGATAGCCCACGATGCCCAACGAGGGTTCCATGGTGGTGAAGGGATAGTTGGCAATCTTCGGACGGGCGTTGCTCAGTGCGGAGACGAGCGTCGACTTGCCGGCGTTTGGGAATCCCACCAGGCCGACGTCTGCCAGCAGTTTCAGCTCCATGATGACGGTCATCTCCTGCATGGGTTCGCCAGGCTGTGCATAGCGCGGTGCCTGGTTGGTGGCCGTGCGGAACTGGAAGTTGCCCAGCCCGCCGCGTCCGCCCTTGAGCAGCATGACCTCCTGGCCGTCATAGGTGACATCGCAGACGTAGCGTCCTGTCTCGGCGTTATAAACCACGGTGCCGCAGGGCACGTCGATGTAGACATCCTTGCCGTCGGTGCCGTGGCATTTGTCTTTGCCGCCATTTCCACCATGCTCTGCGAAGATGTGGCGCTCGTATTTCAGGTGGAGCAGCGTCCAGTAGTTGTGGTTGCCGCGCAGGATGATGTTGCCACCGCGCCCGCCGTCGCCGCCGTCGGGACCGCCCAGGGGGTTATACTTCACATGGCGCAGGTGCATGCTGCCGCGCCCGCCCTTGCCCGAGCGGCACAATATCTTTACATAGTCGACGAAATTCGATTCTGGCATATTATAGTATTGTCTTTTTCTTTTTGCAATGTGTTGCCGTTGTTAGTAGAAAGACCGTCTGCTCGTTTTTCCCAGTCTTTCCAAGGGAAGTCTTTTCCAAATGGGCGCCAGGGGATGGGTCTCAGCCTTGTGGTAGGCCTCCATGGCACGGAAGCCGTAGTCGAGCAGCGTGGCTGACTCTGCGAATCGTGCCGCCATGCTCTTGCTGCCCAGGAGGATGAGCACGAGGGTGGTGCTGTCGCGTGTGGCTGCCGATGCCAAGCAGTAGCCAGCCTGTCGGGTGTAGCCAGTCTTCACGCCTTGGCACCCCTCGTAGGTGAAGAGCAGGGCGTTGGTGTTGCGGCAGGGCAGATGCCGGCCGTCGAGCAGCGGGATGTCGGCAGTCGACGTGGCAACCGTGGCTGCGAAGGTGCTGTCGGCCATGGCATAGCGTGTCAGCTTGAGCAGGTCGCGGGCACTGCTGTAGTTGTTCACGTTGGGCATCCCGTTGGGATTGTCGAATCGGGTGCCGGCCATGCCTAAGTATTCGGCCTTCCTGTTCATCAGCTTGGCAAAGGCCACGGTGTCGCCACTGACATGGCGTGCCAAGGCGATGGCGGCATCGTTGTCGCTGACGAGCATCATCTCGCGCAACAGGTTACCCGTGGTGTAGCTGTCGCCAGGTCTGACGCGGGCATCGTGGGTGACGCAGTCGGCCTTCGTAATTCTGACGGTGTCGCCCAGTCGTCCGTCTTCAATGACCATCAGGGCCGTCATCATCTTCGTCAAGCTGGCCATGTACCTGCGCTCAGCGCCATTCTTCTGACTGACCACCGTGCCTGAGGCATCGTCGACGAGCAGCCATGCTTCTGCCGAGAGGGTATCGAGGGCATCGGCACCGTCGATGCTGTCTGGGGGCACCAGCCTGTCCATGGTGGTGCTGTCGATGGAGGTGGCATGCAGTAGGCGCTGCTCCTCAGCGGTGAGCTGGGGCTCCAACGGCTTCAACTCCTCCGGCTGCCGACGGCAAGCCGCCAGCACGGGGAGGAGGAGCATGGCGATGGCGAGGACTCTCACCATCATCAGAGGGTATCGACAACAGAGCAGATGTCCTGGAAGATGCGGTCCAGCTCACCCAGACCGTTGATGTGATGGTGCAGCCCTTCCTGCTTGTACCACTCAATGAGCGGCTGCGTCTGGCTGTGGTAGACTACGAGGCGTTTCTTGATGGTCTCCTCGTTGTCATCGGCACGTCCGCTCTGCTGTCCGCGCAGCAGCAGGCGCTTCATCAGCTCGTCTTCGGGCACGTCGAGTTCGAGCATGGCTGCCACCTTGTCGCCGCGCTCGCTGAGCATCTGCTTCAGGGCCTCGGCTTGCGGAATGGTGCGGGGGAAGCCGTCGAAGATGACACCTTTGTGGCCGCGGCCGAAGCCGTCGTAGACCTTGGCGAGGATGCTCACCATCAGCTCGTCGGGGATGAGCTGCCCTTGGTCAATATACTGCTGGGCGGTCTTGCCCAGCTCGCTGCCTTTCTTAATCTCGCTGCGGAGCACGTCGCCAGTGCTGATGTGCTCCAGGCCGTAGTGCTCGATGAGCTTGTCGCTCTGCGTCCCCTTGCCTGAGCCCGGGGCACCGAAAATCACAATGTTCTTCATCTTTATGCGTTGTTCCATTTGGTCTATATTGATGGTCTTGCCCTTATACCATGCTTCGGGCAGCAGGTCGCCCGGCTGGGCTGTCGTCGTCTCACTGGGCATGTGAGGTAGCTTCACGATTCTCATTCCTCTACAAGCGTGTAAATATCCTTCAGTCCGCGGCCCTGCTGGTCGTAGTCCAAGCCATAGCCGACGATGAAATCGTTGGGGATTCTCAGCGCCACATAGCGGAGGTCGAGGGGCACTTGCAGCTTGTCGGGCTTCACCAAGAGGGCGCAGACGCTGATGCTGGCGGGGTTGCGTGTGCCCAGCGTCTCTATCATCTGCTTCATGGTGAGCCCCGTGTCGACAATATCTTCGACAATGATGACGTGGCGGCCTGTCAGGTCTTCATTGATGCCCAGCACCTCGCGCACCTTGCCCGTTGAAGTGGTGCCCTGGTAGCTGGCCAGCTTCACGAAGCATACCTCGCAGGGGATGGTTATCTCGCGCATCAAGTCTGCGGCGAAGATGAAGGCACCATTGAGCACTCCTAAGAGTAACGGGTTCTTTCCCACCATGTCGCGGCTGATCTGCTGCGCCACCAGTTTCACACTTTTTTTCAGCTCTTCTTCGGGAATGGAAACCTCGAAAGTTTTGTCGTTTACTTGTATGCGTCTCATGCGTGGAATGATTTTCTCATTTGTTAGGCTACAAAGTTACAACAATTTCTGCAAATGGCAAAGAAAAACAGTGAAAAGTTTGGCCGTCTCACTGAAACTTTGTACTTTTGCACCATTATGAAAATATTTACAGCGGCTCAGATGCATGAGCTTGACAACTACACCATAGAGCATGAACCTGTGAAGTCCATCGATTTGATGGAGCGTGCTGCCCGTGCCCTTGTGCGTGCCATTACTGCCCGTTGGGGGCGTGAGGCGCCGGTGGTGGTCTTTGCCGGTCCGGGCAACAACGGCGGCGACGCCTTGGCCGTGGCCCGTCTGCTCAGCGACCAGGGGTATCAGGTACAAACCTATCTTTTCAATATCAGTGGCAAACTTTCTGCCGACTGTGCTGAGAATAAGCAGCGCTTGATGACAAAGAGAGGACACCCCCTCCTGACGGAGGTGACCCAGGAGTTCGACCCGCCCCAACTGGAGGCTGGCATGCTCGTTGTAGACGGTCTCTTCGGTTCGGGGTTAAACAAACCGTTGGCTGGTGGTTTTGCCTCGTTGGTGAAGTATGTCAACGCCTCCAAGGCCGAAGTGGTGAGCATCGACGTACCATCGGGCTTGATGACCGAAGACAACGGCTACAACGTGCGTGCAAACATCATGCGCGCCACCCTCACGCTCACCCTCCAGCACTATAAGCTTTGCTTCCTCTTCCCCGAACACCAGCAGTTCATAGGCGAGTTGCAGGTGCTCGACATCGGGCTGAGCCAAGAGGGTATTGCCAAGACCGATGCTCCCTTCACGCTCACCGAGGCCGACGATGTTGCCGCCCTGCTCAAGAGTCGTGACCCCTTTTCACACAAGGGCACCATGGGTCATGCCCTGCTTGTGGCTGGCAGTTATGGCATGGCAGGTGCGGCCATCCTCGCCGCCCGTGCCTGCATGCGTGGTGGTGCTGGCAAGCTCACCGTGCATACGCCGCGCCGCAATGTCAACATTCTCCAGACGACCGTGCCAGAGGCGGTGCTGCATGTCGACCATGAGGAGACCACCTTCTCCGAGGCCATAGCCACCGAGGGCTTCCAGGCCATGGCCATCGGCCCAGGCTTAGGCACCACCGAGCAGACAGCCATTGCCATGATAGCGCAGCTGCGCCGTGCGCAGTGTCCGGTTGTTGCCGATGCCGATGCGCTGAACATCCTCGCTTCTAAGCATGCCTGGATGCAGCAGCTGCCTAAGGGCATCATCATCACCCCTCATCCGAAGGAGCTTGAGAGGCTCGAGGGGCAGTGTACTGACAGCTATGAGTTGCTCTCAAAGGCCCGCCTGCTGGCTGAGCGCCTGCATGGCTATGTCGTGCTGAAGGGCCACCACACCGCTGTTTGCATGCCCGACGGCCATGTGGCCTTCAACACCACCGGCAATGCCGGCATGGCCACTGCTGGCAGCGGCGACGTGCTCACCGGTCTGCTCCTCGCACTCCTCGCCCGTGGCTACGACCAGCGTCAGGCTTGCCAACTCGGTGTCTATCTCCACGGTCTGGCAGGCGACATAGCTGCCGCCGACTTGGGCGAGGAGAGTCTCATGGCCAGCGACATCATAGACTATTTGCCAAAGGCATTCAAGGCGCTGTCACAATTTTAAGGAAACCGAAAAGAACGAAGATGACGACGATGAATAGACTTCTCAAGGTGTTCAGGGCGGGGCGGAAGGCCATGGGGCTTGCCCTCCTCCTGGCAGGTGTGCCATTCTCCATAGCTGGCGGACAGACGTTGCTGAGCAGATACCAGCCCGGGGCGACACCCGAGGGCTGCGTCTACTACCTGCCGCAGACGGTGCTCCATATCAGTGTGCTGGTGGAGAAGAGCGTCTACGAGCCGGGCGACTTCGCCCCCTTCGCCCAGCGCTATCTACGTGTGGCCGATGTCAGCCAGGAGCCGCTGACGCGCTACCGTGTGGTGGGCATCACGCAGACACCACTCCCCGTGGCCGACACGTCGAAAGTCTTCAGTGTGCGGTTCGATGCTCGCAGCGTCGCCGCCCGCATGTCGCTCTCCGAAGACGGTCGACTGTTAGGGATGAACATCGACAATGCCGCCGACGTTGAGCTGCCCATGCCTTTTGAGCCTCAGCCTCAGGCACCATGGGTAAACCCAAGGCAGTTCATGAGTGAGGAGATTCTCTCTTGCGGCAGTACGGCAAAGATGGCTGAACTGACGGCACATGAGATTTACGACTTACGCGAGAACCGCTCATTATTGATAAAGGGGCAGGCCGACTTCATGCCGCAAGACGGCCAGCAGATGCAACTCATGCTGCAGGAATTGGACCGGCAGGACCGTGCGCTGACATCGCTATTCCTTGGCACCACAAAGTGCGACACCACAGAGCATGTGCTGTGGTATGTGCCTGCGAAGGGCGCAAATAGTGGCCGCGAGGTGCTCTTCCGTCTGTCGCAGCTGCGCGGACTGGTAGAGGCCGACGACCTCTCCGGAGCCCCCTATTATATTAATGTAGAAGACGTGAGCCAACTGCCCGCCGCCGAGCCTGTTGACAAGAAGAAGAAGGCTGCCAAGCAGGAAGCAGGCATCTATGTCAATGTGCCCGGTCGGCTGCGTTCCACGCTCTACGAGGGCATCCAGCCGCTACAGGCACTCGAAGCCCCAGCCCCACAGTATGGCTACACGCTGCTGCTCAGTGGCGACCTCTTCAACAAGCGCTACACCACCCGTCTGCGCCTGAACGCCTTGACGGGAGCCGTTGAGCGCCTCGATGCCGACCAGCCCAAGTAGCCCAGTCGTCTTTCTCTTTCACCTCACGAAGTTCGTCCACACCCGTGGCTCCACAGGCTGCGGATGCCCTTGTTGGGCACTGTCGAGGCGCTTCAGCATCCAAGCCATGTTGCGGCCTAAGGTGCGCATGGTCTGCATGCCCTCCTCGTCCTGTACGGCCTGACCGGGTGTCTGGCCGTAGACCATGTTCCAGTATTGCGAGCTGACCACGGGCATGTTCAGAATGGTGAAGTATTTGTTCAGGCGGTCGAAGGCAGCCGAGGCCCCTCCACGCCGGCACACCACCACGCTGGCGGCGGGCTTGTACTGCAGGTTGGGCCCCAGCGAGTAGAACACGCGGTCGAGGAGGGCGCAGAGCGACCCATTAGGACCGCCGTAGTAGACGGGGGAGCCTACGACCAGGCCATCGATTCCGTCTTTCACAACCCGCAGCACTCGCTCGTAGAGGTCGTCACGATAGGTGCAGCGCCCTTGGCGGCCACACCAGCCACATGCGATACAGCCCTGCACGGCTGCCTTTCCAATGCTGAGAATCTCAGTGTCAATGCCTTCGCCGTTCAGCGTCGATGCCACCTCGCTCAGGGCCAGGAAAGTGTTGCCACGCTCATGGGGGCTTCCGTTGATGAGTAGTACTTTCATCGTTCTTGCAGTTTTATTAATATATAGTGCAAAGGTACAGAGAAAAGACGAGAACGCCAAACTTTACACCTTTTTTTTTCGCCGTTGCCTGTTTCTCTGTGCCCATCTTTTTCCTTGGCAGATGTAATCTGACCAGGCAATTGAAACAAATAGAGAAATAAGTGGAACATGGCGTGGTGGCACTTTGGCTCATTATTCGTAATTTTGCACAATAATTAATAACAGAACCCCTAACAGCGTATGAAAAGACTAATTGTGGCGGCCCTGGCCGCCGTCGTGGGCTCGCAGATGGCCACGGCGCAAGAGAAGTACCCGTGGCAGAACCCACAGCTGCCACGGACGGAGCGTGTGGAGAACCTGCTTCAGATGCTCACTCCTGAGGAGAAGGTGGGGCTGATGATGAACAAGAGCATCAGCATCGACCGTCTGGGTATTCCCAGCTACAACTGGTGGAGCGAGGCCTGCCATGGTGTGCGCCAGAGCGACTACACCGTCTACCCCCAGCCCATCGGCATGGCGGCAGCTTTCAGCGAAGAGCTGGTCTACAATGTTTTCTCGCAGGTCAGCGACGAGGCACGTGCCAACTGGAACCGCTCCGACCACAGCGTGAAGCATGTCGGCATGGGCGAGACCTACTATCCCGGCAATCCTGAGCTTACCTTCTGGTGCCCGAATGTCAACATCTTCCGCGACCCCCGCTGGGGGCGTGGCCAGGAGACCTGTGGCGAAGACCCCTACCTGAATGCCGTGCTTGGCGTGCAGACGGTGCTCGGCATGCAGGGCAACGACCCCAACTACGTGAAAACCCATGCCTGTGCCAAGCACTACGCCGTGCATAGCGGTCCGGAGCCGTTGCGCCACTCCATGAACGTCGAGCCTACCAACCGCGACCTTTGGGAGACCTATCTCCCCGCCTTCAAGGCCTTGGTGAAGAAAGGCCATGTCAGGGAGGTGATGTGCGCCTACCAGCGCTTTGAGGGTAAACCCTGCTGCACCAGCGACCGTCTGCTCATCGACATCCTGCGCAACAAGTGGGGCTACGACGGGCTGGTGGTCACCGACTGCGATGCCATCAACAACTTCTTTAACCGTGGTCAGCACGAGACCCACAAAGA